>Ga0256845_1000008_pt1 | contig 180099 bp, 157 predicted proteins | sample RiftiametaG_FD_189101 | JGI IMG/M metagenome (GOLD analysis project Ga0256845, IMG submission 189101) | Tube worm associated microbial communities from hydrothermal vent at the East Pacific Rise, Pacific Ocean - Riftia | ecosystem: Host-associated > Annelida > Integument > Unclassified ...
AAGAAGAATTTGAAAAATCATTTTCTTGCCTTATTAATTTTGTAATTCAACTTTTATCTTGTAAGCAAAAATGGAGTTGGTAAGGTTCGACTATTTATAGTCTCCATAAACTTGTTAGCAATAATTGCATAACCTCTACTGTTAGGGTGAACACCATCTAAAGAAAATGCACCACCTTTAATATAGTTGGCAGTGTAAGAAACACCATCAAAGTTCATTCCTTTTTGTAGCTCAAACATTACAGCATACATATCTACAACAGCAACATTTCCGTTTGCAGCAGCAGAAGCTCTAATTTCAGCGTTTAACTCTAATGTGCGGGTTTGTACTTCTGTTACTTCATCTTCTGTTAATACAAATGTATCAGAGAAAGGTATCGTAACTCCATACTTTTTAGTTGGGTCACCACCAATAACCTTACCAATTGTATCTGATGATGTCAATAGAATTAAATCAGCAGCAGTTGCTTGTCTTGTTTTTATATAAGGACTGTTTGCAGGTAAATATGGTGTTAAGTCAGTTAAACTTTCATCCTCAATTAAAATAGCATTTGTTGCTCCTGCTACAAAATTAATCTTACGTTGTGTAGCTTCAGATGAAGAAATAGCACCAGCTAAAACAAGATTATCCAATACCGTATTATATGCCGCAAAAGCACTGTTTAAAGCTGCTGCGTTAGCTTGGTCTAATGGTATCGGATTATGAGGTACAGTAGTAAAGAAAGGTATTGCAGTTACATCTGCTAATGTAGCACATACACCTTTTGCTCCCATAGTTTGAAAAGCACTTAGAATTGCATCATATTTAGTTCTGAATTCTCCAGCAGGTGTTAAAGCAGAAAATCCAGGTATTCCATTCGCATCATCAAAACCACCAGAAGTAGCCCAACTTAATACATCATTGTTTCCTAACCAGTTGGTAAAGAATGTAGCATTACTTGCTGTAACATTATCTAAATATGTTTTTGTTTGAAGATCTTGATAACCTCCGTAAGGATTAGCTGCAGCATATAGTGTGTTTCCTGTTCCTCCAGAAACACAATCTCTTAATAAAATACCAGCAACTCCCATATTGTTGTACTGCTTGGTTTTATCCCAAGTACTCCAGCCGGCAGCTCCCCAGCTTGCTTCTGGGCTTACAGGTATAATGTCTGGAGCTAAGCTAGTTAACTTTCTATACCCAGAACCTGCACCTTCAACCATAGGCTGTAGAAATGAAGTTTCCATTTGTTTTGCTATGATAGCAGGGTAAGAATTTTCTTGTTGTTGATATTCGTTGTGTAAACCACCATCTTGGTAACCTTGTGTTAAAGAATTTCCAACAGCAATGTAGTTGGAAAAGTTTGCAGATCCTCCGCTTGTAGCTTCGGCATCATCAAACTGTGTTTTAGTACATGATAATGCTACTGTTGCAGCAATTATCACGGGTATATAGTTTATTTTTTTCATTGTAGTAAATTTAAGTTTTTTATAAAATTATTCGGCAGTAGGTTGTTCAGCAGGTGTTGTTGCAGCTTTTTTAGCTCCTGCACCAAATTTTAAATTTAAACCTATAGTGTAAACATTAACAACTCTTTTATAGTCAGCAGTAAATCCAGTACCTTCAAAACTAGCAGTTCTTTCAGCATCTTGGTGGATGTAAGCAAATTCAATATTTAACTTCTCGCTTACTTTATATCCTAAACCAAAAGTATAAGCCATTTGAGTAATTCCTGGTAAGTGCGGACTAACTCTATTGTCTTTCATTGGTGTATTATCATAATACGTACCAGCTCTAACACTGTATTTGTTTTTGTATGTAAAATCTAAACCAAAACGATGTGTTAATACATCTTCCCAATCTTGAAAAGTTTTAGAATCTGGCGTTTCAGGGTTTTCAAAATTAAAGTTTAAAGAATCGTAAGAACTCCATCCTGTCCATTGTAAATCGTAAGCAAATTCTAACGACCAGTTTTCTTTAATGTGTTTAACACTTAAACCAGCAGTAAAAACAGCCGGTAAAACTAATTTAGTATCAAATTTTGTTGAAGCAGGAAATTGCCCAGCTAATGAAGTAGGGATATCAGTAAATTTAGCATCACCACCATTTAATTCAATAGATAATTCTGAACGATAATCTACACCTACAGCAAATTTGGTTTGGTCAGCACCTTCTTCTCCTAAAGTTAAAAACTGAGAATAGATACCTATATTATATCCCATACCATAACCAGCACCTTCTAAATGAGCTTGGCCTTCTGTTGTGTTCGAAGAACCTACAGGCACAGCTTTTTCAGTACTAAAATTACCTGTTGCAAAAATAAAACCTGCACCAACACTAATTTTGTCATGTATCTTATATGCTAAAGTTGGTTGAAACATTATTGTCTTTAAAGACATGTTTTGAATAATATTTCTTCCTTGCCAATTATCATCAAAAGAAGCAGAAGAACCAAATTGATTGTTGATTGCGATACCAAATTTCAATTTATTATCTAATTTTTCTTTAAAAATACTTGTAGAATAGTACACGAAAAATGGAGTTCCAATACCTGATGTTTGATCGATATTTGCATTTTCAGATGTGCGAAGGGATACGTTAGGTTGGATAATGTTAATTCCCAATGAAAATTGATGACCATCTAAATGTGTCATTGCTGCAGGATTAAAGAATACGGTACTCGCATCTGATCCAATTCCTGTAAATGCACCTCCCATACCAATAGCTTTTAAGCCTTGTACATTTAACTGGAAACCTCCAGCAAATGTGATAAACGGTGCTAGCATAAATGCTGATAAAATTGTTTTTTTCATTTTGTTTTATGTTAATTAGTAATATGATTATTTATTGACAACAAATCTTTTAGTGATTGTGTTGTTTGCGTAAGTTAAACTGTAAAAATAGATGCCGTTAGTTAAATTAGATGCATCAATATTGTATTTATTACTTCCATTTGTACCAACTACGCTTTCTGATTTAATGGTTTTTCCTAATATATTATATATTCGAATAGAAACCTTGTCAGCTTTTGGTAAGTAGTATTGCACTAAAGAAAAATCAGAAATTGGGTTAGGAGCATTTTGTTTTACCTCAAATGTATTTTTAGTAAAAGACTCAACACCTGTGGCCATTACTATTTCTATAGAATAATAATCTACATTAAAAGGTTGTGATGTAGGAGATCCAAAAACTGTTGCCCAAGATAGACCTGAAACTGTTAGCGGATAAACACCCACATCAGCAGCAGAAGCTGTACCTGTAATTAACATGCAGCTAGTAGAATTGCCTAAAAATTTAAAATTCAAAGCATTTTCATTTTCTGATACTACAGAAAAACCAGGTGGTAAGCCTGTAAAATTATCAATAACAATACTGTCAATTGGTACCACTGTACATGGTGGGAATAATAAAACAATACAAGTATCCTCAGGAACAACATTAGTTATGGTTTCGTTATAAGGTACACCAACAATTGCTACAGGTAAACCTGTAGCGCTATCAGGGTAAACTCCTGGTGCAGTATATTGAGGGTCAGCTGTACAATTTTGCGAATAAGCAAATTGCATCATTAGTAAAGTAATTGTAGCTAGTAAAATTCTTTTCATATTGATTTTTTATTATTAGTAGATTTACAAATGTAATGTTTTATTAAGGAAATGTTACTCCTCTATAGTTTGCGACAGATACAGGCTGTAAAGATGCCCCATAAAAACTATTGATTTCTCTTATAAATTCATTTGCAATTAAAGCATAACCTTTTCCATTAGGATGAACACCATCTAATGAAAAGACTCCTCCTTCAATATATTTTGCCGAAAATTCAATCCCATCGTAAATTAAACCAGAATTTGTAAGTGTTTTCATAAATTGATTCATATCAGCTAATGCAAAACCATAAGAAGCTGTTAATGTTCTTATAACATTGTTTATTTCATCTGTTCTTGTTTGAACAATAGTTACTTCATCTTTATCTAAAACAAAAGTATGTCCTAGTGGGTTGGCTTGAGTTTTTCCTCGGTTAGCCTTCAGCTCGTCTGATGCGGTTAATAATAATAAATCTTGGGTAGTTGCTTTTCTAACTATATTAGTGTCAGCTCCTTCTCTAATCCAAACATCCTCACCAATAGCGTCTAATGTAACAGTATTAAAATAAGGTATAGAAGTTACGTTAGGCAATGTTGCGCAAACACCTTGAGCCCCTTGATTTGTAAAAGCTTTTAGAATAGAATCATACTTATTTCTAAATTCATCTAAGTCAGTTAATTGAGATAGAAAAAGTCCGGGAACACTAATCCCATTAGGATCTACAACAGGTTCATCATCTCCTCCTGAAGTAGACCATGCTAATACATCATTATTCCCTAACCAATTTGTAAAAAAAGTAGCATTACTATTTTTAACATGATCTAAATAAGTAATTGGGTTTGCAGAGTTGCCCCAATTTAAATAACGTGCATTTTCATTTAAAGAAAGCTGTAATAAATTAAAACTAATCGTTGTGTTTTTACCACCCGATAAGCAGTTAACCAATTTAATTCCAGAAACACCTAAGTTGTTATATTTCTGAGTGGTATCTCCCCAGTTTATCCAGTTAGGATCATCATTAATTGCTTCAGGGTCGTTAGTTGTGATGTTGAGATCAAATGCTTTAACAACTTCAATTTCTCCACTCCTATAAACTAAGTGCATATAGCCTGCGCCATCACCAATTACAGTTGGTTGTTTAAAATTTAAAGCTGAATTTGCTTTTTTCATCTGACCAGCAATAATAGCAGGGTAGGAGTTGTCTTGTTGACCTAATTCATTGTGTAAGCCACCATCTTGATAACCTTGAGTTAAAGAATTACCTACAGCAATATAGTTACTAAAATTAGCTGAACCCGAAGTTGTTTGATAATCATCAAATTGAGACTTTGTGCACGCAAGACTAGTAAGAATAAAGATAAGAGTAAAGATTCTTTTCATATCATTTTTTAAAATGATAGCGTGAAGGTATCATTTTTTTTTAGAATAAAAAATATCGTAAATGCTTTTATAAGTTTTAGTAAATTTTTCTGTTACATTTGCTCTTCTCAACAAATTATAATATGGAAAAATTAGCTTCTTCAGAATTAGTTTTAAATGCAGACAATAGTGTTTATCATTTAAATTTACATCCTCATCAAATTGCTAAAGATATTATATTAGTAGGAGATCCAGGAAGAGTTAAGTTAATTTCTCAACATTTTGATAGTATTGAGCACAGGGTAGAAAATAGAGAGATTTTTACACATACAGGAGTGCTTAATGGTAAACCTATTACAGTATTATCTACAGGTATGGGACCCGATAATATTGATATAGTGGTTAATGAATTAGATGCATTGGTTAATATCGATTTAGAAAATAGGACAATTAAAAAAGAGCACACTTCTCTTAATCTAGTTCGTATTGGCACTTCGGGAGCTTTGCAAGAAGATATTCCTGTAGATACTTTTGTGGTAAGTAAATATGGCTTAGGCTTAGATGGTTTAATGAATTACTATCAATTTAAATCAACAGATAAAGAAATAGCGTTGTTAGAGCAGTTTTACAAGCAAACTAATTATAGCAAAACATTTGCTCAACCATACTTTATTAAAGGAGATGATGAGCTGTTTAAGTTGTTTTGTGATGAGGATAAATTTAACTCAGGAATTACTGCAACTGCTCCTGGTTTTTATGGCCCACAAGGTAGAGTATTAAGAATACCTTTAAAAGAACCTCAAATAAATGAAAAATTAAATCAGTTTAAATCACATGATTTAAGGGTTACTAACTTTGAAATGGAAACTGCCGCAATTTATGGTTTAAGCAGAGCTTTAGGTCATCGAGCATGTACAGTATGCTTAGTTGTAGCCAATCGATTTTCTAAAAAATTCAGTACCAATCATCACGGTGCTATGCAAGAATTAATACAGTTAACCTTACAGAAACTAACATCTAAGGGTTAATAAGTCTAAATCAGAACAAAACCTGAAGCTACATACTCTCGTATATTTGGAGTATGTCAAACACAGAATTAAAAGCGTTAATTAGTCTTTTAGACGATCCAGACGATACCATTTACGATGAAGTAAAACATAAACTTATTTCCTTTGGAGATGATGTAATCCCTCATTTAGAAAATGCTTGGGAAGTATCTTTCGACCATCTTCTACAAGAACGGATTGAAGATATTATTCATTTTTTACAATTTGAAGTAGTAAAAAAAGAATTAAAAACTTGGCAACAAAGCGAAGATCATGATTTGATTGATGCTGCTACACTTATCGCTAAATACCAATATCCAGATATAGACAGCCAACAGATTAAAAAAACAATAGCTCAAATTAAACAAGATATATGGTTAGAGCTAAATGAAAACTTAACGGCTTTAGAGCAAGTTCAGGTTTTAAATAGAATGATATTTGATGACCACGGGTTTTATGGTAATACCAAGAATATTAATTCTCCTCAAAATTCTTACATCAACAATGTAATTGAGACTAAAAAAGGTAACCCCATTACGTTGGGCTTAATTTACATCGCTATTTGTCAGCAATTAGATATTCCTATTTATGGTGTTGATGTTCCTGGACATTTTATTTTAGCTTACGCTGAGGATAGTAAAAATGTAATGTTTTATTTAAATGTTTTTAATAAAGGAACTGTTTTTGGTCCTGATGACATTGATAAATTTTTAGAGCAATTAAAAAAACAACCTAAAGCAGAATATTATACACCTTGTAGCTCTTTAGGTATTATCCGCAGGTTAGTACAACACCTTGTTTATACTTATGATAATTTAGGTTATTTAGATAAAAAAGAAGAGTTAGAGGAGTTGTTGGCTATTTTAGGGTGATAATTAATAAGGTTGTCATCCCGATTGGATTTCGATTTTTCATCGAAAGAAACAAATGGATCTTTTGATTTCTAGACTGAAGATACCTTGGCTATCGATCGGTATATCGAGAATAAGTTTTTTTTGTTCTCGATATACCGAAATAAATTCGGCACAGGCTATTTCGGTGAAAAAACCGAAACACTCGAACTGACAGAGTCTTGCTAAAAAAATCAAGTTGATTCACAACACTAACAAATCTTCTACTTTAATATTGTTGCCTTCTATAATAAACTGGCTTTGGTTGTAATATTCTTCTCTAACTATTAAGGTTTCTTCAATAAAAGAAAGTAATTCTTCTTTTGTTTTACCTGCTATTAACGGTCGTTGAGCTTTGGCATTAATTAATCTCGAACACAAAATACCTGCATTGTATTTAATATAAATAGAAATCCCTGATTGATTAATAATTTTCATATTATCATAAAAACAAGGCGTTCCACCACCTAAAGCCAATACAAAGTTAGTAGATTGTTGAGTTAATTTTTTTAATAATTGAGCTTCAATTTCCCTAAAACCATCCTCTCCTTTTTCTTCAAAAATTTGAGCAATAGTTTTTTTTTCTTGAGCTTCTATCTCATCATCTAAATCATAAAAAGGAAGAGAGCGTTGTTTGGCTAATTTTTTTCCAAGGGTAGATTTTCCACTCCCCATAAAACCTAATAAAAATATGTTGTTATTTGCTATCATTTAAAAGGACTATCAGGTTCTTGAGCCATTTTATTATAAACCTGCTTTTCTACAAATTTAGGGAAGAATTTATTTAAGAGAACAACTAGTTTTCCTTGTCCGGTTAAAACCAATGTTCTTTTTCTTTTTATTATTCCTGTCACAATATATTGAGCTACCTCTTCTGCACTCATCATTTTCTCTTCATTTCTTGGTGTTTCTCCTTGGGCAGAACCATCATTCGTTAAAGCCGTATTTCTAATATTAGAAGCTGTAAATCCGGGGCAAGCGACTAGAACGTGTAAACCTGTTTTTAAATTTTCGGTACGTAAAGCATCTAAAAAACCTTGCATCGCATACTTTGATGCCGAATAACCCGTTCGGGCAGGTAAGCCTACATAACCCGCAATAGAAGAAACTCCAACAACAGAGCCTTTAGTCTTCAATAAATGTGGTAATGCATATTTGGTGCAATAAACAGCTCCCCAAAAATTAATGTCCATTACCTTTTTAATAACAGATAGTTCCGTATCATTAAAAATAGCACGCATAGAAATTCCGGCATTGTTAATCAAAACATCAACTTTTCCGAATTTATTAATACTTTGTTCAATTAAGTTTTTACAATCAGATTCAACTGCTACATCACATTTTACAGTAAGCACTTCAGTACCTAATTTTTCAATTTCTTGAGCAGCAAGCGTTAAATTATCTAAATTACGAGCCGCTAACACTACTTTAGCTCCTTTCTGAGCCATATTGATAGCACATGCTTTTCCTATGCCAGATGAGGCTCCTGTTATTATAACTACTTTGTTTTTCATACTTTAATTTAATCGTAATTTTTGCGTCACAAATATAGCTAAATGAAGATAACTGAAGTCATAACTAAAGCAAGCATTAATGAGTTTATAAAACTTCCTTTTAAAATCTATGCCAATGATAAAAATTGGATTCCTCATTTAAAGCAAGATATTGAAAAGGTTTTTGACCCTAAACAAAATAAAGCACATGCTAACGGGGTAATAAAACGGTGGATTTTGAAAGATAGCGATCAAAAAACTATTGGAAGAATTGCAGCTTTTATTGATTTTAAAGAAAAAGAATTAGGAGGTGTAGGCTTTTTTGAATGTATAGAACACAAAGAAGCAGCTTTTTTATTGTTAGATACAGCTAAAAACTGGCTTCATAAAAATGGGGCAGAGATGATGGATGGTCCTATTAACTTTGGAGAGAAAAATATGTTTTGGGGTTTACTTATCGATAATTTTATTGACCCAAATAGTTATGGAATGAATTATAATCCGCCATATTACCAAGTTTTATTTGAAGAGTATGGATTTCAGGTTTATTACAAACAGTTTATGTATAAACGGGATATAAAAGTTCCGGTACAAGAAGTGTTTGAGAAAAAATACAATACAATTATTGCGGATAAAAATTATCGAATTTCTAATGTAGAGGGGGTAAGTATAGAAGAAATAGGGCGAAATTTTAGAACAGTTTATAATGCCGCTTGGGGAGGACATGATAATTTTAAGGTGATGACAGAAAAAACTGCTCAAAAAATTATGAAAAGCCTTAAACCTATTTATGATCCTAAAATCATTGTTTTTGTTTTTTATAAAGAACAGCCTATTGCCTTTTATGTTAATATTCCAGAACTAAACGAAATTTTTAAACATGTTAATGGAAATCTAAATCTATTAGGAAAGATGAAGTTTTTGTACCATAAACTATTAAAAACACCCAAAACAATGGTTGGGATAGTATTTGGTGTAGATAGAGATTATCATGGAAAAGGGGTAGAAGGAGCTATGATTATGTGGTCTCAGATAAATATTGCAAATAAAATTCAATATGAACAAACGGTATTAACCTGGGTTGGAGACTTTAATCCTAAAATGTTAAAGGTATGTGAAAACCTTGGAGCAGACATTTATCGTACTTATCATACATATCGATACCTATTTGATAGAGAAAAACCGTTCGAAAGATGCCCAATTGTAAATTAATTGATTTGATTTTTAATGAGTTATGAAAAAGATGTAAAAAAAGTAATTTTTTTTTTTTGTATAATAAAAAACACTACTATATTTGCACTCCTTAAACGGAAGACCTGGTAGCTCAGTTGGTAGAGCATCTCCCTTTTAAGGAGAGGGTCCTGGGTTCGAGCCCCAGCCAGGTCACCAAAAAAAATCCCGAACAATGTTCGGGATTTTTTTTTAGACATTTATAAAAGATCACCTACCCAGGTGGCGGAATTGGTAGACGCGCAGGCTTGAGGGGCTTGTGTCCTTAGGACGTGTGGGTTCAACTCCCATTCTGGGTACAGTTAATTTCTTTAATTAGCTGTTTAGTAGTTAGTTGTAATTAAAAGGGTGTAGCAAAAGGTGTTGCTACTGATTCTTGATTATTTATAGTTGTTAAAAGCAAGGGTAAATGTTTTGTAAAGGAACGATATAAACACCTTTACTCTTGTAATATTAACTGAAGAGGCTGAGTGAATAGAGTGAGGGAGGAGTGAAAGAAATGGAGCTTCAGCAAGTTAATTACCCTAAAATCCTATTCATTAATAATTTGAGTTATTTCTCCATCACTATAGTTTTTCTTTCATCTATCATTAATGGGTGGATATGCGCCATTAAAACTTCATCTAACATCCTTTTCTCAATAATTATATTGAGTTGATTAATTAGAAATGATTTAATACTTTCTTCTGTTGCTGCAATCTCATTTACAATATCTAGTCTATTGTCTAAAATATAGATAATGTCCTCCATATCATGGCTGGTACGATAATCTTTCCCCCTATTATTAAATGCTTCAAATTTGGTAGCTAAATAGCAAGGAGCTTTTAAAATACTTATTTCTTGTGTTTTAACTTTCACCTTCCACAAATCATTAAAGCCTATTTTATACCATCGGTTTGCAGGTCCAAGAGGTCCATCTTCTGCTGCCATAATATCGACAGGTATATCTTTGTATTTATAACTACAAATGGCATGACCAAAAGGGTCTGGATGAAATCCTAGTTGACCCAACTCTTCTTGGATGATAGACCAATCATTCAAATTAACCACATTCAACGTCATATCCACATCTGCTGTAGGTCGGATTTCATCTGCAGCAGGATCGTCTGTATATAAACTAACCACAGCACCACCTACAAATACCATTTTATTGTTATAGTTTTCAAGTGCTTCTGCAATTTCTGCTACTACCGCTATATTTATGGTTCTATTCTCCAAGGTTAAATCGTTTTTTTAGTTCTACTATTGCTATGCTTTTTTCTCGTGCTCTTCCAACTCGTAATGCATCTACAAGAGCTAATAATTCGTGTAACTTTTCATCTTTTAAAGCTGCTTCTGGTACAGAACTATATAAGGGAACAATACTCTGGCCTCTTACAATACCTTTTCCATAAGGCCATACATAATGTTCTGTACTTTGTATAATTTTATTAAGTGGTGCTGCCGAATGTGATGTGGGAACTCCTCGAACTACAGCTCCTGGTTTTTGAGGAAAAACATAACGTAAACCAAATTGCAAAAATTCTAATAAAGCTAAACGCATTACGTCTTTTCCATTGGTACTCAACAAACCTGCATATTTAGACCTTGCAACAGACTCACTAACTTCTGACTGACTCATCCCTAATGCTAAGGCTATTGGTTTTTGATTCCAACTCTCTTCTTCTTCTATACTTACTATTTTAAGTAGTAGTAAAATATCTTGTGGTTTTAGTGTTACTTGTTGTACTTTCATAATAAATTACATTATTGCGTATCGCGATATACAATAATACAAATAAACAATCAATAACTAACCGAATAAATACTAAAATATCTCATATCGCGATATGAGATAATATAAAGAAAACTCGAAACCACTAAACCTTAACAGTAATAATCTCATCAATACGAGTAGTATACCTTGGGGATAATCGTTCTTGATTCATTTTCCAAGTTCTACCCAAATCCTGACAAGCTAATTTAAGTTTTTTCTGACCGATAGAATGATTCATTTTATCCATAACCATCATTAATGCTTTATGTTTAGGGTTTTCTTCAGTAAATATATTTAACTGCTTCTCATTTTCTGGAGTTATACCCATTACAACAACACCTGCTTTTTTATACTGATAACCTTCCTTAAATATTTCTTCCAAACCTTTAATTGCATACTTAACAATGTCAATACTAGAATTTGTTGGGTAATCAGTTTTAACAACAATGTTTCTACTATACTGAGGCAAATCTTTTCTGTGATAATTGGTGTGTACAAATAGCATCACCAAATTGCAGCAAGATTTTTGTTTCCTCAGCTTTTCAGCACAGGTAACAGCAAGTGTTGATATACGCTCTTTAACGTTATATAAATCGGAATAATTTTTATCAAACGTTCTTGTTGTGGTAATTGATTTTTTTAGCTTAACATCATCTAAAGCAAGTGTTGGAATACCTTCTAAATCTCTTTTTAGCCTTAACCCAATAACAGACATGTTCTTTTTAACCCATTCATCAGACAATTGCGTAAAATCAAAAGCAGTCCGAATTCCTTTTGCTGATAGCCTATTAGAATGACGAGCGCCTATCCCCCAAACATCTGCTATTTTAAGCCATTTAAGCGCTTTTATTCTTTTTGCTTCAGAATCTATGACATAAACACCTTTGGTTTGCTCAGGAAACTTCTTTGCAATTCTATTTGCCACTTTTGTTAATGCTTTGGTTGGTGCAATACCTACACCAATTCCAATACCTGTGTTTTTAGTTACTCGGTAATTAATTTGATGTCCGTATTCTTTTAAATCGAAAAGATCAAAACCATCAAGGTTTAAAAATGCTTCGTCTATGCTGTAAATTTCAATGTCTGGAGAAAATGTCGCAAGGATATTCATTACTCTACTGCTCATGTCGCCATAAAGTGCAAAATTGGATGAAAAAACATGAATCTGATTAGCTGCAAATATTTTTTGATACTTAAATGCAGCAGCTCCCATCGGAATAAATGGTTTAGCCTCATTACTTCTTGCAATAACACAACCATCATTATTTGATAATACTACAATCGGTTTCCCAATTAAGTTAGGTTTAAAAAGACGCTCGCAAGAAGCATAAAAGTTATTACAATCAATAAGCGCAAACATTATACTGATTTTATAACATTGGTAACTATCCCCCAAATGGTAAAATCATTGTCTTTTGTAACTTTAATGGGTTGGTAGTTTTTGTTTTCTGCAACAAGCCAAATAATATCTTTAGTTATTTTAATTCGCTTAACAGTAAAATCTCCATCTATAAAACACACCGCTATTTTACCATCTTTAGGTTCAATACTCTTGTCAATAATCAACAAATCTCCATCATTTAAACCTGCACCAATCATAGAATCCCCTTTTACCCTACCATAAAATGTAGCATCTTTATTTTTAATGAAAATTTTATTTAAATCTATGGATGCGTCCAAAAAATCATCCGCAGGAGAAGGAAATCCTGCACTTATTCCGCTATCACATAAAGGCAATAACAGGCTTTTTTTTAGGTCTGGAATGTAAAATATTATAGATCTATTTTGTTGAGTATTTTTCACTCGATAAAACTAGCTATTATTTGTAGTTCTTTTGACTACATTTTGTAGTTAGCGTGTAGTCGTAAAAAAATTAAATATTATCTAGAATCATTTCTATTTCATTTTTCATATAAGGAAGTTTTATTTTATGATACTGATTATATAGAGGGTGTATTACAACTAGATACATCTTTGATATTTTAATACCATAATTTTTTTCTATTATATATTTATAAAGACTTTGCTGAATACAGTATCGCTGATAACTGGTATCATTTATATGGCTTAAAATACCTATACCCATTTTACCGTAGTTATCTTGTTCGATAATAATATTATTATTTAAATCAACTATTTTTTTACTCCTTTTCCAATCATATAATTCATACCCTTCATTATTTTCTACAATCAAATCAATTGTACCTGCAATACTATAGGTTTCATCAAAAATTCGCCATTCTGTTCGAAAAGGGCTCAAATTAGGATGATCTACAAGAAACTGTTTAAAGAGACTCCATTCTTTAGGCTTTATGTATTCTTTTCCTAAAAAATAGTTTTCAATTTGAGAATGTAAAAATGAACCTTCATTTGCTGCTATATCACCTTTTTCTTTCCAAATAGAAATAATTTCAGTAATTGGTAAACCATATAATTCATGATTCATACTTAAATTATTTGCAGCATTAAATGAATCAAATGCTATAAAAAATTTAGAAATAATTGAAGTAGCAGAATTTACTTCAATATTATCAACAGTATAAATATGTTGTTCTTGATAAAATGAAATTCGACTATCTCTTTGGTCCTTATTTAAGTTATTAAACTTTACATAGTTTTCAATTTCAACTTCCCCAAAATTTTCTTTCTTCATTACAAGTTTCTCTTCCTCTTCTTCTTTTTCATTAAAAGAGTTCTCATATGTTTCTTTTTGCTCAATTCTTTCGTTAAAAGTATGATCTAAATAATTTTCTCTATAATTATTTCTTTCCCATTGCTGAGCTTTTATAAGAGACCATTGCTCTTCATTATTCAAAGGATTAGCTTTAATTAATTCATTTGAAATTATAAAATCTTTGTTAATTAACTGAACTAGATTTGCCACAAATAATAGACAAGATTTTGCTTGGGTGTGAACTTGGTATTCAGAAAATCGAATTACTACCCAGCCTCTATCAGTAAAATACTGATCTCTATTATCATCATCATGTTTTAAATGAATAGCTTTTCTTGAATACCCTGAATATGGCTCGTCAATTTCAATCCTTAAATTTTTACCCGATTTCAAATCAATTAGAGCAATATCAGGTTCGTACGGTCTAGTATTTTTTCCTGTATTTAAGATTATATTCCCTGAAATTAAAAAATCTTTAGCAAAGTAATTCTCTAATTCTAATTGAAATGCATCTTCTTTATACCCTCTTCTTTTATTTCTCCCTAAACTATGAGATCTTATTACACAACCTTTTTCTGGTAATTTATTAATAGGATATAAACCATCAATAATAGCCTTTACTTCATATTTAACAAATAGAATTTCATTAGAAATATTTAATGAGTTAACTTCCTCTGGATTTTCAAAAAGAATTTTATCAATAATTAAACTTTTTTTAAACTCAAGCAAAGTTAATTTTACATCTGCTTTTTCGATGTTTTTCTTAAACCACATAGGGATCAGCATGTAATTATATTGATTAAATAATTTTACAATATAATTATTTGAGTTTGTTTTTAATTGAATATTTCTTTTTTTAGATGCTATTACAAAATGTTTCCAAGAACAAGAGCTTGATGGGTTTATTAAAATTGATTTTAACCAATTACTCATACCAAAATAGGTAGGGGTTGATTCTTGAAACCTTGCTAATCGATAATAGTCTCTAGCTGTCTCATTAATCTTTAAATTGTTTTGTAAAATTTTTATTGCTTCTTCTTTCTTATCTAGAATGAATAGATTTCGAGCTTTGATATAATAACCGATTTCATCATTCTTATTTTCTGTTAAGTATAAATTAATAGTTTCAAGAGATTCAATATGCTTATCTAAAGCAAACAAATAAATACTTTTAATAAATGTTATTTCATTTAAAGTACAATTGAGGTCATACCTATTGAAGGAGTCCAATATATAAGTATTTTGTTCTTTAATTTGATTACCTAAACGACAATCACACGAAGCCTTACTGAATCCCATTACGAACAACTTAAAAGCAGATTTAAAATCTCCTGACTTTAGGTTTATAATAGCTCTTGTGAAGTAGAATTCACCTTGAAATTCAAAATTATTTAAAGCGTAAGGACTATTAAAAATTGCTCTCTCTAAATCAAACTTTATGTTGTAATCTTTTGTAGCGCTAATAACATCTTCTAATATAGCTGATAAAATATTTTCAGAATAATTAAACTCAATTATATCTTTTTTTAATTTTTCTAGGGTCTGTTTTTTCTTATCCAAAAATAGCTTATCTGCAAATTCTTTTATCCTAAAATCAGATATTCTATTTTCAATTCTACAGCTGATATTATGCTTATGAATTAAAAAGAAAATATCATAGATCAATTTATTATCATCTTGGTCACAATTATCAATAGCTTTTAAATCTTGAAAATAATTATATTCTTTCGAATCTTCCCCAGAATAACAACAAGCAATAATTCTGATTTTCGAGTAATCGTTGATAATATGTCCAACTATATAATATCCAATAATTACACCAATAACCTTATCGTTACCTATAGTAAATTCCACACTGTTACCGGGAAAAACTCTATACTCCCCTAGACTAAATGATTTGTCATCTGAAAAAACATTTCCCTTTTCAAAATACAAACTATTCCCATAAATATTGTCAACATCTATGTTTCTTATTTGCCAATATGTCTCTGTTATATCGTAAGAATTAGATAACAAAGGATAGTACTCCTTTTGCTTTATCATATTTTATAATTTATTACTAATGCTTCAATACATTATTGAAAATCTTGCTTTTAATTCATCTACTCCTTTATTTAAAGCCAATTCCACCTTGTTTTTCTCTATGTCACTTTTTAAGTTTACATAAACTACTTCAATTAAATTATACACAGAAACCTCCGTTGATGAATCTTTCGATTTATCTTTAAAATCACCATTCCATTTATTACCTACAGGGTATTTAATTAAAAAACTACGTTCATCATTAATAAGCGTAAATTTATGTCTTTTTCTGTCATTCTCATCATCACACCATGGGCTATTAATTAACCCATAATTATGAGCTAAAGAATTTCTTAAAGAAACAATAACATCTATGTCTTGTTCAGAAATACTCCCTCCAAACTGTTTTAATGCTTTTTCTATTTTTTTATTTTTACTTTTCTTACCAAAAGACATTCCTTTCTTAATAAATATTTCTCCAATCATATCAAGAATAATCAAATAAGAAATAATCCCTATAAACGAATTTGGATTAAGAAAACTATTTTTAGATACTAAAAAATCATATTCTTGTTTACCTGAACCTGGATTTCTACCTGATAACTTTCTTGCATCAAGTATTGCCATCATTAAACATGAATATCTATTTTCTTCAATTACTAATGAGTTTGTAAATTTATTTATAAAATTAATATCTTCCATAGATCATTTTTTTACTTATAGTGTATATTTTATTTTTTAGTGGTAAAATACCGTGTTGATTATTCAGAATAGCTTTCATCAAAACATATCGTTATCTATTTTTGGATATATCGTTTTATTTTCATCAGGTAATAAATGAGGTTGTTTAATGAGCCATTTCATTAAACTAGTCATTTTTAAGCGTTGTATTATTTTCATAAAAGAATGATAATTTTCTTTGCTGTAGTAATTTTTTAGAAGCCTTTCTTTTTGTTTTTGTTCAATTCGAGAATAATAAATACTCCATAACATAATTCTGCTAGTATAACTTGTTAGGTTATCATAAAAATAGATGCTCATTACCTCAAAATCATAAGCTGTTCTAGATTGGCTATCTTTAATTTGATGGTTATAAAAAACATCATGAAACCTTCTTGTTTGTTTAAGAATAGGATTACTAATATTAAACTTCTCGATATCATTTGATAAATCATCATAAGCAAATAAATCATCAGAAAAATCCTTAGCCTTTACATTCATTAGCTTTACTAATTCCTGGTCTTCGAGAAAATCTTCTATTGATTTTTTGTCAATACTATTTAAGCTCTCAAAATCATTATTCAAAATTTCTCTAGATATGCTAAAATCCAAATCTTCATCAATCAACCAACTAATCAACTCTGCCCTTCGGCTATGTAATTGAGGATGATTAAAATGATTTTTCGCCCAACTTGTTATAATACAAGATTTAACAGGATACTTTAAAACCCTATTTAATATCATATTATCTTTAAAAGCATTAGCGCAAAGCCATTCAATATTATCATCGTTTAATGGCAACTGAAAAAGCATACTATTACAAGTTCTTTTAGCTTCATCTAGCTGCCTTTTTGTTAAAGGTGTTTCTTCTTCAAAACATCTTTTATAAAGGTGAAATAAATCTGATTTTAAATGATTTGATGGATTTTTAATTTTTAAAAACATAAAGTAACTTACTTTTTCATCACTCATATAACCATACCTTTTTATCAAAGTAATGATGGATAATCTATCAATACGCTCTTTAGTGCCCCAAGTGTCTTTAGAAACCTTAATTAATGCTTCAAAAACACTGGGGTTAAATTTATAAAAAGGTAAATAATCTCTATACTTAAGTATATCTTTATAAGAGGTAATTAAATTATCCTTTGGATATGGAGCATTTATTTTTGTTAGCTCTTTTTGTAGTCTTATTAATTCTGCTTTCATCTTGTTTGCCTTAATATTAATAATCACATTACCCCACCGTAATATCTTTTATAACCTCTTTCTGTATCGCTATACATGTGGTATATTTTAAAACTGCTACCGTTATGTTCAAACAATATCATTCCTCCAAACTCATTCATCAATAAATATGATTTTGTTTCTGGATACCCTTCAGTTTCAGCAGCCATTTCTTGTGCGCGGCTGTAGGAGGTAATTTTATTTTCATACTTATTTATTTTAAATCTTATGACAACGTAGTCTAGTGTCATAATTCTACTCCCTTTAGTTATAATAAATCGGATGGTCTTATCTTTATTTTCTAACTCACTATAAATTACTTCTATATCGGTAAAATATTCAGAATCTTTATATTTCTTTGTACTATCTTCTGCTTCCCATAATTTTACACCATAAATGGTATCTCTTTTTATCTCATGTATCTGTGCCATTCCACTAAAGGATAGTAATAATGTTAATAATGTTGTTGCTGTTTTCATCTTAGAGTTTTTTAATTAATAATTTCTTTTAACTACTCTATACAATACAGTAACATAAAAAAGATACAGGAAAACAATTCTCTATTTTTTTTTAATTGTCCTCTCGTAAATTTTTCAATTGCCATAAATTCATAATTATTTGTAATAACAGTATTACTCTCGTTATTTTTTTTTATTTCTCAAATAAAAAAATAATAAGAAAGAAGAGGTATTATATAATTCATCTAATCATATATATCTAAAGGAGTTTGTAAAGATTTCATTCGATTTAATTTTTTTATATTTGTATTATAAAAATAAGGCTATGGATCAAGAAAGAGTTAGGAATGTAACAGAGGAATTTACTAGGCATCTTCAAGCAAGGATGAAATTGGGAGATGTAAACCTTATGGATATAAAAGATGTTGCTAAATTTTGTTTAGTTGTAAATTTACTTCTTCTAGAAAAGAAGTTTGGATCTTATCAAAACTACTATAAAGAATATGAAGAGAAATTTAGTTTTGTTCTTACAAATTTATTAGGGAAAAGGTATAGTGAGAATCTAGAGACTCTATTAGAAATCTTTAGGGTGGAAACTCAACTTCTACTGAGAGATGTGAATGTTAAGATACTTGTAAACCAACATTATGATATGCTTTATGGCGCTGATGGGGTAGATGTTATTTGATTTAGAAAGTATAATTAAAATTGCTCCAACATTTCTCCTGCACCTTGATGGCCTAAATCACGTGCTGTGATAAAAGAAGTAACAGCGAATTTGATAATACTTTTTCTACCTTCTTGATTCGGGTTATCTTGAATCAATTGTAGAATACATATCCCTCTATTATAATATGCTTGGGCATCATTTGGTTTAAATATGATAGTTGCAGTAAAATCATTAATAGCCATTTCTAAATCACGTAATTCCATCCTGCAGAGGGCTCTCCAGTAATAAGCATCAGCAGTAGCCTCAATTTCATTAACTTTTGTGAATTTATCTAAAGCTATATTAAATCCTCCTTTATTGTATGTGTTGATGCCATCCACCATAGCTCTGTCTATCTCGGCTCTTTTAGTTGAGTTTTCTTTCAGCCATTTATAATTAGAACTCATAACCTCTATTGACTTTTCTTTTTCAACAATATCTTGAATTAAATTAATTAATGCCATATTCTAGTTTTAATATATCAAATATAATCTTTTTAATTATTCTACAACCTCTGAAAAAGTAATTAATTACTCTAAATTAATAAGTGATTTTTAATAAATCTGGATCATTAACTTTAAATGAGATTTTTCTTTTTGTTCTAATTTATTGTTTTGTTTATCAATTTCTATACAGATACTTGATATAATGCCATTTGTTTACTGTTTAATCTTAACAGCACTAAAGGTGGTAAAAAAACAGTTAAAACAAGTTAAATAACATTAACAATGGTTAATAATTATCATCTACTTAGTCCTTTTTTACTTTTCCATGACTTTCTACCATCCTCTCGCTCATCGTCTTGCGCTGCTGCTTTATTAAAGAAATGTCTAGGGATATTATCATCACTTATAAAATGGTTATTTTCTGTTATTGGTTTTTCAATAATTATCTCTGTAGCTTGTTCCGTTTGGTAATTAATTTCAATGCCTGAATTAATACGTTTCTCGATGTTCTGGAGAGAGTATTCACGACCTAAGTCACTTCCTTTAAACTTTGCTCCTGAAGTATCGATAAAAGCAATGCCACGCCCTTTGAGAACTAAAACATTTTGCTTTTTCATTTCATAGATAAATGCATTAATACTTGAGCTTTTTAAAATTGCAACATCTACTTTTAGTTTAATCTTATTCGCTCTGGTATTATCCTTTACAAAATCTACCCCTTTTGTTTTTCTATTTGTTTTAATCAAGTTGTATCTTAACTCAATTTCTTTAGAGAACTCAACATTTTTAGCATAATTATGGGATGAACTCACGCTTTTCCCATCATTTAATCGTATTCTGTTCGCAATTATGTGGAAATGAGTGTGTTGCTTGTCTGAGTGTAAGTAAATTGCTGATTGATTATTGTGAAATCCATGCTTTTTTAAATATTGGTTGCAGATGTCAATATAATCTTGCCTAGTTAATTTTGATAAATCATCTTTAGGGTTTAGAGAAATGATTGCATGAATGCTTTTATTCTTAGCTCTGTCATTGAATGATTGTACATACTCAAAATCCTTATAAATTTCTTTTGGTGTTCCTGCAACAAAATTTGATGATAGTAACTCTCCTCCTCTGTCTGCATATTCTAAGCTATTTAGTGTATGTTTTTCTGATATGATTGCTATTTTACAAATCATTTTTGTAGCTGCTTTAGCTGTTCTTGTTTTTCTTTTATTTTTTTAACTAATTCTACTTTCTGATGTTCCTTATTCCAGTTTTTCTTTATTTTATTATAATTCTTGATATAAGCATCATCTTTTTTTCTAATAGAATTTATTTCTTTATCATATTCATCTGTATTATCTTCCTCAAAAAACTCTTTTAATTTATGTGATTCAGCAAAAAGTTGCAACACTTGATAATTATCATCTAATCGCTGTTTTTCTAAAAAGTAATTAGGTAAATAGTTAATTCCTAAGAAAAAAAAGAGAAGCAGGTATATTCCTAATATGCCTCTTTTATAATTTATAACAGGATTATCACCTTCAAAAAATAATATTCTCTGCTTTGGTTCATCTTTTTTATTACCCTGTTTAATCGCAATACTCATAGGTCCTAATAATTCCATTATATGATTATTTGTAACAACTTCAACTGGAGGTTTTATGGCATCAACTTTTTTTATTAACAAATCCATATTGCTACGAAGTAAGTCGTTTCTGTTAACGGACTCTTTTAATTTTTTAAGGTGAACTTTAAAGTCACTTAATTTAAATTCTTCAGCATCCTTTTTAGTTATCAAACTTTCTAGTTTAATGTTTTGATCAAAAATTTGTCCTAATAATGTTTCAGTAACTTCACTTGATGTAGTTAAATTATCAAGAGATTGATTAACCTTTTTTAGTTCTTCCATATTATTTTGTTATTTCATTTTTGATTTCTACGATCAATTGCTGAATGGATTTATGATTTTTTATAAACAGAATCGTCTTAATTCCATCTAAGCTTAAACCTTTATTTAGGTGGTGTGCAATTTGGTTGTTTAGGTTTGATAATTTATTAAGGTCTGACATCATTCTTAATACTTCTTTATTCAATTTTTTAACTTGGTGTTTATTATTTCCCATATAATGAAAAAGAGCATTTTTAAGATGGAAAGAATTATTGCCAATATTCATTTTTTTAAATTGTAAATAAGCTTCGTTCTCTTCAAAATTAAGATAGCAAACAAGTCTATTTTTTTGTTTTTCTTGTTCTAATAATTCAGGTCTACCACCTTTATTTTTTTGTTTTATTTTTCCCATTTTTTATTCTTTTATTTTTTTCTATGAGCTGAAAGCGAATAGCAAGACGTATTCATTGTTTGTGCTAAACAAATACTGAATACATGGCTTGCAATACTTTTTGATGAGATTATAGTTGTAAGTAAAATTGATTCAATCAAATTGGGCTGAAGGAAAAAAATATTCGTTCATTGAATAATTATTTGTTTATATTTTCAGTTAATCTAAAAATGAAATTTATTCACATTTTCAGTTAATCTAAAAATGAAATTTTATTCACATTTTCAGTTAAACTGTTTTTTTCCTAAAGCCCCTTTTTGGAGTGTCTTTTTTTTACTTTTTTTTGATGAATTGATGAGATTATGTCTGAAAGTCAATATTTATAAAGGTTTCAGTATTCATCAAAGACTCATCATTTTTGGAGTATAATTTTATGCTTCTCATCATTCTATTTTTTGATGAATAGTTGATGAGCTAATGATGAATAACCAGACTCCAATTATAACATGTCTTTTAATCGGTTAATTCATCAAATCATCATAATGTTCTTTAATCCAGTCTTTAGTTATTGTATAGTATCTTCCCTTCTCTGTTAAAATAGCAAAAGATCCATCAGACAATAAAGAATAACGTTTATAAGAGAGAGAATTTTTTACTGGTTTTAAACCCCAGCTTTCTTTTATTATTTTTCGTAGTCTGGTCATATCTGTTCTCTGAAAAGATTTTGATAAAATGTTAGCTAAATCATTAGGTTGAAAAGAAACTACCTCTACATCAAAATTTTCCATTATGGTTATAAAAACGTTAATCAGCTCTATTTCTAATTTATTTTTATTGTGATTAATAACTCGCTTTAGTGCTTTAGTTTCATAATCTTTAAAAAGAAACCACATCCGTGTTTTTTTTTCATATGATATTTTTGAAGTTTTAAGATAATATAGGAAATGTGGAATTTCACTTTTCATTCTGTCTAATAACTCTGTATTTTCTTCCTTAAATGGTTGGATTTTCAGGACCCAGAAACGCGTTTCACCAGGCTCAATTTTTATAAAACTATTTTCATGGTTTGATAACAATATAAATTTTGCAAAAAAATCCTGTTCTTGTCGTTCCTTTCCTTTAGCTTCGGCTTTAAATGAAAAACTAGTACTTAAATATTTTATATTCTCAGTTTCTGATAACAATTTATATTCTACCTCTTCAGCAGCAATTAATAATTTACCAATCAAATCATAATTAAATCTAGACTGAATGTTCTCTGGAGAATTGATTGTCATATTTAACCCGAAAATTAATTTCAGTAAATTTAAGAACGTTGATTTACCCGTGCCTCTCTCCTCCGAAATCAATGAAATTACAGGAAGTTTTTCTAAGGGATTGTTATACAGTATCTTAAAATAATCAAGTCCTAAGTCTATTTGTTCTTGAAAAATATGTTTTAAATAATACAATATAGTGTCAAAACGACCTTCGATAGGTGAACATGTAAGGGGTTCATAAGTGTTGTAGAAGCCTTCAACATCTCTAACATAACTATTATGACTGGGTTTAACCACAGTCCCTAGATATTTGGGTATTTCATTAATTATGTTTCTATTATTCTGATTATCGTCTATTATTGTTTGTTTATTCCAGTTAATTAATATCGTAACATAGTCATCAGTAACAAGTGGTTTTTTCACTATTCGTTTATATTCGCACCCTATCCTGAGATATGGGAGTTTTTCCTTATCTTTGTTCATTATAAATATTTTTTTGATTTTTAATTAATCCTAGTTAGAGCTAGGATTTTTTAATTACTAAGAGGTGATAATTCACCCTCTGCCTAACTATTTTCTTGAGGATTTAATGAGCTTAGAATTCTTGCTAGCAATTTCGAGTAGCTCAGATTTTGAGTAAAAAATTTTTTTCCCAATTTGGTAAAAAGGTACTAAATTCTTCTTTTTCCAACTTATTAAAGAAACGATAGAGATTCCCAGAAAATCGGCAGCCTGTTTTTGAGTTAATTTATCTTCTTCAGGGGTTACTGAATTAGGAGGTAGTAGTTCTGTTTTTCGCACCTCTTGTATAACATGTTTAACTATACGTTCTAAATCGTGCTTGTTGTGTGTGTAAAGTAATGTTCCCATAATTTAATTAGTTTAAATGATTATGGGGCAAAGGTTCGTTTAAGTTTGTTAAAACGCATTACACTCGCTACACACTTGTGGTACCGTAATGACTGAAAGGTTTTAGTTCGCTGAATAAGCGTTTTAATTTAAAGTTTTTATGATATTTCTTATAGGAATCTTTTCTTTCAATGTAGTTCTTAATAGTATCTACTTTGAATCCTGAAATATCATAGAAATATTCTGAGTATAAGAGGCAAATTTTTTCAACACTTTTCGTTCCTTTTAATTGAAAAACGTCTGTATCTTCCCTTAGAAACCGAGTAAATATTAAGAATTCTTTTGAGCCTTCATAAGTTTGTTCAAAATATTCACGGAATTTGATTCGGGACATATTTAATCTAGTATAGTCTACTTCAGAAGAATAGTATTCAGTTATCGTAGTATAAAAATCCTCAACAACAGACCTATCAATCTTCAGTTTTTTATATAATTCACGATTCTCATTTTGGAAAAATAAAAGATGAGTTTCAATAAAATCATTTTTAGATGAAATGGCTTTCTTTACAAGAATATTTTTTTTACTAATAATCTTTGCTCTCTTAAAGGGAAACCCAACTGGAAAAGTGATGTTTTCTAATTCTTGAAATTCAATATTCTTTTTAAATTTCAGAACTCTTTCTTCGTTTTCACTTGGGAGTTCAATATATGGTAGATAATCCAATTTTAATTTTTTCTTAACCCTGTCAATTAAAGGCATAAGATACATGGTCTTATAACCATCATTTTTTCTTTCATTTACTTCTATAAGTCTCTTTTTATAGATATTTAGAGCATTTTTTTTTGATTCAAAGAAGAAGGTTGATAATGTCTGTGATGGAGATAATACAGGACTAGTCTGCACTTCAGAATAAAGTTCAGTTCTTAATCTTATTATCTCTTGATTTAAGCCTAAAATAATTGAATCATACTCATTCCTATTTGAACTATTTTGAAATAAAAATAATTTTGAGATACAAAATATAATAAGATTAAAGTTGTCTAAGCATGATGTAGCTCTGTCAAAATCTTCATCAAACTTAATTTTTACTTCAAATTTAAATTTTTCATCGATTACTCTACGAATTGTGATCGAATTCCACCAGAATAAAAAATCATCTTTGCTTGATGGATTAGTCAATAGATTAATTCTCTCATGAAAAATATACAACTCATCATAGTTTAAATGAAAAAGTAAATTTGACTTAAAAAGAGATTTATCATGCATTTTAAATTTATGATATTTTGATAAACATTCAGTAAAATATACCAAATGTGATTCTCTACAATTATATTTAAGACTCTTATTCTTTATTATTCCAAGCATCGTTAATTTTATCTTTTTTATACTCTTCAGTTAATTTAACATATTTGTTAAATGAGGATTCCTTCATATGACCAGTTATACTTCTTACCACTCTTTCGTTCATACCCAATAAAAGTGAATTTGTTATAAAAGTTTTTCTAGCTGTATGACTCGTAATTAATTGGTATTTGGGCAACGTAGTGTCTCTTCTTTTTCTTCCTATATATCTCGTTATGGTTGTTGGAGTATCAATCTTAACAAGTTCACAACATTCTTTAATATATTCATTATTTTTTTGTAAAGAAATAACGGGTAGGGGATAGCTTATGGTGTCTTTATATTTTTTTAGAATAGCTTTTGCAGGATCAATAAGTGGTATTACGTGGGATAGAGTTCTTGTTTTTAAAATTGTCATAGAAATATAATCTCCCATTATGTTTGACGAATTTAAGGCTTGGATGTCTGAGAAACGTAAACCTGTAAAACACCCAAAACAATAAACATCACGTACCTGACTTAATCTTATGGACTTAAACTTATAATTATACAAGCTCATAAGCTCTTTATACGTAAGGTGTATAACTTCTATATTATCCTCTTTAGCTTTAAATTTAATATACTCAGAATTGGTGTGTAAGTTTCTTTCAAATCCCCATTTCATAAATGTTTTGAGGGTTGCGACTAATTTTGAAAAGTAATTATTTTTAGTTTCGCGGATTTCGAAAGCATATTGACTAAATTTATCATAAAAGTCTAAATTTATTGTATCGAATTGTATATTATAGTTTTCTTGAGTCTGAAAGTCTTCTAAGAATTTTTTGCAGTTTTATACCCCTTAATAGTTCTTTCAGCTTTTGTTGGTTTGTTTAGTTTGATAAATTCATCAAAACATTCAAAAAAACTAATTGTGTTTTTCAGCATAGCTCCATCCTTCAATTTTTCAAGAATTAAATCTTTTGTTAGAAGGTTGTCGTTCAGTTGTAGATATCTAAAAAGTTCTTTTAATTTAAATTCAAGCTCATCAATCTTTTTGTTATGCTCAATATGAAAATTATAAACATTTTGATTTTTTTTTGCTTTTATTCTTTCTTTTTGAAAATCCCAATCTACAAGTTTTGATTTAACATTTTTAATGTTTTTCCGAAAAATTAATCCATCACCTGAAATTATAAAAGCTATAGGAATTAAACCATCTTTATTAATCTTTTCTTTCCTTAAATAGAATGATACTTTCATAGTTGTTTAAACTTGTTAAAACCTAATAAATAGGTGTAGCAAAAGGTGTAGTAAATTGTATTTAATTTGATTTTAACAAATTAAATTTAGCACAATATAAACACTTAAAACCATTTGAGTACTATGTTTAAAGAGATTTAAACGGGTTTAAAAATGTTAGAGTTTAATAGTACCCCCATTCTGGGTACTGTTAAAACACTGTAAATAAGTGTATAATAAAAAATAATAAAAAAGACTGGTAATTTTTAAATGGGAATGAAAAATACTATTATATTTGCACTCCTTAAACGGAAGACCTGGTAGCTCAGTTGGTAGAGCATCTCCCTTTTAAGGAGAGGGTCCTGGGTTCGAGCCCCAGCCAGGTCACAAAAAGCCTCCTTAATTGGAGGCTTTTTTTATGACGTAAAGTTCATAATATTTGCTAGACGATAAGTTTTTCCTGAGCATATTCGAAGGAGAGTCCCATTATTTTACCAAAAGTATTCCTTAATTGTAGTTTTTTTGTGAATATACTTTTCTTCAAAAAGTTAGTGAATCAATTACTGATAAAAAAATGGGGGTAATATATAAAATATTAGCTTTTAGCTTAAGCAAAAAAAGTAGTTCTATTTCTTTTTACTAGCCTTATAAGCTTCTTTAGTAGCTTTACTGGCCTTTACAACGCCTTTAAAAACTAGTTGTTGCTCAAAGTACAATGTGTCAGTTATAATGTTGTAAAACTGAATCATTACTTCTCGTTCTTGCCAACCAATTTTATCATTGGTATCAAACTTAATAATAATAGTATAGGTTTTACCTGATTTAATTTTTTCTTCGGGTAAAATAACCTCAGTACAAGAACAATCAACCTTTGGTTGGATAATCGTTAGGGATTCTTTTCCTGAGTAAGAAAAAATATACTTAAAAGTAAGCTGATGTCCTTCAGCTACTTTTTTAAATTTTTGAGTAGAATTCTCAAAAACGATATCATCAGCAGATTGTGCAGCACAAAAAAAGCTTGCTGTTATTAATAACAGCAAGCTTAAACTTAACTTGAAAAGATAACTTTTCATATTTCAATAACCTAAATTGAAAATTAATTTTCTACTGGAGCTCCAGCTGGTGCAGTTTTCACTGGCGATGTTTGTGGAGCAACAATTTTACCTTTAATTCTTACAACTTTAGTTGGAGTAGCAGAGTTTGAAGTAATAGTAACAGACTTGTTAATAGCTCCTAATCTTTTTGTATCATATTTTACTTTGATAACACCTTTTTCTCCTGGTAAAATTGGAGCTTCTGGTTTTGTAGGAACAGTACATCCACAACTACCTCTAACTGCAGAGATTACAATAGGTTCTTTTCCTGTATTAGTAAAAACAAATTCTCTAACACCATCAGCACCTTGCTCAATAGTCCCGTAATCAACAACTTCTGTGTCAAATTTCATTACACCCGCATTTGGGTTTTCGATTTTTACTGCTGCAGGAGCAGTTTTAGCATTTTGTGCTTGTACACCTACAGCTACAAAAGCTAGCATACAAAATGATAAGATTATTTTTTTCATGGTTTTGGTTTTTTTAATTACAATACAAACATACTGGTTTACTTTAATATAACTCTACTTTGTTAACACTTCTTTAACAAAAAAGTTTTAAATAAAGGCTATTGAAAATCACTATACAAAAACCTATCTTTGCGGGCTTAAAACAAATATTACAGATGGAAATTAACAGCAAATACAATCCCGGATCAATAGAGAACAAATGGTATGAGTACTGGATGAAGAACGATTTTTTTAGTTCTAAACCTGATGATAGAGAGCCATTTACAATTGTGATACCTCCGCCAAACGTAACAGGAGTATTGCACATGGGGCACATGCTGAACAATACCATTCAAGATGTTTTGATAAGAAGAGCACGTATGTTGGGCTTTAATGCTTGTTGGGTTCCGGGTACAGATCATGCTTCTATAGCAACAGAATCTAAAGTTGTTAATTTATTAAGAGAACAAGGAATTAGTAAACACGATATTGGAAGAGAAAAGTTTTTAGAGCATGCTTTTGATTGGAAAGATAAATACGGAGGAATAATTTTAGAACAATTAAAACGATTAGGAGCTAGTTGTGATTGGGATAGAACCCGTTTTACTATGGAACCTAAATTATCCGATGCGGTAATTAAATCTTTTGTTGAGTTAAATAAAAAAGGATACATCTATAAAGATTGGAAAATTGTAAACTGGGATCCTAAAGCCCAAACAACTTTATCTAATGAAGAAGTAATTCGTAAAGATGTACAATCAAAATTATATCATATAAAATATCAAATAGCAGGTAGCGATGAGTTTATAACCATAGCAACTACACGTCCAGAAACAATAATGGGTGATGCTGCTGTTTGTGTGCATCCTAAAGATGAGCGTTACACACATTTACACGGTAAAAAAGTAATTGTGCCTATGGTAAATCGTGAAGTGCCAATTATTACGGATGATTACATTGATTTGGAGTTTGGAACAGGAATGTTAAAAGTTACTCCGGCACACGATACCAATGATTATGATATTGGAGTAAAAAACAATTTAGAGATTATTGATACTTTTAATGATGATGCTACGATAAGTGAAGCAGCAGGAATTTTTGTTGGCGAAGATCGTTTTGTTGTACGTAAAAAAGTAGCTAAACTATTAGAGGAGTTAGGTCAGTTAGTTAAGGTAGAAGAAATCACTAATAATGTAGGATATTCTGAACGTAATCCTGATACAGTAGTTGAGCCAAAATTATCTTTACAATGGTATGTAAAGATGGAAGAAATGGTGGAACCTGCGATGGAGCATGTAATGAATGATGACATTAAATTTTACCCTTCTAAATTTAAAAATACTTACAAACATTGGTTAGATAATATTAGAGAATGGCCAATTTCTCGCCAATTATGGTGGGGACAGCAAATTCCGGCTTATTATTATAATGATAAAAATGATTATGTAATTGCCGAAACAAAAGAAGAAGCATTAGAATTAGCTAAAAAAGAAACAGGAAATAATGAATTACAACTATCAGATTTAAGACAAGATGAAGATGTGTTAGATACATGGTTTTCTTCTTGGTTATGGCCAATATCTGTGTTCGATGGTTTTGGAGAAGATAAAACAGAAATAGATTATTATTACCCTTCAAATGTATTGGTAACAGGTTGGGATATTATTTTCTTTTGGGTAGCTCGTATGGTTTTTGCAGGTTATGAGTTTAAAGATGAAAAGCCATTTAAAGAGGTTTATTTTACAGGAATGGTTAGAGATAAGCAGAAACGTAAAATGAGTAAATCATTAGGAAACTCTCCTGATGCTTTAGGTTTGATAGATAAATATGGTGCGGATAGCGTTCGTTTTGGAATGTTATCGTGTGCAGCAGCAGGTAATGATTTATTGTTTGATGAATCGTTGTTAGAGCAAGGAAGTAAATTTTCTAATAAAATATGGAATGCTTTCCGTTTGGTTAAAGGGTGGGAAGTTGATGAAACTTTAGCTCAACCAAAAAGTGCAACTATTGCTATCGATTGGTTTGAATCTAAAATGAGCGAAACATTAATTTCTATCGAAGATAATTTTTCTAAATATAGGTTGTCAGATTCTTTAATGAGTACTTATAAGTTGATTTGGAATGACTTCTGTTCTTCTTATTTAGAATGCGTTAAACCCGCATACCAACAACCAATTGATGCTGCAACATTAAAAGTAACAATTACTTATTTTGAAGCATTATTAAAAATGTTACATCCATTTATGCCATTTGTAACCGAAGAGTTATGGCAAAGTATGGAAGAAAGACAAGATGGCGACACCATTATGTTGTTAGATTTTCCTAAGGCAGGAGAAGTGAATAGCACTTTACTAAAAGATTTTGATTACACCAACAACGTAATTGCAGAAATAAGAACATTACGTAAATCTAAAAATATACCTAACAAAGATCAGATAGCATTAGCTGTGAAGAAAAATGAAGCTATAAATGCTGATTTAGATGCAATTATAACGAAGCTAACAAATCTATCTGAACTCACTTACGTAGATGAGAAAGTGGAAGGAGCGTTTTCTTTTGTAGTAAAATCAAACGAATATTTTATTCCAATGGAAGGGAATGTGGATGTTGAAGCTGAGGTTGAAAAAATTAAAGCAGAGTTAGATTATGCCAAAGGATCTCTTAATATCGTTAACAAAAAACTGTCTAACGAGCGTTTTGTTGCTGGAGCACCTGAGCAAGTTGTTGCTGCCGAGCAAAAGAAAAAAGCAGATGCCGAAGCAAAAATAAAAGTGCTAGAAGAGCAATTAGCTGGGATGGTTTAATCTGTCTCTTACGTCATTGCGAGGAACGAAGCAATCTTATTAAGGTAAACACTTTTTTATCAAAGCTTCCGAAATAAATTCGGAATGACGTTGCTGCATGAGAAACTTTTGGAAAATGGCTTACATCTGTAGCCATTTCTACAAGTAAGTGCGTCACCCTGAATTTATTTCAGGGACTACTTTGTTAAGGATGATTTTCATATTGATTGTATATTCCGAAACGAGTTCGGAAAGACGTTGATGGCGGAGAAAGTTAATTTGAAATGGTCGGAGAATATACTGCAGGAGTATCACCATAAATCATGTCCTAAACTTGATTGGGGATCATTTCAGGGTCTTTTGTTCTACCGAAAACAGCGAAGAGAATTTTCAATACTGTAAAAATCGTTTTTTTTTGAGGAGGTTCGCTTAACGTTTAGTATATGGCATTTAGGGCAACAGAAAGCGATAAACTTTCAATTTTGCACTTAGCAAATATAAATATTTTGTTTTTATCTTTTTCATATTAAAAGCCAAATTTTATATTTGGCGGGGTATCATAAAAGCTATGAACTTTCGTAAACTACCGAACGCCTATTTGCTATATACAGTGTTGTGTGTAGTTTTAAGTTGAAATATTAATATTTAAAAAATTGAATGGGATTTACTTTTTTACCATTTTCAATTACTTCGTAGTGTAAGTGGATCCCTAATGATTTTCCAGAGGCTCCGATTATTCCAATTTTTTCACCAGAACTTACTTTTTGATCTTGCTTTACATTATTGGAATGTAAATGAGCATAGAGCGATTGATAAGAATTACTATGTTTAATTATTATATAATTACCGTACTTATTTGAAAATCCGGAAAAAGATACTATACCTCTAGCTGTAGCCAGAATTGAAGTGCCTTCTGGGGCTATAAAGTCAATTCCTGTATGCATTTTTTCGATTTTATGAATAGGGTGAGTTCTCATACCATAACCAGAAGATAATTTATTGATTTGATCTTTTTTTATTGGTAGCAAGTGAGGTATAGTTTTGTTTTTAGTTGCTATTTTATTTGTAATAATATTTGCAGGAGATTGATGCAAATTGAAAGAGCTTAATAATATAACTGATATAGCTATTAAACTGCTAAAGGTAACTTTTGTAATATTCGACATAGTTGATTTTTTAGATTGGTTTAACATTTTTATTCTTTTTTTAATTAATAAATATCCAAATCCACTCGTAAGAGGAATTGGTTTAGTATTTTCTACAGAATCAATTAGATTTAATAAATATTTATTGAGGCTGGTTTGTTCGTTAGCAGCATAATTATCTGCTAAATATTCGTGGTTTTCTGTTATTTCTTTTTTGTAAACCCAGATTAAAGGATTGAACCATAATATGCATTTAATGAATTCAATTAAAAGAATGTCGAGACTATGCATTTGTTTTGAATGAGCCCGTTCATGTAGTATTATAGAATCATTATATTTTATATTTTCAAATTCTGATTTGTTAATGAAAAAATAATGAAAAAAACTAAAAGGTTTAATAGAGGAATCGATGAATACAGTTTGTAATGATGATATTTTTGGGCCTAAATTTTTAGTCATTTTAAGACATCTATATAGATTAAATAAATATTTAAGTATGAAGATTGTGCATATGTATATGTAAAAAAGAAATAGATATTCTGACCAAGAAAAAGCTTCACCTTTTGGAATAATTATTCTTTGTGAAGTTAAATTAGTTACGATTATTGAATTTCTGAATTCAGAAATGTTAAGTCCTGACACTACTGGTTCAATTACAGAACTAGGAGTGTCTAGTTGAAGAGCTGGGATGCTTAAAGAAAATAGAACAGATAATATTAAATAAAAGCGGTTTACTATAAGTAGTTTTTCATTTTTTAATATTAAAAAATATACTACAAGAAGAATAAATAAAACAAGTGTAGATTGTATTAAATAGTAAATCATGATTTTTTAGTTTTAATTGAAATTTCCTTATCAACCAGACTTCTAAGTTCTTCAAGTTGTTCTAGTGTTAAATCAGTATCTTTTGTAAAGAATGAAGCAAATTGAGTAGGTGAATTGTTGAAGTAATTACTTACCATTTTTTTTATTTGTCCAGAAAAGTAATTGGATTTATTAAGGATAGGGAAGTATTCCTTATCTCTACCATGCATTTTAAACCCAATATATTCTTTTTCTACCATACGATTAACCATAGTGGCGACAGTAGTATAGGCTGGTTTGGGGTCTTTATATTGTTTAATAACATCTTTTAAAAAACCTTTTTTAAGTTTCCAGATGTGGCTTAGTACCTCTAATTCTTTTTTACTCGGCTGCTTCATAATTACAAAATGAGTTATAATACTACAAATGTAGTAATAAAAAATTAGTTTAGATAAAATACTTTTTTAAAATAGGTTTATCTAGTATCTAACTTGATAGATATAATGATTTAGCGGTAATGATATAGGTCTAACAAATTTGAAATTATATTATCTTTAGGGGGGCGATTACACACAACGTCATTATTGGAAACGTTTTAATACTTCGGCTTCGCTCAGTACAGGTGTTTCTTATAATTTGTTAAGCGAAGGTATCACTTTTTGTTGAGATTTTAATAACATTTTTAACCTTCTAATCATATAAAATACCAACTAAAAAAGATAGTGTTAAGAAAATCCATCGTGTTTGGTTAATTTTATTAAATCAAAAAAAAAGGCTTAATCATTAAAATGAAAATCTTTCTACTTCACCATAAAAATAAACTGATTACAGCTTTTATATTGTTGGTGTGGTTTGTTTTTTGTTTGCCTAGTAATTTATTTAAAGATCCTTATTGTACTGTTTTAGAAGATAAAGATGGTCACCTTTTAAGTGCTACAATTGCAACTGATGGGCAATGGCGTTTTCCTGAAATTGATACTGTACCTGCAAAATTTGAAGCCGCGATATTATTATTTGAAGATGAATATTTTTATCAGCATTGGGGCGTAAATCCCATATCTATAATTAATGCTTTTATTCAAAATATTAAAGAAGGAGGCGTTAAAAGGGGAGGGAGCACAATAACAATGCAGGTGATGCGGATGTCTCGAAAAAATAGGGGACGTACTGTTTTCGAAAAATTGAAAGAAGTATTTTTAGCAACACGCTTAGAATTTAGCTTGTCTAAAAAATCTATTTTAGCCTTGTATGCTTCTCATGCTCCTTTTGGAGGTAATGTTGTAGGCTTAGAAGCTGCATCGTGGAGATATTATGGAAGAAGTCCTGCTCAATTATCATGGGGAGAAATGACCACTTTAGCAGTTTTACCCAATGCACCATCATTAATTTATCCTGGTAAACACCATCAAAAACTCCTCAAAAAAAGAAATCGGTTATTAGATAAATTACAAAAAGCAGGAGAGATTGATACAACAACTTGCGAGCTTGCCAAACAAGAACCTTTACCGTTAAAACCTAAACCATTAAATCAAAAAGCATCACATTTATTAACGCGTGTTTTTAATGAAGGAAAAGGTGGTCAACGCATTAAAACAACCATAGCTATTAATTTGCAAAATAAAGTAGAGCAAATTACCAATAACCATTATTTAAGAATGTTGGGAAGCGATGTACACAATGCTAGTGTGTTGGTAGTGGAAGTGAAATCAGGAAACATTATTGCTTATGTTGGCAATACCAAAAGTAAAAATGGAGGAGAAGTAGACATGATAACTGCTAACCGAAGTTCAGGCAGTATTTTAAAACCTTTTTTGTATGCAGGAATGCTTGATGCAGGAGAGATTTTACCAAAAACATTGGTGGCAGATATTCCCACACAATATGCGGGTTATACTCCTAAAAATTATAACAAAAAATATGATGGAGCTGTTGCTGCTGATAATGCATTGATTCGTTCTTTAAATATTCCTGCGATACGCATGTTGAAGCAATATGGCGTTAAGCGGTTTCATAACAAGTTAACGCAATTAAAAATGAGTACCATTACACGTAATCCTAACCATTATGGATTGTCGTTAATTTTGGGAGGAGCAGAAACAACTATGAGTGATTTAGCAAGTGCCTACGGTAGTATGGCACGAACACTCAATAATTTTACCACTTATAATGGACGATACAATGCGTTGGATTATAAAAAAGCAAGCTATCAACCAGCTCAAAAAATAGAAAAACCGCAGTTAGGCAATCACACGATATATAGCGCATCATCAATTTACTGTACATTTAATGTGTTAGCAGATTTGCACCGACCGAGAGAAGAGCGTGGCTGGGAAAACTTTGTTTCTTCACGAAAAGTAGCCTGGAAAACAGGAACTAGCTTTGGTCATAGAGATGCTTGGGCTGTTGGGGTAACTCCTGAATATGTAGTTGCTGTTTGGGTAGGTAATGCAAGTGGTGAAGGTAAATCTGGTTTAACCGGAGTAAGTGCTGCAGCTCCTTTATTATTTGATGTGTTTAAAAAATTGCCTAAAACGACTTGGTTTTTGCCTCCTTACGATGAAATGCAAAAAATACCTATATGCAGTAAAAGTGGTATGCGTAGTTCTGTTTGGTGCGAAGAGGTGGATTCTACTTTTGTTCCTATTAGTGGGTTAAAAACAAAATCATGTAAGTATCATCGGTGGGTTCATTTAGATAAAGATGCGCGCTATTTGGTAAACAGTGATTGTTATCCTGTTAATCAGATGGTAAAAAAATCATGGTTTGTTTTACCTCCTGTTTGGGAATGGTTTTATAAATCTAAAAATCCTAATTATCAAAGTCTACCACCATTTTTAGCAGGCTGTGGACAGCAAACTAATAATATGGATATTATTTACCCTAGTAATTTAAAAGAACTTTATTTGGCTAAAAATTTAGATGGAACTACTGGTAAATTAGTTTTTGAAGTAGCACACAGAAATTCAAATGCTGAGGTATATTGGCATATTGATGAAGAATTTGTGGGGACAACAACTCATTTTCATCAAATAGAAATAGAGCCTGAACTCGGTAAACATACCTTAACAGTTGTTGATCAATTTGGAGAGACCATTACCAAAAGATTTGTGGTGGTAGAGTAAAATTCCATTTTAAGATTCCAAGGATAACGAGCTGTTTTTATAAGAATAAGTACAATTCTTTAATTACTTTTGTAGCTTATAAAAACAAGTTATGTTAGAGGATTATTTCAAGTCATTTAGAGCAAAAATTATAGGTATCAATCAAACCTTTAAAACTCCATTTGGAGAGCAGCCAATTATTTATGCTGACTGGACGGCTAGTGGTAGAATGTATAAAGATATTGAGGATACATTAGTTAATAATTTTTATCCTTTTGTTGGAAACACACATACCGAAACAACAGTAACTGGTTCGGGAATGACGATTGCTTACCATCAAGCATTTCAAATTATTAAAACCCATGTAAATGCATCTAAAAAAGATGTGCTAATTACTTCTGATGCAGGAATGACAGGGGTGATTAATAAGTTTCAGCGTATTTTAGGAATGAAAATACACGAGAAATTTAAAGGAAGAATTGATTTTTCGGAAAACGATAAGCCTATTGTTTTTGTAACGCATATGGAGCACCACTCTAATCAAACATCATGGATAGAAACCATTGCCGATGTTGTGGTAATTAAAGCTACAGCAGATGGATTGGTAGATGTAGAAAATTTAAAAGAATTATTGGTTGAATATAAAGACAGAGTATTAAAAATTGCTGCAGTAACATCATGTTCTAATGTTACAGGAATTTTTACTCCTTATCATCAAATTGCAGAAATTATGCATCAAAATGATGGTTTATGTTTTGTGGATTTTGCTTGTTCGGCACCTTACATTGATATTGATATGCATCCTGAAAAAGATGCTGAGAAATTAGATGCCATCTATTTTTCTCCTCATAAATTTTTGGGTGGACCTGGTAGTTCTGGAGTTTTAATTTTTAATGAAAATTTATATAAAAACACTGTTCCTGATGCTCCTGGTGGAGGAACAGTAGATTGGACCAACCCTTGGGGAGAACATGCTTTTGTTAGCAATATTGAAGCTAGAGAAGATGGTGGAACTCCTGGTTTTTTACAAACAATAAGAACTGCTTTGGCAATACAGTTAAAAGAACAAATGACAGTGCCAAAAATGTTGGAGAGAGAAGAGGAATTGTTGGCAGTGGTTTGGGATAAAATGGGAGCATTACCCAACTTACATATTTTAGCTAAAAACCAACAAAAACGCTTAGGTGTTATTTCTTTTTACATTGATGATTTGCATTACAACATTGCAGTGAAGATTTTAAATGATAGATTTGGAATACAAACTCGTGGAGGATGTTCATGTGCAGGAACTTACGGTCATTATTTGTTAGATGTGTCTCAAGAATATTCGGGATCAATTACTTGCGAAATTTCTGCAGGAGATTTAACACATAAGCCTGGTTGGATAAGAATGTCTATTCACCCAACAATGACAACAACTGAAATAAACACGGTTACTGATGCAATTGTAGCGTTAAGTAAAAACCATAAAGAATGGTCTAAAGATTATGAATACGATCCTAATACCAATGAATTTACCTATAAATTTGAAGGGAATTTAGATATCCATAAAATGGTAGATGGTTGGTTTTTAAATTAGAATTATACTTTTAAATTTCACATTAAAAAAGCCGATTAATAAATTTTAATCGGCTTTTTTATGCATTTTTTTTCGACAAGCTATTCCCTCTTAGAAAAGAGGGGTAGGGAGATTGATGTTATGGATATTTATTAATCCCAATCTAATAAACGTTGTTGTCCTTCTAGTTTTTGAATCTCAGTAACATCTTGCGACATTTCTATTACTCCTCTGTATTTGTTTTCTTTATCTCTAATGGCAAAATATCTAATGTGTATCATTCTACCTTTAAAGTTAATCCAAAACTCAGCAACATCTTTTGTTCCTGCTTTAAATTCCTCTACAATACGTAAAACCATGTGTACACTTTTTGGAGGGTGGCAAAATTTAACCTCTCTACCAATAATCCCTTTACTTCGCGGAAAAACTCTTTTTTCTCCTCTATTGTAAAATATCACTTTATCATTTTCATCAACATAAGTAATGTCTACAGGTAAAAACTGAAGCAATAAATTAACCTGTTCAGGAGTCATAAAACCTTCATCATAATGAAAGGTATTGTCTAAAGAAAAAGATAACTTTCGTTCTTTGGTATCTTCACTTGGGTGTATATATTCCTCTTCTTCAATTTCAGGGTATGGAGTAGGTTTATTGGCTAACATCCAACCAATTTCCTCATCGCCTACATAAAACTCCTTCCAATCGTCTTCGCTTAGCAATTCCATTGAGTTAGGGAACAATCGGGTATCCTCTACGCTCATTAAACGCTCAATACCTTCAATTAAATAGGTTAAGTTCTCTTTAATTTTTTCAATATTTTTCTCCTCATTATTTTTATTAATTAATCGGATATTATCACGCAAATTATCATGAAAAGACCACATTCCTTGACTTGGACCTTCCCAACCATGTTTTTCTAAATAAGGAAACAATTGGTTTTCTTTTCTTGCAAAGCGTTTTTCGATATTGGTTAACTCATTAAAAATGTTAAAATACTTTTGAAAATCTGTTGCAGGGTCAGTATTTTTTAATTCATTTAAGATCTCTTTAATTAAATCTCCTTCTTCATAATAAACCTTAACAGGATGTCCTTTTGGTAAATTTTCAACCACTTTTATAAATGTATCCATTTTGCTTTTTTTTGCAAATTTCTGTAATATAAAAACAGCACAAGGCTAATCCCTGTATGATTTTAGTCATAGTTAAAGTTGGCTTGAAATCTTATTGTAATGTTTCTTTTTAAAGCTAAAAAGTAGTGTTTCTAACAAAAACAACCGCATTACATTTGCAAGGCGGTGCACCACAAACCAGACAATGGTATTGATACTGTAAACTATCCGAAAACCAATAGTTGGAAATCTCTTTTTCTACATTAAAACCATTGTGTATTAATGCTTTTTTGATGGGAATGTTATTACCTGTTTTCCAAGCAATACAGAGGTAAGTTGTGTTATCTAGTTGGTTTTGTTCTATTATTTTTTGAATTAATTGTTTTCCAAATCCTTTTTTTTGATAGGAAGGAAGCACAATAACTTGTTTAATTAAAGCTATGTTTAAAAGCCCATTAAGATCATCAACTTCATTTAGTAAAACTGAAGGGCGTTGCTGACTGCTTGTTAAATCGATGTTTATAAAACCAACAACTTGTTGGTCCATTAATACAACTAATGCCTTTTTATTGGGGTTGTTAATGTATTCTTTTAATGTTGTTGAGGTTAAGAAACCTTTACCTAAAACTTGATTAGCAATGGCTATAATTTCTTTAAAGTGAGGAGAAGATAATGCTGTAAATATCATAAAGTAAGTACCGCAGCAATTAACCCTAAAATAATAATGGTGTATTTTTTAACATTAAACTTGTGGTTCTCACTAGTTTCAAAAAGAATGGTGGTAGAAATATGTAGAAAAACACCAACAGCTAAAGCCATTAAAATATGAGGATTACCATTTTGCATACTTCCATATTGTTCGGCAATAAATAACCCGATTGGTGCAGCAGCAGCAAAAACAAAAAGAGCTATGCTTGTTATTTTATTAGATAAACCATTAGATTTTAAAAGCGTAACTAATACAATAGCAATAGGTATTTTATGAATTACAATACCTAATAATAGCGATTGATTTTCGAAATGATGTGCATGAGCATGTGCGTGCGGAGAGCTTAAAGCCATACCTTCAATTATTGCATGAAAACACAAACTGATAAAAAGAGCAAAAGGAAAATTAATAGATTTTTTTTCGTGCGCATGAAAATGTCCGTGTTCAATACCTTTAGAAAAAACCTCTAAAACAATTTGAATAACAAAACCTATTAGAATAAAAATACCGGTACTGGGTTTATAATCTTCATAAAGCTCTGGGATAAGGTGGAGAATACAAATGGCCAATAAAAAGGCACCACTAAAAGGTAATAAGAGCTTTAAGTTTTGGTTACTACTTATTTTTTTATACAACAATATAGATAGACCACTTAAAAAAGCGGTAATAAATAAAACGATATAAGTAGTGGTTACATTCATTTTTTAACAATCATAATTAACCTGTCCGATGTGTTTACATCAAAAGGGTCTAAATTATAATTTCCAAAAGTAGTAATAAGGTTTAAGCTAGCAGACTTAAAATAGGCTTTAAAATCATTAAGAGTTATTGCTTTTACACTTTCAGAAAAATGGTAATCGTTACCATTGTCAGAAAAATTGATGTGTTTAACAATAAAGTTATCTTTTACTTCTCTTGTAATTTTAAAGGTGATTCCGTCAATAATTTTTTCTTCGCTTAAAACTAAATTAGCGATCACTTTATTTACATTCATAAAATCCATTACAAAAGTACCCTCAGTCTTCATACTATCAGCAATAGCTTTAATTGCTTGATAATTATCTTGCTCATCAGAAAAATATCCAAAGCTGGTAAATAAATTAAAAGCTAAATCGTACGCATTAGTTTTTAAAGGTTCCCTGATGTCATTTACATAAAAATGAAGCTGATCATTCTCCGATTGTTTTGCTTCAACAATGCTATTCTCCGATAAATCAAAAGCATCAACAGTAAAACCCAATTTATTCATTTGTATGGCATGTCTACCTTTTCCGCAAGCAATATCAATAATATTGGTGTTATTAGCAGGTTTTAAGTATTCAAATAATTGATTGATAAAATTTTCAGCCTCATTAAAATCCCTATTTTTATATAGGATGTGATAATAAGGAGAATCAAACCAAGTACTAAACCAATCTTTATCTATTACCTTTTGCATTGTATCATTAATTTTTGCAAAAGTATTAAAGCTTACTTTAATAAGTGAGATTAAGCTAAATTAAATCGATAGACACCCTTAAAATATATCTTATCGTGTTAATTTGACATTTTATCTAAAAAAAAAGGAGATAAACCTTGTGAGTTTCTTACAAATTAATATCTTTGAATTCGTAATTTGAAGAAGTATAGAATAAATGATTAACATTCACGATTTTTATAATAAAATGGAAGACGGCAATATAATGCTTTCTTTTAAGGGGGAAGTTACCTCTGACTTGTTAACTTCTATACTTCAGATTATGGAAACAAAAATGGAGACCCTTTCTGAGCCTCCAAAAATCAAAAAGAAAGTTTACAATATCCTTGTTGAATGTCTTCAAAATTTATATCACCATATAGATGAAGATGATATTACCACGAAACAGAATGAAAAAAGTGCCTTATTTATGATTAGAAAATCTGAAGAAGGTGAATATTCTATTATGACGGGTAATTACATTGCTGAAGAAAATGTTGAATTAATGCAAAGCCGATTGGATTTGATTAATGGGATGGATAAGGACGAATTGAAAACATATTATAAAGAAGTACTAAATAATGGCGAAATGTCAGCGAAAGGCGGAGGAGGTCTTGGAATGATAGATATAGCAAGAAAATCTGGAAAAAAATTAGAATATAATTTTGATGCAGTGGATGAGCAGTTCTCATTTTTTAGTTTAAACATTAAAGTAGCACAATAAAAATAAGAAAAATGGAAGAATTAGTATTTGAGGGATCGCCAAAAACACCTACAATTGAGTTTAACCCAAGTACAGGGTATTTATTAATTAGAGGGAGATCAATTCCTGAAAATTCGATAGAATTTTATAAGCCTTTAATTGAAATTTTAGAAGCGTACAACAATAATTCTCAAGCAAATACAAAGGTTGATATTCAATTAGAATATTTCAACACAAGTTCATCTAAATGTATTTTAGATGTATTTAAAAAATTAGAAGCAATCAATGCTGGGAATAGCGAAGTTTTAATTAACTGGTTTTACGAAGAAGATGATGAGGATATGTTAGAAGCTGGTGAAGATTACCAAGCAATTATCAACATTCCATTTAAAATGATTGAAGTAGAAGAAGAGTAAATCTCTTTTAATCCAAATAAATTGAAAGCCATTCGTTAATTCGAATGGCTTTTTTTATGGGGGAATTAAAATAATGCTAATTGTTTACTTTCTAGGTTTGGTGAAGTTCTAAACAACACTTTCTCCATTAGCATCAGTAGTAACACTTTCGCTCATGTAATCGAAAAAGGGACGCATTTTTTTAAAAGTATCATTTACTTTTTTATAAAAATCAGGAGCTAAAACTTCTTCTGTTGTAAACTCTTTAGATATGATAAATTGTTTGTAGCGTAATAAATCTATAGCTGGGTGTTCTTTATCAAAACCTTTAGGGCAGGTTTTTAGTTGTTCGCCCTCTAAGGTTCCAAATGTATCTTTAAAAGATTTGCTTGTAATGATTTTTCTTAGCTCGCTATCATCAGCGGCAATATCTTCTCTAATACGCTGCAAATCTTCTTTATTTGGTGACCAAAAGCCACCACCAACAAAACTCCTTTTAGCTTCAATATGAAAATAATAACCACCTCTTAATTGTTTGGTAGCTCTTTTGTATCCTCCTGCCCAATTGTTTTTGTATGGAGCTTTGTTTTTAGAAAAACGAACATCTCTATAAATTCTATATAAGCTCTTTTTTCCGGTAGGAGTTTCAATATTATCGTGCTTATTAAGCTCAATTAATAAATCATCAGCAAAAGCTATCATATTTTGGTGTTGTGCTAAATACACCTCTTTATTGGCGTTAAACCAATCTCTATTGTTGTTATTCTCTAGTTTTTTCAGAAAATCAAGATTACTTTTAGTTATAGCTGCCATAATGTTATTCTTTATAATTGAAATATGAAATTAAACAAAAAAAAGAGCGGTTGTTCTGTCCTAATTCTTTTTCAAGAAAAAACCTCCAAGGTTTATGCTGATGATTAGCATAAATCTTGGAGGTTTAAAAAAATGAATGAATTTCAGTTGATTAAGTGTTTAACCACTTTAAGAATTTTTTAAATCCTGTTAATTTTTCTTGAGGTTGTTCCGTAGCTGTTGGTGCTTTAGCAGCAACTTCATCTTCTACAACTTTCTTTTTCTTCTTTTTAGGAGTATTAGTAGTTGTACTATGTTTTTTAGTGTAATGTTTTGCTTGTTCTTTTTTCTTTTTATTTTTTCTTTTTGTTTCTCTTTCTAGTTCTAATTTTAAGATAGCAGCTTTTTTCTTTTCTTCTTCTTTGCTTAATAAGTTACTTTTCTCCGTCTCAAGCATTGCTTTTCTTTCTGCTTCAACAGCACGTTTTTCTTTAGCTTTTGCTCTACGCTCATCATCCTCTTTTTTCTTAGCTTCTTTTGCTATCGCTTTTTTCTCTCTGTCAGCCGCTAATTCTTCTTTCTTTTTAGCATCTAAAGTTTCTTGGTCATAAACAACACCATCAACTTCAACTTGAATTTGTTTTTTGTCTGGTAAATCAATTTTACCTATAATTTTAAGTTCTTGTGCAGGAGCAGCTTTTACCGTTTCAATGTGTTCAGGTATCGCAATTACTTCTTCAAGTTCTTCTTTTTTTGCAACTTTTTCTTCAGCCTTTTTAGCTGCTGGTTCTTCTTTAGTTTCTGCAACTACTTCAGTAATCGGTTTAAAATGAGCTGTTAACTCTTCAATTAAATCATCTTCAACCTTAGCGTTAGGGTGCGATTTTACAGTAATGTTCTTTTCTTTTTCAAGAAATAAAACTATTTTTTCTGGTTTCGTTTCTAATTGTCGTGCTAATTGTCCTAATCTCATGGTATTCAATTCTTTTTTGCAAATATAAAACTTCGTTTAAACTCTTCAAAATCTATTTTACATAAATTTTATAATAGATTATTTAGATTGCACCATATTTTTGATTTTTATGGCTTTTTCAAAATGATTTAACTGATGAGTTTTTATCCACCATTCAGCTGCTTCCATTAATAGTACGGGATTATCATTTTTATTATGAAAAAAAGCATAAAAAGATAAACCTACATTTTCTCCTTTAGCTGTTATTTTTGCATTACATACTGTAATTATTTTTTCTTTAAGTTCTTTAGTCATATCTATTTTATTATTCTAATACTATCTACATATAAATTTGTAGTTGGCCATTCCTGGCTGTCGGTAGCAACAGCTGTTAATTTAGGAACAGCAGAAAATCCTTTTATAATAATACCAAAAACAGTATGCTCTCCATCAATATGTGCTGCTCCGGGTGTTTTTTCGTAATAATCAATTTGTTTTTGAGTGTATTTGTAATGGTTATCGTGCTCGTATTTGCTTAATGCGTAATTGCTAAAAGTTACGCCTTCAACAAAATAAGCTTCATCCATTGCTGAGCGTTTGTCTGGGTTGTTGGTATAATCTCTGGCAGCAGCCAAAGCACCTTTTTTATGAAAATGATGGTGACTCATTTCTGCAGGAATGGTATAAACTCCAATCTTTTTTTGCACTTCTCTTTGATGGTCATTGTAAGATCCACCAAATTGAGCCATAAAATTTTTAGAAACCCTCGAAAAATAACAGCCATCATAATACCCGCTTTTGGTAAGAAGCACAAAATTAGCTCTGTGTAATGGGGTGTCTTTATATAAGCGAACCCTTACTTTTCCTTTACTAGTATAAATATCAGCAATAGTTTCTGGGTTCTTTTTTCCGTAGGCTGTTAAGCGTTCTACAACATTTTTATTATTAATTAAATCGGGTTTAGGTTCTTTTTTAACTTTCTTTACCACTTTAACTTGGCTTACTTTTTTTTGGATAGCTTTTTTAGGTTTTTCTTCTGCGCAAGAAAAAAGAAAGGCAATAAGTAATAGTGGAATTATTTTTTTTAACATCACACAAAAATAACAAAGAGTATTAATTTTACCACATGCAAAATAACATCGAAACAATAATTTTACAAACAACTAAAGCTTCTCAGATTAAAGAGGTTGAAATTATTCAATCTTTATGGAGTGGTTATGGTAAAATTATTCGCTTAGCAATTAGCGGTGTTACTACTTATGACACGCTTATTTTAAAACACATTGTGTTGCCCAGTCAGCAAAACCATCCAAGAGGATGGAATACCAATATTTCGCATCAACGAAAGTTAAAATCCTATCAAATAGAAATGAACTTTTACCAATATTTTGCTAAAAAGTGTATTGATAATTGTAGGGTTGCAACCTGTTATCATTCCGAAACATTAGGAGATGAACAATTGATTTTATTGGAGGATTTGGATAACTCGGGTTTCCCTGTTCGGAAATCAGCGTTAAGCATTAAAGAAGTAAAGGTGTGTTTAAAATGGTTGGCAAACTTCCATGCAGCGTTTCTCAATACCTCTCCAAAAGGGTTGTGGAAAGTTGGTACATATTGGCATTTGAATACTCGACCCGATGAATTTGAGGCGATGCAAAACAAAAGCTTAAAAGCTGCAGCACATCAAATAGATGACCTGCTGAACAATTGTAACTATCAAACCTTAGTGCATGGAGATGCTAAAGTGGCTAATTTTTGTTTTTCAGAAAATGGAGAACAAGTTGCAGCTGTTGATTTTCAATATGTTGGTGGTGGCTGCGGAATAAAAGATGTAGTTTATTTATTGGGCAGTTGTTTGGATGAAGAGACGTGTGAGTTTTTTGAAAAAGAATTATTAGCTTATTATTTTTCTGAATTGAAAATTGCGCTCATTCATCATCAAAAAGAAAGTACTTTTGTTGCATTAGAAAAAGAGTGGAGTAATTTGTTTGCAGTAGCTTGGACAGATTTTTCTCGCTTTTTAAATGGTTGGATGCCAACGCATCAAAAAAATAACAATTATACCAAGCGATTGGAAATAGAAACATTACATTTATTGAAAAATTAAAAATATGGCAATTACAAAAATTAGCAAACACATTACCTATAAAGAAGGGATAAGAAGTGCTACGGCAATTCGTAATGGAATTAAAAATGAACCGAATGAAGCGCAAGTAAAAGCTATGAAAGAATTAGCTAAAAAGGTGTTTGAGCCTATGCGAGTTCATTTTGATGCTCCAATACACATCAATTCATTTTTTAGAAGTGTAGCCTTAAATAAAAGAATAGGAGGTAGCGGAACATCACAACATTGTAAAGGCGAAGCTGTTGATATGGATGCTACAAATGGTATTACTAATAAACAGTTGTTTGATTATATTAAAGATAATTTAGATTTTGACCAACTAATTTGGGAATTTGGAACTGCTAAAGAACCGGATTGGGTACATGTTTCTTACGTATCAAAAAAAGAGAATAGAAACAGGGTTTTAAAAGCTGTTAAAGATGGTAGCCCAATGTATCAAGTTGTTGATGGAGGGAAAGAACAGAAAGAGGAGGAAAAAGTAACTATTGAAACGAAAAAGCGCAGAGGAACAAAAGGGATTGTTGCAGTAAAAACGAACCTAAATGTAAGGCAAGAACCTTCTACAGCTGCTAAAATAGTTGCTAAATTAAATAATAAGGAAAAAGTAAAAATTGTGAAAGAACACAATGGTTGGTATCAAATAAAAACAAGCAAAGCTTCTGGGTGGGTTTCTGAGAAATACATTAAACTGTATAAAAAGAAGTAACTCAATTTGGTAATAGATATTAAAAAAGGGAATAATTAAATTATTCCCTTTTTTTTGTTGTTTAATGGCTTGGTGGTGGCGGAGGACTTTGTTCTCCTTTTTTACCACCATTGGGGTGGTTTTTAATCTTTCTGAGTAATTCGCGTTTAAATTCATGTTCTGCACGGTAAAGGTTACCCACTTTTTTAACAGGTAGTACAGCCATAAATTTACTGTTGTATGCTTTATCTAAATCTAATTGTTGTTGTCTGATATTAAATCGCTGGTTAATTCTTTTAGTAATCTCTTCATCGCTTAAATCACTTTCAGCATTTTTTTCTTTTTTACCAAGCCTCATCTTTTTTCTTAAGGCTTCTTTTTTTGAAGAGTATTCGATGTAAACAGGCCAAAAAACTTGAGCTTCTTCTGATGTTAAAGCAAGTTTATCTGTAATAAATGCAATTTTCATTGCCTTAATTTTTTCTTTTTCTCTTTGATGTTTTGCTTGATTTGGTTTTTGAGCAAAAGCAGCTGCAGAAATTAAAAGTAGAATAAGTGTTGTTTTTAAGTGTTTCATAAATATTGGTTTTTGTGTTGTTTGTAATTTACAACGAGTTTATAATTCATTAATAATGGTGTTAATATCGATATCGTTTTCTAATAAATAAGTGATGTATCCCTCTTTATTTTCAGTTGAAAAATCTTCAGAAATTGTCTCGTTTTCAAGCAGGGTGGAGTAGGTTTCTATTAATAAATCTTCCTCTAAATAAATGACGTTATCGTTTAAAAGTACTTCGCTAATTTCATTACTTGTAATGGTTTGTTCCGTTGTATTGTTGGTAGGAAGTAAAAAGATGATAAAGATTAAAATAAAAGCACTAATTGGTATAAATATTTTGTATGACAATTTGTCAATAATATGTTGTAAATATTTATCATTCAGTTTATTACTTACTCTTACTTCACTTATTTCTTTAAAGTAGTTTTTGGGCACATTAAAACTGTTTTTTTTATCAATTTTTGATAAAAATGGAGCTTCTTGTAAAGGTTTTTCTGATATGTTTTTGTTGTTTTTCATTGCTTATAACTAAGACTATCTTTTTGTAAAAAGGTTTAATTTGATGTGATATATTTTTCAATTTTTTTTACTGCATGGTGGTAAGATGCTTTTAATCCGCCAACCGAAGTTTTTAAAATTTCAGAAATTTCATCGTACTTCATTTCATCATAATATTTCATATTAAAAACCAAACGTTGTTTTTCTGGAAGTGTTAAAATTGCTTGCTGAAGTTTTAGTTGTATTTCATCACCATCATATAATTCGTCACTTTGTAAAGCACTACTTAATTCGTGTTCAACATCAACTATTGGAATGAAAAAACGTTTTTTCTTTTTATTTAAAAAAGTAATTGTTTCGTTGGTTGCTATTCTGTAAAGCCAAGTATAAAGTTGTGCATCTTGGTTAAATTTTGCTAAACCTTTCCAAACTTTTACTAAGGTGTTTTGTAAAACATCATCAGCATCATCGTGCACAATTACCATTCTTCTAATGTGCCAATACAAACGTTCTTTATATTTCTCAACGATTAAATTAAAGGCGTAGTTAGGATTTTCTGTCCTAAATAGTTCAATTAATTTTTCGTCAGAATAATTTTTCATTATTGCTTTAAATTCTTTTTGTTTGTTTTTCGAAGCTAAGACTGTTTGTTGAATAAAAGGTTTAATTGAAAAGAATATTTTTTCACTGTTAAACTTTTAAAATAACTGTTTACTTTTGTGTGACTTAAAAAATGAGGATGAATTATATTTTATTATTCGGAATGCCTGGTGGAGCAGAGATAATCGTTATCTTATTGGTAATTATTATGTTTTTTGGTGCAGATAAAATCCCTGAATTTGCAAGAATGATTGGGAAAGGAATGCGAGAAGTAAAAAACGCAACTAACGATATTCAACGAGAAATAAAAGAAAGTGCTGCTCCAATTACTGCTATTACTGATCAGGTAGATATAAAAAAGCAAGTTACTAAGTTGATTAAAGACGATAAAGATCACGCTCCTGCAACAAAAGAAGTTGTAGAAAAGAAAAAAGAAGTTCAGCCTGATATAAGTTCAGAACCAGAAGAGGTTGAGGAAGATCAACCATCAGTTACTAACACTGTATCTCGAAAAAGCCCTTACACAAAGGAAGAAACAGCAAGCCCTAAAGAAGAAAAGGAATAATGGAATACGTACAGCTAGTAGGTGGTTTAATCGTATTGATTATTGCTGGAGAATTTCTAGTAAGAGGAGCTGTAGGTATCGCGTTAAAATTTAAAGTTTCTCCATTGGTTATCGGTATGACGATTGTTTCTTTTGGAACATCTGCACCCGAATTACTAGTGAGTATAAGAGCTGCTTTAGCAGGACATCCAGAATTAGCTATAGGAAATGTTTTAGGGTCTAATATTGCAAACATTGCATTGGTATTGGGTATTTCTACTATGATTTTACCAATAACCATAAAAAGAACAACAAAAGTTTTAGATTGGCCCATAATGATGTTGGCAACAGTTGTCTTTTACCTTTTTGCACTCAATAGCAATATGGATTGGTGGGAAGGGGTGATTTATGTTTCCGGATTAATTGTGTTTAACGTGTATTTGTTTTGGAAATCGATGAAAGAAAATCGAATGATTTCGGAAGCTGCAGATGGAGAGGATGAAGAAGTAGAAGGGGTATCAAACGATCAAAAGCTTTCTAAAAGTATTTTATTAATAGTTGCTGGAGGAGTAGGTTTGGCTTTTGGTGCTAAGTGGCTAACCGATGGTGCTGTTATTATTGCAGGTAATTTTGGTGTTACTGATAGAGTTATTGCTGTAACGGTTGTTGCATTTGGAACAAGCGTTCCTGAGCTAATTACCTCAATTATGGCTGCTATAAAAAAAGAAACAGACATTTCTGTAGGAAACTTAATTGGTTCTAATATTTTTAACCTAATGGCAGTATTAGGAATAACATCTATCATAAAAGAAATACCAATTAGTTTAGAGTCAATGACTAATGATATTTATTGGGTTTTTGGAATCTCTTTTTTATTGTTTCCTTTAATGTTAAAAAACAGAATAAGCCGTTTTAGTGGCTTCATTTTATTTTCATCTTATTGTTTATACATTTATTTTGTGGTATCATAATTGATAAAATTGTTATTTTTAACAAATACTTGAATAAACTACTTTCCATATTAATTCTTTTCTGTTCGTTTTCAGTTGCTGCTCAACAGCCTGATGATGATGTGGATTACAAGCATAATAAGGCTTATCTAGAAAAAATAATTTTTAATCAGATTAATGATTACAGAGTATCAAAAGGGTTGAAACCTTTTATTGATGATGAAAAATTAACTTTAGCAGCAGAGGATCAAACCTTTTATATGCTAAAAACAGGAAAGGTTGGTCATGAGCAGGTTTCAGCTAAAAAGGCTACAGCGGTTGATAGAGTGATGTATTATGAAGGGATGCATGGTAAGGTTGCAGAGAATATTTATAAAATTGTTGTAGGTTCTTATATTAAGATAAAAGGAACGTCAACAAAATTAAAGCTCAAATCATACAAAAATGTTGCTACAGCAATTGTTCAAGGTTGGATAAAAACAAAAGATGGGGCTAAAATTTTATCTAATCCTAAATTTGCAAATAGTGGTTTGAGTGCTGTTTATGATGAAAGAGATAAAATAGTTATAGTGACTCAAGTGGTTGGTTCTGTTCCTTATCCTTTGCCCGAAGGAGTTAAGCCTAATAGAGATGATTTTGGTGTTTTACCTTTTGATAAAAGTAAATGTTCTGAGTTGATGAGTAAATACGGTTATTTACCACAATTAATGTCGGATAATATTCTGTTTAAAAATGGACAGATATATTTTTATTTTCATGATTTAGCCTTGTTTAAAGAGGTGCTAAAAGATCCTAAAGATGGAATTGCATTAGATATTATTTCAAGAAATCAATTTTCTTGTGAAACAGGAAATAAATATTATCCATCCAAAATTCATACAGGAATTATGTCAGCTCCAATTTCTAAATCTCAAATATTTGGTAAAAATGAGTTAGAAAGTAGTGGCGAAATAATGGTGTCATTAGGTTTAATTCCAGCTTATGTAGATACCAATACTACAGAGTTTAATTTGTTATTGATAAAAGATGATTGTCTTTGCCAAACCATTGTTTACAATAGTTTGGGAGGAGAAAATCTGCATTCGTTAGATCTGAATTTGATTATGGATACCTTGTCTGTAACTAATCAAGCCGACTCAGTTTTAAATGTGTTGGAGTTTACCATACCTTTTGAAAAAAATAAAGCTAGGTTTAATAAAAAAGATATTGCCCCGTTTTTAGATTCTCTCAGTTTAAATAAGTTTAGTTTAAATAAGATTGAAGTGATTGCTTACTCTTCAATTGAAGGGGATTTGAAGGCGAACGAAATTATCCAACAAAAAAGAGCAAAAAGTATTTTAGATGTTATTCAACAATACAATTTAAATAAAGTAGCAACAGATGTTACTACTAAAGAAAATTGGGATGGTTTTTATGAGGCAATAAAAGGAGCTCCATTTGAAAAAACATACTTAGGCTTATCAAAAGAAAAAGTAAGAGCGATTGTAAATTCTGATACCTTAAGTTATGATTTAGAACCTTTTTTAGCTGGTCAGCGAAAAGCTAATATCATTTTAACGGTAGAGAAAATCTTTATGGATGAAAGCTTGTTTGCGGTGCTTCCTGCCAAATTTCAAAAAGCGCTAGATAATAAAGAATATGGGAAAGCAAAAATTTACCAATCAGTTATGTTTAATAATTTGTCAAGTGGCGAAATTAAAATTGAATCTATCATTTCACCTAAAATCCCTCATCTAAAAGAAACGGTAGCGCTAAATAATAATCAAATTGCAGCACGTTGGCATAATGAGATCGGAAGAGTAAATGAAGATAGTTTAAATAAATTTTTATTGAGAGATATTGAAACTCAGTTAGTTATTGAGCCTTCAAATGTATATCTTAAGTATAACAAAACAGCATTAAGATTGTTGTTGTGGTCAAATAAATATAGTAGAGAGCCAGAGCCTAAAAAAATAATGAGAGAAATTAGATTGTTATATAATTCTGATATTGATAAATGGAAAATTAGTAGATTGATTTTAAATTACAATTTGGTGGCAGCAGATGTGTTTTATGAAAGTAATAAATTTAAAGAGCGAGAAAAAGCACTAAGTGAAGTTCAGAAAATATTATTGCAATCCAAATTAACCAGAGATCAAACATTTAAAGTGGCTAATTATTTTATGTTTCAGATGCGTATTGATTGGACTATTGAGTTGATGAAGCCATGGGCTTTACAATCAACTATTGATGAAGAATTTTTGTTTACTTTTTTATCTGTTGCGATTTACAACAAAAAGATAGTTACAGAAAAAGAATATTTAGAGTTTATGAATAGAGCAAAAGCGATGAATAAAGATCGTTTTTGTAGCTTATTTGGTTTCCCAAATATGAGCTTTCAGTTGTTGAAAGACTTATCTGTTAAAAAATTATATTGTAAAACATGTCAACAGTAAAGATTAAAATAAACGATAAAAAAACAATCAATGCATGGACAATGTATGATTGGGCAAATTCAGTTTTTCCATTAGTAATTACATCGGCTATTTTTCCGATTTTTTATGAGAACGTTACAAAAGATAAAATAACAGGTAATGATATTGTTTCATTTTTGGGGGTAGATTTTGTAAATACAGAAATCTACTCTTACGTTGTGTCATTGTCTTATATTGTTGTAGCTTTTCTGTCTCCTTTATTGTCTGGTATTGCTGATTATTCAGGTAAAAAGAAAGCTTTTATGCAATTTTTCTGTTGTTTAGGTGCATTAGCAACTATTACAATGTTCTTTTTTAGTACAGACCGGATAGAGCTAAGTATGTTTTCTTTCTTTTTGGCGAGTATAGGTTTTTCTGGGAGTTTGGTCTTTTACAATGCTTATTTACCAGAAATTGCTACCCCAAATCTACATGATAAAGTAAGTGCAAAAGGCTTTGCTTTAGGTTATATCGGAAGTTCGTTATTATTAATTATTTGTTTAGGAATAATTCTTGGAAAAGGGGCTGAGTATACTCAGTATGCGTTTTTATTAACAGGAGTTTGGTGGCTGGGTTTTAGTCAGATAACTTTTAGGGCCTTGCCGAGTAATGTTTATAGTAAAAAAGTAAAAGGAAATAAATTAACTAAAGGTTTTGAAGAATTAAAGAAAGTTTGGGAACAGATTAAAAAAACTAAAAGTTTAAAACGTTATTTAGGAGCATTTTTTGTTTACAGTATGGGAGTGCAAACGGTTATGTTAATGGCTGTTTTTTTTGGAACTAAAGAAATTGACTGGGCTGTAGGTTTAGATTTTTCTAAATTAACAGAAACAGGTGCTAGTTTATTAGCTGTGAAAAAAGAAATGATAGACTCAAGAATGCAAACAGGTTTAATTGTAAGTATATTGGTTATTCAATTTATAGCTGTTATTGGAGCTTATTTTATGGCGTTTTTATCTAAAAAGATAGGAAATATTAAAACCTTAATTTTTGTAGTATTTATTTGGTCGTTAATCTGTATTGTGGCTTATTTATTTGTGCATACACCTATCCATTTTTACATCATTGCAGCAGTAATTGGTTTCGTCATGGGAGGGGTACAATCTTTATCTCGTTCAACTTATTCTAAACTATTGCCAGAAACGGAAGATCATGCATCCTTTTTTAGTTTTTATGATGTGTTAGAAAAAGTAGGAATAGTAATCGGAACATTTTCTTTTGGTTTTATAGATGGAATTTTTAGTATTAGAGAGGCTGTGTTGGCATTGATTGTGTTTTTTGTAATAGGACTCATCTTATTGCTAAGAGTTCCTAAGGATGAAAGATTATATTATAAAAAAGAAGTTTAAAATTAAGTATAGAATTATTTTAAGATAGCTTAACTTTACCCCCTAAATAAATTCATTTTGGAAAACTCAAAAATATATGATATTACCATTGTTGGTGGTGGTATTGTTGGAACTGCAACAGCGTATAAATTACAATTAAAATATCCTAGATTAAAAATTCTACTAATCGAGAAAGAGCCTCATTTGGCAGATCATCAAACAGGAAATAATTCTGGAGTAATTCACTCGGGTTTATACTATAAGCCAGGTTCTGCTAAAGCAAAAACTTGTGTTGATGGTAGAAAGCAGTTGGTCGATTTTGCTAAAGAATACAATATTAAACATGATGTTTGTGGTAAGGTTGTAGCAGCTGTAGAAGAAAATGAATTGCCATTTATGGATAAGATTTTCCAAAATGGGCTGGATAATAATACTGAAGGAATAGAGAAAATAGATGCCAACCAACTAAAAGACATTGAACCTTATGTGAAAAGCATTGGTGGTATTTGGGTGCCTTGTACAGGTATTATAGATTTTAGAGGAACTACTGAAAAATTAGCAGAGTTGGTTGTTGCTAAACAATCTGAAAGTAAAATTGTGCTAGGAGAAGAGGTGTTGTCATACGAACATGGAGCAGAAGCAACATTGGTGGTGACTTCTAAAAACAAATACAAAACCAATTACATGATTTTTTGTGGCGGCTTGCAAGCAGATCGATTGGCAAAAAAAGATAATGTTAAATTAAAAGAAAAGGTTGTAGGTTTTAGAGGTGATTATTATGACTTAACTGAGCAAGGAAAAGAGAAAGTAAAGAATTTAATTTATCCAGTACCAAATCCTGATTTTCCATTTTTAGGAGTACATTTTACAAGAATGGTTAATGGTGATATTGAATGTGGACCTAATGCTGTTTTTACTTTTAAAAGAGAAGGTTATGGAAAGACTGATTTTAGCTTAAAAGATACTGTGGATGCACTCTCGTATTCTGGAACTTGGAAATTATTAATAAATAATTTTAGTTTTGCGATGAATGAGTATAGAAGAGCTTTTTCTAAAAAACTGTTTTTAGAAACTTTACAGCGTTTAATCCCGAGTTTAACTATGGAAGATATAAAACCTGGTAGAGCAGGAGTGAGAGCTATGTTGTTAAGCGAAAATGGAGATACTAGAGATGATTTTAGAATAGAATATCAAGGAAAAAGTATTCATGTGTTAAATGCGCCTTCTCCAGCAGCCACAGCATGTTTATCTATTGGTGATGAGATTTGCGAAATGGCAACCACTCATTTTGGTTTAAAAAATTAAACGATTTGAAACTTATTGGTGTAAGCATCCCAATTCCATAAAAAGTTTTCTGTTATTTCATCTAAACGTTTTAAAAACATTGGATTTGGGCTCTTCATATTTCTGAAGTACTCATCTTGAAATTGATTTAGATTGTATTTTCCAAAAATTGCCTTAGACATTGCGTAACGCGTATTTTTACTTGGTAAGTTAACTTTTGCTAAATAAGCTTGATAGTTGTTAATGGCTTCTAATAATTGATCTTGCTCAACACCAAAAGCATTACTAAATTTAGTAATTATCAGTTGTTTTAAGCGATCGTCTTGGTTTTCTTTTAGTGTAGTTGGGATTAGTTTTAAGTTTGCCGCAATAATAATTAATACAAAAGCATCATCATTATTCAATGATAAATTAGGTGGTGTAACAAATTCTGGTGCATCGTTAATCACTCCAACAACATCGTTAAATCCATTATCAACTGTATTTAATATGGTGTTAACAAAAATGTTGGCAACAACATCTTCTTTTACTTTTTTCTTTCCAAATATCGCAAACATAGTGTATGACTATTAGTTGTTACAAACTTAGAGCATTGTTAACAGTATTGTTAAGTAATTGTGAACAGCTTATTAACAAAGTTATTAACGATAAAAACCCATTAATCATCGATTAATGGGTTTTAAAACATTTTTGGTTAAATGTCAATAGCAAGTAGTTTAGGGTGTTACTCCTTTAAAACCATATCAATACACATTACTGCAGAAAGAATTAAGATTCTTAAAGGGTCATCAGCACTAACGGTATCTTTAACTTCTAACATATAATTATCTGCAGTTGTAAACATTTCTTTACCTAAACCGGCCCATTTTTTACTTACATGAGCATATTCAACTTTATCATTCATAAATTTAAAATCCCAGCTAGTCCATTTACCTTTAAGTTTACAAAGTACATTGTCGCTTGCATCTAACACATCAAATTTACCTCCAATAGAAAAGAATTTCTGTTTAAATTTTCCAACCAACACATCGTTTTCATCTAAAACTTCAACAGTGGATAGAAAAATAGAAATACCTCTTTTTACCGTTAACACCTTTTCACCGTTAGGTGTTTTGATTTCAATATGGAAAGGAGTCATTCGTTTGTAATCGGTAAACCTTAATAGCTTTGTAAAACCACCAAGATTATCCTCTCTACAAGTCATAATAATTTCTTGATTTTCTGGGTTTAGGATGTCAAAGTTGTTGGCAGCTTTAAACATACCAACATGTTCTTTAACAAAGTATAAATTTCTTTTTAGTATTGCGTGCATAGTTTTTTGTTTTTGATGTTTTTAATTTTGTAATTCATTTATAAGCATGTCAGATTCGCTTTCTTCTTCTCCTTTTAAGTCTAAGTAGAAGTTGGCCATACTAACTTGAGTGTAGGGTACTAGCCATAGGAATCCAATACCTAATGTTAGGATACATAATAGAGCCCAAGGGATAAAGCTAAGGATTAGCATAAAATACTTCATCTTATTTCCATCCATCATATCCATACTTTTTAAAATAGCTTGTTCAGAACCGATTGTGTTATCTTCGGCAAGTAAATAGAATGTTTGAGAATAGGAAATTCCTTTTATTATCCCCGGAATAATAAGTAATAAAGTCCACCCAAAGATATAAAGCATCATTAATAGATAAGTTCCTAATGCTTTTCCAAACAGCTTAAATCCATCAAAAAGAGCTTCGATATTTGCTTCTTGTTTTCTGGCTAAATTTAAAGAGAAATAGGCAGCTCCTATTGTCATTGGTCCACCAATAATAAGTCCAAGAATACCTCCTGTAAAAGGTATGTTTTGTGATATTCCTAAAATGATGTTGTATATTAAAAAGCCTCCAATAGCAATCCCCCATCTTCCAGATAGTGCTTCTCTTGCCTTGTCCGTTAATTCTTTGTTTGATTTCATCTGATATAATTTTTTTAATGTGTTACGAATATACTCTTTTTTAGGCATAAAAAAAGCCACTTGAAAGATTCAAGTGGCTTTATATAATTTATTTTTTTTAAACGTTAACTGCAACTTGAGGTCCTGCAGCAACAAGTGCTTTTCCTTCTTCGTTGTCCGTATATTTCTCAAAATTATTAATAAACAAAGTAGCTAATTTAGTTGCTTTTTCAGTCCATTCATTAGCATTTTCATAAGTGTCTCTAGGATCTAAAATTCCTGTATCAACACCTGGTAATGAAGTAGGAACTTCTAAATTAAAGATAGGAATGTTTTTAGTTTCTGCTTTTTCGATAGATCCATCTAAAATAGCATTAATAATTCCTCTAGTATCTTTAATAGAAATACGTTTTCCTGATCCATTCCATCCAGTATTTACTAAATAAGCTTCAGCTCCATTAGCTTCCATTCTTTTAACTAATTCAGCACCATACTTTGTAGGGTGTAATGTTAAAAAAGCTTCTCCAAAACAAGCCGAAAATGTTGGTGTTGGTTCAGTAATACCTCTTTCAGTTCCTGCTAATTTAGCAGTAAAACCTGATAAGAAATGATATTTTGTTTGCTCAGCAGTTAATTTAGATACTGGAGGTAAAGTTCCAAAAGCATCAGCAGATAAGAAAATTACTTTTTTAGCAGCTCCAGCTTTAGATACAGGTGTTACAATATTGTCAATGTGATTTATTGGATAAGAAACTCTTGTGTTTTGAGTTGTTGAACCATCTGTAAAATCAATTTTACCATTACCATCTACCGTCACATTTTCTAATAAAGCATCTTTTCTGATAGCAGCAAAAATTTCTGGTTCAGAATCTTTATCTAAATCAATTGTTTTTGCGTAGCAACCACCTTCAAAGTTAAATATTCCATCATCATCCCATCCGTGTTCGTCATCACCAATTAACTGGCGACTAGCATCGGTAGATAAAGTAGTTTTTCCTGTTCCTGATAATCCGAAAAATACAGCTGTATCACCATCTACACCAACATTAGCAGAACAATGCATTGCTGCAACGCCTTTTAATGGTAAATAGTAGTTCATCATAGCGAACATCCCTTTTTTCATTTCTCCACCATACCAAGTACCACCAATTAACTGCATTTTTTCAGTTAAATTGAACATTACAAAGTTGTCGGAGTTTAAACCTTGAGATTCCCAGTTTTTATTCGTTGTTTTTGATCCATTCATTACAATGAAATCAGGCTCTCCAAAGTTTTTTAATTCTTCTTCGCTAGGTCTGATAAACATATTGGTAACAAAGTGAGCTTGCCATGCAACTTCAACAATAAAACGTACTTTTAAACGAGTATCTTCATTTGCTCCGCAAAATGCATCTACAACATATAATTTTTGATTAGATAATTGGTCGGTAACTTGTGCTTTTACATCATTCCAAACATCTTGAGTAATGGCTTTGTTGTCATTTTTATTACCTTCAGTTCTCCACCATAAAGTATCTTTTGTTACATCATCTTTAACAATGTATTTATCTTTAGGAGATCGACCTGTAAAAATACCTGTCATTACATTAACAGCACCTAATTCTGTTTCTTGTCCTACATCAAATCCTTTTAATTCAGGATTCATTTCATCTTTGTACAACGCATCAAAAGAGGGGTTGTAGATTAATTCTTTAACATCATTAATTCCTAATTTAATTAATGATTTAGCAATAGCTTCTTTAAGAACTTCCATTTATGTTTTTTTCGTTTAACTTTTAATTAGATACGATTTTAAGCTTCAAAAGGCTTAATTTGACAACAAAGGTCTGATAACTCTATAAATAAGCAATAAAAGAACTTATCTTTTATGAACAGACTTTTGGTTAAAAGTAATGTGTGCCATGTCTGTATCGCCCACTATTTCTTCCATAGAGGTGATAAAAGCCTTTTTTTGCTTTGTTGATAAGTTTTTTAGTGAGAAATTATAATCTGTTTCACCTTCACGTCCCCAGTGAGTGATTTCTGGTTTGATTTCCGCTTTATTAGATTTGTTGAATGTTGCTAATGCTGCATCAACTTTACCTTTTAATGCTTGATCAATACCAGAAGCTTTACTAATAAATGATATTATTACATCGTAAATCATGTCTTTTAAGTCTGTTTGTGCTGTTGAAGTATTTTTTGATTCAGCTTTAGAAGTGCTTTTACAAGAAAAAGCACTTAAAGTTAATGCAAATATAATTGCAGTGGTTGTTATTGTTTTCATATTGTTACAGGTGTTAAATTATAAATTTTTGAATATTTATTTTTGGCGTAATCCATAAAGTGTTTAAAATTAAGTTTTTCGCCCGTAATGTTTAAACATATTTCTTCAGATGCAAATAGTTTGCCATGTTGATGAATATTTTTTCTTAAAAAAGTTAATAAAGGAGTTAAATCCCCATTTTCAATTTGTTTTTCTAATTCAGGAATTTCTTTTTTTGCTTGGTTAAAAAACTGAGCAGCATAAAAACTACCTATACTATAAGTAGAAAAATATCCAAAAGCTCCATGCGACCAATGTATATCCTGAAGAACTCCTTCTCCATCGTTTGGCACATCAATATTTAAATACTCTTTATATTTTGCGTTCCAAACTTTAGGTAAATCTTTTACTTCGATATTCCCTGCAATTAAATCTTTTTCAATCTCATAACGAATTAATATATGAAAATGATACGTTAATTCATCTGCATTTGTTCTAATAAAAGAAGGTTTAACAATGTTCATCGCTTGGTAATAATCTTCAGCATTGTAATCTTTTAATTGCTCAGGAAAATAGTTTTTTAATTTAGGAAAGTTATGTTTCCAATACCCTAAACTTCTACCTACATTATTTTCATATAAGCGTGATTGAGATTCATGAATACCTAAAGATAAGTATGCCCCTGATGGTAATCCATAGTTTTTATCTTTTAAGCCTTGCTCGTATAGTGCATGCCCTCCTTCATGTATGCTGCTCCACATAATTTCGCTTAAATTATTAGCATCAACACGAGTGGTAACTCTTACATCTGTAGCACTAAAATTAGTGGTAAAAGGGTGGGTAGACAAATCTTGTCTGCCGGCATCAAAATCATAACCCATTTGGATTAATAAATCTTCGGTAAACTTTAGTTGTTTATTTTGATCAAAATGTTGGTAAAATAAATCTTCCTTGTTTTGTGGTGCAGCTGCAATTTCTTTTACAAAAGGGACTAATTGATTTCTAACATCTGTAAACAATTCATCTAAATCTGAAACATTAGAATTAGGTTCAAATAAACCAAGCATAGCATCATAAGGATGTCCTTTATAACCAATAAGTTCGCATTCTTGTCTTTTTAAATCAACTAACTCTTCTAAAAGAGGCGCAAAAATGCTGAAATCATTTTTTGCTTTAGCTTCTTGCCAAGCAGTAAAAGATTTAGATGTTGTTTTGCTCATTAGTTGAACAAATCTCGTTGTATATTTTTTATTTCGATTATATTCTTTTAAGGTTTCTTTTATATTTCTACTCTCTTCATCATTCAATTTGCTTTTACTAAGGATGTTTAATAGGTTTCCAAAATCTTTATCTACATTTAATTCATGAAGAATCCCTGCTAATGTCGCAATTTGTTGAGCTCTACGTTCAACACTTTTCTTGGGCATCATTACTTCTTGATCCCAATTTAATATGGATATAGAATAAGCAACGTCTGCAATTTTTGAACAATGGGTTTTGTAATCTTCGTAATTTTTCATAGATTAATCTTGTTTAGCACGAAATTAATAATACTGAAACGCATATTAATATTTTAAAGTAAACTAAAAAAGGGGATTATTAGTTTCCTGAGGTATTTAAGGTGTTCTGATAATTCAATAGTTTTGGTTAAATTCGTGGTCTTAATAAAAAATAGGATATGAAAAAGACTCTTTTATTCGCAATAACGTTATTTATAACTCTAGGCAGCGTTTCAGCTCAAAACAAAAAAGACATTAGTTTAAAAAATATTTGGCAAGAATATCAATTTTTTGCAGGTTCTGTTGGTGGATTTCGTTCTATGAACGATGGTGCACATTATACAATGCTTGAAGAGGGTAAGGTTGTAAAGCATGCTTATTCTGATAAAAAAGTAGAAGAAGTTTTAGTAGATGCTGCTGATGTGAAATTTAACGATAAGGTTATTGCTATTGATGATTATGAGTTTAGTGCTGATGAAACAAAATTGTTAATTGCTAGTGATCAAGAATCAATCTACCGTCATTCTTCAAAATCTCACTACTATATATATGACTTAACAACTAAAAAAACTACAAAACTTACTGAGGGTAGTAAACAAATGTATGCTACGTTTTCTCCTTTGGCCAATCAAGTGGCTTTTGTAAAGGACAATAATATGTTTTATAAAGATTTGATTACCAATAAAGAGGTTCAAATAACTACTGATGGAGCAAAAAATGAAATTATCAATGGTGCTTCTGATTGGGTTTATGAAGAAGAATTGGTTTTAGTTAAAGCGTTTAAATGGTCGCCTGATGGTAGTAAATTAGCATATTACAGATTTGATCAAACTGCAGTTAAAGAATGGTTAATGAAAATTTACGGACCACTTTATCCAACCGAAGAACGTTTTAAATATCCAAAAGCAGGAGAAGACAATTCTAAAGTAGAAATTTTCTTTTACAATCTAGCGGAAGCGAAAAAAACAAAAGCAAATATTGGTGATAAATACGAGTATGTTTCTAGAATTAATTGGATGAATGATTCTAAAAGTTTAGCAATACAGACTTTAAATCGTCATCAAAATGAATTAAACATTCATTTAACAACGGCTAGTACTGGAGAAGGTAAGGTTATTTTAAACGAAACTAATGACAAATATGTTGAAGTACCAACAACAGCGTTTTTAACTAAAAAGAATCAATTTATCTTAACAAGCGAAAAAGATGGGTTCAATCACATTTATTTATATGATGTTTCAGGAAAACTAATTAATCAAATTACTAAAGGAGAGTGGGATGTAACCAGTTTTTATGGTGTTGATGAGAAAAAAGGCTTGGTTTATTACCAGTCTGCTGAGCTTTCGGCTATAGATAGACAAGTTTATGCGATTAAATTAAATGGTTCTTCTAAAAAGAGGTTAACAACTCAAAGCGGACAGAATAGAGCAAAATTTACAACTTCATTTAAATATTTTATCAACTATCATTCTTCAGTAAATTCTCCTAACTACATTACGTTAAATGATAGTAGAGGAAAAGTGAAAAGAGTGTTACAAGATAATGCGCCTTTGAAAAAAAGATTAGAAGGATATAATTTATCTTATAAAGAGTTTTTTAAGATAAAAGCTAACGGAACAGAATTAAATGCTTGGAAAATTTTACCTCAAGATTTTGATAAAACAAAAAAATATCCTGTTTTAATGTTTGTTTATGGTGGTCCTGGAATAAATACGGTTAATGATTCGTGGGATGGGGGAAACTATTTTTGGTTTCAGCATTTAGCAAGTAAAGGATATATAGTTGTTTCTGTTGATAATAGAGGGACAGGTGCCAGAGGTGAAGCGTTTAAGAAAGTTACTTACAAACAATTAGGAAAATACGAAACGGAAGATCAAATTGCTTCGGCAAAATATTTAGCTACATTACCATATGTAGATGGTAGTAGAATAGGGATATTCGGTTGGAGTTATGGTGGATATATGTCTTCTTTATGTATTACCAAAGGGGCAGATGTATTTACTACAGCTATTGCTGTTGCTCCTGTAACTAACTGGAGGTATTATGATAATATTTATACGGAGCGTTACATGCAAACACCTCAAGAAAATGCGGATGGTTACGATGATAACTCACCAATAAATCATGTGGAGAAATTAAAAGGTAACTATTTATTGGTGCATGGTATGGCAGATGATAATGTACATTATCAAAATGCAGTTGAAATGAGTGCGGCATTAATTAATGCCAATAAACAATTTACTGAAATGATGTATCCAAATAAAAATCATGGTATTTATGGTGGGTATACACGTTTGCATTTATACACTTTAATGACCAATTTCATTTTAGATAACTTATAAAATTCAAATAAAAAAAAGGTTGCTATTGGCAATCTTTTTCTTTGAATAATAGATTAAAAAAGAATAATAGTAATTTAGGACTCTTTAAAATTAAAATATAGATATATGTCAGTAGCAGTAGATCGAAACTCAGAAAACGAAATTTTTGGACATCCAAAAGGTTTATTTATCCTTTTCTTTACAGAAATGTGGGAGCGTTTTTCTTATTATGGAATGCGAGCAATTTTGGTATTATACCTTATATCTGAGGTAGATGGTAAAAACCCTGGTTTAGGTTGGTCACAATCTGATGCATTAGAATTATATGGTTGGTATACCATGTTAGTTTATGTATTGTCTATTCCTGGAGGGTTGATTGCTGACAAACTATTAGGTCAGAAAAAAACAGTTTTATTAGGTGGTATTTTACTTTGTTTAGGGCATGGTATTTTGGCTGTAGAAGAAATGTGGGCATTTTATACTGGTTTAGTATTAATTATTTTAGGTGTTGGAGCATTAAAGCCAAACATTTCTACAATGGTTGGTGGTTTGTATAAAAAAGGAGATGTAAGAAGAGATAAAGGGTTTACATTGTTTTATATTGGAATTAATGTAGGTGCATTTTTATCTTCTTTAATTGTTGGTACTGTTGGAGAAACAATTGGATGGCATTATGGTTTTGCTTTAGCAGGAATAGGAATGGTGTTTGGTCAGATTGTTTATATGGCAGGACAAAAACATTTATCAGAAGTAGGTAATTTTATTGGAAACAATAAAGAAGCTGCGGCTAAAAGTAAAGCTCCTTTAACTCCTGTAGAAAAAGATAGAGTATTAGTAATGTTAATTTCATTTGCTATCATTATTGTTTTTTGGGGTGCTTTTGAACAAGCAGGTGGTTTGATGAATATCTACACCATGGAAAAGATTGATAGAGTGATATTTGGATTTGAAGTTCCTGCATCTGTTTTTCAATCGGCTAATGCATTTTTCATTATCGTTTTAGGAACATTTGTTGCTGGATGGTGGGCTAAAAGACAATTGAGAGGAAAAGAATCTTCTACTTTATTTAAAATGGGATTAGGTGTAATTATTATGGGAGTTGGATTCTTAGCGATGTCTGCTGCAGCAATTCAAGCAGATTCTTCTGTAGATGGTAAAGGAGCAATGATATTTTTAATCATAGCTTATTTATTTCATACTATTGGTGAGTTATTTGCTTCACCAACAGCTTTATCTTTTATCACAAAATTAGCACCAGTTAAATATGCATCATTAATGATGGGAGCTTATTTTGCTGCAACTGGATTTGGTAGTAAATTAGCTGCAATGGTTGGCGCTATGGCAGAAGGAGCTGGAGAGCTTCAAGTGTTTACAGGTATATTTATTTTTACGCTACTGTTTGGAGGGTTAATTATTGCTTTGTTGAAACCATTAAAAAGGTTAACTCATGGAGCTGAAGATTTAGCTATAGAAAATCAAGAAACAGAAGGTTTTGAATTAGCAGAATAATAAAATAATAATTAGAAAATAAATTACAATGTCAGATCAACTTACAAAAAAGGTTAATTTTTTTGATTCTCAAGTTTTAGGACATCCTGCGGGATTGTTCGTGTTATTTTTCACAGAAATGTGGGAACGTTTCTCGTTCTATGGGATGAGAGTGTTATTGGTTCAGTTTTTAACAATGGCTGCCATAGGATATAATCCCGGTTGGGAATGGACTGCAGAAAATGCTACAGCATTGTTTGGTACATATGCAGGTCTACTATATTTAACGCCTATTGTTGGAGGGATTATTGCTGATAAGTTTATTGGTTATCGTTGGGCTGTTGTTGTTGGTGCGTTATTAATGACTGCAGGCCATGCATCAATGGCATTTGAAACTGAATTTTCATTGTATTTTGGGTTAGCTCTATTGGTTATTGGTACAGGATTTTTTAAGCCTACAATGACATCTATTATTTCTGAAATGTATAAGGATACACCAAAGAAAAAAGATGGCGCTTACACCATTTTCTATATGGGAGTTAATGCAGGAGCATTTTTTGGAATGATGCTTTGTGGTTATTTAGCAGAGAAAATTGGATGGTCGTATGGTTTTGGATTGGCAGGTGTTTTTATGTTGTTAGGAACTTTGCAGTTTTGGCTTTCTAAACCGCTTTTCGGAAATATTGGAGCTGTGCCTTCAAAGAATAATAAAGATGGTGTTATTGATGAAATTGAATCTGCTCAAGGTGCTAATGGTGATGTAGAAGATTTAGTGGAGAATGTAAGTAAAGAAGAGGAACCAAAAGCGAACCCTTTTACTTTGATGGATAAAATCTTAATTGTAATTACTTCAATTGTTGGATTAATGTATTTGTTGAATGATCCAATGTCAAAAATTGCGGGAATCAATTTGTTTGCATTTAAAGTTGGAGATTTAAAAGGTGAATATTTTTCAATTATTGCAGGCTTAATGCTGTTCTTAGTTCTTGTTATTTCTCGTATATCTAGATATGATAGGGTAACGAGAGATAGAATGATTGCTTTTGTGATTTTTGCATTTTTTACAGTTTTCTTTTGGTTGTCGTTTGAACAAGGAGCTACATCTTTAGTCTTATTTGCTCGAGATTCTGTAGATAGAGTTATGACAGGAAATGCTGCAGTTATTTATAATATAGTCAATGCATTATTAACAATTGTTCCATTGTTGTTTATCTCATATGTATTAATTCTTTTATGGAAAAAAACATATAAAGTTATTCCTGGATCTAATATCGTTTTAGTAATTTGTTTTGCAGGTATGTGGTCTATTGTTGGGTGGATGTTAAATAGAGATTTCACTACAATTTCTTATGAAGTAGAGTATTCAGTAGTACAAGGAGCTCCAATTTTAGATGACTCAGGAAATCAAAGAAAAAATAATGCTGGTGATTTACTATTTGAATTAACACCTGTTACTGAAAACATGGTAGTTTCTAATGATGCTATTATTAAGCAACAGACTGTAAATATTGGAGAAACTAAAGAATTAACAGTTAATCAAAATGTAAGTATTATAACAATGAATAACGAAAACACTTCTTTTGGTTATTTAGATAGTGAAGGAATTGAGCGAGCTAGAGATAATGGTAATGAACACAGTCGCGATAATGGAATTATCACAGCTAAAGTGAAAGAAATAAAAGATAATGAAGTGACTATTACAGTTTCTTGGTTTAGCATATTAAACTCGTTCTTTATAATTGCGTTTGCATCAATCTTTTCTAAAATTTGGGAATCTAAATACAATCCTTCAGTAACAGGTAAATATGCCTTGGGATTAATTGTTATGGCAATTGGTTTTGGTTTGTTAGCATATGGTTCTTACGGTATAAAAGAAGGTGTTAAAGTGAGTATGATGTGGCTGATATTTGCGTATCTGTTTCATACACTTGGAGAGTTATGTATTTCTCCTGTAGGACTCTCTTATGTAAGTAAGTTAGTGCCAGCTAGAATGATTGCATTTATGTTTGGAATGTGGTATTTAGCAATTGCTATTGGAAATAAACTTGCTGCTGTATTGGGTGGGCAAATTGAGAACATTACAGAACAATATTCGTTGTCAACTTTCTTTTTGATTTTTACAGTTGTACCTTTTGTTGCTGGGGTGTTGATTTTATTATTAACTCCATTAATTAAAAGGTTAATGCACGGAGTAAAATAAAAAAATAACTTTGGTATAAAAGTTGATAAAATCATCAAAAAAATAAAAATATATGAAAACATTTAAAATAATAGCTTTATCATTTTCATTAATGTTTGCTGTAAATATTAATGCTCAAAATGGCGTTTTAAAAACAGGTGAAACTGCTTCGTTAACTGATGATAATTATAAAGCACATGCTAAAGGTTGGATGGTAGATCTTGAAAAAGCTAGTGCTGAATCTAAAAAAACAGGAAAACCAATTTTAGCAAATTTTACAGGAACTGATTGGTGTGGATGGTGTATAAAATTAAAAAGAGAAGTTTTTGATACACCAGAATTTAAAGCTTGGGCTAAAAAAAATGTTGTTTTATTGGAGGTAGATTTCCCAAGAAGATTTCAATTGCCTGCTAAGTATAAAAAACAAAATACAGGTTTACAGCAAGCTTTTCAGGTAAGAGGTTATCCAACTATTTGGGTGTTTGATTTAGGTGTTGATGCTCAAGGGAAATCAACTATTGATGCATATGGTAAAACCGGATACGTAAAAGGAACAAAAGCTTTTATTAGCGGAGTTGATCAGATGATTAAAAAACACGCTGAAGGGAAAAAATAAATTCTATTTTATATAATACAAAAAGAAAACCTGACCAAATTGGTCGGGTTTTCTTTTTGTCATTTTAAACTTGGTCATTGAGCGTAGCCGAAATGCCTAGTTTAATGATTACCCATTAAAACGAGCATTCACTTCATCCCAATTAATTACATTAAAAAATGCATTAATGTAATCAGGTCTTCTGTTTTGGTAGTTTAAATAGTAAGCATGTTCCCAAACATCTAAACCTAAAACTGGAGTTCCTGTACAAGGTACACCAGGCATTAAAGGATTGTCTTGATTTGGAGTAGAACAAACTTCTAATTTTCCATCTTTAACACAAAGCCAAGCCCATCCAGAACCAAATCTAGTTGCAGCAGCTTTAGCAAATTCATCTTTAAAAGCGTCAAAAGAACCAAAAGCAGCATCAATTGCAGTAGCAATTGCTCCAGTTGGGTTTCCTCCTCCATTTGGAGACATTACTTTCCAAAATAAATCGTGGTTGTAATATCCACCACCATTATTTCTAACAGCACCATTGTCCATATCTAAATTAGTTAAGATATCTTCAATAGATTTTCCTTCTAAGTCAGTACCAGCAATAGCATTGTTTAAGTTGTTGGTGTAACCAGCGTGGTGCTTAGAGTGGTGTATCTCCATTGTTCTAGCATCTATATGTGGTTCAAGTCCATCGTAAGCGTATGGTAACGCAGGTAATTCAAAAGCCATATTATTATAGTTTAAAAGTTTATAATTTTTTTAACTGCCTCCTGAGCGGAGTCGAAGGAAAAGTTAAAATATTACTTCATTTCGGCTCCGCTCAATGAGCAATATTTTTTAATGTTTTGCTAAATAATCAGCAATTCCTTCGTGAGTAGTTTTTAAAGAATCATCTCCTTTAGTCCAGTTTGCAGGACAAGCTTCACCATGTTCTTCATTAAATTGTAAAGCATCAACCATTCTGATTGCTTCATCAACGTTTCTACCTAATGGTAAATCGTTTACTAATTGGTGTTTTACAATTCCTTCTTTATCAATTAAAAACAAACCTCTGTAAGCAATTAATTCACCTTCAGCAATCATGTTTCCTTCTTCATCCCAATCAAAATTACCTGCCATACAGTCGTAATTAAATGTGATTGTTTTGTTTGTATCTGCAACTAATGGGTAAGTAACACCTTTAATTCCACCATCATTTTTATCCATTTGTAACCATCCCCAATGAGATTGTTCAGTATCAGTTGATACAGCGATAACTTCAACGTTTCTGCTTTTAAACTCTTCTAATTTTGCTTGAAAAGCAAATAATTCTGTTGGACAAACAAAAGTAAAATCTTTTGGGTAAAAGAATAATACTACATATTTACCTTTAAATTGTTCTAATGTGAAATTCTCAACGATTTCACCTCCATTGATTACAGCAGATGCTGAAAATCCGGGAGCTTTTTTTCCTACTAATACACTCATTTTATTAATTTATTTAGTTAAACATTTTTTACACTTTCCTTTTAGATGAATATTTGTTTCATCTACTTTAAAATCAGCCAATAAGCTGCTTTTTAATTTTATATCATTGATTTCAATATCATAAATAGTTCCACATTCATTGCATTTAAAATGAGCATGTTCTTCCATAATTGCATCGTAACGCATCTCGTTCTCTTCAATTGTTAAAGCAGAAGTAATTCCGTTTTCAACAAAAAGTTTTAGCGTATTGTAAACTGTTGTTTTTGATAAAGTAGGAATCTCTCCGGCTAAATCGCAATAAATATTATCTACAGTAGGGTGGCTTCTATTGTCGTATAAATATTCAAATATTTTAATACGCTGTATAGAGGGTTTAATGTTGTGGGTGTTTAAATGGGTAGAAAAATTCATTTATTGAAATGATTATAAAATTGTAATGATTACAAAGTTAGATAGATTTATTTAAAATCAAAGTTTTTTTCACTTAAATGAGCAGAAGATATTCACAGCTCATTAACACAGTTATGTTTAAAAATAAATGGTAAGTAATCTAGTATCAACTTAAAATTACTCCTACTTTTAGGTTACTTTGTAATACTTAAGAAATTAATAGAATAATGAAATTTACTTTTTACGGCCATGCTTGTTTCTCTGTAGAGATTGAAGGAAAACACATTTTGTTTGATCCTTTTATTTCTCCTAACGAAAAAGCAACGCATATTGATGTAGCTCAAATTAAAGCAGATTACATTTTAGTTTCGCATGGACATGAAGATCACATTGCTGATGTAGAAAGTATTGCCAAAAGAACAGGAGCTAAATTGGTGTCTAATTTCGAAATTGTTTCTTGGTTTGCAAAAAAAGGAATTGAAAATAGTCATCCAATGAACCATGGTGGTAGTTGGGAGTTTGATTTTGGAACAGTAAAATATGTAAATGCGGTACACTCTAGTAGCTTTCCTGATGGAAGTTATGCAGGTAATCCGGGTGGATTTATTATCACAACAAAAGAAAAAACGTTTTATTATTCGGGCGATACCGCTTTAATGATGGATATGGAATTGTTTGGTAAATACGAAAACATAACTTTGTCCGTTTTGCCTATTGGCGATAATTTCACCATGGGAATTAAAGATGCTGTAATTGCTTCAGAAATGTTAAACTGTAATAAAATTGTGGGTATCCATTATGATACTTTTGGTTTTATAGAAATTGATCACCAAGAAGCAAAAGAAGCTTTTGCATCAAAAAATAAAGAATTAATTCTTTTAGAAATAGGAGAGGCGATAGAGTTATAATAATTTAAGATTAGAAATTTCTAATTACTAATAAATAATTAAGAGAATGGGAAAAATAATTGCGATATCCAATCAGAAAGGTGGAGTAGGGAAAACAACTACAGCTATAAATTTAGCTGCAGGTTTAGGGGTGTTAGAATATAAAATATTATTGGTGGATGCCGATCCTCAAGCAAATTCAACATCAGGTGTTGGTTTTGATCCTCGCAACATTAAAACAAGTATTTACGAATGTTTAATTAATGATGTAGCTCCTCAAGATGCTATTTTGCATACAGAGTCACCTAATTTAGATATTCTGCCGGCTCATATTGATTTGGTAGGTGCAGAGTTAGAGTTAATTAATTTACCTAATAGAGAGCATGTATTACGTGGTTCTTTAGCTAAGATTAAGGATGATTATGATTTTATTATTATTGATTGTTCTCCATCTTTAGGCTTGATTACAATTAATTCGTTAACAGCTGCAGATTCTGTAATTATTCCTATACAATGTGAGTTTTTTGCTTTAGAAGGTTTGGGTAAATTGTTAAATACGATAAAAATAGTTCAAGCGCGTTTAAATAAAGAATTGGATATTGAAGGCTTATTGTTAACGATGTTTGATGTACGTTTAAAATTATCTAATCAAGTGGTGGAAGATGTTAAAATGCATTTCCAAATGATGATGTTTGATACTATTATTCAAAGAAATACTAAATTAGCTGAAGCACCTAGTCATGGTCAAACAATAATTATGCATGATGCAAGTTGTAAAGGGTCTATTAATTATTTGAATTTGGCTAGAGAAATCCTACAAAAAAATGGGATGACAAAAATGAGTGAAGAAGAAAAAATTATTACCGTAGGAAATGAGTAAAAAGCAAGCTTTAGGGAGAGGGTTAGGTGCCTTATTAGAAAACGCATCAACAGATATAACATCAAATTTTGTTGGCGATACCAAAGATAATGTTGTTGGTTCGGTAGCATCGTTATTAATTACTGATATAGAAACAAATCCTTTTCAGCCAAGAACACAATTTGAAAAAGAAGCGTTATTAGAACTTTCTAATTCTATTAAAGAATTAGGGATTATACAACCTATAACTGTTCGTAAATTAGGGTATGGAAAATATCAATTAATTTCGGGCGAACGTAGATATAGAGCTTCTCAGTTGGCAGGTTTAAAAGAAATTCCTGCTTTTATTAGAATAGCCAACGACCAAGAAATGCTAGAAATGGCCTTGGTAGAAAATATTCAACGACAAGATTTAGATGCGATTGAAGTAGCATTTAGTTATCAAAAACTGATTGAAGAATGTAACCTTACTCAAGAAAAAATGAGTGAGCGTGTAGGTAAAAAACGATCAACGGTTACCAACTATTTAAGACTTTTAAAACTTCCTGCAGAAATTCAGTTGTCTATCAGAACCAAAGATATTTCGATGGGGCACGCTAGAGCCATTGTAAATATTAAAGATGAAAAACAACAGTTAGCCATTTCTAGAAGAGTAATTAAAGAGGGGTTATCTGTTCGTCAGGTTGAAGAGTTAGTTAAAGGAAAAAAAGAAGAAGAGATTGTTGCAAAGAGTTCATCAAAAACAACACCTTCTAATTTATCTTTTAGTCAGCAAAAGATTAAAGATGATTTAACTGATTTTTTGAAAACAAAAGTAGAAGTAAGTAAAAATGCGAAAGGAAAAGGTAAGTTGGTTATTCCATTTACTAACGAAAATGATTTAGAACGAATAGTTGAATTGTTAGGTTTATAATTTTTTGAAAGTTTCCATTCTCATATTAATCTGTTTTTCTTTTTTGATGCAAAATAATTTATTTGCACAAGAACCTAAAATTATTGAAGCAGATACGCTTCAATTGGATACCGTAAAATATCATTCTCCAAAAAAAGCAACAATTATGAGTGCTATATTACCGGGGTTAGGGCAGGTTTACAATAAAAAGTATTGGAAAGTACCCATCGTTTATGCAACAATAGGAACCTCTTTATATTTTGCTTTTTCTAGTCAGCAGAATTATAGTGATTATAAAACTGCTTATGTTAATAGAATTAATGGAGGAGCAGATAGTCCTGAATTTTCAAATATATCAGACGAAAACTTACTAAGTTCTATTGATTATTACAAGCGAAATAGGGATTTGTCTTATATCTTTGTCGGATTATTTTATGTGTTAAATATAGTAGATGCTTCGGTTGATGCACATTTATTTACGTTTCCTAAAAATGATAATTTGTCATTTAATATTCAGCCTACCTTACAATACACTCAAAATAATAAATTAGCAAAAGGAATATCTTTAATCATAAAGTTATAGATAATTGCCCTTTATCTTTTAAGTTTGCCGTTGGTGTAAAATAGCTCTAATCAGATAATAATAAAAGTAGAACTTAGTTTTTAAGATATGAAAATAGCAATTATAGGTTACGGGAAGATGGGGAAGGAAATTGAAAAAATTGCTTTAGAAAGAGGACATGAAGTTCCGTTAAAAATAACATCAAAAAATACTGCTGATTTTAATACTGAAAACTTAAAACAAGTTGATGTAGCCATAGAGTTTAGTAATCCTGAATTGGCATTAAATAACATTAATAAATGTTTAGATGCTAAAACACCAATTGTAATAGGTACAACAGGCTGGTATGATAGTTTTGAAGAGGTGAAAAACAAAGTTGACAATACGAATGGTTCATTATTATATGCAACAAATTGTAGCATAGGAGTAAACATCTTTTTTAAAGTAAATGAAATATTGGCTCAGATGATGAATAAATTACCTGATTATAAGGTAGCAATAGAAGAGATTCATCATACACAAAAATTAGATGCACCAAGCGGAACAGCAATTACGTTGGCTGAAGGGATAATTGATAATTTGAGTTTAAAAAATGGATGGGTTAATGAAAAATCCGACATAGAAAATGAACTTTCTATTGTGTCTAAACGAGAAGAAAACGTACCCGGAACACATCAAATAACCTACTCATCACCAATAGATGAAATAGAAATAAAACATACCGCGCATAGTCGTAAAGGGTTTGCATTGGGAGCAGTTGTAGCAGCAGAATATATTCACAATAAAAAAGGTATTTTTACCATGAATGATGTGTTGTTTAACTAAATATAAATAACGTCATTGCGATGAACGAAGCAATCTCACAAACAATGATAAAATAGCTTCATTTTAAGGTGTTATAATCAAAGAAAGAATAAAAGTAAAAAAATAAAAAAATGGAAATAAGTATTAGTACATTTGTAATTCTATCAGTAATATATTTTATTGCTGCTCATGTAGGATTGTATAAGATTTTAGAAAAAATGGGTGTTGATGGTTGGATAGCCTTGGTACCATTTTATGGAACTTATAAAATGGTAAAAATGGTAAAAAAATCATGGGTTTGGATCATCGTTTATTACGTGCCTTTTTTAGGTTTTGTAGTTTGGATGGGAATAATAGTTGAATTACTTAAACTATTAGGAAAAACATCATTTAAAGATCATTTTTTAGGAGTTGTTTTTGCAGGTGTTTATTTGCCATATATTGGTTTTAAAGAAGATGTAAAATTTATTGGCTACGAAGAAGCTGCTAAATATAAAAAATCTACTGGAAGAGAATGGACAGATGCAATTGTTTTTGCTGTGATTGCAGCAACCTTGATTAGAGGGTTTTATTTAGAAGCTTTTACCATCCCAACATCATCGATGGAGCAAAAATTATTAGTAGGAGATTTTTTGTTTGTAAACAAAATGGCGTACGGAGCAAGAGTTCCTAATACACCGTTGAGTTTCCCATTTACCCATCATAGTTTTCCTGAGTCGGTTCCGGTTATTGGTGGCAATCAATCGTATTTGGAATGGCTTAAATTTCCTTACGCTAAATTGCCTAAGATGAGTGATGTAGAGCGTAACGATTGTGTGGTGTTTAATTTTCCTGCAGGAGATACCGTGGCGGTAGAAGAATCTGCTAGAATTTACGAGCAAATGATAAGGGATGCAAGTATGGAATTAAATGTTAGTGAAGATGAAGCGCGAACATTGATTCATAAAAATTACACGATTAAAGCAAGACCCGTTGATAAAAAAGAAAACTACATTAAACGATGTGTCGGATTACCAGGAGATATATTAGAGATTGTAGATAGTAAATTGATAATTAATGGCGAAACAGCTTATTTTGATGGAGGGGCTCAATTTAACTATGATGTTGTAACGGATGGTACCGGATTTAATCTTAAAACATTACAAAAGAAAAAGATTACAACAGAGTCTGTAAGCCCTCATCCAGAAAAAGCAAACACGTATTTATTGACTTTAACTGATGAAGCAGCAGCAAAAGTAAAAATGTTTTCTCAGGTAATTTCAGTAACAAAGTCTATCGAGAAAAAAGGATATCAGCCAGGATGGAGAAAAACGCCTTACTTTCCTAATGATAAACAGTACGATTGGAATGTAGATAATTTTGGACCATTAACGATACCAAAAGCAGGTGTAACGGTTCAATTAACTACAGAGAACTTACCATTATATAGAAGAGTAATTAAAAATTATGAATACAATGATTTAAGAGTTGATGGAGATAAAATTTATATCAACAATGAACTAGCTACGGCCTATACTTTTAAAATGGATTACTATTGGATGATGGGAGATAACAGACACAGGTCTCAAGATTCTCGTTTTTGGGGATTTGTTCCAGAAAACCACATTGTTGGTAAAGCCGTTTTTGTATGGATGTCTTACGATTCTCAATTAGGAGAAATTAGATGGGATAGATTATTTACTATTGTAGACTAAATATTAATAGAAAGAATGAGTTAATGGTAATAAGAATCGTTAACTCATTTTTTTTTATTCTTTTTGAGAGGCTTTAACTTACATATCAAACAATGGCTTAAAGCTTTTATATATGCTTTATTAACGGTAATCGTTATTAAATCATTTTTCTTTTGGGTGTACTTTGTCCCCACCTCTTCTATGGAAAAAACATTGTTACCGGGTGATTTAATTTTTGTAAATAAAATGAGCTACGGCATTCGTTTGCCCATCACACCATTAACTATTCCTTTAACACATCATAAAATGCCTTTTAATGAGATGGAAAATTCTTTCTCAACTTTTTTTCAATTTCCGTATGTGAGGTTGTTTTCTTCTGCAATTAAAAGAAACGATGTGGTAGTTTTTAATTATCCAATGGAAGATGAATTACCTGTAGATCATCACTCGTTTTATATTAAACGTTGTGTAGCCCTTCCGGGAGATACATTGTTAATAGATAACAAAGAGGTGTTTATTAATGACAGCTTGAAAAAAGGAAGTTTGCAATTGGCTTTTAATTACCATGTACAAACTAAAAAAACATTTAATCAAGACAGTTTAATCCAATTTGGAATAACGGAAGGTGGTAGAGTTAATACGATAAACGAATGGAGTTTAACGCTAACGGAGCAAACAAAAAACAAGTTAGCTAAATCAGTAGATGTATTATCTATACAACCCATTAAAGTGGACAAGAATGCTTTTGCAGATTATATTTTTCCGTATCATAATTTTTACAAATGGAACATAGATTATTTTGGTCCTTTGGTAATTCCTAAAAAGGGAGAAACAGTTGCTTTAGATAGTAATACCATTCATATTTATGAGCGTATTATATCCATTTATGAAGAAAATGAACTAGAGCATATTAAGGATGCTTTTGTAATTAATGGAGATACAACAAACTCTTATACGTTTAAAATGGATTACTATTTTATGATGGGAGATAACAGACACAACAGTTCTGATTCTCGCTTTTGGGGTTTTGTGCCCGAAAATCATATTGTAGGAAAAGCAAGTGCTGTAGTTTTTTCGGTAAATAAAGGTCCAAAAGCTACCTCAAAATACAGAGAAGATCGTTTTTTCAAAGGGATTGAGTGATTAATAGGGAGGCACGTCATTGCGAATTTTTTGAGGTACGAAAAAAGTGAAGCAATCTCATTGCTGTCTACTCTCCAGCCATCAATGTCATACTAAACTTGTTTCAGTATCTGAACTATAGGTGTAATGTGTTTAATAAAAACTGATACCGAACAAATTCTTTGTTCTTCATAACTTTTTGGACTGACGTAGTATGAAGTAATAAAGAAACTAAGGTTTTGCGTTAAGGATAATAGTGGCATCCTCCGATCTTTTTTATCGGAGATATAACCCTTAGTGGCTTTTGCATTCGCAAAACGTGCTCTGGATAAACTCTAAGCCTGTTAAAACGCCCCAAAATTAAATCATTAATCTAATAAATCAATTTTAAGTAATTTTAGCTAATGAATAAAAAGGTTATTATCATTCTTATCAGTTTGTTATTGTCTGTAGTTGGCTATTCGCAGCATCAAAAAATAAATTTTTCTTTACGAGCAGCATTAGAAAAGCAAGAGAATAAAAGCTCTTATTTTTCTATAATTGTTAGGGGAGATGTTGGTGCAATAAAAAAGGAAGTATTAAAACTAAAAGGTTTTGTGGGGCTTTCCTCAAAAGATATTGTTAAGGTTAAATTGCAAGTTAACCAAATTGCAGCATTTTCTGCAAACAGTTTTGTACAAAGTATTGAATATTCAACTTCAGGAGTACAAGTATTAAACGATACCTTAAAATATAATAACAATGTGGTTCCTGTAAATAATGGAACAGCGCCTCTTTTACAAGCATACACAGGTAAAGGAGTTTTGTTAGGGTTAATTGATGCGGGTATTGATGTTACACATGCTGATTTTAAAGATGCTTTAGGGAATACACGTATTTTAAGATTGTGGGATCAAACAAAAACGGATAATGGCACAAGTTTACACGGTTATGGTGTTGTTTGGGATTCTTCAGCAATAAATAACAATACCACTAACCACAAAGACCCTTTTGCTTATAAAGCACATGGTTCTCACGTTACAGGTATTGCTGTAGGAAACGGGTTGGCAGTAAATAATTACAGTGGTGTTGCTCCAGATGCGGATATAATTGCGGTAGCAGTTGATTTTGAAAGTAATGAAAATACCATTTTAGATGCGGTAGATTATATTTACAAAGTAGCCGATTCGTTAGGGATGCCTTGCGTAATAAATGTTAGTTTGGGAGATTATGCTGGTTCGCATGATGGAACTGATGGTGCGGCAGTTTTAATTGATAGTTTAGTAAATGCTAAACCAGGACGAGCATTTGTTTGTGCAGCAGGTAACGCTGGGTCCATTGCTTTTCATTTACAACACAATGTAAATTCTGATACAACTTTTACTTGGTTTCAATATGATGCAACATCTTTTTTAGGTTACGGTGCGGTGTATTACGAGATATGGGCAGATACTGCAGATTTAAATAATGTAGATTTTTCGGTAGGAATGAATTTGCCTTCGGGAAGTTTTGAGTTAAGAGGAAAAACACCTTTTGATAATATTCAAAATAGGTTAGGAACAGTAACAGATACGATAAAAAACAATGGGAATGTGTTAGGAATTGTTGAAACCTATGGTGAAATACAAGGGGATAAATATTTATTACAAATACACATTAAAGAGCCAGATTCTAACGCTTATTATTTTAGTTTGATGACTACAGGTAATGGAAAATTGGATATTTGGTCTAAAACCAATGTAACAGGAACCGCTAATATGGTTACAACGGGATTACCAACGGTAGGAGTTTACCCTAATATTGTTTATTACCAATTGCCGGATACTTCTCAAACAATAGTGAGCAGCTTTACGTGCTTACCTTCTATAATTGCTGTAGGAACGTATCTTAACAGAAAAACTTATGTGGATGTAAACGGAATAACACAATATACGGCAGGCAATGTAGGTCAAATAGATGTTGGCTCTAGTATTGGACCTACTCGAAGAGGTTTAACAAAACCTGAAGTTGCCTCTACAGGAAGGTATGTAATGAGTACAACATCTGATACTGTTGCTACGTGGGCAATAGGAATTGGAGCTAGTTTTTATGTTGGTTTTGGAGGTAAACACGTGTTAAAAAATGGAACGTCTATGGCTTCACCAGTTGTGGCAGGTATTGCTTTATTGTATATGGAAAAATGCCCAAATGCAACAATGGCAGAAATACGACAAGCCATATTAAATACATCAACTCAAGATGCTTTTACGGGAGCAACACCAAATAACTCTTATGGTTATGGTAAGGCAGATGCTTTTGCAGCATTAAATACTTCAAATTTTAATTATAGTTTAGGAAATAACAAAAATGTTTGTGATGGTGATAGTTTAGAAATTACTGCTCCAGGTTTTGCTTCTTATTTATGGTCGACTAATGATACTAGCAGTTCTATTTTTGTTGATAGTACCGAAAATGTATTTGTTCAATTATCGAATAATAGTGGCTGTATTGGTTTGTCTGATACTGTTACTGTAACATGGCAAGCCTTACCCATAAAACCAATAATTACAGTTCAAGGTAATGATACGCTAATTTATTCTACAGCTTTAGGCTTGCAATGGTATTTTAATAATGGAACTTTAAATGGTGAGGTTGATACCTTTCACATAGCACAAAATAATGGGGATTATTTTGTGCAGGTAAGTAACAGTTTTGGTTGTGTAGCTAATTCTGATACGGTAAGTGTTATAATTTTAGGAATTGAAAATAATAATGCTGAGGTGGCTAATGTTTATCCAAACCCTACAACAAACAGCGTTAATATTCAGCTTACAGATAAATCTATTCATACAATACAAATTATTAACGCTTTGGGAGAGGTGCTGATAGATCAAAAAGCAACAGTAACAACTTTAAATATCAACTTATCAAATCTAGCTGAAGGAGTTTATTATATTCGTTTTATTAATGAAAAAATGCAGCATTTACAAAAGTTAATATTACTACGTTAATCAAATAGCAGAGAAAATTATTATATTATTTAGGATATTTGTATAAGTATGAAATTTAACAAACACATAAAAGGATTAGTAATAATACTATTTTTAGTAACTAGTTCGCAGTTTTTGGTAGCACAAAATGAAGTAGAAATATTACCACAAACTATTGTGTTTAAAGTTAAAGAAGCTTATCGGTCAACATGTAGTTCAACAAAAATAAATAATCAAGGGTTTAATCAGTTGAGTTTAGAATTGGGAGTGAATAAACTCTCAAAAATGTTTCCTCATAAACAAAAAGAAGATAAAAAAGGATTTATTGATTTATCGTTAATTTATGAGTTGAAATACACGAATAACTTTACTGAAAAAGAGGTTGTGCAGCAATTAAAACGATTAAAAATTTTTACTTACGTAGAAACGTATATTATTCCTCAATTAACTTATACACCTAGCGATACAGGAGCAGTTCATCAATATCACTTAAACCTAATTAATGCCTATAATGCTTGGAATATAAGTAAAGGAGATACTAATATTGTTATTGGAATAACCGATACAGGTTGGGAACCAACACATCCTGATTTAGCGGCTAATTTAAAAGTTAATTTTGCAGATCCTACTAATGGTATTGATGATGATAATGATGGGTATATTGATAACAATGCTGGTTGGGATTTAGGTGAAGATGATAATGATGCAACTTTTCAATCTGTAAGTCATGGCGTTACTGTTGTTGGTTTAGCAGCAGCTGTAACCGATAATGTTACCGGTGTGGCAGGAGTAGGGTTTAAGACTCGTTTTTTGCCTGTAAAAATATCTAACGCTGCAGGAGCATTAACACATGCTTATCAAGGAATTGTTTATGCAGCAGATCATGGTTGCTTTATTATCAATTGCTCTTGGGGAAGTTATGGCGGAAGCAATTTAGGTCAGGACATTGTTAATTATGCTTCAATAAATAAAGGCGCGTTAGTAATTGCAGCTGTGGGAAATGATAATACAGAAAATGTATTTTACCCAGCAGGATATGCAGGGGTGTTAAGTGTTGCAGCAACAGATCAAAATGATATTAAAACAACGGTTTCTAATCATGGTTATTATGTAGATATTTCTGCACCAGGTGATGCAATGTGGACGACTGGAGCTAATGGTACTTATCGTTTTAATGGAGGAACATCAATGGCTGCGCCTGTTGTTGCTGGTGGAGCTGCAATTGTTAAAGCTCATTTTCCTACTTATACCAACCAACAAGTTGCTGCTTTATTAAAAACTACAGCAGATGACTTAAATACCACAAATCCAACATATATTGATAAGTTAGGTTCTGGTAGATTAGATTTTTTTGATGCTTTATCAGCTGTTAACCCACAGTTTTTAACATTAACATCAACTACAATTACAGATAACAATAATGAGGTTTATATAGCTGGAGATACGTTGTCAATTATTGGCCTGTTTACTAATTACCTTTCATCAATTTCTGGCGCAACAGTTACTTTGAGTACAACTTCTCCCTATGTTAATATTTTTGAAGGAACTACTAATTTACCGAGTTTTAATACCTTAGATACGGCAAGTAATTACAATGATGCATTTTTGATTAAAGTGCTAAACGGAGCTAATTTAAATGAAGAAATTATTGTGAAAGCAGTAATTACCAATGGTACTTATACCAATAACGAATATTTTTCTTTTACGATTAATCAAGATTATATCAACTTGGCAGAAAACCTAGTAAGTACAACAATTACTAGTAAAGGAAAAATTGGCTTTAATGATGAAAATAATAATGTAGGGTTTGGCTTTGCGTACAATGGAGAGCAGTTATTGTATGAAGCAGGTTTAATGGTTGGCGATGCCTCCACTCGTGTTGCTGATGCTGTTAGAGGTGTTACAGGACAAGATTGGGATTTTGCTTCTTTTGTTAATGTTCATGTAAACCCACCATATATTTCTGCTTTAGATCTTTCATCAGTTTTTAATGATGGTCATTTATCATCCCCAATGGGAGTTATGGTTAGACAAAAAGCTTATGCTTTTGCTTCAGCTCCTGATAATAAATATGTAATTATTACTTACGAAATTATAAATATAAGTTCTGCCACTTTAAATAATTTGTATGCAGGTATTTTTGCCGATTGGGATGTCGTTTCTCCAAATGTAAATAAGGCAGGAGTAGATGTTGCTAATCAAATGGGGTATGTTTATGTGTTGGATAATGATAGTGTTTATGCTGCAATTAAATTGTTGTCTTCTCAAAACTTTGTTAATTATGCGATAGATTTAGACGGAAGTGGAGGAGTAAACCCCAATCAGGGAGGTTTTACAGCGGATGAAAAATATACCACTATATCTACCAATAGAAATACTTCAGGAGGTTTTGGTGGCGCAGATGTAGCTCATGTAGTTTCGGGGGGGAGTTTTAGTCTAGCACCACAACAATCCGAAACAGTATCTTTTGCTATTATTGCAGGAGATAGTTTGCAGGATATTCAAGCAAGTGCAGCAGCGGCACAATTACAGTTTGATAACAATCCTATAAGTGTAAAAGAAGTGAATTATTCAGCTAACATTACTGTTTACCCCAATCCAACACAAGGTTTAATTCGAGTAAAAACTAATCAAAATATAGAGCAAATTACTGTTCGAAACCTGTTGGGAGAAATAATTATTCAATCAACATCTAATCAATTAGACATTTCAAATTACACCAATGGGATTTATTTTGTTGAGGTTTTAACAAGTGCTGAGTTGCTAAAACAAAAGATTGTTTTGTTAAGGTAGTGTGTAAATTTTAAAAGTAATTTAACATAGAATAACAAACTTCATTAAAACAGTATATTTGCATTATCAAAAAAAGTAAATTATGAGTGAAATAAGCAGAATAATAACTAATCTAGGTATAGCTTACGGGTTAGGATCTAAAGAACAATTTATAGACGCAATATCTAAATATGCTCAAGATAAAGAGATGGATGATGAGGCTATAAAAGAACTGATAGAACAGGTTTTTGAAGAGTTAGAATTGACAAATAGAAAAAGAAAAGCAACGCAGGTTAATGAGGTTATTGATATGGAAGAGCGTGCAAATATGGAAGAACGTTCACATGTAGAAAGCTCATCAAATAAAACAGAAGAAAAATTAGATGAAGTAATCGGAGAAGTTAGAGCTTTACGAAGAAGTGTAGAGTCATTAATAGATACGTTAAAAACTAAATAATTTAGCATATGTTTTTTGGAAAAACAAGATTATTTTTCAGACAATTATTTAGACTGTTTGAAATTTTAGGAGTAATTATCAGACATTCCTTTAGAGAGTGGGTTAGTCATCAACGCTATTTAAGAAAATATTTAAAAAGTGTTGATGCCAATCAAGAACAAGTAAGTAGAACCCCTGAAAGATTAAGGTTGGCCATTGAAGAGTTGGGTCCAACTTTTATAAAATTTGGACAAATATTAGCAGATAGACCAGATTTAATTACGGCTAACTTTAGAAAAGAGCTTAAAAAATTACAAGCAACAGCAAAACCAATTTCAGATTCTGAAGGGATTGATTTAATAGAAATTGAGTTAGGGGATTCAATAGAGAATGTATTTAGTTCTTTTAATAAAAAACATATTGCATCTGCCTCTATAGGTCAAGTATATACTGCAGTTCTAAAAAATGGAAAAAAAGTAGCCATTAAAATTCAACGACCAAATATTGAAGATAAGATTAGGTTAGACTTATTGTTAATGACTTTTTTAGCCAAAAAAATGGTAAAAAGGTATCCTGAGCTTGCAGTGATGGATGTTGTAACTGTAATTGAAGAATTTAATAAATCAATTTTTGATGAATTAAATTATTTAAATGAAGCTTCAAATATTGTGCGCTTTAGGCAAATGTTTGAAAATGATGAAAGAGTTCATATCCCTGAAGTATATCACGATTACACTACCAAAAGAATTTTGGTGATGGAATTTGTTGACGGAATTTCGCCCGATAAATTGGATGAAATGGAAGCAGCAGGAATTGATAGAAAAATTATTGCCAATACGGGAGCAGATGTTTTATTAACCCAAATTTTAAAACATGGGTTTTTCCATGCGGATCCTCATGCAGGTAATATTTTTGTTTTACCAGGTAATGTAATCTCTTTTATTGATTTTGGAATGGTTGGGAACCTTAAACAGCGACACATTCATTTTATTGCTGAATTTACTTTAGGTTTACTGAGAAAAGACCCTAAAAATTTAGCTAAAGCAATGTTAAAGCTTTCTGATATCAAATACTTTGATCAAATGGAAGAGTTGGAATTTGAAATGGAAAAAATTATTCAACGATTTGGTTATTTACCTGTTAAACAAATAAATATTGCTTCTGTACTTCAAGAAAGTGTTAATGTAATTGTTCGTTTTAGATTAAAAATCCCTTCAAGTTTCTTTATGTTGTTAAAGTCGATTGCAACAATAGAAAAATTTGCTATTGAGTTAGATCCTGAGTTAGCATTGGTTAGCATAATGAAAAAGCATGCTGTTGGCATACTTAAAAAGCGCTATGGAATAAAACAAATGGCTAGTAACCTATACAATGCTGTAGGAGATTATTTTAATTTAATTAGAGATTTCCCGAGCGAAGTAAATGAAATATTATACAAAGTAAAAGAAGGGAAATTAATACATGAAGTGGATTTAAAAAATACTGACTTTTTTAGAGAAACCCTTATTACTATTACTTATCGAATATCCATTGTTGTATTATTAGGGTTTTTATTAATAGGAGGCGTAATGGTTACTATTTGGGGAGACCCTAGTAAAGGTTTAAGCAAGTTTATTGTATGGTTTTCTGCAATTTTATCTTTTGTCATTGTAATTAAATGGGGACTTAAGTCTTTAAAATCAAGATTATAATGAAAAAAACATCATTAATAGCTTTTATAAGTTTATTATCACTTACATCTTGTGCTAATATTTTTAATAATATAGTGTTTCCAAATAGCTGTAAACAATGCGAAGTGATAAATAGAGTTAATAATGAAGTGCTTTTTAGCAATAAAGGTTGTGGAGGTGATAATACGAAACTAGAGGAAGAAGCAAAAATTAGAGCTTATGATTTAAGTTACGAAAGTTATAATCTCTGTGATTTGGAAGTGGTGTGTGAAGAATGGACAAAAGAAAAAGATGCTGAAGAATAAATCGGAATCATATAAATTGATTAGTGATTTTTGGAATAAAATTTCTTTTATTGGTTTAAGAGATTATACTTTTTCTGATGCCCTAGAACAGTTTAGAGAAATTGTGTTAATGAATAGGTTATTGGTGATAACCGTTTTTATAATGCTCATCTATATTCCTATAGAAATTATCTTTAATAGTTTTGAGTTGGTTCTGTATATTTTATTAGGACTATTTGTTTTTGCGATAACCTTATTTTTTAACCATAAAAAATGGTTTATTTTTTCAAAGTTTTATTTCTTTTTTGCGTGCATCATTTCAATATTACCCATGATGTATGTGGTGCCATCAGGTTCTGGTAACGAATTTTTATTAATGCCAATTGCAATTATTCCAGCATTGCTATTTAAAGATAAATGGCTAGGCCTGTTCCTGTTTATTTTTGTTGTTATATTATTTTTTGTAGTAATTAATACTAGAGAATTAGTTGATCCTATTGTTGATGTAACAGAGCAACAAATACAGTTTTTTAGAAATATATATTTAGCAACTTCTTTTTCGTTAGTATTTATTGTCGCTTTTTATTTTAGGAAAATAGTTAATAATCTTGAAAAAAATAATAAAAGGAAAAATGAAGAACTTAAAATTTCAAATAAAGAAATTACAGATAGTATAAATTATGCAAAAAGGATACAACGTGCAATATTACCTTCTGATCAATTAATAACAACTAATTTTCCTAAATCATTTGTGCTTTACAAACCCAAAGCAATAGTCGCAGGAGATTTTTATTGGATGCATGTTTTGCATAAGCATATTGATAATGAGGTAGTTTTACTTGCGGCAGCAGATTGTACAGGACATGGTGTTCCTGGAGCATTGGTAAGTGTTGTCTGTAATAATGCGCTTAACCAAACGGTAAAAGAGCATGGAATTATGCAGCCAAGTTTAATTTTAGATAGAACTAAAGAATTAGTGATAGAAACGTTTGAAAACACCAAAGAAATGGTTAAAGATGGAATGGATATCGCATTGGTTTCTTACAACAAAAAAACATTAGAGTTAGAATATGCAGGAGCAAATAACCCGCTTTGGATAATTAGAAAAAACAGTACGGAAGTTGAAGTTTTTAAGGCAGACAAACAGCCCATAGGTTTTTGTGATAATATAAAACCATATAAAAATCACACAATTCAATTAGGGAAGGGAGATAGCTTTTATATTTTTTCTGATGGTTATGCAGATCAATTTGGAGGAGAAAAAGGAAAAAAATTAAAATATAAACCATTTAAAGAGCTATTACTAGCTATAAATAATCTAGAAATGCAACAACAATGTAGCACTTTGAATACTTATTTTAAAGCTTGGAAAGGTGATTTAGAACAAGTTGATGATGTTTGTGTTATCGGTGTGCGGGTTTAACAGAGTTAAACCGAATACCAGATAACACAAATCCCGAATTTATTTCGAGATCTAGTTTTTTTAGAAGTATTGGAGTGCGGGTATGACGAAGTTAAAATCGAATACTTGACGTTTAGCAAGTAATTAAACTCATTTAATATTTCTAGCTTCTTCTTTTAATCTTTTCATCTCTTCTTTTACTTCTTTTGCGTAAGTCTTATTGTGAACGTATTCTCCAAACTTCTCATCATAGTTAATAATAGCCGTAGGAAAATCGAGGTTAGAAATGTCAACACCTTTAAATTTAGTTGCTTTCATTAAATCAACTCTAAATTCATAAAGGTATTTACCTCCGAATTCTGTTTTAGTTTTTGTAGATATTTTAATACGTTCGGTAATGTAATTTTCCATTTCAATTTCAATGCTATAATCCATGTTGCTAAACAATAAAAATTGAAATTTACCTGATTTTTTAGTGTGTATTTTTTGAACAATGGTATTGTCTTGATATAATTTAACTAAAGCATTTTCTATTTTAGTTTCTTGATGAAAGATATGCCCCTTCAGTTCTAATGAACTTTGTTTTTCATTAAATTTGAAAGTAAAAGCAGTAATTAATAAACATCCAATTGCAATAAAGGACAATTTTATATATTTCATGTCAAACGTATTTTAAGTGTAAAGCTAAAAGTAAGTTTAAATTTAGTTGAAAGGAAATATTCCTATGCAAAATAATGCTTGAAATACCAATAATGAACATTAATTTTGATGAATATTATAACAACTATGAGGAAAATATTTGTAACAGGAATAGGCACAGATGTAGGTAAAACTGTTGTTTCAGCAATTTTAACTGAAGCTTTAGAAGCAGACTATTGGAAACCAGTGCAAGCAGGAGATTTAGACACTTCTGACTCCATCAAATTAAAAAACTTGTTATCCAATACTAAAACAGTTATGCATCCAGAAACATATCGTTTATCACAACCTATGTCTCCACATGCTGCTGCTGAAATTGATAATGTTACAATCAATTTAGAAGCATTTAAGTTGCCAATTACAGATAATCATATTGTTGTTGAAGGTGCAGGAGGCTTAATGGTCCCTTTAAATGATAAAGATTTAATTGTTGATTTAATTAAGAAATTAGATTTAGAAACAATTTTAGTGGTTAGTAATTATTTAGGGAGTATCAACCATACCTTGTTAAGTTTAGAGGTTCTAAAACAAAAAGGAATTAATGTAATTGGGATAATTTTTAATGGAGAGTCTAATAAAGAATCAGAAAAATATATTTTAAATTATAGCGGAATACCTTGCTTAGGTAAGGTTGAAAAGCATCAAAATATTACAAAAGAAATAGTATTGAGTTACAAATCAGTTTTTAATAAGTTATGAATATCCAAGAAAAAGATAAAAAATACATTTGGCATCCTTTTACACAAATGAAAACTGCCGGTAATCATTTAGTTGCAGTAAAAGGAGAGGGCGCATATATTTATACTGAAGATGACACTAAAATTTTAGATGCTGTTTCATCATGGTGGACTACCAATCATGGCCATGCTCATCCTTATATTGCAGAGGCTTTGTATCAACAATTTAAAACCTTAGAACATGTGATATTTGCAGGGTTTACTCATCCTAAAGCAGTAGAACTAGCCGAACGAATAGTTGGAAAATTACCATATTTACATAAAGTTTTCTTTTCTGATAATGGAAGTACTGCTGTTGAGATTGGAATTAAAATGGCCTTTCAATATTGGTTTAATAAAGGCGAAAGTAAAACCAAAATGATAGCTTTTAAAAACGCATATCATGGTGATACTTTTGGAGCAATGAGTGTAGGAGGGAGGAGTGATTTTAATAAAGCCTTTTTTCCTTTTTTGTTTGATGTAGAATACATTGATTTACCAACAAAAGGTAATGAAGAAAAGAGTATAGAGCAATTAAAAAATGCGTTAAAAAACAATGATGTTGCAGCATTTATTTTTGAACCATTAGTTCAGGGAGCTGCAGGTATGTTAATGTACGAACCTAGTATTTTAAATGAACTAGTAGGTATTGCTAAAGCAAATAACGTTCTGGTAATTGCAGATGAAGTGATGACAGGCTTTGGTAGAACCGGTAAGTTGTTTGCGACAGATTACATCGAAAATAAGCCAGATATTGTTACCCTTTCTAAAGGGTTAACAGGTGGTGTTATGGCTTTAGGGTTAACAGTTTGTACTGATGAAATTTACAATGCTTTTTTATCAGACGATCATTCAAAAACTTTTTTCCATGGGCATTCTTTTACTGCGAATCCTTTAGCTTGTGCTGCTTCTTGTGCTAGTCTAGATTTGTTTGAGAAAAAAGAGACTTGGAAATCAATTGATATGATAGTTGATTCTCACCAAACCTTTGGGGATATCATTAAAAAGAATAGCTTATTAAAAGAAGTTAGGCAAACAGGTACTATTTTAGCTATGGAGTTTAAAACGGCAGAGTCAACCTCATATTTTAATTCATTAAGAGATGAGTTGTATGCCTATTTTTTAGAGCGAAATATATTGTTAAGACCTTTAGGTAATGTGCTGTATATTTTACCTCCTTATTGTATTAAAAAGAAAGAATTAGAAATAATATATAAAGAAATTGAAGCTTTTTTGAATAAGAAGAGTTAAGATTTTTCTTTTAATAAATCTTTACTTATTTTTTTGTAAATATCTTCTTTGTCAAAACGAGAAATATAGACTTGGTAGTTTTTTACTTTAAAGAATACGCCTGTTAAAATTAAGCCTAAAACAATGGATATTGCTGTAGGAGGGAAGGGGTCAGTCCATTCAAAAAGAGTAGTTGCTAATAAATAAAATCCGATAGAAAGAACAACACACATCGCAAATAATTCAAAACAATTTAAAGCAATCTTAATTTTTAAAGCTGAGTATTCTTTTTGGTAAAGTTTATCTCTTTCACGATACCCTAGTTGGGTTGTATTTTCTAATTTTTCTAATTTCATTTAATCAAGATTCTTTTTAAGAATCGGTTACAATATAATCGTATTTATTTTCAACGAAAATAGTTATTAATAATGATCCAAAAAATAATTAATATCAGGTATTATTTTTTGATTATTTTTTCATTATAAATAACCTGATTGTTTTCTATTATAGTTATAATATATGTTCCGGCTAGCCATGTTTCGGTTGATATTTTACTTCTCTTATTTATAGTTCCTTTATACACTACTTTTCCGTTGATATCGTAAACGATAGAAGTGTTTTTGTTGTTGTTATCAGTGTTTTCAATCCAAAAATAATTATCAGTAGGATTAGGGTAAAGCTTAAAATTTGCTTTAATTTTAATAGTATTGATTCCTACAGTTGTTACCCCATTAGCCCAAGTGTAATCTCCAAGTTTTAAACTATCTAATACAACATAGCCTGTTGCGATGTTACTAAATGCAGTTTTTGTGTAGTAAGGGTATTCATACCAGTCTTCAGATGCATTTTCTCTGTAAAGAAGAAGAATACTATCTCCATCAATAGGAACTAAATCTAAATCTAAAAAACCTCTTCCTACTCGGCCATCATATCTAAGTTTTACATCAGCAACAAAAGTTGCAGGTAAAAACCCTTTAAAACTCCAATATCTACTAGATGATAATCTAAAGTTATTGATGTTGTTTTTTATACTATCAGGGGCAACCCAATGATGTTCTACTTGTAATATTGCGGTATCTGAAATTGCTGTTACATTAATTTTATCCACCATTGCCATAGCTAAAGCAGGAATATTATTGGTATTGGTAATGACTAATTGTTGATCAGTTCGGGCTTGGTTTAATTTATTGTTTTCATTTAAAATAATTACAGCAGGGGTAAAAGGAATAGTAATTGTACTGTTCGAATACCTTCCGTTTGCAACTATTTGTGCTGAGTGAAGATTTTTATTTGAATCATAAAAGTTGATAATTAGAGGTGTACCTTGGTGATAATTTGTTGCTCCTCTTAATTTTTGTTGAACATAAATAGTGATGTCAAACTCACCTCCATTAGGTGTTATTTGTGTCGAATCGATATTAAAATGAGAGAAACCAGGAGCAAAAACCCAATCATTAAAAAAGTTAGTCATATCAACACTTGTTGCACTTGTTAACTCGTCTCTAAATTGATAAGAATTAATACTTTGGTATTGATAAGTGTTGGTAACAGCTTTTAGTCCCACAAAAAATAAAGAATCTCCTAGGTAAGCACGCATATTGTGAGCAACTAAAGCTCCCTTTTGATAAACGTGTTCACCATATGTATATGCATGAGGTATACCCGAAATGGCTCTATATCCGTTTTCGTTAAGATGAGTAAATTGAAGAACAGCTTTGTTATTATCCCTTATTTCATCTAAAGAAGTTTCGTAATCGTATACTTTTTCTAAAAAAAGATGTTCAGAATAAACAGCCATACCTTCATTAATCCACATATCTTCTTGCGTTTCGCAAGTAACTAAGTCGCCCCACCAGTGATGAGAAAACTCATGAGCCATTAAAGTTTCACGTCCTAAACTCCCATTGGCAGCTACTTGTGGATAAGCAATGTTAGTGGCGTGTTCCATTGCTCCAGATGAAAAAGGGACTAAAGAGAACCCAATTTTATTCCACATATAAGGACCATATGAATTTTCGTAAGCATTTAGTGTATTTTCAAGGTTGATGAACGAATTTTTAAGGTTTGTAGTGTCGCTAGCTCTACCAACTAATTCGATAGGAATAGTGTTGTTTATCCCATTATAAAGTTGATGAACAGTAGCATAATCAGCAACAGCAACACATGCTAAATAGGTTGGTATTTCTTGTTCCATTATCCATGAATTCATTATGGTATCTCCGGTAATGGTATAAGTAGTATCTAAATAACCATTACAATGTGCGTTTCTGCCATTGTCGGTAATGATATTAAAATTATAAGTAGATCGTTCAACAAAATTATCAAAACATGGAAACCAAACTCTACCATAGTTATGCGGATCAGCACCAAATCCAACGCCTAGATTATAAGCGTAATTGCCACTAAAATAAAAACCTCCCCAACCAGTAACATCAGTTTCTGGGTTTCCTTGGTAGTAAACAGTAATTTGATTCGTATCAATTATATTTGCAGTTGCTGGCAGGTTGATACTCAGTAAAGTATCGTTGTAACTATAAGTTAAATTGGTGTTTTGCGAAGTAATTGAATCAATGTTTAATGCTAATAAATCAAAATTTATGGTGTTTATTCCATTTATTTTAGGAGTGTAAGTAATTACACAATTCCCACTAATAACTTGACTTACAAAATTTGTAAAGTCTAAATTGATTTCATAGTTTAAAATATCAACGGTATCACTTCGGTTGTTTAAGGCCTTGTTATTAAAGTCTCCTTTGCTTTGAGCTAAAATGATTAAAGATGTAGAGAGAAATATAAAGGAAAATAATATTAATTTTTTCATAATTATTTTTTTTATAAAAATATAGTCTTTTTCTATACTTCACAACTCGTAAAGTTATTTTTTTTAAATCTAAAGATACCGTTTATGAAATAGATTTGTAGCTTAAGCTTTTATAGCATTCCTATAATAGGATTAATTAAGGGAGTATACTTAATTATGTATATATTAGCAGACTAAAATTACATTAACTATTGTATTGCTATGAAGCCATCAAATGAACTTTTTCAGTTAGTTAAATCATTAACCAAATCAGAAAAACGATATTTTAAACTGTCATCATCCTTACAGGCTGGAGAAAAAAATTATATGAAAATTTTTGACACCATAGATTTACAAGATGAATACGATGAATCGGCAATTAAAGAAAAGTTTTCTGGAGAGACTTTTATTAAACATTTTCCTTCAGAAAAAAATCATTTATATAGTCTTATTTTAAAGAGTTTACGTGGTTTTTATGCAGATAAATCTGCAGCGGCAATATTACAAGAGCAGATAAGAAATGTTGAATTATTATACAATAAGGCATTGTATTCCGAGTGTTCTAAAATTATTAAGAAGGCTAAAAAAATAGCATATAGTTACGAAAAATTTTATTTTTTATTAGACCTAATTGCTTGGGAAAAATGTTTATCTGAAGAGGAGTTTTCTCGTGGGAATTTTAAAAAAGATTTAGATTTATTGGTTCAAGAAGAAACAGATTGTCTTGAAAAATTAAGAAATATTGCAGAATACCAAAAACTATACTCAAAAATTAATTTTACAATTAAAGAAGCAGGGTATTCTCGAAACAAAAAAGAGCAACAAATTATTGATGACATTGCAAGTCATCCATTAATTGTTGGGGAAAATACAGCTCTTTCTAAAAAAGCAGCTACAGCTTGTTATTCCATTCAGGGATTAAGAGCAATTACTGAGCGTGATGTCGAAAAATCAACCATAAATTTTAAAAAGGTAATTAAGGTAATGGAGGCTAACCCTTTTATTATGAAAGAGTTGCCCCAGCGTTACATTAAGGCTTTAAATGCTGTAATGTTTGATTGTATGAATAATAGAGATTGGAATGGGTGTTTTGATTATATTCAAAAAATGAGAGCCTTAAATGGAAAAGAAAGTTTCTCAAGTATGCACATTCAATTAACATTATTTACATTAACAAACAATGCAGAACTGTTAATTTTAATTTATACTAAAGAGTATGAAAAAGCAACATCAGAATTAATCCCTAAAATTATTGAAGGAATTGAAAGATTTGATGGGAAAATTAATAAAGAAGAAGAGATATTATTTTATTATAATATTTCTAGAGCATATTTTGGAGTAGGGGATTATAAAAAAGCATTAAAATACATCAATATAGTTTTAAATAGTTCTGAATCTGGTTTACGAGAAGATGTTTACACTTTTGCTAGTTTGGTAAACTTAATAATCCATTATGAATTAGGGAATTACGACTTGTTAGAATACACCATAAAATCTACTAAAAGGTATGTAACCAAAAAACAACGTAACTATAAATTTGAAGCAGTTTTCTTAAAAGACATTAAAAAAGTGATAAAAATTAAGCAGAGTGAATCTTTATCTGATGTCTTTAAAAAGTTTAAAATTAATATAGAAGAAGTGCTTACTGATCCTTACGAAAAATTAGCAATGGAGTATTTTGATTTTTTATCTTGGTTAGATGCTAAGATAAAGGCGTAAAGAATTATCCTCTTTGTTTTACAGCTTCAAATAAAATTATACCAGCAGCTACCGATACGTTTAAAGAAGCGATATCTCCAGCCATAGGTATTTTTGCTTTGTAATCACATAAACGTAATAGTTGATTAGAAATACCTCTATCTTCGCTACCCATTATAATAGCAGTTGCAGGTGTGTAATCGCCATCATACAGTGTAGTTTCAGTTTTTTCTGTACATCCAACAATTTTCACATCCAATTGCTGCAATAAAAATACAGTATCGGTTAAGTTTTCTACTTTACAAACAGGTATTCTGTGTAAAGCACCTGCCGAAGTTTTTATGGCATCACCATTAATTGGAGCAGCACCTCTGTTAGGAACAATAATGGCATCAACACCAGCACATTCTGCAGTACGACAAATAGCACCAAAATTTCTTACATCAGTAATGTTATCTAACAATAACAATAAAGGTGTTTTTTTTGTTTCTATTAATTCATTTACTAAATCCTCAACATCAAAAGTTTCGATAGGAGTAATAGTAGCCACAACACCTTGGTGGTTACTATCATTTTTAGTTAGTTTATTTATTTTTTGAACAGGAACATGACTGTAAGTAATGTTTTTCTCTTTAATTAATTTTCGTAATTCGCTAATTAACGTACCGTTTAAATCATTTTGGATAAATAATTTTTCGATTGTTTTTCCTGCGTTTATTGCTTCGATAATAGTTCGAATCCCAAAAATTAAATGTTCTTTTTTTTCCATGTGCCAAAATTAGCGAAACTATTTACCAATTAACAAGTTTGTATGAAAAAATGGAGGAAGCTTAATTTTTAATCACTTTTATAGTTTTGGTTCCTTTACTATTGATAAATCTCACAAAATAAATACCATCACTTTGTAAGTTTAAATCAATAATGAATTGTTGAGAGGTAATTTTTTTAGAAATTATTGTTTCTCCTAAAATATTAACAACACTTATAGTAGCATTGTTAATGTTATTATCTCCAACATTAATAGTTATAGTGTTTTGTGTTGGGTTAGGGAAAATGCGAATACTTTTTAATTGGTTTTGAATGTTACCAACCGAAGTATAAATGTCTCCTTTGTAAAAAGCAACACCTCCAGAAGTATTTCCTATTACCATGTCTATTTTTCCGTCATTTGTAAGATCTGCAAAATTTACAAAAGAACTTTTTCCTTCCCAAATGTTTAAATAGGTAGAGTCTATTAAATTAAAAGTTCCGTTTAAATTACCATCTATATTATCGTAAGCATAAAGGTTTCCATTTTTAGATCCTGAAATTAGTTGATAGTCTCCTGTAGCATTTAAGAAAAAGAAAGGAGTACTATTTCCTACTGAAGTTTCCATGTAAGTTCTTGTTTTAACATAACCTAAAGAGTCGGTTACAAAGTTAAAAGAAGGGGAGGTAGTAGATCCTACATTTTGATAGTAAGTAATGTACCCTGATTTTTTACCAATAACTAAATCTAATAAGTTGTCTTTATTTAAATCAACCAATTGAGGAGAAGCAAAATTACCGACATCTATTCCTCTATATTGAACTTCGTTTAAAACAAAGTTTGCAGTATTACCAGCACCACCATTATTGATAAAGTAATGTAAAAATCCTTGATAATCTCCAATAATCATATCTAAGTCATTATCGCCATCAATATCTCCAAAAGTAGGTGTAATACGTAAGGTTGGCTGGCTACCAATTAAATCTAAGTTCATAGAAGAAATATTTACGTAGTCTGAATCAACTAATTGATAAGCAGGAACTGTAGCTGTACCAATGTTTTCATACAACCATAAAGAAGATTTGTAACTTGTACTATAATTAGAATTAAAATCGCCATAATTACCAATTACAATATCTAATAAACCATCAGCATTGTAATCAAAAAAAACTGGCTTAGCACCTTCTCCAGTTTCTATCATCTCATCTTGTAAAAAGCTCGTGTTTGATAATTCAAAATCAGGATTGTTGTCTGCTCCATTATTCTTATATAACCAGGTATTGTCACTGTTTTTACATCCTATATAGCAATTGGGTGCAATTATTAAATCTTTGATGTTATCGTTGGTAACATCTAAGTAATAACCTGCCGGAAAAATATTGATTTCAGCAGCTACAGTATTATTATTGTTTTTTGGAAACTCACTATCTTGGGCTGTAATATAAGATTTGTCGAGATTTGGACTAGCATCACCATTTATTAAAAGGGTCAGGTTGTCAAAAGAAACATCTCCTAAAACTAGCTCTTTACTATTGTTTGCATCCACATCTAAAGTAAATAGGGTAGAGCCGGCATGTTTGTTCCCTCCACTAATTTTTTCGGGATTGGGAATGTTCCATTGACAGGTATCATCAAGTGTAACGCTGTTAGAGCTTAAGTTTTCATGGAAAAAACCCCAGCATTTATTCCTTATTTGATATTTTAAACTATCGCAATTACCATAAGTTTCTATCGATAAGTTTTTGTGATATTCAACTATAGAACCTAGTGCACTAAATGTTAAAATGTCTAAATCACCATCACCATCAATGTCATCAATGGCAGGTATATCTTGTAAGCTAACGTATAAGTTAACCAAATTAGGTTGAAAATCAGAGTGTAATAAATCTACCATTTTAACAAATGTTAATGCAGTGGTAGAAGTGTTTTTATAAATTGCCATACCACCACTAGAGTAGGTGAATATATCCATTTTACCATCACAATTGTAATCTCTTAACAATACCCAATCGTGTAACTTAGGAAAGTAAGGGATGTATTCCGGTGCATGTTTATAGCTCGATTGATTGGCGATACCATTATTGATAAAAGGAATAATTCTGTTATCAGCTTTATCAAACGCTAATAAATCCATAGTACCATCTAAATTTAAATCTATTTCAGAAAATTGAACGGAGTTAAAACCTCCTGCCCATGCATTTTTTAGGGTGTCTCCATTAGCTTTTAAGACAATAAAACTGTCGTTTCGGGTAAAGTGGAGTTGTGAATAGCTACTAAAATAAAAAAAACTACAAAAAGTAAGTAATACTATTTTTTTTAGAAATCTCATATTTTTTAGGGGTTTAAAGGTGTTTTCTTAAACTCAAAATTAATCATTTTTGGTGAGTAATTTATTGTTTTAAAGTTATTGAAAGTTTCTATTGATAAATAGCGTATGAAACTATATATTTGCAGGCTTATAAATTAAAGTAGAACAGAAGAAATGCAAAACAAAGGATTATTAACAACGTTTACGGTATTATTTGCGCTAGGATGTGTGTATGCACTGTCATTAACATGGGTAGCTACAGGTATCGAAAGTGACGCAAAAGAAATTGCCAATGGAGATTCTAAAATAGAATTTGCTTATTTAGATTCAATGTCATCAGAAATAGTTTATCCAGTAGTGGATTATACTTATGGTGATTTAAAAACTAAGATGTTAAATCTTGGATTGGATTTAAAAGGTGGAATGAACGTAACTTTAGAAGTTCAGGTAGAAGAAGTAGTTAGAGCTTTATCATCTAATAGTAAAGATCAGGCTTTTAATACAGCTCTTGTCGAAGCAAAAAATATGCAACAAAACACAACAGCTGATTTTGTTACTCTTTTTGGACAAGCTTATGAGGCTGCTAACCCTCAAGGAAAACTTTCTTCAATATTTTATACATTAGATAACAAAGAGAAATTATCTCCAAATGCTACTAACGAAGAAGTATTAACTTTTATTAAAGAAGAAACTGATGGAGCAATTGATCGTTCTTTTAATGTATTAAGAACAAGAATTGAATTGTTTGGTGCTGCACAACCAAGTATCCAACGTTTAACTGGTTCTGATAGAATTTTAGTTGAATTACCTGGTGTAAAAAACAAAGAAAGAGTTCGTCAGTTATTACAAGGTACTGCTAAATTAGAATTTTGGTTAACATATGATAATAAAGAAATTTATCCTTTATTAGAAAGAGCTGATGGTAAATTAGGAAAAGCTTTAAGTGGTGTTACTGAAGTTGCAGAAGTTATTGAAGAAAATGATTCAACAGAAGCTACTGTAGAAACAGGAGAAGAAGTTGCAGAAGAAATTTCTGACTCTAATGAAACAGAAGAAGCTGGTTTATTAGATTTAGCATCTGGTACTTCTTCAGATTCTACAAGTACAGATTCTAATGCTGTTGATCAATCTCAGGAAGAATATGCTAAAGAACATCCTTTATTTGCGGTGTTAAGACCTGCAATTTTCCAAAATCCTAAAACACAACAATACGAATATGGTCAAGGACCAGTTGTTGGTATGGCTGCTATTAAAGATATTCCTAAAGTGAATGAGTTATTAGCAATGAAAGCTTTTACATCTGTTTTTTCTCCAAAAAAATATAAATTTTTATGGACAGCAAAACCTTATGATGATGAAGGGAAATACAAGCAATTAATTGCTATTAGAATTGATAACAGAGATGGTGATGCTGCTTTAGAAGGAGATGTTATTGTAGATGCTTCTCAACAGTTTGATCAATTTACTGGTCAGCCAGAGATTTCTATGAGTATGAATGGTGAAGGTGCTAGTAAATGGAAAACGTTAACAGGAACTCATATTGGTCAATCAATAGCAATTGCTTTAGATGATTTAGTATATAGTTTCCCAACAGTAAATGGAGAAATTCCTGGAGGTCAATCAAGTATTTCTGGAGATTTTGAAATTGAAGAAGCAAAAATGATTGCAAACATTTTAAAAGCTGGTAAATTACCTGCTCCTGCTCGTATTGTAGAAGAAGCAGTTGTTGGACCAACTTTAGGTGAAGAGTCAATTAGAAAAGGATTAATGTCTTTTGCTGTTGCTCTTTTAATTGTATTAGCTTATATGGTGTTTTATTACTCTAAAGCAGGTATTGCTTCGGTAATTGCATTATTAGCAAATATGTTCTTTATTTTCGGAATATTAGCTTCTATGCCTTCGTTAATTGCATTAACATTACCTGGTATTGCTGGTATTATCTTAACAATAGGTATGTCGGTAGATGCTAACGTACTGATTTTTGAAAGAATTAGAGAAGAGATTACAGCAGGTAAAGGTGTTCGTTTAGCAGTAAGTGATGGTTACAAATTTGCTTACTCATCAATTATTGATGCTAACGTTACTACTTTATTAACTGGTTTTGTATTATGGTTCTTCGGAACAGGTCCAGTAGAAGGATTTGCTAAAACATTGGTAATAGGTATTTTTACTTCATTATTTACAGCAATTTTTATTACTCGTTTAATATTTGAAGCTCAGTTAGCTAAAAACAAAACACTTTCTTTTTCTACTAAATTAACTGAAGGTGCTTTTAAAAATATCAATTTCGAATTTATTAAAAACAGAAAGAAATTTTACATCCTTTCAGGAGTAATTATTTTAGCTGGTATTGGTTCTTTAGTTACTAAAGGATTACAATATGGTGTAGATTTTAAAGGTGGTAGAAGTTACGTTGTTCGTTTTGACGAAAAAGTATCTACTGTTGATGTTGCTAAAGATTTAACAGCTTTATTTGAAACAGCACCAGAGGTTAAAACTTTTGGAGATGACAATCAAATTAAAATCACCACTACTTTTATGATTGAGAGTAATGATGAAAAAGCAGATGATATCGTTGAACAAAAATTATTTGAAGGTTTATCTTCTTATATTGGAGATATGGATTACGCTACATTTGATGAAGCTCATTTAATGAGTTCTCAAAAAGTAGGACCAACCATTGCAGATGATATTAAAAGAGATTCTTTTATGTCTATCATCTTCTCTTTAATAATCATTTTCTTATACATTGTATTTAGATTTAAGAAATGGCAATTTGGTATGGGTGCATTAGTTGCTTTATTCCATGATGTTTTAATTGTATTGTCTTTATTCTCTATTTTATATGGTGTTTTACCATTCTCTTTAGAAGTAGATCAAGCATTTATTGCAGCTATCTTAACGGTAGTAGGTTATTCTATTAATGATACAGTAGTTGTATTTGATAGAATTAGAGAGTTTTTAGGATTACACAAAAAACAACAAATGGGAGATGTAATTAACAATGCATTAAACAGTACGTTAAGTAGAACGGTAAATACATCGTTAAGTACAATTTTTGTATTGGCTATGATTTTCTTCTTCGGTGGTGAAGTAATTAGAGGTTTCTCTTTCGCTTTATTAATCGGTGTAATTGTAGGTACTTACTCTTCATTATTTATTGCATCGCCAGTAATGTATGATTTTGTAAACAAAGCAAAAGATAAAGAAAACAAATAAGTTTAAATCAATTGATTTTAAAAGCCTTTCTTCATTATGAAGAAAGGCTTTTTTTTATCAATTTAAAAGGTTAAAACCCTGCAATTTTATTGCAGTTACTTTAGTTTCTATAATTTATTTTTATCTGAATACCTTTTGTAGCGATTGATTTGAGGTATTCAGGATAGATATGCTCTTTTTCTGTGTCTTACTCCTTGCCCGAGAAATCGGGTATCCAGATACAGTAAGTTAAGTTTTGAGAATTAGATATTTGCGTAACCAAAAAAAGAATTTATTCTTTTACATATTAAAACCTATGGACTTTAAGTTCATAGTGGTTTAGTCTAAATTCAGGTTATTCTATATGTGATTTGTATTTGCGCTTGCAAAGCAGCTATTAAGCATTCTGCTTATAGCTTAAATGAATATTGCTTAAGGATTACTATCAGAAAATGCGAGCTATTAAATGATCTATCTAGTAAGTTAACGAAAATAGCTCTTTACGAAAAGAAGTGTAAACTATGTCTTTTCAATATTTCATCTTTCAAGGAGACTCCACACTTCTTAGTCTTTATATTGTATCTGAAAAGAAGCTAATTAAGGAGTTTATATTTTTTGCTTTTGTCAGTTCGAGTATTTCGAATTTTTTTATCGTAATGTATCGAGAACAAAAAAGCTTTTTCTTAATATTTTTTTACTGATTAGAAATACTATAGCTAGCAACTTTATAATTTTTTAACTGTTTATTGTATATAAAAAAACTATGGATAGAGAAAAAAATCCCCTAAAGGCTAAGCAGCGAAACTTTGCTATTTTTTAAATCCGCTAAAGAGTTTTTAGCAATTTAACGTTCTACTTTTTCCTGCGAAAGCAGAATTCTGGTACAGGAACAATATATTTAATGAGAATTGAATGTTAGCGCGCTAAATTCGTTTTAGGATTATTAATTTTTAAGCATAAAAAAAGGTCTCGATAAATCGAGACCTTCATAAAAAAAGTTATATAACTCTTAGTTCACTTTTACGTTCACTGCGTTTAATCCTTTTCTACCTTCTTGTAATTCGAATTCAACATTGTCACCTTCATTAATTTCATCAATTAATCCCGATACATGTACGAAATACTCTTCTTTTGACTCTTCATCAACTATGAAACCAAATCCTTTAGTTGAGTTGAAAAATTTTACTGTTCCTTTTTTCATTTTACTATAATTATAATTAATAATGATTCAAAAGTAGGCTTATTATATGGATAAACTATATTTTTTTAAAATATTTTTTATTGTTAGCTTAACAATAACCTTTTAATTAACTTTATACCAATATAGGAAAGCTTCTTACTCCAAAAAAAACATGAAAAAATATATCATAATCTTAATTTTCAATGCAATTACTGTATCATTTTATGCCCAAAAAGATATAGAAAATACTGTAGAAAGTCTAGCGACAACAGAAATGAAAACATATTCAGCCGCTTCGGGTTTAAAAGGAGTTCCTGAAGCGAGTAATTATGATTTAAAATACCACAGGCTTATTTGGACTATCGATCCTGAAATTTATTACATACAAGGAAGTGTTACTTCTCATTTTGTTCCTGTTGTTAATGGATTTAATGAAATGTATTTTGATTTTTCTAATGCATTAACAATAGATTCTATTGTGTATAATGGTGCGAATATGGTTTTTACTCAACCAATTAATAATGTATTAAAAATTACATTGCCATCAATTTTACCAATAAATGTGTTAGATTCAATAACGGTTCATTATCAAGGAGCTCCAGTTGCAATCAGTGGCTTTGGATCATTTATCCAATCATCACATAATAATGATTCTATTATTTGGACTTTATCAGAACCTTATGGCGCATTAGAATGGTGGCCCTGTAAACAAGATTTGAATGATAAAATTGATTCAATAGACATTATAGTAACAACGCCTAAAAAAAATAAAGTAGGTAGCCAAGGTTTATTGGTAAATGAAACTACCGATGGTGTAAATATTACTTATCACTGGAAACATCGCTACCCTATAGCTGCTTATTTAATTTCTGTATCCATAACCAATTATGCGGCTTATACCGATGTTGCAGCTTTAAGTACTGGAAATTTGGATGTTTTAAATTATGTTTATCCAGAAGATTCTGCTTCATTGGTAAATCAATCTACTCGTATTATACCTTTATTACAGTTGTTTGATACGCTGTATGGTGTTTATCCTTTTATGAATGAAAAATATGGCCATGCTCAATTTGGTTGGGGAGGAGGAATGGAACATCAGACGATGAGTTCTATGGGTAATTTTAATTTCCCATTATTAGCGCATGAATTAGCACATCAGTGGTTTGGTGATAAAGTTACCTGTGATAATTGGCATGAAATATGGCTAAATGAAGGCTTTGCTACTTATTTAACAGGTATAGCTTATAAGGAATTATCCCCAACTTGGTGGATGGCTTGGCGGCAAGAATCAATAGATGTTATTGTTGCGCAGCCAGATGGTTCTGTTTATAACCCCGACACCGTTAATGTGAGTAGAATATTTGATTCTCGATTAACCTATAGAAAAGGGGCTGCTTTATTGCGTATGCTAGAATGGAAATTGGGAAGAACTAATTTTAACCAAGCAATAAGAAATTATTTAGTAGATGTGAATAATGCTTATAATTACACCACAACAGCTAATTTAAAAGCTCATTTAGAGGCAACTAGTGGTTTTAATTTAACCGAATTTTTTGATGATTGGTATTTTGGTGAAGGGCATCCTTTATATGAGGTGATTTGGAATCAAAATGTAAATACAGTAAGTTTTACTGTCAATCAAACTCAATCGCATAACTCCGTTTCTTTTTATGAGATGCCAATTCCTATTTATGTAAAAGGAGTTAATACAGGAGAAGACACCACTTATGTGTTTGAACATACTTTTTCTGGAGAATCGTTTATAGCAACAGTTCCTTTTATTATTGATTCTGTATTTTTTGATCCTGAATTGTGGATTGTTTCTGAAAACCCTATTATAACATCTGTTAATGAATTTTCTGATGAGGATATAAAGGTAAACCTATTTCCAAACCCAACACAAACATCTTTTACTGTAGAAATTGATAATAAAAGTAAACTTAAACGAGTACAATTGTTTGATTTATTGGGTAATGAAATCATTACTATTGAACATCCAAATAATTCTAATCCATTAAATATTGATGTATCCTTACTGCCAAAAGGAACCTACATCGTTAAATTAGAAATTGGCAGTTCAATTATTCGTAAAAAAATCAACAAAATTTAGCACCGTTTTTTGTTATATTTGCCATCCATTAAAAAGAACAAACAAATGATTAAAAATATATTTTTGGCTTTATGCACAGCATCAATATTAGTTGCTTGCGGAGGAGAAAAAGCTAACGAAGGAATTTCTACTGATTTAATTGATAATCCAAATACTGCTTCTACTCAAGTTGATGAAGATAAAGCTCCATTTTTTGAGTTTGATGAGGAAGTAAAAGAATTTGGAACAATTACTCAAGGAGAAGTAGTTTCTACAACATTTAAGTTTAAAAATGTTGGTCAAACAGATTTAATTATCTCATCGGCAAAAGGTAGTTGTGGATGTACTGTTCCAGAATGGCCTAAAGAACCAATTGCTCCAGGGGCAGAAGGTAAGATTGAAGTAACCTTTAATTCGGCAGGAAAACAAGGTTTACAAAACAAAACAATTACATTAGTTTCTAATACAATACCTAATAAATTTGTACTAGCAATTAAAGGAGAAGTATTAACACCAACAGCAGAATAAAAACAAAATATAAAGATGAAAGGATTATTATTACAAGAGCCTGCAGCAGAAGTAGGAGGATTCGGATTAGACCAAATGTTAATGTTTGGAGCTATTTTCGTAGTGTTTTATTTTTTTATGATAAGACCACAAATGAAAAAGCAAAAAGAACAAAAAAAGTTTAGAGAAGCTTTAATTAAAGGAAATAAAGTAGTTACCATTGGCGGTGTTCATGGTAGAATTGAAGAAGTAAAAGATACTACTGTAATTATTTCTGTTGAAGGTGGAAATAAATTGAAAATTGAAAAAGCAGCTATTGCTAAAGAATTTTCTGAAGAAGAGATGGAGAAAGCAAGTAAATGATTTGTTAAACATCACTACATATTTAAAAAAAATGTACCATAAAGCTTCCTCTGATAGGAAGCTTTATGTGTATTTATTCTGTTTGTTTTTATCTATCTTTTTTTGGCTTTTAAATGCTTTAGGAAATAGTTATATCACTAAGGTGGTGTTTGATGTTACGTATTTAAACCAGCCTAAAGAGTTGGTGGTTCTTAATGAATTGCCAACAGAATTAAGCATCCAAATTAAAGGCTTAGGTTTTGATTTGATGGGTTATAAACTCAAAATAAATCAACCAAGCATAACTGTTGATTTAGCAACGCTTAAAAATATAAAATCGATTAAAGGGGTTTATGCTCAAGCAATTCCTTCTAATAATTTTAAAAGCGATATTTCTACTCAATTAGGTCAGCATATAGAAATTCAAAACATAGCGCCAGATTCCATTCATTTTTTAATGGATAAACAGGTAGAAAAATTATTACCAATAATACCAACGGTTAACATCACTTATGCCAAACAGTATCAATTGTTTGGTAAGATAATTATAAAACCTACAGTTGTTAAAGTTACTGGTGCAGCATCAATTTTAGATACGTTAACTGAAATTTATACTGCAAAAATTGAGTTAGAAAATTTAGATGAATCTACTAATGAAACAGTGCCTTATGCTGCTATTTATGAAAACCTAAAATTATCATTTAAGCCTAAAAAAATATTGCTTTATGTGCCTGTAGAAAAGTTTACAGAAACAATTAGAACGGTAAAAATTAATACGATAAATGTGCCTGATAGCATAGATTTAAAAACTATCCCTACAGAAGTTGAAGTGAAATTTATGTTACCATTAAGTAAAATAGTGAGTTTAGAAAGTGCAATATTTAAAGCTAATGTTGATTTTAAAGATATTGGTAAACATAATAACCGAAAGCTGAAAGTTAATTTAGTAAGCTCTCCCAATTACATTAAATCCATTCGGTTATCACCTTCAAAAGTAGAGTACATCTTAAAAAAGCAACATGACTAAACCTTTGCTTATAGGATTGACCGGAGGTATTGGTAGCGGAAAAACTACGGTTGCTAAAATATTTACGAGTTTAGGTTATCCTGTTTTTAATTCTGATACTGAAGCTAAAAACATTGTAAATAATAATGCTGAGGCTATAGTTGAAATTAAAAGAGCATTTGGAGATGTGTATCAAGATGGTGTGCTAAATTCAAAAAAAATAGCCCATCTAGTTTTTAAAAACAAAGAAGCCTTACAACAATTAAATGCTATTGTTCATCCAAAAGTGAAAGTTGAATTTGAAAATTGGGTAAGAAAGCACAAGGAACATAGTGTATTACTAAAAGAGGCTGCTATTCTTTTTGAAACGGAAGGATATAAATTGTTAGATGCAACAATACTAGTTGTAGCACCAGAAAAAATAAGAATTAAGCGGGTGATGAGTAGAGATCGTATTGAGGAAGAAGCCGTTAAAAACAGAATTCAAAATCAATTATCAGACGAAAAAAAGAAGCTTTTGGCTCAATATGTTATTGTGAATGATGGCGAAAATTTATTGATACCTCAAGTGTTAGAAATAGCTCAGCAAATTAAAGATCAATAAATAGTTACTCTGTACCTCTAAAAACTATCCTTTTTCTAATCTTATTAGGAATAGTATTCGTCAAAAACTCTACACTACAGTCATTTGGAGTACCTGTTCCTGTATGTTTTAAGGTAATATATACAGGGGTTAACGTAGGTATTTCACCTTCAGGAAGCTCAATTTCAAAACCATCGCAACTAAAAGTAGCAGCAAATATTTTAAGAGGTGCTTCTCCATTATTAATAATTTTAATTTTCTTTTCTGTCTGTCCTGGAGAGATGTATATCACACTATCTTTAAAGGTAAATAAAGGTAGTTTTTCCATTTCGCTGCCATCTAAAGCCACATTATTAGTGTCGTCAACAGATATGGCAATAATTTCTATTTTTCGTTCTAATGCTGCTCCCGGACTATATACTGAGTTTCGTTGATCTTTTATGTCATCACTTATTGTTTTAGATTGGTATTCTCCAAAAGGAACTTTAACAAAAGTAAGCTCTGCACCATTTTCTGCATTCCCATTAATGTAGGGAAGGAGTTTCCCATTTTCATACTCACCTAAATAATTGATTAAACTAGAAACCCTTCTCAGTGTTAAGTTTACATTGTAATCTGATTTTGAAAGTGGGCTTGCAAAACCTTTAATGGTTAGGTTAATGCTTTTTCCTTGCTCTAACTCTTTAATAAGTAGCGGTGTAAATTGTTTTAGGTCATTTACGCCTTTATCAATGTTTTCGCTAAATAAATCTTCAATATCTACTAAAGCATCATCTTTTTCTCCTCCTTTAAGCCCTTTACTGTATTCTCTTTTGTATTCATTATACAGTCTTGTATAAGATTTGTGAGTCTCCATATAATTCAATTCTGTAAGAGTGTCTCGTGTTCTTGGGTTCGGTTGGTCATTGTGAAAATAAAGCTGAACAGGTAAGTATCGATTTAATTCTTCAAGCGTAGAATATATTCTATTTAAAGTGTCAGGAATTTCGTAAACATAAATATCGTTACAGCACGTTTCTCCTTTTTTAGTGTATGAACCTATTCTGTTAGAGGTGATTAGAGCTGTTTTGTTATGGATGTTGTAATAAAAATCATTGGTACTTGTGTTAATTGGAAATCCTAAATTTTCGGGTTTTAAGTACTTTTCTTTTTGATGTTTAGCTTTAAAAATATCAAAACCACCTAAACCATAATGCCAATTAGAGCTAAAATACAAAGAGGTATCTTTTATGTTGTAGAACGGAGTAATTTCATCTTCAATGGTATTAATGTTATCTCCTAGGTTGGCAGGTTCACTAAATTTACCATTACGTTTACTCGAAAACCAAATGTCCATTCGTCCTTTTCCTCCAGGTCGGTTTGATGAGAAAAATAACGTTTCAACATCATCGATAAAAACGACAGAAGGTTGAGTAGAAGTAAAGCCTTCCATATTTAACTCGTCAATCTCATAAGGATTTTCCCAAACTCCATTTTTTATTTGTGAGGCATAAATTTTACAATTTTTATTCCTATCACAACGTGTGTAATAAAAAATAGTATCTCTTAAATTTACATCACCGTTAGCAACATGGAAATTAGGTTCATTAACTCTTTCTTCCAGTTTTCGTTCTAATAGCCATTGTTCATCTCTTTTTTTACCAATAAATAATCTTACCAGATATAAACTTGTGTCTAAAACTATGTTATCATCTTCCATTTTTTCATCTCGTAAAGAAGAATATACCATTGTAGAATCATTAATTAAAGTTCCTCCCAATTCACTATTGTAAGTATTAATAGAGCTTCCAACGTTTTTAATGTCTACCAAAACGGAGTCTTTCATGATTTCAATTGCAGCATCACACGATTTTATTTCGTTCATTACTTTTTGATAATAGAAACCTTTTCTATCTCTAGAGAAAAAACGTTTACTGCGTTTAAACATCTTTTTGGCATCATAATACTTTCCGTTATATTTTAACATGGTAGAATACCAGTAAGGTGCCATTGGGTAAAGTCTTCCTCTATCTTTTTTGTAGATGTAATAATATTTTGATTCTGCTTTTGCGTAATCGTTATATAAACGTAATGATTCAGCATATTTAAAAACTACTTCAAGGTAAGTAGAGTCGATATCGAGTGCTTGTTTGTACCATTTTGAAGCCCCATAAAAATCACCCTCAGCAAAAATCTGGTCACCAACTTTAACCAACTGTTTTTGAGATTGAGCGGAGAGCTGAAAGCTGAAAAAGGAAATTAGTAAGCTAAGTACAAAAAAATGACGCATAGAAATAATTTTTGTCATCGTTTTATGATGCAAATCAACTTTAGTGTTTTTAATTTTTACTTTTAAACTCATTATATATAATCAGGGCAAGCTTTATAGCGTTTAATTTCAGGTTTATACCTGCTTAAAATATAGATAACAGAAAATTCAAAACCACCTCTGTAATTACTAGCAACATTTAATGAAGAGACATTAAAATCATAACTCACTCCAAATCTAAAATCAGCATAATCTAACCCAACAGTAACGTAACTAGCATCAGAATTTCTGTAAAAAATACCAGCATAAACTGCTTTGTAATTTCCGCTATTGAGGTGGTACTTTCCTTCTCCACCAACAATAATTTCTTTAAACTTAGCTTGTTTTTGAAACAGAATGCTTGGCAATACATCAATTTTATCTGATACAGCAAATAAACCGTTGGCATGAAACACAAACCGATTTTGTAGTTGAATGCTTTGGTCGCTAAAAAATGTTTGTTTGGGTTTAAATAAGTTGAAAACTGCAAAACCAGCAGTTACAGATTTTCGTTGAGCAATGTTATATTGCCAACTTAATCCAGTGTGTAAATTAAAAGAAGAATAACCTTGATTGCCAAAGCTCTCTCCATTGCTTAAACTTGCATCGTATTGAGAACCATTGTATTGATTGTCAAATTGTAATTTATTGTAATTGATACTTCTTTGAGTAAAAGTAGGTTGTAAACCTAGTGTTAATGTTTGAAGCGAATCTAATTTTAAACCATAAGAACCACCCAAACCAACATTAAAAGTGCTAAAATCAGAATCTCCAGCTTTATCTTGATAAATAGAAATTCCTGCATTTACTGGTGATTTAAAAATTCGTTTAGCATCTACAGATAATCCGTAAGTAGAGTAGGGCGCTGATACTGAGCTCCATTGAGAACGTTGATTTGCCACAAAACGAAATTCACCATTAAAACCACCAATTAAAGCAGGGTTTAGGTTTAAAGGTGAGTAATCATATTGAGAAAAATGGATGTCTTGTCCATAAGAAATGCAAGATGCAAAAATCAGGAGTAATGAAAATGATATGTAGACTATCTGCTTTTTCACTACCTAATAACAGTTACGTTTCCTTTCTTGAAATATTCTTGACCATCAATACAAGTAACATTTAGGTGAAATACATAAACAGCAGGTTCAACTAGTCTACCTTTAAATGTTCCATCCCAACCAATACTTTGTTTGTCTGTTTCAAAAACTAATTCTCCCCAACGATCATAAATTTTTAAGCTAATTTTTTCTAAAAACTTACCTCTTATAAAAAGGACATCATTTTCATTATCTCCATTAGGTGTAAAAGCATTAGGAAGAAAAATGTTAGGTTCTTTACAATTGATTTCATAAATATAAATGGTACGACAATTCTTAAATGTGCAGCCCGAAATTTGCTCTTTCATTGTTACACAATAGGATGTGTTAGTTGTAGGTTGTACATATGGATCTGATGATATGATGTTGTCAGCACCGGTAAGAGGTGGGGAGTCCCATAAATAATCGAAACCAGTATTAGGGGTTACGTGTAAATAAGTTCCTGAACCACCAAATAAAGTATCTTGATCTGATGTGATATTAACTTGGTTAGGGTTGAAACCCGAAACAATAACTTGAGCAGTATCACTAGCAATACATCCAAAACTATTCTGTGCGACAACTGTGTAAGTAATGGTGGAGTTAGGATTTACGGTAGGTGTTGCTGTGTTTGCGCCACTAATAATACTTATGGTTGGAGTCCAACTATAAGTTAAGGTATAATCAGAGTTATTGATGGCTTGTAAAACAATATCATTTCCTTGGCAAGTAGCCGAATCATTGGCTTGTATTTGGAAACCTGTATAGTTAACTAAAAAGCTATCTATAGCAAAACAAATTCCATTAGTTGCCATTACATAGTATTTTGTGGTATCGGAAAGTGTAATAAAGAAGCTAGTATCACTGAGGTTGGGGTTTAAAGTGTCTGAGAATTGATTATTTGTTGACCAAATATAATTGACCGGTCCACCAGTAGATGAAATGGATAGTGTCGCAGTATCACATGTTGTAATAGTGTTTCCTCCTGTAATTGTAACGGGAGGTGACACAGTAATAGTTTGAAAAGCTGTATCTACAGTATTACAAATAGAATCTTGAATTAATAAAGAAACATAATAAACACCAGGCACCGAATATGTTCTTACAGGGTTAAACTCTAAGGATGTGGTATCACCATTTCCAAAATCCCACAAATACGTATCACTAGTTCCGCTAGAGTTAGAAAAAGTAATGGTTAACGGAGCGCAACCTTGAAAAGTATCAACTGCAAATTCAGCTTTAGGTACAATTTCAAAATCAAACTTAAAAATACCATTATTACAGCCTGTACTATTATTGGTGTTAGACCAAGCACCAGGAGTAGTAGGGAAATCATCATTACTCCAGCAACCGGCACAAACGGATTGATAAACAATACCATTCTTATCAAATCGGCTAGTACCCCCATCTACGTGTTCAGAACTTTGGCTTCCTCCAAAATAAGTTCCGTAAAGCATACTTTGAGCATTACGTTCTAAAACAAAAAGATAAAAGTTAAAACCATCGCCCGAATTTGGTTGTGTAGCGTTGGATGTTGTTGGCATATTGGTTAGGGCTGATCCTCCCAAAATATTTCCACCCCATCCCGAAACGTAAACATTTTCACATCGATCAACTAAAAATGCTGAAGGAGAAAATTCTGCGTTTATATTTCCATTTCCAAATAATGTTGAATAATCAATGGTTGTAAGGCTATTATCAACTCGCATGATGTATTGCCCGCTACCAGCATTAGCATAAGGTGCATTTATAATTGGAAAAACACCTTGTGTTTGCCCAGTAACATAAATACTTCCAAAACGATCGATATCTAAAAAGTAGGCTTGGTCATAATTTGCTGTACCTATAAAAGTAGATGCTAATATTGAAGATCCATTACTATCAATTTTAGTAATGTAACCATCAGCTTCATCGCCTTGATATGTTGTTGTTATTGCTCCTGGAGTGGTTGGGAAATTGGAAGAACTAGTTCCTCCACAGACATAAACAAAATGGCTGGTATCAACTTTTATCGAAAACCCAGCATCAGCTTGACTTCCGCCTAAATAAGAACTGAAGAATAAAGAAGTTAAATCAGGATTAAATTTAAATACAACAGCATCTTGATGCCCATCCAGTGTATTGTCAAAAGCATTTAATGTTGGAAAATCTGTTGATTTAGTAGAAGAGGTAATGTAACAATTGCCAATATCATCAATCATAATTTCACCTCTGTACTGGTCACCATAATTATGCATTAATGAGTCGTAATCTGCTCCTGCATTTCCTGTTAAAATTGCTTTATGATTAACACCATCATTTGCCGTTCCACCAATATATGTACAGCCTAGTAAACTACTTCCTGTACTGTTAATTTTTGCGACATAAATGTCTGTTCCAATATTAAATGTGGTACCATTGTTAGGAAAATTCAAAGGCGTTCCTCCGTTAAAAGTTTCATCATAGGCTCCTGTAGTTACAGGAAAATCATTAGAACTAGTTACACCATAAATGTAAAGTTGATTATTAGAATCAGCAATAATACTGTGTACCGTTTCGGCCTGCACTCCTCCAATATAAGTGGAGTAGGAGAGGTTGGTTCCTGTAGAGTCGTAGCGCGTAATTACCACATCGGTAATGCCCGAAGCGGGTGTTCCGTTAAAATTTGGATCAAAAGCACCAATAGTTGTTGGGTAACCAATATTAAAAGCAGTTCCGCCAGCAAATAAACTCCCATCATAACCATAAGTAGCTGTCATTCCAAAATTATCAGCTGTAGATCCTGAATAGCTTGCGAAAATTAAAACGGGATCGATAATTAAAGGTAATTTTTTATTGTAACTCTTAAGTTTAAAAGAAACTACATTGTTTTTTAATACAAATTCACAAGGTATTTCTGTTTTAACACCATTAATTAATTGATAAGCAAAAGGTTTCTGTTCAATAATTTCATTGATGGATGTTGTGATGTGTAAATTCCCTTGTTGATCAATGGTTAAATTATCAGTTCCTTCATATTCAAATTGGATGGACTTAGGATTTCCTCCGGGATTAACAATTACATCATATTTTAAACCTGTTTTGTAAGTGTAAAGTGTTAAATCAATATTTTTATAAATATCATTATAATGAATTAGACTGTAAGATTTAACATTAGACTTCCATTTACTTTCATCTTTTCCTAAAAAATAATTATAATAAAAAGGGTAAACGTTTTTAGCTGCTATTGTTGGATTGGTGTTCGCGTTTTTAAAATGAATTTTGTAAGCATGGAATTTTAATTCTGCATCTATTTGTACATCACCTAACATTCTGTGAAATTTATATTCATCAGCATTATAAAAATTATAGGTGAAAGCATTTTTCTCAACAAATAAAGCTCCGTTGCTTAATGTAGCTTTAAATAATATTGGGGATTCCCACTGACCTTTATTTTTAGTGAAGTGTATGCCATTACCTCCAATTACAGTTTTTGTGAAGATAAGTGATAGTAAGAAAAGAAAAAGTGTGATTTTTTTCATAAAGGTAAATTTACTGAATATTGCTTGTATCACAAAATTGGAAATTTTTTGATTTTTTTCTGATAAATTTATTGTTCTGTCTCTTTTATATCTTATTTTTGAACTCTATTTAGAATCAGTCTAAATAATAATTATGATAGATATACTCATTGCAAATAATAATTCGATTAATGCTGAGGGCTTAAAAACCATCTTGCAAAGCAAGTTGGGGAATAGAGTTTTGGGTGTTGTTAATTCATTTGATGAGTTGCTTGCGCAATCTAAAAGTTATTTTCCAAGTGTAATTGTTATTGATTATACTGCTCCAGAGTTGGGGTTGGATGTGCTTAAAAAGATTAAAAGCATTTATAGGGATGTTAAAATTTTGGCAATTACTGAACAGGTTTCTTCTCAAACAATTTATGCTGCATTAAAAAATGGGGTAGATAGTTATTTGGTTGATGATTGTGATAAGGTGGAAATAATTGAGGCTATTAGTGAGACCAATGCTGGTAAACAGTTTTTTTGTCCACGAGTTATTGAGATTTTGGCTCAATCGAAAGAAAAAGAAGAGGTAAGTTTATCAGATAGAGAAATTGAGGTTATTAAACTTATTTCTGATGGTTTAACCAATAAGCAAATTGCGGATCAAATATTTTTGAGTACCCATACGGTGAACACGCATCGTAAAAACATTATGCATAAACTAGGTATTAAAAATACTGCAGGGATTGTAATTTATGCAGTAAAAGAAAAGATTGTAAAAACTTAAAACAGTTTTTAGAGCTGCTCTATAAATTTATCGCAAGTAATAGTTAACATCTGATAAACATCCTCAAAACCTTGCTCGCCACCATAATAAGGATCTGGTACATTTAAACTATCGTTGTAGTTGGATAGGCTTAAAAATAGACTTACTTTTTCTTTGTCATCTTGGTTTCGTGCTAAAGCTAATATGTTAGTTAAGTTAGAATTGTCCATTGCAAAAATATAATCAAAAGCATCAAAATCGGTAACGGTAAACTGTCTGCCTCTTTGCATAGAAATATCTAAACCATGATCGATAGCTTTTTGTTGCATTCTTTCATCAGGAGATTCTCCAACATGGTAATCTGCTGTTCCTGCAGAATCGATCATTAAGTTTAAGTGCTGAGTTTCGTTTTTAGCTTTCAATATGCCTTCAGCCATAGCTGATCTACAAATATTTCCTAAGCAAACAAATAGTACCCGATTCATATGTAAAAAGATAAAATGTAAAAAATAACTCCTGTAATTATAATTAGGGTAGCGTAAAATACTCCATTTCCAACTCTTTTTCCAAGAGGTTTATAGTGCTGAGGCGTTTCGTATTTTCTATTTAAAAATCCCATATTGATATCTTACTTCTAAACTTTTATTTGTTTCTTAAAATGTATTTAAATAAAAAAAACAGGAACCTTAAGCTCCTGTTTAGTTAGTGCAAAATAATGAGAATCATTATTGCTTGCTTCTTAAATATGCTGTTAGCTTAAGCTAATTTTTTTCTTTAAATCATCAATGTAACCTCTAAATCTTTTATCGGTATCCATTAAGTTATTTACAGTTTTACAAGCGTGTAATACAGTTGCATGATCTTTTCCTCCGCAGTGCATTCCAATTGTTGCTAAACTAGATTTAGTCATTTGTTTAGAAAAATACATTGCTATTTGACGAGCTTGTACAACTTCTCTTTTTCTTGTTTTAGATTTTAAGGTATCAATTGCCATATCAAAGTAATCACAAACTACTTTTTGGATGTAATCGATAGAAACTTCTTTGGCAGTATTCTTAACGAATTTATCTACCATCTGTCTAGCTAAATCAAGGTTAACCGCTTTTTTGTTTAACGATGATTGTGCTAAGATAGAAATTAAAGCACCTTCTAATTCTCTAACGTTAGTAGTAATGCTGTATCCAATGTATTCAACAACATCTTTAGGTAATTCTAACCCTTCTTGATACATTTTCTTTTCTAAGATAGCAATTCTAGTTTCTAAAGCAGGAGCTTGCAAATCAGCAGCTAATCCCCATTTAAAACGAGAAAGTAAACGTTGTTCCATTCCAATAATTTCAACAGGAGCTTTATCAGCAGTTAAAATAATTTGTTTTCCATTTTGGTGTAAATGGTTAAAAACGTGGAAGAATACATCTTGAGTTTTTGGTTTTCCACCAAAAAACTGAACATCATCAATAATCAATACATCAATCATTTGATAGAAGTGGATGAAATCGTTTTGTTCGTTATTTTTTACAGCGTCAATAAATTGGTGAGTAAATTTCTCTGAAGAAACGTATAAAACAGTTTTGTTTGGGAATCTGTTTTTTACATCAATACCAATAGCGTGCGCTAAATGAGTTTTTCCTAATCCAACACCACCATAAATTAAAAGTGGGTTAAAAGCAGTTCCTCCTGGGTTTTTTGCAACAGCAAAACCTGCAGAACGAGCTAATCTATTACAGTCTCCTTCAACAAAATTGCTAAAAGAATAGTTTGGGTTTAATTGAGAGTCAACATTAATTTTCTTTAATCCAGGAATGATAAAAGGGTTACGAATCGATTTTTCTTTATTTAAATCGATAGGCATAGAAACAGGTTTGTTTTTAATCGCTTGTCTGTTAGTTGCAGGAATTTTAACAGTGTACGGTTTACTAGTGTTTTGACTAGACTCCATAATAATGCTGTATTCTAATCTACCTTCGGTACCTAATTCTTTTTTAATCGTTTTTTTAAGAATAGTCACATAATGTTCCTCTAACCATTCGTAAAAAAATTGACTAGGCACTTGAATTGTCAAGACTTTGTTTTTAAGTTTGATAGGTTTGATGGGTTCAAACCAAGTTTTATAACTTTGTAAGCTTACGTTATCTTTGATAACCTGTAAGCAATTTCCCCAAACTGTTGTAAAGTCTTTCTGCATGTTGAAGTCTCTTGTTTTAATTTATTATTTTTTTTTCCTGCTGTAAAATGGATGAATTGTTTTAAGAAGTGATTGTTGATAAAAAAATATCGTTCTCAAATCTTGTTAACTCCTTTAAAATTAGACATTTTAAAAGGATTGACATGCCGTTGTTTTACTTTAACAAATATTTGAATAAAAAAGTGAAAAAAAAAACTTTTGTGCTATTGTTTTTATAAAACTTTTTTCTCACTAATTTTAATGTTCTGAGAATGAAAGGAATAATTTTTTTGATCTTTATTTATATAGAAATTTATGCGTCCTAAATTGATACCTGCCCAACCAACTTGGGTTATTAACGTTGTGTTGTTAGTCAAATTGTTAATTTCTTTTGGTTGCGCTAAAAAGGTGTGTGTGTGACCTCCAATTATTAAATCGATGTGCTTCGTTTTTTCTGCTAAAATTAAGTCAGAAACTTTATCAGTTTTATATTGATATCCGAGATGAGAAAGACAGATAATTAAGTCACATTTTTCTTTCTCTTTTAAAAGTTGAGCAACTTCGTTTGCTTTTTCAATTGGGTTGTGGTAAATAGTCTCTTTATAGAGCCTTTTATCTACTAAACCATCCAATTCTACACCAACTCCAAAAACACCAATTTTAATACCGTCTTTGTTAAATATTTTGTAGGTAAGTATTTTATCTTTTAAAATAGTTTTATTAAAATCATAATTAGCATTTACAAAAGGGAATTTTGCATGCGGTAGCATTTTGTTGAGTCCATCAATTCCATTATCAAAATCATGATTTCCTATTGTTGCAGCATCATATTGCATTAAACTCATGATTTTAAAATCTAATTCTCCTTTGTATTTATTAAAGTAGGGAGTGCCTTGAAAAATATCTCCAGCATCTAATAAGAGTACATTTTCTTCTTCGTTTCTAATATCTTGAATTAAAGCAGCTCTTCTTGCTGCTCCTCCTAATCCGGGGTATTTAGGATCGTTTAATGGAAAGGGTTCTATATGGCTATGTACATCGTTAGTATGTAGTATCGTTATTTTTGTATAGTCTTTTTTCTTAGCAGCAAGCGAGCTAAAAGGGATAAGGTTTAAGCTTGCTAAACCTGCGCCACTTAAAAGAGTTTGTTTTATAAATTTTCTTCTGTTACTCATATGTACATATTTGTCATTTTCAACTTGACTAGAAGTCTAACTAGTTAAATAGTGAAATTGATGCTTTATTTTTCTTCAATGGTAATTCTCCCATCTAATTTACCAACCAATTGATTGCCTTTTTTATTTTCGGATATGCAATATTGTATAATCGCATCTCTTAATTTAATATTTAAAGGCTCAATTTTTATAGGGTTAAGAAAGAAGCTCATATGGTCCCCTCCGTTGGCTAAGTAATCGGAGGTTACTATTTTTATTTGATTTTTATTTTTACGTTTATTGCCAGATCTTTTATAAGCGTTGGCGTCTGTTATATTGTTGATGATTTTATATTCAAAAATTATGTCTCCTGATATTGGTTGCCCTCCAGATTCTTGGATGTATTCCATTAAATCAATAAATTTATTATTACGAATAGTCACCACCACCAATTCATTTTCAAAAGGCATCAATTCAAATATTTTTCCTCGGGTAATTGGTCCTTTAGGTAAAGATGTTCGTAAACCTCCAAAATTTAATAAGCAAAAATCTATACTATCTCCATCGGCTGGTTGGTAAAGTTGGTTAGCTATCTCAAAGCTTAAATCGGCAACTAGGTTTCCGAGTTTAGTTTCTGATTTTCCGCTTTCTTTTTTAAATTCTTCTGAAGAAATAACCAAAACTTCGTTCATCTCTGCATCCAATTCTGTTTTGTAGGGAGAAATGAGGTCTGTTATTATTTTATTTTCAGCAATTGTAGAATCCAATTGAATTGAACTGTTTTTAGTTTGTTGATAAATTGGAGGTTTACATTTTGTTAGCACTAAAATGGTGCTTAAAACAAAAATATATTTTAGATGTTTTTTCAAAAGAATAGCGTTATTTTGTAGCTAAATTAACTAAATCTAACCAGATAAGATATGTATAAGTCAGAAACTAAAGTAAGGGTAAGGTATTCCGAAACGGATATGATGGGGTATTGTTATTATGGTAATTATGCAACTTATTTTGAGGTAGCTAGAGTAGAAGCTATTCGTCAGTTAGGTGTAAGTTATAAAGAGATGGAAGATGATGGTATAGCTTTACCAGTATTAGAGTTTACTATTAAATATTATAAACCTGCTTTTTATGATGATGAATTAACTCTAGAAACCACAATTTCTGAGATCCCAAAAGTGCGTATTCATTTTGCTTATAAAACGTTTAATGCAAAAGGTGTTTTATTAAATGAAGCAGAAACTACCTTAGTTTTTGTAAACAAAGAAACGGGTAGGCCATGTGCTGCACCTACTAATTTTATTGATAAGTTAAAAAAACATTTCTAAAAATAAAACCATTAAAATTATTCATCGTAATATTGCGATAGAAAAAATTTATTAATGGGAATATCAAAGTCAACAAAATTTACTGACAATCAAAACCGAAAGGCAGAATTGTTTAAAGCTTTAGGGCATCCTGCTCGTATTGCTATTATCGAATTTTTAATTCACCAAGATTCTTGTGTTTGTGGTGATATTGTAGAAGAGTTGCCTTTGTCGCAATCTACCATATCTCAACATCTTAAAGAATTAAAAAACGTAGGAATTATTAAAGGAGATATTTCTGGTGCTAAAACTTGTTATTGTATTGATGATAAAGTTTGGGCCGAATTGGATGATATTAGTAAAGTGTTGATGAGTAGTTATTCTGATAAAATTAAATGTTGTTAAAAATTGCTCATTGAGCATGTTTTGCGATTAAGCAAAAGCTTAGGAATGTTGCAATTAATGATTGCTTCGCTCCTAACAATGACGTACAAAAACTAAATAAAATGGAAAAAACATCTGAAGAGTTAAAAAATGTAGTTAAAGAAATGTACACTGAAATTGCAAACCAAAGCAAGGAAGAGAATGAAACTTCTTGTTGTGGTGCAGGAGGGTGTTCAACAGTAGATCATGCAGTTTTTGCTGAAGATTATACTAAATTAGGAGGTTATAATGCTGATGCTGATTTAGGGTTAGGTTGTGGAATTCCTACCGCTTTTGTAAATATTAAAGAAGGCGATACTGTTTTAGATTTAGGATAAGGTGCTGGTAACGATTGTTTTGTTGCTAGAGCTATGGTTGGGGAGTCTGGTAAAGTAATGGGAGTAGATATGACTGATGTGATGGTTGCCAAAGCAAGAGAAAATGCAGATAAATTAAACTTTAACAATGTAGAGTTTAGAAAAGGGGATATTGAAGAATTACCAATTGGTGGAAATCTAATTGATGTGGTAATTAGTAATTGTGTGTTGAATTTAGTGCCTGATAAAGAAAAAGCATTTGCAGAAACTTTTAGAGTGTTAAAACCAGGAGGTTCTTTTAGTGTGAGTGATGTGGTGTTGAAAGGTGAATTACCTGAGAATTTAAAAAATGATGCAGAAATGTATGCAGGATGTGTTTCTGGAGCAATTCAAATGGCTGATTATTTAAACATTATACACCAAACAGGTTTTGCTGATATTAAAGTTCAGAAAGAAGCTGTTGTTGATTTACCTGATGCTATTTTATCTAAATACGTTTCTGAAATAGAAATGGCAGACTTTAAATCTGGTAAAATAGGAATTTACTCGATTACGGTAAGTGCAACTAAACCTGAATGTACTCCTGGTGGAGGATGTTGTTAATCTGTAAAGTATCGTAATAAAATGAAGTTAAGAAATTGTATATCTGAAACCATAGGTACTTTTTTTCTGGTGTTTGCCGGAACAGGAGCTATGGTGGTAGACACTTATAGTGGTGGAGCGCTTGGTCACGTGGGTATTGCTATGACTTGGGGGTTAATTGTTTTGGTATTAATTTATGCCATTGGAGATGTTTCTGGAGCACATTTTAATCCTGCAGTAACCATTGCTTTTTGGTTGGCAAAACGATTTGATGGAAAAGAAGTTCTACCTTATATTATAGCACAATCATTAGGTGCTTTTATAGCAAGTTTTACGTTAAAAATAATGTTTCCCTTGGATGAAACACTCGGGTCTTCCTTGCCCTCATCAACCTGGGAGCAATCTTTTGTGATGGAAGTTATTTTGTCCTTTTTATTGATGTATGTGATATTAAATGTATCAAGCGGAGCAAAAGAAAAAGGAATCATGGCAGGTACAGCAATTGGTGCAACAGTTGGTTTAGAAGCTATGTTTGCGGGGCCAGTTAGTGGTGCATCAATGAATCCTATTCGTTCTATTGCTCCAGCATTGGTTTCAGGGCATACAGAACATTTATGGGCTTATGTTGTTTCTACTATTTTAGGTGCATCATTAGCTGTTTTAACCTGTAGGTTTATCCGAAAAGAAGAGTGTTGTGATGGAAAGTGTTGACTTACGAATAAGGACAGAAAGATAACAAAAATTAAGACCGTTAATAAGATATCAAAATGAAAAAAGTATTATTTGTTTGTGTAGAAAACTCATGTAGAAGCCAAATGGCAGAAGCATTTGCTATAATGCATGGAAAAGGAATTATTGAAGCGTATAGTTCTGGTTCAAAACCTTCTGGTATTGTAAATCCAAAAGCTATTGCTGCTATGGCAAGAGTGGATTATGATATGAGTAAGCATATTTCTGTGGGGTTGGATGAAATTCCTCAAGAAAAATATGAGTATGCAATTACAATGGGCTGTGGAGATGAATGTCCGATGATAGATGCTAATAATAGAGAAGATTGGGCGTTACCAGATCCTAAGCATATGGAACCCAATGAATTTGATAAAATCAGAGACATTATTGAAACAGAAGTAAAAGATTTAATAGCTACGATAATTAACGATTAGCGTGCTGTTATTTGAATAAAAAAAATCCTGCATTTGCAGGATTTTTTTTGTTTATTAATTTAAAGCTACTTGTTTGTCTTTTTCATATTTTATAGAATAGCCAAACAACATTTTTTTACTTTGTTTAGCTGCTAAATTAAATTTCCAATTTAGCATACCGGTAAGTTCATCATAATTTAATCCCTTGTTAGATAAGAGTTCTACTTCAATATCTTTGATGTTACTTAAAGGAATTTGATCTTCAATTATAATTTCTACATTATTAATTCTATTGTTTTTTACAACCATTTCATAGGTGTAGTGTTTTACAATGTCTTTCCCTAAAAACTTTTCTTTTTCTTCTTTCTTTAACAATTTTCTTCTAATAGAAATTCGCTCATCCCTTCCTAAAGTTACCGCTAAAGAATCTCCCATAACATCAGGATTTAGCATTGTTTCTCCTATATAAGTACCTTCAAAATATACATTGGCTGCCGCAGGCAACAAGCTCAATTCTTCAAACCCTTTAATGTTTGCAACTAAAAAAGCATCTTTATCTAATTTTGGAACCATATAGTATTGGTAGTTAGCACCTAACGATACATTCTTTATAGCAACCATATGGTTTTGACCATCAGAAGGAATAGTGTAAGGAATGGAAAGGCTAAATTCTACATTGCTTAAATTTTCGTTCATAGTAGCATAATAAGCCGAGCTTTGTGCAGGTTCTAATAACTCATCTAAGTCGATAAGTTCTTCTTCTTGCTCTCGTTTAAATTTTGTGTTAGTTACCGTAACTGTGCTTAAGTTGCTTCCAACTCTTGTTTTGTTATAGTAATTTAAATACCAAACAGGTAGTATTGGTTTAACTTTACTTTTATTAGGATTATTTGTAGATAAAGTTAGTTGAACATTTTTCCAGTTTTCACCAGAATTTTGATACACATTGGCTTTATAAGTTAATTCTACAGGTTGGTTTACCCCATTTGCACGTAAATCATACTTAGGGCTCCAAGAAGCGTTGTTGACTAAGTAATTTATTTCTACAGAACCATAAGTCGCAGCATCTGCCGAAACAGTAACAATAATTTGGTAGCGAGGGTAGGCAGGTTTAGCAGTATAATTATTTTGTTTTTTTACTGTGAGCATGTTTAACTTTTCCTGTAGCTTCACTCTTCTTTTTGTTAAACTGTATTTATCTTTTTTTGATTGGATTAAACTCGAGTTGATGTTATTGTATTTTTCTCTAAAAAAAGCCATAGCATCTTTAAGTAATGGTAAAGAGTCGCTTTGCATACTTTTATTATTTACTAATAATTGTTTTTCTAATTCTAGCACATCAACTTTATAGCTAATTTCTTCTAAATCAAAATTTAATAAATCTAAAGAATTTTGTATTTTTTCTATTGCCATTAAAATTTCTTTTGGAATAATAGGGGGAGTAGTAGACGAAGGAGGATTAACCACTTTATATTTGGTGTCTAAAATAATGTATTTACCTTTTCCTTTAACTTGTATGCTGTTGGCGTTTATGTTAGAAGAAATGCTATCAAATATAATTTCTGAAATTCCTTTTTTAATGTTGATGTTGGATTTTCGAAATACTTGAGCTCCTTTTAAAAAGACAGTAACTTTTTGTATGTTAGAATTTACAACAACTTCATTGGCTGCAAAAGTGCTATTAATGATAATTATTAGACTGATTAATGCAAGTAACTTTTTCATATTGATTTGTTTTTATTGTTAATATGTCCTTTTGATGTACTTTTGTTTTCTATTCCATAAATTTAATTTCAAAAAAAATAAAATGAAGTACAGGTGTTTGTCGGATAATGAGCTAAAAGAGTTAGAGCAAGAGTTTAAACATTTTTTAATTTCTAATAATGTTTACACTGAAGAGTGGGAGGCTCTTAATCAGAAAAAAGATAAAAAAGTACAAGAGTTAGTTGAAATGTTTAGTGATATTGTTTTGGATAAAGCACTGAAAAATATTCGCTTTTTAGAGCATTTAACGTCAAATGATATTAAATCTTTTAAGTGTGATGATGATAAGATGACGTTGATTGGAGTAACATCAAAAAATAAAAATATTGATTTCACAAAAGATGTTTTATCAAAATTTGCGAATGAGTTAGATATTTTTAAAACGGATAAGAAATACCACCAACAAAGAGAATTAGAAGTTTTTGAGTTGCTAGAATCAGGATGTACAATAATTGATGAAGAACGTTTTAAAAAAATAGAATTAGCACATACCTATTCATCAAAACATATAAAAAATTGATGCAAATAATTTTATTACTAACAGTTATTTTGTTTCGCTTAACTAGTTATGCTCAAACAGCAAAAGATGTTAGGTTGGCCATAAAAACAATGGCTACAGATAAAGAGTTGAAAAATGCATCTATCAGTTTTTATGCCTTAGATTTAGATTCAGGAAAAGTTATTTCTGGATATGGAAGCAATAAAAGTTTAGTTCCAGCATCTACCATGAAATTAATAACTACTGCTACAGTATTAGAGTTATTAGGAGCAAAAAAAACACTTAAAACAAGCATTCGATATTCAGGAAGTATTGATTCTAATCATATTTTAAATGGCAATATTTATATTAAAGGTGGTGGCGACCCTGCTTTGGGATCTAAAAGGTATAAAAAGCATTATGGTAATTTTATAAATAAATGGGCTAAAGAAATTGTTGCTTTGGGAATTGATTCTATTAATGGTCGTGTAATAGCAAATGCAAGTATTTTTAGCAATCAGATGATTCCTTCAACTTGGATTTGGGGTGATTTAGGAAATTATTATGGTGCTGGTCCTTCAGGGCTTTCTGTATATGAGAATATCTGTTATTTAGAAATAAAGTCAGGTAATAAAGGTGATTCTACTCAAATAACATGTGTAACACCTTATATACCCAATTTAACTTTTGATAATCAGGTAAAAAGTATGCGGACAAATAAAGATTTGTCGTATATTTTTGGTGCTCCTTATCAAGATAATAGAATTATTAAAGGAGGAATACCTATAAAAAGAAGCTCTTTTACCGTTAAAGGGTCAATTCCAGATCCTGCATATTTAACCGCTTTTGAGTTGGATATGGAGTTAAGAAATTTAGGATTGAAAATTTCAAACACAGCTACCACTTTAAATAAATCAAACAATAAGCAAGAGGAGAAAACAGTACTTATATCAACGCTTAATTCTCCTCAAATAAAAAGTTTAGTTAAACAAACTAATACTTATAGTATTAATTTATATGCTGAACATTTTATTAATTTAATTGGTTTAAAAAAATATAAAAGTGGAGATACGGGATCTGGTACTCAAGCAGTATTAGAATTTTGGAAAAAGACAGGGATGGATGTAGAGGGGTTGTACATTAATGATGGTAGCGGATTGTCTCGTTTTAATGGAGTAACAGCAAGGCAATTAGTTTCTGTACTAACGTATATGAAAGATAGTAAAAATGCTTCGTATTTTATCAACTCATTACCTGTAGCAGGTAAAACTGGCACATTAAAAAGCATTGGAAAAGGATCAGCAGCTTATGGTAAAATAAGAGCTAAAAGTGGCTATATGACAAGAGTTAGAAGTTACGCTGGATATGTAACAACTAAAAATAATAAGACAATAGCATTCGCATTAATTGTAAATAATTACAATTGTTCTGCTTATCAAATGAAAAAGAAAATGGAACAAGTAATGATTAAACTTGCTGAAATAGAAAAGTAAACTTATTTCTTTTTAGCCTTAGCTTTTATCTTTTCAGTAAGAGCTTTTCCGTTTTTAAATTCTCCTAAAACAATAACATCTTTCACTCTTTCGTATTCTTTTATTGCTAAAAGCATAGCTTCTTTAGTGTCTCTTCTAATTTTAATACCAGATCTACTTCCTTTGTTTCTTACTTCAACATAAAATCCATCACGAAGTTTTGTCGGTTTTGTTGCTGGTCTTCCCATCTAAATGTTTAATTTTTTTAGTTAAAAGTCTAAATTACACTAAAAACTTACAAAAGCAAGTTTTTGTTATCTTATTTCAATATATCAGTAAAAGATTTCTTCTTTTTAAGGTAATATTCCCAAACAATACTTTTATTAATCATTCCGGCAAGAAGAAGCTCTTTAAAAGGAACACGTTTTAGTCTATTTTGTTTTAGTGCACCATAAAAAGAAAAGTGGGCTTTAATTATAGCTATGGTATGCATCGGTTTTCCTTCTAATAAAAATTTTACACCCGCTACACCATCTAGGCATAGGCGAATAAATATAGTAGTAAAAATTTTATTTTTAGGCAGGTTTTTATGTAATGTAAGTAAACTGTTTCTAAAGTTTAAAAATGTTTTTTTCGGTTTAGTTTTATCTAATGTTCCGCCACCAACATGATAAACGGTAGCATTTGGAGTGTACATTATTTTGTAACCTTGATTTTTTATTCTCCAACATAAATCAATCTCTTCCATATGAGCAAAAAAGAACTCATCTAGTCCTCCTATACTTTTGTATAATTCTGCTCTAATAAATAGACATGCGCCCGAAGCCCAAAAAATTTCTGAAACATCATTAAACTGTCCGTTATCAATTTCTAGTGTATCAAAAACTCTTCCTTTACAAAAAGGGAAGCCTAATTTATCAATATATCCTCCTGCTGCACCTGCGTACTCAAAATAATTTTCAGATTTCCGTTTAAAATCTTTGATTTTTGGTTGGCAGGCAGCAATTTTAGTGTCATTTTCTAATAAATTAAACATAGGTGTTAACCAGTTTTCGGTAACTTCTACATCAGAATTTAACAATACAAAATATTGAGCATCTACCTGATTAAGTGCATTATTATAGCCTCCAGCAAAACCATAGTTTTCTGTTAAAGTTATTATTTCTACCGAAGGATACTTGCTTTTTACAAAGGGAATAGAATCATCTGTAGAATTATTATCGGCAACAATAATACGTGCATCTCCACTATATTTAGTTACAGAAGGTAAAAATTGTTCTAAAAACGATTTTCCATTCCAGTTTAAAATTACAACGGCTATTTGGTTCAAATCAAAAAAAGATTAGCGAGGGTTAGCATAATATTCTGCAGCTCTACTTCCCCAATGTTCGATACTATTTTCTTCTGTCATATCTCGTGTAGCATTAGTTCTTTTGTGTAGTTGAACTTTCCATTGTGGGTTTTTAATTTCGCCTCGCATATTAGAATGAAGCAAAGGGTAATCGTTAGTGATTACATCTGGGCTATAAAAAACAAATTTGATATTACTAAAACCTCCTGCTTCGTAGTAATGCCATATTTCATAAGGGTAAGAACTTGGCTCACTCTTTATTTCCATGCGGGTATTAGGTTTTCCATATTTTAAATAAGTTCTTCCTCTGTCAGTTTCATAACCTTTTTTTATTCCTGTTCGGAATTGTTTATTAACAGTTTTTACCAACTCATAATATTTTTCCCATTCGGCTTTAGGATTTTCTTCATTTCTACTAGCCCAAAAATTATAAAAATATTGCCTCATCAATTTTTCATCCTTTCCTTTCAATTGATTTTCGGCAAAGCTGATTTCAATTTCGTTAGAAATAGGGTGGACAGAGCTGATAAAATCATCTAATTGTTCTTTAGGAATATCATTAACAAAAGAATTTTGAAAGGCATCTGTTAAAACAATAGGAGTTGCTTGTGGATTACTTCTTTGAAAAAATATTTTTTTAGAAATAAGGAGTTCATTTGTTTTATTACGCACCTCAATTGTTAAATGGTAATTTCCTGAAGGTAATTTTTCTATAGGAAATGATTGTAAAATTACATTAACAGCTTTTGCCTTAGATCTTTTATAACTTTTATAATTGCCAACAGTTTTTCTTGTTTCTGCAGATTGAATGCTGTAGTTAATTAAAAAACTTTCGCCACTACTTAATTTTTTGTCAACATTATAAATCTCTGCATAAAAAGCTATTTTTTCAAAAGTTTCAGGGTAAAAATCTGAAGCATAAGGGTAGATGTCATAACCACTTTTACTTAAACTACTTTTTTTGGTAGTCTTTTTTAGAGATTCTATTAATTCAATATCTGAAATAGAAATATCAGTGTTGTTGTAATTTAAAGTGATTTTTCGTGAAGAAGAAAAAGGAAGTGTTAAGGCATTAGTGTCTCTAATAGTAATTTCAAAATCATAATCACCCGAAGCTAATGAAATTCGTTGTTGGTCAATAAAATTAGGCATAACACCAATTGAATCTTTGTTCTCTGGACTTAATAAATTGTATTTTTTATATTTTTTGATTTCTGTACCTTTTTTAAAAACATAAGTGATTTCTATCACTCCTTGGTAAAAATCTCCGTATTTCTTGTAAATAACAGAATTACCCAAAACAGATAAATAAGTCTCAATATAGGGACCATCAGTTGGAGAATTAAAAGTAGAGTAGGTGAACTCTGCTCTAAGTTTTGCAGCATTAGTAGTGCTTGAGCAGGTGATTACTAAAATAAGTAATAGCATTATAGATTGTGTTTTTCTCATCATAAAGTAAAATTACTACTTATCTACTTAAATTAACAATATGAAGCTCTAAACGGTATATTTAAATTTAATTTATTTGATAATCAAGGGGTTAAAAAAAATATAAATAAAATATTGAAAAAACATTTTAAATTTAAAATCAATTGCTACTTTTGTAGCGGAGATGTGGCAGAGTGGTCGAATGCGGTAGTCTTGAAAACTATTGTACCGTAAGGTACCGGGGGTTCGAATCCCTCCATCTCCGCCACCTAAAAGTCCTTACGAAAGTGAGGGCTTTTTTTTGTTATATAATTCGATAACCTGAGAAAAATCAGTTTCTTTTTAAGATATTTACATTAGTATTGATAAAAAATTAAAATATATGAGCGATTATTCAGAATTATTGGGGAAAATTGAAAAGAAATATGATGGTTTAGGTCAAGATACAGAGTCTTATTTAAAAGGCTTACTACATCAAAAACCTATTAATTATTGGGATTATATTCAGGTAGACTCTTTATTAAGTTTGCAAAAAACGAGAACAGACTTTCCTGATGAAACTGTATTTGTGATGTATCATCAAGTAACAGAATTGTTATTAAATATGATGACACATGAAATGAAACAAGTGTGTAATAATGATAATTTAACTGCAGATTATTTTATTAGTAAATTAGGAAGAATGAATCGCTACATACAAATGCTAGCCAATTCTTTTGATGTAATGCGATTAGGAATGGATCCTGAGCAGTATAATCAATTTAGATTTACCTTAACACCAGCAAGTGGTTTTCAGTGTGCATCATTCAGAGAAGCAGAAATTTATAGTACTGATATTAAAAACTTGGTTGACCCACGTTTTAAAAGTAGCATTAAAGATGACCAAGATTTTAAAGAATTATTTGGTAAAATTTATTGGCAAGCTGCAGGAACAGATTTTAAAAGCGGAGAAAAATCATTAACACTTACTTCTTTTGAAGATAAATACCTGAATCACTTTTTAGGCATGTCTGAAGAGTATAAAGGTAAAAACTTATGGCAAAGATTTAGTGCAATGTCTGATGCGGATAGAAATAATCCTGAATTAGTGCAAGCAATGAAAGATTTGGATATTGAATTTAACATTAAATGGCCAATAGTGCACTTAAATGCAGCCAAACAATATTTAGAAAGTGGAGATGAAGTTACAGAGGCTACAGGAGGTAGTGACTGGCAAAAATATTTACACCCTAAATATCAAAGAAGAATTTTCTTTCCAGGTATATGGACGGAAGATGAGCTTAAAAACTGGGCTTCAGAATATTAATATTGATTTATTAAAAGTGCTATTTTTTAGCACTTTTTTTAATTTTAACCAACTTCTTAATCAAGAGAATTCCTCGAAGCTCTGCTTCGGGGTCATTCATTCTACAATTATGATTGGATTAAGATAATTATTGATATGTTTATCTAAATTAATTCTTTTGCATTAAATAGCTTAAAGAATTTAACTAATTTAGACCTTACTTATTAAGATTGAATATATGGAAAAGTACGATTTATGTGTGATTGGTGGAGGCCCTGCAGGATACGCAGCAGCAATGAGAGCGATTGATTTTGATAAGAAAGTTATCTTAATAGAGAAGGAAAAGCTAGGTGGAGCAGGAATTTATGATGGTGCGTTATCATCTAAAACGATGTGGGAGCTTTCTACAAGATATAAAAGAGTTTCTGATGAACTGTTAAAAGATAACATTGAAAGAGGTTTTGATATTACTTACGATAAAGTAAAAAGCATTATTGATGAAGCTATTTTTGATAGAAAATTTCAATTAACGTGTCATTTAAGAATTATACATGCCGAAACAAATCTTATTACTTATGAAAAAGGAACGGGAAGTTTTGTTACAGATAAAGAGATAAAAGTTACCAAAAATGATGGGAGTGAAGAGTTTATTTATGCCGAAAACACCATTATAGCTTCAGGAAGTAGACCAAGAGGATTACCTTTTATTGATGTGGATGAAAAAATTGTGTTAACCAGTGATGGGGTAATGCATTTAGATGATTTTCCTAAAAGTATGGTTATCGTTGGTGCAGGTGTTATTGGTTGTGAGTTTGCAACCATGTTTGCTAATTTTGGAAAAACAAAAGTTTATTTAATAGATAGAGCAGAAAGAATTTTACCTTTTGAGGATAACGATATTTCGGAACTCATATCTAATAACATGAAAAAAGCAGGTGTTGTTATACACGGTAAAGCTGTTTTGAAAAACATGGAAGTTAAAAATGGTATGATAGAGTACCAAATAGAAAACAAAAGTGGAGAGTTGGAAACCATAACGGTAGAAAAAGCTCTATTATCTGTTGGAAGAGTTCCTAATGTAGAGTCTCTAAATATTGAAAATGCAGGAGTAAAAATGAGTGAAAGAGGGGTGCATATTGGAGATGTTGATACGCAAACCAATGTGCCACATATTTATGCTGTTGGAGATGTTTCTGGTAGAATACCTTTAGTAAACGTTGGAGAAAGAGAGGCTAGACATGCTGTTGTTAAAATGTTTGCAGATTTTCCTGTAAAGCCAATACAATATAAAAATGTATCAACCATTATGTTTTTGATGCCAGTAGTTGCTGCTGTTGGAGCAAACGAAAAAACATTAAGAGAAAAAAATATTCCTTATCGTATTGCCAAGGTAGATTACTCTACAATTGCTAGAGCGATATCTATGGGGAAACCAGAAGGGTTTTTTAAATTAATAGTATCTGACGATGATGAAATGAAAGTGTTAGGAATGAGAGCTGTTGGTCATCACGCTTCTTCTGCAATACAATCTGTTGCTTTATTAATGTATATGAATAAAGGAATTGATGAATTGGCACATATGATTCATCCTCATCCATCTATTGTAGAGGGTGTTCAAGAAGCTGCAAGAATGCTTTTAGGAAAATCTATTTATAAATCGGCAGTATTTAAAGATAAATTAAAATGTTACAAATGTAGAGATGGTGTTTGTACACCGTTAAACATTATTGATGATGAAAAAAAGATAGTGTTTGAAGAAATTGCCAAACACTTTCATGAAAATAGTGAAGATTAAGCGTTTACGCTTAATCTTTATTTACATTTTTTAAGATAGAAAAAGCTCTATCAACACTTTCATCATTAACAATAATAGTAAACTCATGCATGGTAGATATAATATCCAAGATGTTAATTCCTTCCCAAGCAATTTTCTTTAATAAGAAATAGTAGATACCCGAAACATCAGCATTTTCGCTAGGTAACTTAATTGTTATTGAAGATAAACCTTTTGTTTCTTGTACTAAGTGTTCACCTTTAAATAGATTCTCAGTGTCTGTGTTTTCAGAATCACTTAACACTAAAGATGTTTCGTAAACCCCTTGCGAAAAAGCAAAAAAGATATCTTTTTTACCATTTAAGCGTTTTAGCAGCTCCACTTGTTTGTCAATTAACGTTTCTGAATTTTTATAGGTAAAATAAGTAATTCTTGATCTAACCGTAATATCTCCTAATTTATTAATTACCTTTTTTACTCTAATTTTCAAGTTAGGATCAAATTTAGGAGATAACCTTTTTAAGGCCATTACAATTGCACCAATCTGTACATCTTTGTTTAATTGCTCATCAATTTCAGGTTTTATTTGACGAGATAAAGAGGATAAATTAATAATTCCCTCAGCTAATGCTTCTTCTAAAAAAGGAGATTTTTTAATAATTTCTTCAACAATAACATGAGTAGCTTTCATAATTTTATTTTAACAATATTGAGCTAAAGTAATGAAAAAATAAGTTTTAGTTAAAAATATAACAAATCGTTTAATCTGAAATCATTTTAGCTTTTTCAATGGTTTTTTTTCTTCGTTCAAGCTTTCGCTTCAATTTAGCTTTCTTATCAAAAAGTTTATCATAAATTAAAGAAACTGGACTTGTAAATATTGCTGTAAGAGGTAAATTATAAGTTTCGTGTACAATTCTGTCTTGATACATTTTAACACCAGCCATTTCAATTTGCTCATCCTGCTTATCCATAGCAATAAAAGCCTCTTTAAACTCTTCATAGGTTGGGTAAGGAAATATTTCAACTTCAGCTAAAGAAACGGAATCTATAAACAGTTTAAATTTGGTAAGATAATTACCTTTTTCATGCTGCGGAACAATGTATAAAAGAGGTTTAAATCCTATAAAGGAAACAATAAGACTGTCATTACCTTTTACGCTAAGTGTAAACCCTCCTAAATTATTGGTTTGAGTTCCATAAGCCTTATTAACGGTAATATGAGCACCTGCTAATAATTCATTATTATAACCGTTAACAATAGTTCCTTTTAATACAAAGGTTTGGTTACTATCGTTTTGAGAGTAAAGAACCAAACTAGTTGAAGAGATAATGATTATAAATAGAAACCTTTTAAACACAATAATTATAATTTTTAATAAAGATAAGGGAATTCTTGTTGCATCAATTTTAAAAATGTTTAAAAATTGTTAAATGAATTACATTTAAATAATAGTTTAAACAGATTATTATTCGTTTTTTTATCTTATTATGAATTATATAGAGTTAACAGCAATAATAAGCCCTTTAGAAGTAGGTCGAGATATTTTAACTGCAGAATTAGCAGAAATAGGTTTTGAAAGTTTTGTAGAAACAGAAAATGGCTTGCAAGCATATGTGCAAGAAAATGATTTTAATGATGCAGCTATTAAAGGCTTAAATATCATTAATCAAGCTGGTTTTACAATTGATTATACAACAAAAACAATAATAGACAAAAATTGGAATGAAGTTTGGGAAAGTAATTTCGATCCAATTAATGTGGATAATCAATGTTATATAAGAGCACCATTTCATAATCAAAAAAAAGAAATACCTTTTGATATTGTAATTGAGCCTAAAATGTCTTTCGGGACAGGGCATCATGAAACTACTTTTTTAATGACACAACGGTTATTAAATTTAGATTTAGCAGAAAAAGATGTTTTAGATATGGGCTGCGGAACAGGTGTTTTGGCAATTTTAGCAAAGCTTAAAAAAGCCAATAAGGTTGTAGCAGTAGATAATGACGAATGGGCTTATCAAAATACGGTAGAAAATGTTAAAACGAATAATCAACCCACTATTGATGTTAGGATGGGAGGTTCAGAAACCATTGTAGGAGATAGTTATGATGTAATTATTGCAAATATCAATAGAAATATTCTTTTACAAAATATGGAAGCATATGCTAAAACATTAAAAAATGGAGGCACTATATTATTTAGCGGTTTTTTTAGTTTAGATGTACCGATACTATTAGAAGAAGCAAAAAAACATAATTTAAACTTATCTTATCAAACAGATAAAAACGATTGGACACTTTTACACTTAATAAAATCAATATGAAATTATTAAATTTTAAAACCTTTATAGGGCTTGTATTTATTATTTTATCTACAAGTCAAGCATTTTCTCAGACTACAATTAAACATTTCACATCAGATTCTACCATCTTTTTTGAAGAGATGGAATCTTTTATGACAGGATCTAGGAGAGAGGATGGTAAATACGCAATGGATGAATTCTCTTGGGATTGGTATGGAGGAAAATTCTCTGAAAAACAAAGGGAGAGTGTCTATAAGTTAGCGAACTTAATGTTGAAGAAGAAAAAAAGAGCATTTCCAGATTTTAAAAATTATTTATTTTCTATTTCTCAATTTGTAAACAGCCCTTACCAAACCGAAGAAAACTTTTTTGAATGGCAAGAGATATTAATTAAACTAGTTAAAGGGAGAAGTAAAAAAAGTTTTGCCGATTATTTACATTCTTGTAATAGTTTATTTGAAGAGAATTTATTGTATAAATCCAATGCCAATTCATGGGCAGCAAATAATAGTAATTATAAATTCGGGTTTGATAGTTTGCCAAGTATAACCTTTGAAGCATTAACACTTACATGCTATTCTAAAGGAGATAGCTCTGTGATACATAATACAAGAGGGATTTATTATCCTACCATTAGAAAATGGAAAGGAGAGAGCGGAAAAATTACGTGGGAAAGAGCAGGTTTTTCTGCCGATTCTGTTTATGCTGAAATCAATAACTATGAGATAGAAGTAAAATCTCCGAACTATGAAATAAGTGATGTTACATTTTATGATTTACATTATTTTGAAACTCCACTCCATGGTAACTTAAGAGAAAAGGTATTAGCAAATGTAAAAACAGAAAAAGCAACCTATCCTCGATTTACCTCTTACGAATCTAAATTGGAAATTAAAGATATTTCTCCTGGAGTAGATTATATTGGGGGGTTCTCATTAAATGGTAGACGAGTTATTGGTAGAGGTATTGGAGGCGAAAATGCGCATATTATTTTTTATAGAAAAGATGTTCCTTTTTTAAAAATGGCTGCAACTACTTTTATTATTAAGCCAGAACGTATTGTATCTAAAACTGCTGCGGCAACTTTTTATATTAAAGAAGATTCTATTTATCATCCAGGTTTATCATTTAAATTTTTTATTGAGGATAGGAGTGTAAACTTATTAAGAGATCATAAAGGAGTTAAAATTACCCCTTACTTTAATTCATATCATCAACTAGATATGGATTTTGAGTCATTAATTTGGAAAGTAGATTCTCCTATGGTTCAATTTAGAAATATGAAAGGGGGAACAAAAACAGATGCAACTTTTGTTTCTTCAAACTATTATAATAAAAAAGTGTACATATCTATAATGGGACAGAGTGATAACCATCCATTGTATCAAATAAAAAAATTGACAGAAAAGTTAGATACTAATTTTATTACAATGCGCCAATTGAGTCAGCACATGCATTATTCTTTTGCGCAACTTGAAAGTATGGTCGTCAATTTATCTTACCAAGGCTTTGTCTTATATAATTATGAAGACAAAACATTTATAGTAAAAGATAAGCTAATTAATTGGGTAAAAGCATCTGGTGGTAAGATAGATTATGATGTTATAGGTTTCTATTCTAATGTAAAAAGTGGAAATAATGCCACACTTAGTTTAATTAATTATGATTTAAAATTAAATGGAGTTAATAGTGTTAATGTTAGTGATTCTCAAGAGGTTATGATATATCCTGCAGGTAAGGAAATTATCATGAAAAAAAATAGAGATTTTACCTTTGGCGGAGTAGTACAGGCTGGTAGGTTTGATATTATGGGAAGTAACTTTGATTTTAAATATGATGAATTTAAAATTGATATGCCCAATGTGGATTCATTACGTATTTATGCCGAAACAGGAAGAAAAAACAAATATGGAGAAGAAGAAATAAGACCTGTTAAAACAGTAATTGAGAAAATATCAGGAGATTTATTAATAGATAAACCTAACAATAAATCAGGTGTAAAACCATCCTTTGAATATCCTATATTATCAAGTCATAGGGATTCTTATGTGTTTTATGATAGAAGTACAATACAAGCCGGGGCATATGATAAAAATGATTTCTATTTTCACGTAGAGCCTTTTAAAATTGATAGTTTAGATAACTTTGACAATGCTGCCTTAAAATTTGAAGGAACATTCTTTTCTGCTGGTATTTTTCCTGATTTTGATGAAACACTTACCTTACAACCAGATCATTCTTTAGGATTTTTAAGAGAAACACCAGCCGAAGGTTATCCAATGTATGGTGGTAAAGGTACTTTTAATGATACCATACAAATGAGTCATGAAGGATTAAAAGGGAATGGTTCATTAAATTATGTCGCTTCAACAACCTATTCTAACGATTTTGTTTTCTTACCTGATTCAATGCATGCCATTGCTCAAAGTTTTGAGGTAAAAGAAAGTCCTGTAGCAGTAGAATTTCCTCCTGTAGCAGGAGAAAATGTATATACAAGGTGGTTGCCAAAAAAAGATATTATGTATCACAAACAAATTACAAAACCTATTGCAATGTATGATATGAAATCTTTTATGCACGGGCAAACAATGATGCAACCAGATGGATTAACAGGAGAAGGGATTTTTGAATTTGAAAAAGCAGAATTAGAAGCGAACTTAATTCTATTTAATTTTAAAGATTTTAGATCTGATACGGCTGATTTTAGGTTAAAAGATTTAGATGATGGAGATTCTACAGCATTGGCTTTTTCTACCATAAATGTGAATGCTTTTGTAACTTTTGGTGATCGTTATGGGCATTTTAAATCAAATGGGGGAGGATCTCACATTAATTTTGAACCAATGCAATACATCTGTTTTATGGATGAGTTTAAATGGTTTATGGATAATGATGATATAGAAATGACTGCTGGAGAACAAAAAAGTACAGACGCATCAGGTGTTAAATTAGATGGTGCTCAGTTTATTTCTGTCCACCCCGACCAGGATTCTCTAAGTTTTTATTCTACCAAAGCTGTGTACGATCTAAAAAATAAAGTAATAAGTGCTGGTGGAGTTAAATTTTTGCAAGTTGCTGATGCTATGGTATATCCTGATAGTAGTTTGCTAATTATAGATAAGAAAGCAAAAATGAGAACGCTTAATAAATCTAGAGTTGTAGCAAGTTTTATTACTCAATATCATGATATTTATGATTGTAAAATAAATGTGTTTGGTAAAAAGAAATATGCAGGTTCGGGGTATATAGATTATTATGATGAGTTAGATGTAAGTCAAACAATTTTTATGCAAACAATTGCTGTAGATACTACAGGGCAGACTTTTGCAAAAGCAGAAATTGCGGATACGGCTAAGTTTACATTAAGCCCTAATTATGAATTCTATGGTAAGGTTAAACTTTTTGCAAATAGTGAATACCTAACCTTTAAAGGGTATTCAAGAATATCTCATGATTGTGATTTATTAAGTAAAAACTGGTTTACATTTGAAACAGAAATCGACCCTTATGAAATTTATATACCAGTAGATTCTACTACCAAAGATATAAATGGTAATACACTTTTTGCGAGTGTTATGTTAAGTTCAGATTCGTTAGGAATTTATACTTCTTATCTTAATAAGAAAAAGAAGTATAGTCATGTGGAAGTATTAGCTGCAAATGGGTTTTTGCATTATGATAAAGCTTCGGAAGAGTATCGCATATCTAATAAAGATAAATTGCAAGAAATGTCATTTAATGGAAATTATTTAAGCTTAAGCACCAAAACATGTAAGGTATATGGTGAAGGTTTAATTGATATTGGAGCTAATCTAGGGCAGGTTGAGGTTAAAACTGCCGGTACAGTTCAGCATAACCAGTTAGATAATGATGTAATTTTTGATTTAGTAGCAATGATAGATTTCTTTTTTGCTGATGAAGCGTTAAAAAAGATGACTAAAAAGCTACAAGAAGCCAGCTCTTTAGATCCTGCAAAATTAGATAGACCAACTTTTGAAAAAGGATTGAGAGAAATCTTAGGTAAAAAGGATGCCGATAAATTAATTGCTGAAGCGAGTCTTTATGGTGAATTTAAAAAATTACCAGAATCTATGCGAAAAACTTTAGTTTTTAATGATTTAAAAATGAAGTGGGATGATGAAGGAAGAAGATACAAATCATTTGGTAAAATTGGTTTAGGAAATATTGGTAACAAGCAAATTAATAAATATGTAAACGGTAAAGTAGAGTTAATTAAAAAACGTAGTGGAGATAAGCTTACCATTTATTTAGAAATAGACAAAAACAATTGGTATTTCTTTACTTATACAAGAGGTATGATGCAGGCTATTTCTTCTGATGCTGATTTTAATACTGCTATTAAAGAAACTAAACCAGATAAACGTAAATCTAAAGCTAAAAAAGGACAGCAATCATACGTATTTATGTATTCTACCGAAAGAAAGAAAAAAGACTTTTTAAGAAAATTTGATGAAGATTGATTGTTAGTTATTGATGCGTTATAATTGTAAACGCTGTGCCATTAAGTTTTCTTTTTTCATAAAAAATGAAATGAAAAACTAAAATGACAAGCTGCGAACATGTCAATTTGTTAGTGGGTGTTACGAAAATGACTAAAGACGATTTAGATAATGCGACTGTTATAAAAATAAAAAAATAATGAGATTAATTAAGGTTGTACTGTTATTTGTAATATTTACTAGTTGTGATACTCAACTATCATTAAACAATGATTTTTTAACTAAGAGATGGTTTTTAGATAAAGTTGTTCAGCTTGATACAGGTATAGAGTTACCTGTTAATGAGTGTAATTATATTGAATTTTATGATGATAACAGTTATATTTCGCATGGGCTTATTAAAGGTAAAGGAAAATGGAGTGTTAGGGATGAATACATTGAGTGTGAAGGGAGAAAATTGAAAATTATTAATTTATCTAATAATGAATTATCTATGGAATTAGATGGAAATTATTATTATTTTTCTTTAAAATGTAAAATAGAGCCCTAACAGCTCGGCATCTTCCAAATAAGTAATAATCGCTTAAAGACATAATGAGTGTTAAATTGTCAATTTTGAATTGTTGGAGCAGCTTAACAGTTGGTGCGAATAATTATTCGCCCGTACGCTTAGAATGCTGGTGTAATTAAAAAAAGATACCGAACAAATTATTTGTTCCTCATAATTTTTCGGTAGACGTGGTTTGCTGGAAAAAAACGTAATTAAAACGGATTCGTCATGCTGAATTTATTTCAGCATCTGACTATGAAAGAAAGAGTTTTAGCCTTAACAGTCCATTAAGTTTTCAACTAATTAAAAAAATCAAACACCACTTTTGCTCGTTTTGTACTTATGGTATCTTCTAGCTCGGGTAGTGTAGCTTTTTTTATACGAGCCACAGATTTAAATTTCCATAACAATTGCTGAGCAGTTTTATAACCTATACCTTCAATTTTATCCAACTCAGAAGTAATGGCACCTTTACTTCTTTTATTCCGATGGTGAGTAATACCAAAACGATGTGCCTCATTTCTTAAATACTGAATAACCTTTAACGATTCCGATTTTTTATCAATATATAAAGGAACAGAATCTCCAGGAAAATAAATTTCCTCTAAGCGTTTGGCAATACCAATAATGGTAATTTTTCCCCTTAGCCCTAATTTATCAATACTTTTTAAAGACGCACTTAATTGTCCTTTACCACCATCAATAATAATCAGTTGGGGGAGTGGTTCATTTTCATCTAAAAGTCTTTTGTATCTTCGGTAAATTACTTCAGTCATCGAAGCAAAATCATCAGGACCTTCAACTGTTTTAATGTTAAAATGGCGATAATCTCTTTTGCTGGGTTTAGCATCTTTAAAAACAACACATGCCGAAACAGGGTTTGTTCCCTGAATATTAGAGTTATCAAAACATTCAATATGCTTTGGTAATACTTTCATGCGTAAATCCTTTTGCATTCGTTCTAAAATCCGATCAGAATTTTTGGTTGGGCTAACGCTTGTTTTTTGCTTTAAACGTTCTAATCGGTAATACTTAGCATTCCGCTCCGAAAGTTCTAATAACTGTTTTTTATCTCCTCGTTGAGGTATGGTGAAAGAAATACTTTTATCCGTTAAATCTGGTTTAAACGGAACAATAACTTCTTTAGAATCACTATCAAATCGTTGCCTAAGCTCAGCAATTCCCATTTGTAATAAAGTATCATCTGTTTCTTCTAACTTTTTCTTTAACTCTATGGTATGCCCTTGAATGATAGCGCCATTAATTACTTTTAAATAATTTACATAACCATATTTATCATCAGAAATAATAGAAAAAACATCAACATCATTAATTGTTGGGCTAACAATAACAGATTTACTTTGGTATTTTTCTAAAGTTTCAATTTTCTCTTTTAAAAGATGAGCTTTTTCAAATTGTAAGTTACTAGCGTAATCTTTCATCATTGGTTTTAAGTGCTTGGTAACACTATTAATATTTCCTTTTATAATAGATTTAATATCAGCTATTGAGTTGTTATATTCTTCTTCCGTTTGTTCGTTAATACAAGGGGCTTTACAGTTTCCGATATGGTATTCTAAACAAACTTTAAATTTTTTGGCAGTTACATTTTGAGTAGATAAATTGTAATTACAGTTTCTTAAAGGATAAAGCTCTCTAATTAACTCTAAAACCGTATTCATCATTTTTATTGATGCATATGGACCAAAATAGGAAGAGCCATCTTTAATTACATTTCTTGTTGTAAAAATTCTTGGAAAACGTTCTTTTTTGATACAAATCCAAGGGTAAGTTTTATCATCCTTAAGCAAAATGTTATACTTAGGTTGGTATTTTTTGATAAGGTTGTTTTCTAAAAGCAGCGCTTCAATTTCGGTATTTACTACAATGGTTTTTATTTCGGCAATCTGTTTTACTAAAATAGCTGTTTTGCCAATTTGGTTTTTGGTAAAATAAGAAGACACCCTTTTTTTTAAGTTTTTTGCTTTGCCAATATAAAGTATAAGACCTTCAGAATTGTAATATTGATAAACACCAGGCTTGCTTGGAAGGTTTTTGATGGTATTTTTGAGTACGGTATCCACGTTAACAAAGTTACTCGCTTTTATTAATCCATAAAGTAATTAATTAAAATTAATAGGAATCCAATATTAATATTTCAAAAAACCTTAATTTAAGGGTTTTGCTACATATCTTTAATTCAGCAATAAATACTATTCTTTAGTCTAAAAGTTGAAACCATTTTATAATGATTGTAGTACTATTGCTTTAAACAAATTATCATAATATGAAAAAGTCAGTATTAATTATCATCACAACTCTTTTTGTGATGAATACTTTTGCTCAAACGGGGCCAGGAGGAGTAGGGTCTAATGATGGAAGTTCAGCTTTAAAGATGTGGTTTAGAACGGATAACGGTGTTGTTGGAACAACTAATGTTAGTGCTTGGTCTAATTCTGCTGGAGTTGCAGCACATAATTTAACTTCTTCAGGAACAGGTAGACCTTCATTAAACTCTGGTGGTGCTAACGGCTATGATTTTTTAAATTTTGATGGGAATGATTTTTTTGGCATAACAGGAGCTTTAACAGTCGCTAATTTTGTGACAGATCAAGCATCCACTTTTATAGTTAATAAAAGAGGTGCAAGTTCTAGTTCTTGGGTGTATGCAACACACCCACATCAAATACAAAGATTCTCATGCCATGTTGCCTGGAATAACAGTAAAGTGTATTATGATATAGGTTCTTGTTGTGCTTCTACAGCAAGACTTCAAACAGGTGCATTAAGTAATTTAAATAATTATTCAATCTGGTCGTATGACGCTTTAAATTCTTCAGGAAAGCAATTGTATAGAGATGGGGCACTTCTTCAAAATAGAGCTAATACATTAACTTATTCGTCTCACGCTTCTCATACATTTAGAATAGGAGAAGCTTATAAAGGACAAATTACAGAGGTTATAATATTTAATCAAAAAATAAATACTGCACAACGATATGTTATAGAAAATTATTTATCAGGTAAATATAATATTCCTTTAACCGCTAATAATATCTACACACAAGATGATGTTGCAAATGGAGATTTTGATCATGATATCGCAGGTATTGGTCGTGTTGATGCCTCAAATATTCATAATAATGCTCAAGGTACAGGAATGGTAAGAGTGTTAAACCCAACTAATTTAGGTGATGACGAGTTTTTAATGTGGGGACATGATAATGGTGTTGCTGAGGCAACAAATATTATAGATGTGCCTTTAGGTGTAATTGCTAGGTTTGATAGGGTTTGGAGAGTTAGTGAGGTTAATCTTTCTGGAGCTTCAGTTAGTGTTGGTGATATTGATATGCAATGGGATTTATCTGGATTAAATGCTGTAACACCTTCAGATTTAAGGCTGTTGATAGATACAGATGATGATGGTTTGTTTGCTGATGAAACACCAATTGCAGGAGCTGTAAGTTTGGGAGGGAACATTTATGGATTTATTAAAGTTCCTGGTGGAGCTTTAGGAATTTCTGATAATAGGAGGTTTACACTTGCTACTGTAGATAAAATTCAAACACCTTTACCTGTAGAGTTAATTAGTTTTGAAGCAAATGCTAATGAAAATAGAGTTGACTTAGAATGGATAACAGCTTCAGAGATTAATAATGATTTTTTCACCATAGAAAGAAGTAGTGATGCTATAAATTGGGAAGACGTAAGTAAAATAAACGGGGCAGGAAACAGTAATCAAACAATTTCATATTATGATGTAGATTATAATCCAATAGTAGGAACTTCTTACTATCGTTTAAAACAAACAGATTTTAATGGCGAATATAAATATTCGAATATTGTACCCGTTAAATTTATTAAAGGAACTTCAGAAAATCAACTCATAAATATTTTTCCTAACCCTGCAAATTCAGGAAGTATTGTAGAATTGAAATTTGAAAACATAACTGAAGATGAAATTTTAGTTGTTTTAAGAGATATTAAAGGGAGAGAGTTTTACTCTAAAATACATATTGATATTGTGGATGGTAAATTAATAGGTATACCTATTGATGATAATGTACCAAAAGGGATATATTTAATCACAGCTACGTCAGAAAATCAAATATATAGCCAGAAATTGATTGTAAAATAAAAAACAATTCTAGGTTTCCGATTTTTCATTATAGACATTAATTCTATTGTTTTGCTTTAGAAAAGGCTGAATATCTTATGTAAATATGTATCTGTAAAATAGTTAGCAATCACTATCAAAGTGTATTTTTTATCGATAAACCCAACTATTTCATTGTCAAGTGTTAGTTTTTTTATAATTTAGTCGCATCTAAAAGCCTAGTTATGAAAAAAATCAACTCTATATTATCGTTGTTGTTAATGATTACAACATCAGTAAGTTATGCTCAAATAAAGCATACTAAGTTTAGTACTGTTATTAATCTTGACACAACAACTTCTAATGCACAATTTTATAATTCAACCATAGATCAAAGACCTGATAATGGAGGTTATATTATAGGTAAATATTATGATGATGGAACATATGGTTGTCGACCGAGTATGATGATGTTAGATTATAAAGGAAATATCATTTTGGATACAGTTTACGAGATGTCACCTTTTGACGGTATGGCTGGAACCGAATATAGAAACAATGTTGTTACCTCATCTGGTAATGCTATGTTATATAATAGTTATGCTGCTGTTCCAAATTATTTAGGCGCACCTTATTTAATAAAAACAGATTTTAATGGGAATGTTTTATGGCAGAATGCTTATTCTGATAGTTTATTAGACATGAACTTTAACCAAGTTATTAGCACTTTAGATGGAGGTTATATGCTTGTTGGAAAAAATATTTGGGGGGACAGTCTCCTCTTTTACGGGGAGGAATATCTTTGAAAATTGATGCCAATGGTCTTTTAGAGTGGAGTAAAATATATGCGAATAAGGATACGATGTTATTAGATTTTCAAACAGTTTTACAAACTAATGATGGTGGTTATTTTTATGTAGGTTCTGCATTAAATGATGTAGGAGCTCAAAAACCGCTAACACCTCTGTCTACTTTAATTAATATGATTAGAACTGATGTAAACGGTGCAACTTTGTGGAGTAAAGGATTAATTTTTAAAGGGCCAGTTGATAATGAAGCTTATTACGGGCAACATTCTTCTGGTATGATAAGCGATTCTAATGCATTTGTTTCATTTACAGTTCAAGATACTTCTAATGGGGCGAATACTACCAGTTTAGCAATGAGTAGTGTAAATGTTTTTACAGGAATAACTAATTGGAGTAAAATGTATTCTTTACCTGGAGGAGAACAATTATCTTTAAGAAAAGCCATTGCTGATAATGAAGGTAATATCATTGTAAATGCCAATGATATTAATAACAATACAGGAATTGTGTTTATGTTTGATGAGTTTGGATCTTTAATAAGAAATAAACGATTTTCAACTTCTAATTCAGGGAATTTCGTAAACAATACCATTACAACATTAGATGGTGGATTTATGCATATGAATGAAGTAGATATGAAAAAAGTTTTATTAGTTAAAACAGATGGAGATCTAAATCCTTCCTGTCCAGAAGTAGATAGTGTGTATGCTTTTATGTTATCTGAAACCGTATTAATAGATACTTCTTATTTTGGTATTTCTGATACAATAGTTGATATACCTAATATCTCTGCTATTCCTTTTGGATTTGGATTAGCTTTTTCTATGCAAAATGATGACAGTGTAATCTGTGTATGCAGTAATACATTAACAGGTACTGTTTACGATAATTCTACACCAGCAGAAAATGCAAAAGTATTTCTATTTAAAAAAGGAATGGTTCCATTGCCATGGCAGCCTTATGATACCACAAGAACTGATGCAGCAGGTAATTATGCATTTTATGATTTTCCTACCGATAGTTTTATTGTTAGAGTAGAACCTAACCCAGCTTTACAGCCAAACGCGGTAACATCATATTTTAAACAAGTAGGTTTTTGTTTTAAGTGGGATAGTGCAGGGGTTTTTCATGTACACTGTGATTCTGGAGTTGTAGTAAATGATATTGATTTAATTAACATAACTCTTATGACTGGTAACAGTTCTTTAAGTGGTTATGTTTTTGAAAATACAGGAGGTTTTAGTAAAGGCTCATTTATACCCGGAGACCCAATACCAGGGATGGATATTACTGTAGAGCAATCACCTGGAGGTATTGTAGGAACAGCTACAACAAATGGAAGTGGATTTTATGATTTGCCTAACCTAGATAATAGTGCTACTTATGTGATATCTATGGATCTGCCTGGTTTACCAATGGATTCTGTATATACAATGATAGTTAATTTAACAGATACTCTTTTTGACTCTTTAAATTTCTATGTTGATACTACGGGAATATTTATTTTAAATGATAGCTCTCCTGTAGGTATAAATGTTATAAGTTTTAATGATTTAAAAGTTGATATTTATCCAAATCCATCATCAGCTGATTTTAATATTGTTATTGTAGCTACAAAACCAGAAGAGATTGAATACGAATTGATTAACGAATATGGTCAATCAGTTGTTAATGAAATTACGGCTATAAATTCAGGTGATAATACCATCAGTATAGATGCTAAAGGTTTATCTCAAGGAATTTATTTCTTAAAAATAAAACAATCAAATAAAATCTATATCAAGAAATTGATTAAAATGTAAATAATTCGAACAATGATTAAAAAAGTAATAGTTTTTTTTATAATATCAGTATCTATTGTTTCTTGTGGAGTCGATCAAAGACCTGGAGACCCTATTCCTGAAATGGATATAACAGAAGAACAGTCTTCAGAAGGTTTAGATGATATTCCTGAAGATGAGAATACTAATACATCTATTGAAGATGAAAAAAAGATTAAACCGAATTCTGAAAAAAAATAACATAAATAGTTTTATGATGTGAAAAAGGTTTTAAAACTTTAAAAAATTAAAGAGTCATTTATGACTCTTTTTTTTATATTTACTTATATGTATATAAAAAGAAATATATTTTTAACACTACTTTTTTTTGTGAGTTTAATTGTTACCGCTCAAACTTATAATTTTACTAATTATAATGTTGGAGAAGGATTAGAACAATCGGATATTCTATGTGTAAGCCAATCCAGTAACGGTTATTTACTGTATGGGTCTAATGGTGGAGGTTTAGGTTTTTATGATGGGTATAATTTTAATTCTATAAAAGAAAAGAATGGGTTGTCGAATAACATAGTTTTTTCAATAGAAATTGATTCATATAATTATGTTTGGTGTGTAACAAATTCTGGTGTCAACAAAATTGATAATAACCTAAAAAAGGTGTTAAATATTTATAAAAAGGGTTTCCCTTTTTACTCAACATCATATGCTGCTGATAAAGATATCATTTATTTTGGCTCACAAAAAGGAGTATATTATTATGATAATGAAATTGATTCCCTTCAATATCTTCAAACAAATAATGAAAAATTAAATTCATCTGCAATAATGACATTGTTTAATGATAAGCAAGGTAATTTATGGGCTGGCACAAAAAGGAATGGGTTATTTAAAATTGAAGGGAAAAGAGTTTTACAGTTTTCTTTAAAAACTGGTATGCCATCAAATTATATCAAAACAATTATAGAGAGTAAAGATAAAATTTGGGTAGGGAGCTTAATGGGGTTAACATTAATTGAGGCTGATACTATTTCGGACTTTACTCTACCAAGTGATTGGAAAGCTAGTTTAACCATTACATCTGCAACAATGTATAAAAATGAGCTGGTATTTGGAGCTCTTAATAACCACCTTTATTTTGTAAATCCAAAAAATAATAAATACAGGATTATTAATGCTGAAAATGGATTTAACTATAAAAAAGTTTGGTCACTTTATACGGATACCGAAAATGTATTATGGCTAGGGGTTATCGGTCAAGGGTTAGTTAAGTATAATCCTACATTCACTTATTTTAATGAGGAAAATGGTTTGTCAAACAGTTACATACATACTATATTCTGTGATAAAAATGAGACTTGGGTGGGGCATAAAAGTAATGGGATAGATATAATTAGAAATAATCAAATTATTAAAAGAATTTCTACTGAAAATTTAGGAACAAGTATTGTTAATAGAATAACAAAAATTAAAGGAGTAATATATATAGGTACAAATTCTGGAATTAAAAAATATATTAACGGAGAATTAAAAAATATAAGCTTTTCTGGGGCATTAAAAAATGACGTTTACGCCATTTATCCTCATAACAATAAAGTTTATGTGGGAACAAAATTAGGGTTGTATATAATTAATGGAGACTCTTTATTTTCTGTAGAAAATACGCCAACCGATTTTATTTTTGATTTAATTACTTATGAGAACAAACTATATATGGCAAGTAATGGAGGTTACTATGTATATGATGGTAATTCATTTAATTATATATCTAAGCAAGAAGATTTTGATGTTGGTAGGGTGAGAAGTTTTGTGATAGATGAAGAACGATTATGGATAGGTACCAATTCAGGCATTTATATTAAAAAAGGAAATACACATAAAAAAGTAGATGAAGACAATGGATTGTCTTCAGATAATATTTATTTCTTAAAAAAGGATAAGGAAGGCTATATTTGGGCAGGCTCTAATAAAGGAGTGGACCGAATAGAAATAAAAAGTGTTTATGCTAATATTAGAGGTCAGTTAACTCCAATATTGGTACGAAACTATAGCAAACCAGAAGGTTTAATTGGAGTAGAATGTAATTTGAACGCTGTAGATATCAATACTAATAATGAAATGTGGTTTGGAACAATTAATGGGGCTTTTATCTATAATCAAAAAGAAGATGTATTAAACAATGTGCCACCAAATGTTACCTTAAATAATATTAAGCTCAATTTTAATGATGTTGATTGGAAAAACTATACATCGACAATAGATTCGTTGTCTGGACTACCTAGTAATTTAGATTTAACCTATAAAAACAATAATTTAATTTTTGAATATGTAGGTGTTTCTTTAAGAAATCCCGAAAAGGTTTTTTATCAATACCAACTAGAAGGTTTAGATGAAGACTGGTTACCATTAACACAAGATAGAAAAGCAGTTTATACCGCTCTTTCTCCAGGTAGTTATACCTTTAAGTTAAGAGCAAAAAATAACGATAATGTTTGGACTGAAGCCCCTATTACTTATTCATTTATTATTGCTCCGCCATGGTATCAAACAAAAACGTTTTACACCATTGCTGTACTTTTATTAATTATTGCAGTCTATCTTATTATATATGTAAGAACAAGAAATTTGAAGAAAACTCAAGAAATTCTTACTAAAAAAGTTGATGAACGAACGAAAGAATTACGCGAGGAAAAAGAAAAGGTAGAATATGTTAATACCGCTCTTGCAGAGCAAAAAACAGTAATAGAGGTTGCCAATAAAAATATTACAGATAGTATTAATTACGCGAAAAAAATTCAAGATGCTATTTTACCTCATATCAATAAATTGGATGATTATGTAAAAAAGGTATCTGTACTTTATATGCCTAAAGATGTGGTTTCTGGCGATTTTTATTGGTTTGAGAAAATTGGAGATAAATTGATTTTAGCAGTTTCAGATTGTACTGGTCACGGAGTTCCCGGTGCATTTATGAGTATGATAGGGGTAAATAATTTAAATCAGATCATTTTAGAAAAGCATATTACCAATCCATCATTAATATTATCAGAGTTAAATAAAGCCATTAAAACAGTTTTACAACAAGAGGCTGTGGATAGTGAGAGTAGAGATGGAATGGATATTTCTATTTGTTGTTTTGATTTGAAAGAAAATACGGTTCAATATGCGGGCGCTTTTAGACCTTTAATTTATATTAGAAATAATGAATTGATTGAATTGAAAGGAAGTAGACAGCCAATAGGAGGAAGTGCTCCATTCAATTTTGTTTATGACCTTAATGAGTTTAGTTTTTTAGATAATGATGTTTTCTACATGTTTTCTGATGGGTATCCTGATCAGTTTGGTGGTGTAAAAGGAAAAAAATTCATGAACAAAAGGCTAAAGCAATTGTTTATGGAGAATTTCGAAAAAACACCACAAGAACAAGAGCTAATCTTGAAGCAGGAGTTAATTAACTGGATGGGGAATGAAGAACAGATTGATGATGTGCTGGTAATGTGTGTTAAATTTTAATTTATCACATAAATCCTAACTCTAATTTAGCCTCTTCACTCATCATATCTTTATCCCAAGTTGGCTCCCAAGCTAAATCTACCGTTGCAGATTTAACGCTCCACATATCTTCAACTTTTTGTCTAATTTCTTCAGGCATACTTTCTGCAACAGGACATGAAGGAGATGTTAAGGTCATAATGATAGCAACATTAAAATCTTTATCTACATTAATTTCATAGATTAATCCCATCTCATATACATCAACAGGAATTTCAGGATCGAAAACCGTTTTTAAGGTTTCAATTACTAATTCTTCTACATCTTTAGTAGTAATTTCTTTTTTATGTTCTTCCATTTTTTTTTAGTCTTAAAGTATAAAGTTTATAAAGTTAATTCGTTTTTAACTTAGCATTATAAACCAACGCATACATTTTAATTTGTTTTACCATAGCAACTAAACCATTGCTTCTTGTAGGTGATAAGTGTTCTTGTAATCCTATTTTATCAATAAAAAATAAATCAGCTTCAGTAATATCTTTTGGTGTCTGATTTGAAAATACTTGAATCACTAAAGCAATAATTCCTTTAGTAATAATAGCATCACTATCTGCAGAAAAAATAAGTTTACCATCAGTTAAATCTGCCTGTAACCAAACCCTACTTTGGCATCCTTTAATCAGGTTGTCTTCGGTTTTATTTTCTTCCTTTATAATGGGTAATTCTTTTCCTAACTCAATAATGTGCTCATACTTATCCATCCACTCATCAAAAAGTGCAAACTCTTCAATTATTTCGTTCTGTATTTCTTGTATTGTTTTCATTTTTAATGATTATTAATGTTGGTAAGTTTTTACCCCTGCATTTATTTTTAACGGTATAGAATTTTCTTCTGGAGGTTTAGGGCATGAATAAACATAATTGTATGCACAATAAGGGTTATAGGCTTTGTTGAAATCTATAATTATCATATTATCATTAGGTATTCTTAAGTCAATAAATCTACCTCCGCCATAAGATTCACCCCCATTTGTTTCATCTGTGAAAGGAAGGAAAAGATAATTTTCATAACCTTTTTTCAGTTTTAAATTTTGGTTTTGATAAATTTCTAAAACAACTTGTTTGTTGTCTATAGTAAAATGAGCTTCACCATATTTTATATAGATTGGTTTTCGAGAAGTTGTTGTTGCCATTTTAAAAGGTTTTTCATTAGGCGTTCTAATAAAACTGGCTTCTACTCTATATTTTTCATCTATAGGGAAATACGCTAAGCCTTCAAATGTTTTTTGATCAACTAAAGTTAATGGAGATTCTTCAGGGGTAGAAAATTCTTTATTTAAGGTATCTTGGAAACTTTTAATTTCTTTTATATAGTCTACATTCTGACCTTTTGCAAAGATGCAAGTAAATAATATCAATATAAGAATAGTTTTTTTTAACATTATACCAACATATTTACGGCTCTTTTCAGTGCATTAATAAAAACATCTATTTCTTCAAAAGTATTGTAAAAAGCAAAAGAAGCTCTAGCAGTTCCAGGAATTTCAAATCTATTCATTAAAGGTTCTGTACAATGATGTCCTGTTCTTATTGCTATTCCAAGTTTATCTATTATTGTTCCAACATCCGATGGGTGAGTACCATCTACCACAAAAGATAATACACTTGCTTTGTTATTTGCTTCGCCTATTATTCTTACTCCTTCTATTTGTTTGATTTGAGTAGTAGCATAATTTAGCAATTCGTGTTCATAAGCTTCAATCTTATCAATACCAATTGCATTCATATAATCAATAGCTGCTGCTAAACCAATACCTCCAACAATATTAGGTGTTCCTGCTTCAAATTTATGTGGTAATTCGTTGTAGGTAGTCTTTTCAAAAGTTACCGTTTTAATCATATCTCCACCACCTTGATAGGGAGGAAGTTCGTTTAAAATATCTTCTTTTCCGTATAAAATTCCAACACCAGTTGGTCCTAGCATTTTATGAGCAGAAAAAACGTAAAAATCGCAGTTTAAGTCTTGTACATCTACTTTAGTATGTGGTACAGCTTGTGCTCCATCTATTAAAACATAAGCACCTTTTTGGTGTGCTTTTTTGATGATTTCTTTAACAGGATTAATTGTCCCTAATGTATTAGAAACGTGTGTTACAGCAACTAATTTAGTTTTTTCGGAAAGTAAATTTTCATACTCTTCCATTAAAAATTCACCTTTATCATTGATGGGCACAACTTTTAAAATAGCCTCTTTTTCTTCGCAAAGCATTTGCCAAGGCACTATATTAGAGTGATGCTCCATGGTAGAGATAATAATTTCATCTCCTTTATTAATGTGTTTTTTTCCAAAACTTGAAGCAATTAAATTGATACTTCCAGTAGTTCCGCTCGTAAAAATTACTTCGTGGTTATGTTTGGCATTAATAAATGTTTGTACACTTGTTCTCGCTTCTTCGTAAGCAGTTGTAGCTTCTTGACTCAACGTGTGTATTCCTCTGTGAATATTACTGTTCTCGTAAGTGTAATATTTACCAATAACATCAATAACTTGCTGTGGCTTTTGCGATGTAGCTCCATTATCTAAATAAACTAATGGTTTACCATTTACTTCTCTCGTTAAGATGGGGAAATCTTTTCGGATAGCTGCTATGTCAAGTATATTTGTTTTCATTTGTATTATCATTATCGTCATTGCGAGTTTTCCTTGAGTATGTTTTGCGTGAGCAAAATTTCCAAAAGGAAACGAAGCAATCTTATTATAAAAAGTGAGATTGCTTCATTTCGTTGCACTCCATTCGCAATGACGTAGTTTAACTATACCTTTCATCAATTTTAGTATCGATATAATTTTTAAGTGGTAAAATGCTCACATTATTTAAAGCATCTTTAACAAAAGCAGTAATCATTAAATTGATAGCACTTTTTCTGCTAATTCCTCTAGCTCGTAAATAAAATATTGCTTCTTCATCAATTTGTCCAATAGTAGAACCATGGCTACATTTTACATCATCAGCATAAATTTCTAGTTCTGGTTTAGAAAAAATTGCAGCATCATCAGTTAATAAAATGTTATTGTTCTGTTGAAACGCATTGGTCTTTTGAGCATCAGGTCTAACAAAAACTTTTCCATTAAAAACACCAACCGAATTATCATTTAAAATACCTTTATAAACCTGATTAGAGTTACAGTTAGGTTTTAAATGATCAACCACTGTATGGTTGTCAATATGGTTTTTTTCAGCACCTAAATAAATACCATTTAAGTTGGTTTCGCAACCTTCGGCATTTACTTCAATGTTTAAATTGTTTCGGATTAACTTTCCTTCAAGGGTGATGGTGTTGATGGTGAAATTACTGTCTTTACGTTGGTAAGCTTGTTCGCTAGCAATGTGGTAATTATCTCCGTTAGTATTTTGAATTTTATTGTATTCAACATTACTGTTTGGATTTAAATAGAATTCAGCAACACTGTTGGTAAAACATTCTTCGCTTTCTAGGTTAACAAAAGATTCAATTATTTTTACACTACTGTTATCGTGTGCTTTAACAATTGTTCTTGTGTTAGTAATAATATTGCTTTCAGTAACTAAATTTATGATGTGAATAGGTTTTTCTATCACTGCATTTTTATCTAAATCAATAAAAATACCATCAGTAAAAGTTAAGGTGTTTAATGCAATAAAAATTTCTTTTTCTGCTTTAGCAATACCTCCTAAATGGTGTTTTAAAAAACCATTTTCTTGCTGAATAGCTTCTTTTAATCCTAAGATATTAATTCCTTTTTCTGTTTCAATTTGAGATAAATCAGCTCTATAAAATCCATTAACCAAAACAAGGATGTTAGCATTTAATTCAGGAATTAAATAATCTTCAACAGCAAATTGTGTTGTAGAAATTTCTTGCTGAACGCCATAATTCTTATTGATAATTTTACCAATTCGGGTATATTTCCAATATTCTGTTTTAGAAGTTGGAAAATCTAAAGATGCTAATGCCTTTTTTGCATTTAGCCTCAGCTCTTGAGCAAATTGAGGCTCATTAGCAAAGTCTAATTCACTTAAACTTTCTATTAAAATGTCCTTTTTTGTTTGTTCTTGTATCATTATTTAGAAATGTTAAATTTTAAGTTGTAAATTTTAAATAAGTATGAATTCAACATTCATTATTTATAATTCAACATTTTCATTTTTTATCCAATCGTAACCTTTTTCTTCTAACTCCAACGCTAATTCTTTACCACCAGTTTTTACAATTTTACCTTGATACAATACGTGAACAAAATCAGGTATAATATAATCTAGTAATCTTTGGTAATGCGTAATGACAATAGTTGCGTTATTATCTGTTTTTAAAGCATTTACACCGTTAGCAACAATTCTTAAAGCATCAATATCTAACCCAGAATCTGTTTCATCTAAAATAGAAAGTTTAGGTTTAAGCATAGCCATTTGAAAAATCTCATTTCTTTTCTTTTCTCCACCAGAAAAACCTTCGTTTACTGATCGGCTTGCTAATTTAGCATCTAACTCTACCAATGCAGATTTTTCTTTTACTAAAGCTAAAAATTCTTTAGCTTTCATATTGTCTTCACCTTTGTAAGCACGAGTTTCGTTAATTGCTGTTTTTAAGAAATTAATGTTACTTACTCCAGGTATTTCAATAGGGTATTGAAAAGCTAAAAACAATCCTTCTCTAGCTCTATCTTCTGGGTTTAAATCCAATAAATCTTTACCATCAAAATCTACTTCACCTTGGGTAACCTCATACTCTTCTCTACCAGCTAAAACTGAAGATAAGGTGCTTTTTCCAGAACCATTTGGTCCCATAATAGCATGTACTTCACCAGCTTTAATTTCTAAGTTAATTCCTTTAAGAATTTCTTTATCGCCAATGTTGGCATGTAAATTTTTTATTTTTAACATATTTTATTCTGTTAGTTGAAACAAATGTTGTTCCAATTTTTATCTGCTTTATTTTTATATTTTGATTCGTCTTTATTCCATTTATTTAGGGTGTTTATGCCTAATTTATTATAGAATAAATAGAGTTTATCATCAATTATTTTATAGGTTGTTGGATTAACAGAAACCTTATCTGCTTTTTCTAATCCCATAGCATAAGCACACCAGCCACCATACATAGGTTCGTATTTAGTAGGCGTTTTTATAAAAGCTCTTTTATTAATTTGTGTTCTAAAATAATAAACTACTCCATTGTATTTGTATTGTATAGATGACTGCCCTTTGGTAGGTTTATCTATAAAATAAGCCACCGGATCATAACCTTGAATGGCAACATTTTTATTTAAATTAAAATGAGCTAAACGTGTTTCTTTACTTTCTTGCGCTTGAGAAAAGGAAGTTAAGTTTACTATTAAAAAGAATAAGAGTATTACCTTTTTAAATAGATTTAAATTAACAGCCCCCTGATTTTTTAAGCTTCTTCCTTTGTCTGAAGCAACAAAATCTTCCCCTCTCAAGATGGGATAGTTAGTTAATGATATGTTATTTAAATAGCTCATTTATTCAGATAAGATAATGTTCCAGTTTTTATCAGCTGTAGTTAGTGATTTTGGTTCATCTTTATTCCATTTTTTAATGGTATTTATTCCAAAACTATTGTAAAAAACATATAATTTTCCATCAATTATTTTAAAAGTTTCCGGATCAGCTTCCATTTTTACGGGTTTCTTTTTTGCTAAAGCATAAGCACACCAACCACCGTATGCAGGCTCGTATTTTTCAGGATTAGTTTTAAAATATTCACGACTTTTTTCACTAACAAAATAATAAGTAAGGCCTTTATAAGTGTAAGCGATATTTTCGTTTCCTGGTGTAGGTTTATTGGCAAAATAAGTCATTGGATCATATCCCGATAAGGCAACATGATCATCATCAATGCTATAATGTTTTAAACGCGTATTTTCATTTTGTTGCGCTTGAGAAAATAATGTTAGGTTGATGATAAAAAAGAATAGGAGCGTTGTCTTTTTATAAAGGTTTGATTTAACACACCCCTGATTTTGTAAACTTCTTCCTTTGTCAGAAGCAGCAAAATTTTCCCCTCTCAAAAGGGGAGTTGATGCTGAAAATATATTTTTTAAAAAATTCATTTTACTTCGTTTATAGTTCGTTAACCAACACTACCTTCTAAACTAATTTCTAATAGCTTTTGAGCTTCAACAGCAAATTCCATTGGTAATTGATTTAATACATCTTTACAATACCCGTTAACAATTAAGTTAATTGCTTTTTCGGTACTAATACCTCTTTGGTTACAGTAAAAAATTTGATCTTCACCAATTTTAGAAGTTGTTGCTTCGTGTTCTACTTTTGCCGTACTATTTTTTGTTTCGATATATGGGAAGGTGTGTGCACCACATTTATCTCCCATTAATAAAGAATCGCATTGAGTAAAGTTACGAGCGTTGCTTGCACTTTTATTAATCTGAATTAATCCTCGGTAAGAGTTGTTACTAAAACCTGCAGAAATTCCTTTTGATATTACTGTACTTTTAGTGTTTTTACCAATGTGAATCATTTTTGTACCTGTATCGGCTTGCTGATGATTGTTGGTAACCGCAACAGAGAAAAATTCTCCAATTGAATTGTCTCCTTTTAAGATACAAGAAGGATATTTCCAAGTAACTGCTGAACCTGTTTCTACTTGAGTCCAAGATATTTTTGAACCAGTATGGCAAATTCCTCTTTTGGTTACAAAATTGAAAATTCCACCAACACCATTTTTATCACCAGGATACCAGTTTTGTACGGTAGAGTATTTTATTTCTGCACCATCTAAGGATATTAATTCTACTACAGCAGCGTGTAATTGATTCTCGTCTCTTGAAGGAGCGGTACAACCTTCTAAATAACTTACATAACTGTCGTTATCGGCAATTAATAAGGTTCTTTCAAACTGACCAGTATTGGCTTCGTTTATTCTAAAATAGGTAGATAATTCCATTGGGCAACGAACACCTTTAGGAATGTAGCAAAAAGAACCATCAGAAAATACTGCTGAGTTTAATGCTGCATAAAAATTATCGGTACTTGGAACAACTGTTCCTAAATATTTTTTTACTAATTCGGGATGGTCTTTAACTGCTTCGCTAAAAGAGCAAAAGATGATACCTAATTCGCCTAATTTTTCTTTAAAAGAAGTTTTTACAGAAACAGAATCTATTACAAAATCTACAGCAACACCACTTAACGCTTTTTGCTCGTCCATAGATATTCCTAATTTATCCATAGTAGCTTTTAGTTCTGGATCTACATCTTCCCAATCTACCTCTACGCTGTCTTTTGGCGCGGCATAGTAAGATATGTCTTGAAAATCTATTTCAGGATAATCTACGTGAGCCCATTTTTTTTCTGTCATTGTTTGCCAATGCGCAAAGGCTTTCAATCTAAAATCTAACAACCATTGTGGTTCGTCTTTTTTTGATGAAATTAAACGCACAACATCTTCGTTTAATCCTTTTGGGATTACTTCTGATTCAATATTGGTTGTAAAACCGTATTTATATTCTTGATTTTCGGCTAACTGCTTACCTAATTCGTCTTCAGTTATTGCTTTAACTTTTTTCATTCTTTTTTACATTGAAAAACTTTCGCCACAGCCACAAGTTCTGTTCGCGTTAGGGTTATTAAAAATAAAACCTTTACCATTTAGTCCGCCAGAAAAATCTAATTCTGTACCGGCTAGGTATAAGATGCTTTTTTTATCGCAAACTATTTTTACGCCTTTGTCTTCAAATTCTTTATCGTTATCGTTAATAATGTGATCGAAGGTTAAATCGTAAGACAAACCTGAGCAACCACCACCTTTAACACCAACACGAATAAAGCTACCCTCGGGAGCATTATCGTCTGCCATTAGTTTAATGGCTTGGTTTTTTGCGTTTTCTGAAACTGTTATCATAATCTCTTATTTAGATTGGTTCTAAATTACTGCAAAAATACCTAAAATGTGGTACTCGTACAAGTTCCTTGAGCTGTATTTTTAAAAAACATTTTTTGATGGAGTAGGTTGAGTTTGTTGAGAATTACCGTTTATTTTGTTTGGCTTAGGGATAGGAGTGGCATACTTTTTTGAATAAACGGATTAAAAGTTACACTAATTGTTAAGATAACTTTTGAGAAGTGAAATGAAAAAAAGATATAACGTATAGCCCGACCATTTAGGGAAGCCCCTAATTATAAAGGAGAAGAGCTATTATAATCTTTTAATGCTTACTAATATTATAACGTTGCAAACTTTCATAACTTTGCGGTATGTTAGAAGATAAAAATCAGAAACCGGTAAGTGAATTAGAAGAATTAGGTGAATTTGGCTTAATAGAACACTTAACAGATAATATTGAATTAAAAAATAAATCATCGTTAAAAGGTGTAGGGGATGACGCAGCAGTTATTGAATATGATAACAAACAGACTGTTGTTACTACAGATTTATTGATTGAAGGGGTACATTTTGATATGTTGTACACTCCGATGAAACATTTAGGATACAAAGCGGTTACGGTAAATTTATCGGACATATATGCGATGAATGCTAACCCGAAACAAATTACTGTTTCTATAGCTGTATCTAACCGCATGTCGGTAGAGGCTTTAGAGGAGTTTTATGAAGGTATTTTATTGGCTTGTGATATTTATGGTGTTGATTTAGTTGGTGGAGATACCACCTCTTCTACCTCGGGTTTTATTATTAGCATTACTGCAATAGGTGAGGGTGAGCACGATAAAATGGTGTTTAGAGACGAGGCGAAAGAAAATGATTTGATTTGTGTTTCGGGAGATTTAGGTGGCGCATTTATGGGCTTACAAATGTTGGAACGTGAAAAACAAATTTTTAACGAAAATGCTAAAGTTCAGCCAGATTTTTCGGGGTATGATTACGTATTAGAAAGACAATTGAAACCAGAACCAAGAAAAGATGTGGTTGATATGTTTGCAGAGATAGGAATTCATCCTACTGCTATGATTGATGTTTCTGATGGTTTATCGTCTGATTTAATTCATATTTGTAAACAATCGGATGTAGGATGCACTATTTATGAAGATAAAATTCCTTTAGATACAACAACAATAAGTGCTGCTGAAGAAATGAAATTGGATCCTACAGTTTGTGCTTTAAATGGTGGTGAAGATTATGAATTGTTATTTACCATATCTTTAGAAGATTACGAGAAAATTAAAGATCAGAAAAGAGTTTCTGTAATTGGGCATATTACTGCTGATAAAGGTAGTTACCAATTAGTTGATAGGGCAGAAAAAATGCACCAATTAACGGCTCAAGGATGGAATGCAATTTTGAATAAAGATTAATTTATTATACAAAAACCGTATGTTTCTTTATTGTTAAATATAAAAAATGAAACTAACAGTAAAAAAACTATGTTTCTATGTGGTTCATTTTATAGGGGAATAAAAATCACATAGAAAAAAATAGAGTTAAGGTGGTTAAAGAAATCTAACGAATATAATTTATTAAAAAAATTGTTGAAAAGGCTAAAGATCATACTAAGCATATTATTAGTTACAGCAGTATTAAATACTGTTGTAACTAAAGCTTTACATGAGTTTTTTGAGCATCATAACGAAACGCATACGTGTTTAAATAAAGAGCAAACACATTTTCATGAAGTTGAATCGGCTCATTTAGACTTGATTTGTAGTTTTAGTCTATCCACTTCTTTTTTAAAGGATTTTAGTGTCAACTTTAAGGAGAATATTCAGCTTTTTAATAAAAAAATAGGAGTTAAATTTATTCAATTAACTCAAAATTTCTTTCATTATCATTTTTTACTTAGAGGGCCTCCTTGTTATTAAATAGTTATACAAAATAAATTGTAAGAGCAATCTTACATGAATTTACTATTTAATATTTTATAAAATGAAAAAATTAACACTACTTGCCTTTCTATTATTGGCAGGGATTACACTATTACAAGCACAAATAAAAATTTCAGGCAAAATTATTGATGCCCACACCCAAGAAACTTTACCAGGAGTAAACATTTATTTACCAGAACTTAAAAGAGGAGTAGTTACCGATATTGATGGTAATTATGAATTGGAACTAGGAAGAAAAGGCAGCTATAAAATTCAAATATCTTATGTAGGATATGAGATTGTTTTAAAAACAGTTGTTTTATCTACCAACAGTCTTAGGTTAGATGTTGCCCTTCACCCGGCAGTTATCGAGAGTAAGGAATTTGTTGTTTCTTCGGTTTATCATAGTTCGCAAGATGAAAACCCTGTAGATGTTATTCAGTTTGATAGTAAAGAACTGGCTCAATCTACAGCCCCCACCTTAATGCAGGCTTTAACAAATGTGGCAGGGGTTAATATGGTAAGCACCGGTACGGCTATTGGTAAACCTGTAATTAGAGGGCTGAGTTACAACAGAGTACTCGTTTTTAGTGAAGGGATACCTATTGATAATCAGCAATTTGGAGATGAACATGGTTTAGGATTAAGTGAAATTGGTATTGATAAAGTAGAAATTATTAAAGGACCATCGTCTTTACTTTATGGTGCCGATGCAATGGGAGGAGTTTTACATTTTGTAGAGGAAAGACCAGCAAATATTAATACTGTTGTGGGTGATTTTGGAACAAAATATTTTACCAATACCAATGGCTACTCAACCAATTTAGGTATTAAGGGTACTTCTAACAAAATGCGATTTAGAGTTAGAGGAGGCTTTTCGTCTCATGGAGATTATAAGCAAGGAAATGGAGAACGTGTAACCAATACCAGATATACTGAAAGTGCTTTAAAAACAAGTGTTGGTTTTATGAAAAAATGGTGGAGTGGTGATGTAAATTACTCTTTTTTACAATCTGCTATTGGAATACCTGAGGAAATAGGTGTACAGAATACCAGTAGAACCTTGTTAGCACCTTTTCAGGTAATTACCAATCATTTAATATCATCGCAAAATACGTTTTACATTAAAAAATCGCACATTAAATTAAATGTAGGTCATTTAACGAATAACCGTAAAGAGCTTGAAGATGGGGAGCTGGAACAAGATGTTTACCATGCTATTAATCATCAGGCAGCTTTAGATATGTTGTTGCAAACTACTAATTATGATATAAAATGGCATTTGCCAGAGTTTAAACATATTGAAATAATTTTAGGTTCTCAAGGAAAATACCAAACCAATAAAAATAGTGGAGAAGAGAATTTAATACCTGATGCAACTACAAAACAGTTAGGTGGTTTTGGGATGTTAAAATATGCTAAGAATAAATTTTCGTTAATAGCTGGTACTCGTTATGATGTTAAAACAATTGATGGACAACAAATGTTATTGCCACAAGATGAAGGATATAAAAGGGCATTTAAAAAGCGTTTTGGAAGTTTTAATGGGTCTTTAGGTTTTACTTATAAATGGAATGATAAGCTATTGACAAGAATTAATGTTGCTAGTGGTTTTAGAGCTCCTAATTTAGCAGAACTAGCTTCTAATGGTGTACATGAAGGAACTTTTAGGTACGAGGTTGGAAATTTAGTTTTAGCAACAGAACAGAATGTTGAGTTAGATTTGGGGTTAGAATATGTAAATGAACATGTTTCTTTTGCCATTTCAGCTTTTGATAATGCCATTAATAATTATATCTTTTTAGCTCCAACAGATTCAATAATTGATGGTACCAACGTGTATACTTACTTGCAAAATGATGCTAATTTATATGGTTTTGAAACTACGCTAGATATCCATCCACATGCTATGCATTGGTTACATTTTGAAACTCAATATGCAATGGTTATTGGTGTTAAAAAAGATGGTACTGATTTGCCTCGTATGCCTGCTAATAATTTATTAAACACCTTAAAAGCGGAGCTTAAAGATTATAAACATTTAAAACATTCTTTTGTTAGTGTTGGTATTAAAACCGTTTTTACTCAAAATAAAGTAAGCGATTTTGAAACCCGAACACCATCTTATGTTTTATTGGGAGCTAAAGTTGGTGGAGATGTTTTAATCGGAAAACAAGTGCTTCAATTAAGTATTGGTATAAGTAACTTGCTTAACAAAAAATATTACAACCACTTGTCTCGCTTAAAAGAGGAGGGTGTTTATAATATGGGGAGAAACCTTGTTGTAAACCTAAAAATACCTTTTGGCATCTGGAAGAAATAAATATTAAAACAAAAAACCTGATGAGTAATCATCAGGTTTTTTGAATACGATAGTATGAAAAAATAATGTGTTTTGAAAAGGTATGCAATCTGAATTTGCTACCAACCTTGGTTGGGTAATAGCGAAGAGAATTTTACTCTAAGGATATTTTGAGTTGGTTCGCTTAACGTTAGTGTTGGTTGTCGGTTTTGGGTTTAAAAGTAGTTAATGTTTAGATTAGCCAAAATTTTGGCTGCGTTTTAAATTTCAAGTCAAAAACGTCAAGACGAAGTTTTGGTGGGCTGACTTGAACGTACTAAACAATCAACTTAGTAGGAACCCAAAATGCAATATACAGAGTGTTGGAAAATGTTACTTTTTTATGTCAACATTCTTTCCTAAAACTTCTATTATAATTTCGAGATCATTCGTGTCAAGATCTTTTATAGATATGTATTACTTTGAAAATTAATGATTGAGGATGAATACTCATGAGTGCCAATAGGTATAAATAGTGAATATAGTGATTCTATGTGTTTTATACAGGTTTAATTTATGTATATTTGAAATTAAATTTAGACTTGTCAAAGATTAATTACCCTGAAATGATAACAATAAAAAAACAATTAATTATAGTTTTCTTATTGTTATCAGTAAGAGGAATGGCACAGATAGTTCCTCCCTACTACAACAATTTTGATAATCCTATAATTGACACAGTTGGATGGAGTCATTATGCGTTATCAGGAAGTGATAATTGGGAAATCGGAGCACCAATAGGATCAGTATTGTCGGCAGCATTTAGTTCTCAAAATGTATGGGCTACTAATTTAAGTGGAGATTTTACTCAGAACTCAATCATGTGTTTGGAAACTCCTTCTTTTGATTTTTCTGATACTTTAAAAACTTATAAAATTGGTTTTGCTCATGTGAGAGAAATGGCTTATTGGCATGGAGGAAATGTTGAATATACTATAGATAATGGATTATCATGGTTGGTTTTAAATGGACCAGCTGGTAATCATAGTCAATGGTATATTAATTCTTCATGTAGTTCATTATATGGAGAACCTTCATGGTCTTCTAATAATAATAATTCATATACATTATCATATCATATATTGGATACTTTAAAGGGAGAGGGGAATGTTAAATTTAGATTTAAATTTGGAGGGAGCACTAGTCCTCAAGAAGGTTGGTTAGTAGATAATTTTTCAGTTACAGAATCAGGGCCAAACATAATTGGTATACAATCAGATACGATAAAAGTAACGAAGGCATGTCCAACCTTTGATTTAAAACTTACTATGGTTTATGCTGGTGTTATTCGGACATCATTTACAAATGTAGTTAGATATTATTGGTCAGATGATGCAGTTTTTGATGTAGGAGATACTTTAATTGGTACTAAAAGTCAAATAATTAACAACACTGTGCAGTGGGATAAATTGTTTTCATTGCCTCAAGAGATAGGTGTAGGGCCCCGTTATATTTTTTATAAAGCTGATGATGATTCTCTATTATCAGAATCAAATGAAATTGATAACATTGGAATGGCTGTTATTTATATAGATTCTATTTATGAATTACCATTTTCAAGTAATTTTGATGATACAGCATCTCTTTGGAATAATATTGGTGCTAAGTGGGAGTATGGTGCAGGTGATCTATTTCACATTGAAGGAGCTCATTCGGGAAAGCTTGGTGTTAGAAACTTTACGAATACAGATGATTTTATTGTCTCTCCTCACCTTAATTCTAGTACTTCCGATTCAACTGTAGTTTCTTTTTGGTATACTAGCATTAATGGATTGTATCACAATTGGTACGATGCGGTTAGATATAAATTGGGTTGTGGATCGTTTATTCAAGACATTGCTAATGTACCGATTCCAAGAGATGATGAATGGGATTTTTTTAATGTCTATTTACCTGAAGAAGCTGATACCTCAGATGATGTACAGATATATATAAACAACTATAATGCTTTGGTTGTATTAGATGATATTTACATTGGACCAGCTAAAGCAGACATTTCTATAGAAAGAAATAAAAGAAATCGTTTTTCCAAATCAACACAAACTACTGATACTATACATTATTATTTAAATAATGGAGGGTTAAGATCAGTGCCATCTACTATCACAGCATTTTATTGGTCTAATGATTCTATTTTAGATGGATTGGATGTTTTCTTAGGAAATAAAACAGAAGCACCCATGAATGATACGTCAAGAGTCTGGTCTTCCTTTCAGTACACAAAGCCAAATACGTCTGTAGGTAAATATTATATTTTGTATGTGTTAGATTCAACCAATATTGTTGATGAAATGCGGGAATATAATAATAATGGCTATTTCAGGATTTATCAAGAAAGTCCAGAGGCACTTCCTTATCTTAATGATTTTGAAACGAGCATTATGGGTTGGAGGCATGAAAGTACATTAGGTGTGGATGTTTGGGAATGGGCAGAGCCCATTGGCACATACTTGAACTATGCTTTTTCAGGAACTAAAACTTGGATTACTGAAGATTCTGGTGTACTTGATAGTATGAGTAGAATGCACTTATATACTCCTGTTTTTGATTTAAGTGCTGCAATATCTCCTGTAATAGAATTTTCAATGAACAGTTACATTTCAGTATACGGAGCACCTATACCTGGTTTCGATTTTGGAATGAATATGAGTTATTCTATAGATGGTGGAGCAACCTGGGAAGTTTTGGATACAACTTCTAATTCCTATAACAGTTGGTATCATCCTATGGATTTTAGTGAAAATGGAGGGAAAGATTTTTCAGCAAATACTAATGACTGTGAATTACTCTTTGATAGCCATGAGCCTGTTTTTGTAGATAATCATAGAAACTACAATAGTCGGGATGTTGATAGAGACACTTATTATAACCTTGATATTAAGTTTCTAGCCGGTCAACCATCAGTTCGCTTTAGATATAATGCTGCTTATAGCTCATCAGCTGTAATAGGAGTGGAGGGAGTTTCTTTTGATGATTTTTCAATATCAGAAGCCACTGTTGATTTGGAAGTTCCATATAAAAAATCTTTAATGACGAGTTCAATTTCTACTGAACTTAAGTTTTTTATGAAGTTTAAAAATTCTGGAAATTATTTTTCTATACCAACAACGTGTAATTATTATTTGTCAAATGATTCAGTTTTAGATGCTGGGGATTTCTTGGTTGGCAGTAAAAATATACCCGAAGTTAGACCAGATATGTATCATTACATAAATTTTAAAGATGCGGCTCCTGCAAATTTTTCAATTTATAAATACTTAATCTACGAAATAGACCCAACTAATCTCAATTTAGAATCTAATGAGAATAACAATGTAGGTTTTTGGCCTTTGGCTTTAGATAGTATTGATACTTATCCTTATGTAGAAAAATTTGAGGATACTATAGTAAATGGTTGGAATCACTATATGATAGATGAAAATCAAGGAGCGCATTCAAGAAGATTATTGGAGGGTGCGAAATTTATTAGCACCTTCAGAGATATTGTATCAAACGGATATGAAATCGGGTGAGTTGTTTACTGAAAGAATAAATATGTTTGTGAGTTATATCCCGACATACTTCATTGAATCACCAGTATTTGATTTTAAACATATGGTAGATATAGATTTGTCGTTTGATTTGATGTGTATTGGAAAGCATAGTAATAATGATCAGGATGGTGGAAATATGCAATACTCAATAAATGGGGGAAGTAGTTGGGTAATTTTAAATACCCAAGGAAATTCACTTAATTGGTATACGCATACGTCATTAAATAATTTAGATAATGAACCTGGATGGGCAAAAGATCCTGCGGGATACGCTGTGCTTGATTCTACTTATTTTGATATTTCATTCCTTTCGGGAGATACTAATGTGCTCTTTAGATACAAATATAGGAGTGCACATGCACCATATGGAGGGGGAACAGTGGCAGGAATTAGAATCGACAATTTTAAAATCTCAGGAACTCAAGTTACAGAGCTTTCTCTAGTTTCCATTTGCGATGGAGATAGCATTCTAATATTTGGGCAGCTTCAAAGTGTACAAAATAGCTATTACGACACTCTAATAAGTCCTTCTGGTGCTGATAGTATTTTATTGCAGAATCTTGTTGTTACTCTATTAGATACTTCGGTATCTGTTTCAGGAATAACATTATCGAGTCATCAGAATACGGGGACATATCAATGGGTGGATTGTGATCTTGCTTATGATACTATAATTGGTGCCGTGATTCAAAACTATGAATCACTTTCAAACGGAAATTATGCTGTGATTATTTCAAGTAATGGTTGTTCTGATACCTCAAGTTGTCATCAAATAAGCGGAGTGGGTATTGATGATATTGTTAAACAAAGTATATTGAGTATTTATCCAAACCCAAATGAAGGAGAATTTGTAATTGAAAGAAAAAATGGGTTTGAAGGTGAGCTGTTATTAAGGATATTTGATACTAGAGGAAGAGTTGTCGTAAATACAATTCTAGCGAAAGAACAACGTTATGTTGAAATTGATTTGACTAGATTTGAAGCTGGATTATATTACGTTGTAGGTAATAGTGATGATGAATTATTTTCTAGAAAACTCCTTAAATTAAAATAGTTGAATTTAGATGTTGTTGGCTAGAGTTATTCTTTATAACCAGTTCAGTTTTATTTTTTTAAAAATGAATTTTCTTAAATGTTTATTATTATTATTATCAAATGCTTTATCTAAATTTTTAAAGATTAAATTAATATCAGGGTCATTAAAACTGAAACCTAAGAATAATATAGTTTTTTCTGCAAAAATTGTCTTTAACTTTTCAATTGCTTCGCTATTTGAATCATATAGTTTATTATAATCTTCTTCAAATATTATACAATTTGAAGGCTCAATATAACTTCCGTGAAGTTTGAATATGTATGGTTCATTACTTTTATTAATTTGACTTTTATTAAATTTATCAGTATATATCGATGGAGTAATTAACCCATTTGATGCCTTTTCAAAAGCATTGTCATAGTTTGTTGTTATTATTTGTCCTGAAGTCAGTTCAATTATTTTTTTATGAAAATTAAAATCCCCACTATTTATAACAAAATTTTCTTTGATATGTTTTTTAATTAAAGTGTGTTCTGATTTAATTTTTTCTAAAACTTCAATAGGCTTCATAGCTCCTATTTTTAGCACAGGTAAGAACACATTAAACTCATCTTTATTGAGCTTATTTATAACATTTTCAATAGGGTATTCCAACTGGGTAAATTAAACTTAGTTGATAAACCTGATCCTGCAAAAATAACAAGGTTGTTATTTAATATTGCATCTTTAATTTTTTGTTCAATTTTCATATTTTTTATGCTTGCAGGTAACGTTCTTGTCAGTCACGTTCTAATGTGATTTACATTGTGAAAGAACAACTGGTGCTGGAAATCAATTGATTATGAGTGTTGAAAACAAAATAGCAACAAATAATATCGATAAAACCGATATTATTTAAGATAAAATAAGTATTTTCTAACTATTGAAAAAGAAATGACTTAAAACCTATTCTTTTAGCTTTAGCTGTTCTCGTAAAAACTTTATTTCGTCTTTTAAAGCATCGATTTGATATTCATGTTGATGAAATAACCGTTTAAGTAACATAACATTATGGTCAGCTGGTTTGTTATCTATGTCTGAGGCTTTAATTTCTTTTCTTTCATCAACTAAATCCCAAATATTGAGAGATAATATTTCCGCCAATTTGTTAAGTCTATCCCAATTTAATTGAGTTTTGTTGCGTTCAATTTTTGAATACGCCATTTGGCTAATATTTAATTGGTCAGCCATGTATTGTTGAGAGAATCCTTTTAGTATTCTTTCTTTTTTTATTTTGATATGAGGAGATTTTTCCATATTAGATTTGTTAAACGTATAAAAACATAAAAGGTTGTCTTTTTTTTGTAGATGTACAATAAAACTAAAAGTAATATGTTATATTTGGAAAGTCTTAAAAATTATGTAGCTACAGTTTAAAAGACAAAACAACTTAAGCCTAATTAAGGGCAAATTATTAATTCATTTAAAACTAAAAAAGATGAAATTAAAATTAGAAAAACAAAAAGTAGCAACTCTTTCTTCAAAAGAAATGGGTAACGTAAATGGTGGTGGAAGACGTAGGTCTATGAGAATAACTAATTTCGGTGGTGGGTCTTGTAGATATTCTAGAAACCATGAAGTAGGTTCAACGAATAGTTCAGGACAGTATGCTGTTGTATGTTATTAATACATAGCAAACTGAAGAGCTTTTTAATTAAGAAAGAGGGCATCTGTTAGATGCTCTTTTTTTATTTTTGTAAAATAAGTGATAGGGAATATAATAGGAGAAAATATAAATTTAGTGAAGGGATTAAAACAGCATTTGGAAGTAGTTACTGATAAAATTTTTAAATTGAATTTTAAGGATAGTATAGATGTATCTGGGTTGGTTGGTATGTCATCTCGCCTCATATTTTTGTCTAATTTATCAAAATATGAACCGAAGTATAAGGAAAAATGCGATCTAATCATTCAAGAAGATATAAGGTCTCTTTTTGAATATATAGCGAAAAATGAAGTTACACCATTCTATGTGGATGGATTGGCTGGTTTTGGTTGGTGTTTGGCTTATCTATATGAGAATAACAATTTAAACATAAATGAAAAAGAAGTTTTTACTGAGCTGGATCAGCATATCTTTCAATTGGGTATTAATGCTGTGAGAGAAGGTGATTTCGATTTTTTTTATGGAGCCATTGGTTATGGTAATTATTTAATTCAACGTGCAAAAGGTAATAAAGAAGTTAGGAATTATCTCAAAGAATTAGGCGAAGATATGATAGGTCTTAATAAAGAAAGTACTTTTTTAGATGTGTATACTGATGAAGAGGATGGGTCAATTGATTTTAGTATTTCTCATGGGCTATCTTCTTTAATTGTATTCTTTTCGAACCTTGTTGTTTTAGGTTTGGCATCAAAAGAAATTAAACTAGAACTTAAGAAATGTTGTGATGAAATTTTGAAGCATACAAAAGATTTACGAGTGCCAGATGCTATTGAAAAAGAAGTCCCGAAGTTTAGCCCTCTAAGATGGTGTCATGGTGAGTTGGGAATTGTTTCAGCTTTAGCATTTGCATCAAAAGTATTAGATGATAATGAAATTAGTTTAAAAGCACTTAAAATTGCTAAAAACGTAGCTTCGTTTAAAATGGAGGAGAATCAAGGCTTGATGTCTGCAACTATTTGCCATGGAACATTAAGTGTGGCTCATATTTTCCAGAAATGGCACAATTCTTATTGGCAATCTGAAACATTAAAAAATGCAGCAACCTATTGGTATCAAGAAAGTAATAAAATGATGCATTCTAAAACAGCTTACAATTACTCGGATGATAATGTTAATTATAAGGAGATGAATGGTATATTGTTTGGTCTGGAGGGTATGGGTTTGGCTTTGATTTCGGCAATTGATCCTACACTTTCTGATTGGGAAGAATCAATTTTATTATATTAGAAAAAAGGAAACATGAAAGAGTTAGTAACATTACTAATTATAATTGCAAATATAACTGTTGGTTTATCTCAGAATATATCTGGGACTATAAAAAATAAGCAAGGAGAAGCATTACCTTATTCCTCAATATATTTATTAAACTCTAAAGTAGGGAGCACCTCTAGTGAAAAAGGAGTTTTTCAATTAAAAGCGTTAAAGGGTATTAGTTACCCTCGATTAGATACGTTGGTTGTCTCTTATGTGGGGTATAATAAATACAAAAAGGCTGTTTATCTAAAAGGAGGTGGAAAAATGGAGTTTGATGTGATCTTAGAAAGTTCGTTGAATCAACTAAAGGAGTTTGTTGTGAAAGCTCTACCAACTTATCCCCCAGAAAAGATAATAAAACTTGCTATAAAAAAAACAAAAAAAAATTATTACAGAGATTATACTTTATCTAATGGTTTTTACAGAGAGTTAATAAAAGAAGATAATAAGTGGGTAGTGTTAAATGAAGCAGCTATTCAATTAAAATATGCTCCCTATCCTCAAAAAGGGTTTGTCAGAGAAGGATTTAGGGCGTATTACCGATACGATAAGCTTCCATTGAATATGTATGGAAGAAGTATATTCCGGCATATACACCGATTTACTAGTTTTATTCCGATTAAAAAGGATCAAGTAAAAGTTGTAAGCTCAAGAATTTCATTAAATCATATCAAAAATGGCACTGAAGCTTCTCCAGTAGGAGGCCCAGGAGATTTAATAGCTTTAGATAAGATTAAGTATTTATATGATTTTTTTGATCCTAAGCTTTTGGATAAATATAATTACAAATTATTTGATGAAGCTTATTATAATGAAGAGCAATGTTATGTGATTGATTTTTATCCTAAAAAAATAAAAGATGACCGGGTATTTCATAATCATAGTAAAAAGATGGAATACCCTATTTATGTTGGGAGGGTTTATATATCCGCGAAGTCATTTGCTGTAGTAAATTTTCAATTTCAAATATCTAATACGGCTGATTTTAGTATCTATAAAAATGATAGAGGTATCCCAGATTATATAAAAGTAAATGTAGATTATAAAAAATATGATGATAAATGGATTTTAAGCTCGGTTAATACAGAACAGAAAAAAAATATTATAGTAGCTAAAAATATCGTTACTTATACTTGCTTACGTACGTTGCAATTAGAACAACCAAAAATAAAAAAAGTTGAATTTAACAGAGATAGTGTTGCGTTTATTACAAAATCAACTCAACTCCGTTATTTTTATAATAAATACGATGAACAATTTTGGAAAGAATACGAGCAAACAACTAGCTACCCTCAATTAAGCAAAACAGTAAAAGCAGATTTAGAAAAAATAAGTCCTTTAGAAAAGCAGTTTTTAAGTTTGAATATTCCTGTTGACGCTTTAAATTCACCAATAGCGAAACAAGAAAGTTTTCACCACATTTATTTAGAAGATACGTTAGCAGATAATTACAATTGGTTGAGTAAAAAAGAGGATAAAGAGGTTGTAGATTATTTAAAAACAGAAAACACGTATTATAATGATGTGTTATTTAAGTTAAACGATAGTATAAAAGGTTTTTATTATAGATATAATAACATGTTTAAACATACTGTGGACACCAATAAAATAGCAAGCTATTTTGTTAAAGATAATATAAAATGTAGGTATAAACAAGCAGAAAATGGTCATATTGGTTTGTACAGAATGTTAAATGACAGTACGGATGAATTAATTTTTGATAGAACCAAAGCAGGAAAAGACAAGGTTAATTTTTGGATAGAAAATACCAAGCTTAACAATAAAGAGCAGTTGGCATATACTTACTCTGAACGAGGAGAGATAACTAATACTTTGGTCGTTTCAGGTTTTGGAAGTAATAATCCTATTCATGAAATCAAAAACGTTGATGAATTTTTATGGTTAAATGATACGACTATTTTATATACTAAAACGGATGCTACTGTTCGAAGTTCAGAACTCAGAGCGTATTATTTGAGTACAAAAATAGATAGTTTGTTGCATGAAGAAAAAGACAAGACATTTGATGTCTCTATAAAAAAATCTACATCTGGTAACTATATTTTTATTGTTGTAGAAAATATGGACGAAAGAGAATATTACTATATCAATTACAATGGAAATAGTATAGCGTTAAAGCCAATAGTTAAGCGATTAGAAAATCATAATTATATCATAGACCATAAAAGTGGGAACTTATTTTATGGAGTAACAAATAAAACAAAAGGCAAATACGAAATAGTTGAATTTCCTGTTCATCAACCATCAATTAGTAATTGGAAAACACTTTATTCTACCACTAACCCTATTCAAGATTTTTACATTACTAAAGATTTTATAGCGATACAAGAATATGATAAAACCACATTAACTCTTAAACATGTTAACAAGGCTACTAAAAAAGTAAATAATGTGAAATTTAAAGATGTCATATTTTCCTTTTATTTCAATAAAAGGAAGTCAGACACATCCAACACAATTCAAATAGGCTATGAATCTCCAAAAACAGCATACATTAGTTATCGTATTAATTTAGAATCAGAGAATAAAGAAATTATAGAAAAAGAAGAATTTACTGTTAATAAAAACACCTACAAAGTAAAGGCTCTATCAGCGTTATCAACAGATAATGTTAAAATTCCTATCACTCTTTTTTATGACGAAACATTGGTAAAGGATTCTATTAGAGGAATTATTTTAAAATCTTACGGTGCGTATGGTGCTAAATACTATCCTGAATTTAATTCCGAAGATAAAGTATATGTAGATATGGGGTATATTATTGCTTTTGCACACGTAAGAGGTGGCGGAGAATTAGGTGAAGAATGGTATAGGACCGGAAAGCTTTTAAATAAAATAAACACCTTTGAAGATTATGTGGCTTGTGCAAAGTTTTTAACTAAAAAGTATAAAATTAAACCGAAGCAGCTTGTAGGTTATGGATTGAGTGCTGGAGGTTTAATCATGGGGTATGTTGCTAATAACTATCCTCAGCTTTTTGGCACATTAATTTTTGACAGACCTTATTTAGATGTTGTTAATACAATGATGGATAGCACTTTAGCATTAACTACAATGGAATATGATGAATGGGGAAATCCAAACAATCCTATTTATTATAATTATATTAAATCATATTCTCCTTATCAAAATATCACGAAACAAGATTACCCTAATATGTTATTTTTAGCAGGGTATAATGATGAACAGACTCCATATTGGCAAATAGCTAAAAGTGTTGCAAAGTATAGAGAAAATAACACTTCAAAATCACTTATATTACTAAATACTAATTTAACTGCTGGACATAGAGGCTCCGTAAATAGTAGTGGAAATACAAGTAAGTTAGCGGATAAATATGCTTTAATACTATATACGCTTAAAAAAAAGTAGCCTGAAATTAATATGCAAGAAAAAGAATTCATTTTAAAAAAAGGAATAGTTAGACTTCCTCTTTTGCCATTTAATAAAGCAGCAGGAATTGATACTCAAAAATTACGTGAGTTTGCATCAATTCCAGTTATTCAAGAATCAATGGTATTAGCTAGTGCTTCGTTTTATGAAGAAGTGACTAAGTGGTTAGATAGAGAAATAACGGATAAAAAAAGGATAGCACATATAGAACAAACACTTTATAAATATCTTTCAAGAGCATCAACACGATGTACTCCTTTTGGTGTATTTAGTACGACAAGTTATATTGAAATTACTCAAGATAACGAAGAAAGTCAAGTTGTTGTAGATGAAAGTATTCTTATAAAATCGAGATTAGATACATATTCCCTTCAATTGCTGATTGACTATTTTAAGCTTAATAAGGAATTGCAACAAGTTTTAAAGTACACATCTAATAATACTATATATAGTTTAGGAAATCATTGGAGATATTTTGAAACTCAGAAGGGAAGCCAGGATATCTATTTTGAACTTTCTAAAGCGGCAAAAAATCCATATTTAGATAAAGTATTATCCTTCTGTTTATCCCCTAAAAGTTTAATGGAGATTAAAGAGTTTTGCTTTGAGGATGAGTTTAGTAATGAAGAAGTAATGTCATTTTTAGATGAATTAATTGATGCGAAAATTCTATTGAGTGAGTTAGAATTTAAGCTTACAAATCCAAATCCATTAGAAGAACTCATCACTATTCTTGAAAAAAGGGTAGAAAAGATTGATTTAGATAAAGTTTTAAAAGAAGATGTTTTAGTAGTAAAAGAAATATCAGAAATCTTAAATGATACTATAAAACCAATTAATGAAAAGTACCAACAGGTAACAGAACGGTTTAAAACTTTAGAAATTAATACTAGCTTAAAAGATCTTCTTCACATTGATTCATCTAGGGTTACCAAAGAAAAAATCAATATAAAACAATCATTATTAGATGAGTTAATAGAGGCTAAAAAGATACTTTTTAAATTAACACCACCAAAGATTGATCGTTTTAAACAGTTTAAGAGTGATTTTACAAGGAGGTATGGAGAGAGAACGATGTCATTGCTTCATGTGCTTGATCCAGAAACGGGAATTGGCTACAGTCAAAAAAATGAACAAGGAGATAATATATCTTTACTCAATAATATTGAATTACCAATGACTACATCTGACAGTCAGAATTATTCTTTAACAAATATTGATCTCTTTTTGATGAATAAAATTCTTGAAAATCAAAGAAATGGTAATAAAGAAATTGAGTTAAATTTGGCTGAATTGATGAGTTTTCCTGTGTCTAATAGTGGCTCTGATACGATGAGTGCTTTTTTCACACTTTTAGAGGGGAACAATAAAATTTCATTAAATGAATTTTCAGGTTCAACAGCAATAGACCTTTTAAATCGATTTTCTTATTTAGATGAAAAAATTGATGATTTATGTTTAGAAATAGCCAGCTATGAGAGTGAATGTAATAAAGGTTCTATTGTAGCAGAAATTATTCATTTACCCGAGTTGAAGTCTGGGAATCTGCTATTAAGTAATTCTTTACGAGATTATGAAATACCATGTATAACTTCTTCTGAAAAATCTAATGAAAAGACTATTCCACTTGCAGATATTCAAATTAGACTTATTAATGAAAATAAAATAGAATTATTTTCTAAAAAATACGGGGAACCAATTATACCTAAATTATCTAACGCTTTAAATTATGATAGAAACTCTATCAATGTGTTTAGATTTTTATCTGATTTTCAATTTCAAAATGAAATTCCATTCGTTCATTTTAACTGGCAAGGAGTAAATGATTTTTTCGACTTCTTTCCTCGTGTTAATTATAAAAACATCATTCTTTCGCCAGCATACTGGGTTGTAAATAAGGTAGAATTAGTAAATAATAAAGCATCAAATGATTTTGCCGATAAATTAATCGTCTGGAAAAAGAAACGAAAAATTCCAAATATATTTTATTTGTCAACTAATATAACTGATGACAATAAATTATACATTGATTTAACAAATGAAACAGGAATAGAAGTTTTTAAAAAGGAATTAATAAAAACTGATAAAGTTGTATTGTCAGAAATATTAACAGATAATAAAACCTCTTTTGTAGATAATTCAGAGAATTATTTTAATAATGAAATAATTTTACCTTTAATGAGGGAGAGTTTAATTAAAGAAAAACATACGTTTACAACTAATTCTCGGAAAGAGATTGTGCAAGGTGACTTTTGTCCTGGTTCAGAATGGGTAAGTTTCAAAATATATTTGGGACACAAAACCGCAGATGAATTAATAAAGCAAGAACTTTATGAACTGGTTTTACAACTACATAATGATTCTATTATTACTAAGTGGTTTTTTGTACGTTATGCAGATGAAGATTTCCACCTACGTGTACGGTTCTTGCTAACTAGCCTTGAGCACTTCTCAATCGTAGTAAAAGAAATTAATGCTACTTTGAAACATTATATTGAAAATAAGATTATTCACAATTTTGTTATTGACACATATAAAAGAGAATTAGAAAGATATCGCCCAGAATACATTAATTATTGTGAAAGCGTATTTAGTTTTGATAGTTTGGCAGTTGGAGAGCTATTACAATATAACGATAGTGAAGATAACAGGTGGCTATATGGAGCTTTTGGGATAGATGCTTATCTCAATGATTTTGGTTTTAATTTGAATGATAAAGTACAAATATTAGCATTTATATCAAATCAATATTTTATTGAATTTAATGGAAATAAAAAATTGAAACTTGGATTAGATAAAAAGTATAGAAGTGTTAGAAATATAGTTATAGACTGCTTAGATAAAGGCAAAGGGAATAAATACAATAGTTTAATCAAAATTATCCAAAATAGATCACATATAAATAAGGCAGATGTGCAATTTATCATTGCTAAACTGAACGATAAAGCATCAAATAGCGAATTAGTAAATGTTGTCTTGAGTGTTATCCATATGTTTTTAAATAGATTGTTTATATCGAATCCGCGAGAACAAGAGTTGGTAATCTATAATATTTTGTGGAAGCATTACAAGTCGGAGCAAGCTAGGATGTTAAAATCAGCTCCTAATAAACAGCTTCAAATTAATTAAATAATCAAGATTAAAAAGAATTAGTTTTACAGCAATGAAATTCCCTTTTTACAAGCAGCCCGATGAGATGGATTGCGGAGCGACCTGTCTCCGTATTATTGCCAAACATTTTGGTAGGAGTATATCTTTGTCCAAACTTCGTCAACTCTGCGAAACAACTAGGGAAGGAGCTTCATTAAAGAATATAGCGGATGCATCAGAGAAAATAGGATTTAGAACATTAGGAGTTAAAATTAATTTTGAAAAATTAAAGGAAGAAGTTCCGTTACCTTGTATTGCATTCTGGAAACAAGAGCATTTTATAGTTGTATATAAAATAAAAAAAAACAAAGTTTTTATATCAGATCCTGCTCACGGACTTTTAGAATATGATACGAAGGACTTTGTAAAGAGTTGGATAGGGAACAATGCCAGCGAGAAAACCCAAGAAGGGATTGCTCTTCTACTTGAGCCAACACCTAAACTGAATCAAGCAGAAATAAATGACAATATTGAAGCTCAAGAAGGTTTTTCTTTTTTGTTTAAATATCTGTTCCCTTACAAGAAGTTTATGGTCCAATTAATCATTGGATTGTTGGCAGGAAGTTTATTGCAATTAATTTTTCCTTTTCTAACCCAAAGCGTAGTTGATGTCGGGATTCAAAATCAAGACATTAACTTTATTTATCTCATTTTAGTAGCCCAACTCTTTTTATTTATTGGCAGAACGAGTATTGAACTGATAAGAGGATGGATATTATTGCATTTAAGTACTCGGATTAACATTTCTTTGATTTCCGATTTTTTCATCAAACTCATGAATTTGCCCATTTCATTTTTTGATAGTAAAATGACTGGTGATATCATGCAGCGCATAAGTGACCATCAACGAATAGAAAATTTACTAACTACCACCAGTTTAAATGTCTTTTTTTCGATGTTCAATTTGGTAATATTTGGTGGTGTATTAGCTTGGTACAGCACACAGATATTTGCTATTTTTTTAATAGGAAGTGTTTTATACTTCGTTTGGGTAATGCTTTTTTTGAAAAAACGAAAGGATTTAGATTATCAACAATTCACCCAAATGAGTGGAGAGCAAAGTAAGGTAATGGAGTTGATAAATGGAATGCAAGAAATAAAACTCTTTAATGCAGAATTACAAAAACGTTGGAGTTGGGAATATGTACAAGCAAAATTGTTTAAAATAGAAGTAAAAAGCTTGGCTTTAGAACAAACTCAAACTATCGGTTCTAATTTTATTAATGAAATTAAAAACATACTAATTACGGTATTTTCAGCAAAATTGGTAATAGATGGAGAAATTACATTGGGAATGATGTTATCTATATCCTATATCATAGGGCAATTAAATAGTCCTATTCAACAGCTTATTGGTTTTATCCACTCGGCACAAGATGCAAAAATAGCTTTAGAGCGATTATCAGAAATACATAATAGAGAAGATGAAGAAAATGTAGCCGATGAAAAAATACACGATGTACCACTAAATGAGGATTTAGTATTAAAAGATGTCCATTTTCGTTATATAGGAAGTCAAGAAGAAGTAATAAAAGGATTGGATTTAACGATACCTGTTAATAAAATAACGGCTATTGTTGGAGCAAGTGGAAGCGGTAAAACAACTTTGATGAAAATGCTCTTAAAGTTTTATGAACCCAACAAAGGGGAAATTAATTTAGGGAACAATCATTTGGTTAATATTTCTCATTCAGCTTGGCGAGAACAATGCGGTGTAGTGATGCAAGACGGTTATATTTTTAATGATACTATTGCTAACAATATTGCTATTGGGCAAGATGTAATTGATAAAGAACGGTTGAAAAAAGCAGTTGAAATAGCAAATATAAAAGAGTACATAGATGCCTTGCCATTGGGTTATAACACCAAAATAGGTATGGAAGGAATTGGGATGAGTGGAGGGCAAAAACAACGCTTGTTTATTGCTAGAGCAGTTTATAAAAACCCAAATTTCATATTCTTTGATGAAGCAACGAGTTCGTTAGATGCTAATAATGAAAAAGTAATAATGGAGAATCTTAATGAGTTTTTTAAAGAAAGGACAGCTGTTGTAATTGCTCATCGGTTAAGTACCGTTAAAAATGCAGACCAAATAGTAGTATTAGAAAAAGGAAAAATAATAGAAAGAGGAACACATAAAGAATTAATAGCCTTAAAAGGAAATTATTACAACTTAGTGAAAAATCAGTTAGAAATTTAAGAAATGTTAAGTTTTAAATGATGAATGTTAAATTTATTTTTTTGACTTATCAAATTTTCAACTTTACAAACTAAATGAATGCCAGAAGAAAAAGAAGAAATACAAATAAGAAGCGATGAAGTGCAAGAAATACTTTCGGCAGTTCCTAATTGGATGATACGTTGGGGTATTACCTTGATTTTTGGGTTAATAGTGATGTTGGTATTTATTTCGTGGTTTATTAAATATCCAGATGTAATACAGGGGCAAGCAATAATTACAACCACCCAGCCACCTGCAAAATTAGTTAGTAAAAGCAGTGGGTATTTAGAGCAATTGTATTTTAAAGACAATGCCAGTATCAAAAAAGGAGATATTATTGCAGAAATAACCAACTCTACTAATAAGGCAAGTATTTTATTTTTAGATACAATTGTTTCTGAGTATTTAATATTTCAAACAAAAAGTAAGTTAGCACAGCAATCGTACATTGACGAATTACTTGTAGATGAGAATCGCAGTATTTCGGATGTTTTGGCTCAAATTTCAGCTAAAAGCTTGCTTTTAGGGAATGAGTTACCTGCATTTAATGAGTTCATCCAAAATCTAACAGAATTAGATGTTTTACTCACTGACCATTTTCATCAAAACACTATTAAAAATTTTAATCAACAAATAGAATACAACGACCGTTTGGCATGGATCACCAAAGGACAACTTGACCTGTTAAATCAAGAGTTAAAAAATGCTAAAGAGAAATTTAAAGGGGACAGCATTCTTTATAAAAGAGGAGTAATTGCCAAACACGATTTTTTTAAAAACCAAAGTGAGCTAATTGCTAAAAAACAAGAATTAGCCAATCTTAAAAAAACGTATGTAAATTATAAGATTACGGTTACCAATTATTTGAAACAGAAAAGCGAGACTACACAGCAATTTGAACAGCAAAAACGAACATTAAATACCAATATTACAGCAAATATTAAAACTATAAAGAATTACATTAATAACTGGCAACAAAACTATACGTTTACTTCTCCTATTGATGGTAATCTGTCTTATTTAAGCAATTTAAACCAGAATCAGTTTGTAAATACTTCCTCTATTCTGTTTGCAGTTGTTCCTAATAATCAAAATTACATTGGGCAAATTACTATTCCAACACAAGGTTTCGGTAAGGTTGCTAAAGGTCAAAAAGTAAGAATTAAACTCAATAATTATCCGTATCAAGAATTCGGGCAATTGATTGGTGAGATAATTAATATTTCATTAATACCTACAGCAATTAGTGAAACTCAAAATGCCTATTTTATTACTATTTCTTTACCTCAAAACTTGACAACTACTTATAAAAAGGAAATTACATTTACTCCAGAAATGACTGGAACTGCTGAAATTATTACAGAAGACTTAAGGTTGATCGATAGAATTTTTAACACGTTTCGTAAAGTGTTAGATAAGTAAGAAGTTTAAAGAGGGCAGTAATATTAACTTAAAGCTTGTTTAATTTTAAATCTTAAAAAATCTCTATTTATAGCAATTTTTTTAGATGTTCGATATTGTTCGATATTGTTCGACTTGCTTAATGCTTAATACATGGCTTATATCATCTGTTAATGGTATTATATATAAGTCTTTAGGGTTGTATGGCGTGCCACCAACACCATGAAGAATAAATACAGGCATATTGAAAGCAATACCAAAATCTTTATACCTTTTCATTTGCCAATCTTTACAAAGAATTAACTTGTCATTATAAAAAATTCGTTTAAACTTCACTTCAACGGCAAAACTTATAGGTCTGTCATCCATAGTTTTAAATACAAAATCAGGAAAAAGAGAAGAACGAAAAAAATCTTTTCTATTAAAATTTGGGGTTCTATGCTCTAAAAGGTATTGTTGTTTTGGGAAAATATATTTTCGGGTATAATCCTCAAAAACATCCCCTTTAACAGCTCCTTCTTTTTTTGAAATTTAGATAACAAAAGAGCGAATAGCTTTGCGTATTCGAGTAAAAATTAATCGAGTAAAAAGGATGTTTTTCTTTAACTTATTTAAAGTGGCACTGTATTTCAAAAGGCTTTTATTTAGTTGTTTAACTACAAACAAAATTAAGTAAAAGTTAAGAATGAAAAATTGGAAACTTATTTAAAAATAGTTTTAATTCTCAACAATTACTATCCCTTCATCAATCGAGTACACCCAACCGATTGTTCCATAACGCCCTTTTTCCATAAAAGCGATACGTTCATTGTCCTTAATTTGAACATCAATAGTAGCAGAACTGTTAAACTTAATGGATGAACCACCTCGCATACTTCCCGAAGCAGTTTTTTGAAAAATGATAATAAAAATTGTTTTTGGGAAATCTTGCCGTAGCCGTTCAAACTCTTCCGCTTTAACGTTCAGTTTTTGAAAACTATCAATCACAATCAAATCATATTGTTTAGCATCACGCCTCACTTCACGTAGAGAACCTTTGCCCGTAATGGTAATGTTATTATCCAATCCATAAAAACGAACCTTGTTTTGCGTTAGCTTTCCTAAACCTTCTTCTAAAGCAAAATATTTAGCTTTAAATCCGTTATCAATAAAAGCCTTAGCTAACTCAAACGAAAAATAGCTTTTCCCTGCTCCAGAATTTCCCGTTAATGCAAACGAAGTCATATTCTTATCTAACTCTCCTAAGAAGCGACCTAACTCACTATCTAAGGTAAATGTATCAAAGGTCATATTTTGTAAATCAGCACCACCAATTCCATTCTTTAGATTGTTTTTATGCTGAATAGAATTAACCTGTTTATCCCTTTTTGGCAACACACTTTTTACAGGAATCAATTTTTGTTTTTTCAACACCTCAATTTTGTTAATCCCCACTAAAATTATTTTTTGTTGTTTTTTCAAGTGTTCCCGAACCGTAATTAATTCTTGATAAAGCTCTTTAACAAAAAGAGTGTCTTCATTCAATACTGTTTTTAACGCTGTTAATTCGTTGGTTAATTTTCTTTTTACTCGTTTAACCTCTTTTTCTCGCTCATCAGCATTAAAGCCAATTAAGCCAACATTAATTATTCCATTTAATAAAAAACCTAAATCATTACTTATTACTTCTGCATCATTACAGTATGAATTATAAAATTTCTCATCTTTTAAGGTTAAAATAATTCTCAAATTTTCAATTTTCTGTTCATTTTCTTTTACCAATTCTTGCATTGTTTTTAGTTCGATTAGAATGATTTCTTTCGCTTCTTTTAAATGATTAAATTTTAGTTGAAACGCTTTAATTTTTTGTCTAATAAATTGGATCTGACGGTCAAGGTCTAAACTCTTTTTCTTTTGCTTTTCCTGAACTTCTCCTAAAGCAGTTTTTTGTTCACTTTTAAAGCTTAAACTTTCTTTTTTTGATGCTCTACAATGTCTTGTTCTACATTTACTAGAACAGAACTTTTTGTCTTTTCTGTTGGATTTAAAGTTGGTATTGCATTCGGCACATTTCATAAGTTCTGAATAGTTGGAATTAGGAGTTAAAATTGAATGTGTTTTTAAGGATTATCCGTTACAAAACGTTGCGGACTTGTAACTTGCAGTAGTACAGTTTGTTGTAGCTTGTCAAGGACGCCCTTTGTAACGGCTTTGTAACGTATTGAAACGTTTCGGTAACGGCTCGTAACACTTGTGAAACGGATAAGTAACGTTTTGTAACGGATAATTTGGTGAAAAAAAGCAAAAAAAAGGGTAGTAAAAACTACCCTAAGAATAGGAGAGGAAACATTCAGTCATCTTCCTCGTCTTCTTCAATTTCTTCGTCTTGGTCATCTTCAAATATTTCAGAAATTTCTAATAATTCATCAACAGCATCTTGTTGCTCAAAACCGTATTCAATTTGAATAATGATGTCGTCATCTTCAGTATGACCGATAATTTCATTATCAATTTCGTGTTCAATTAATACTCTAGTAAATTCAGGCACATTTTCAGCTTCTATCTGTAATTTTAATGCTACATTTTCCATTAGTTCTATATTTTAAATGGGTGAATAAAAAAGGGTTAATTCCCTATAAATAATTACTGACTACTTATTTTTATTTAACCAGTCGTCAGCCTCCTGGTCAATTTCATAACGTGTTTTTTTTCGATGTTTTTGTATCCATTCTGTTAGCTCCTTTTTAGAAAAAAGTAGTCTTTTCCCAATCTTGCTAAAAGGAATCTTCTTTTTGTGGGTATAATCATAAAGTGTGGCAATAGCCATGTGTGTAAATTGACTTGCCTGTTGAACGTTTAAGTACAAACTACTTTTCTCTTTTTCTTGAACAGTATTAGGAATAATAAGATTGTTATTTTGAACAATCTCTTGAACTGCATTTTTAACAGATTCTTCAATAATAGTTTTTAGTTCGTGTACCGAAATGGATATTAAAATTAAATCTTGCATAGTATAAGTTTTAAATTATTACACTACAAAAATGCGTGTGATAGCAAAGAAAAGTCGTTACCGTAATGATTACCGTAACGACTTTGGATTGTTAAGAGTCAGAATTACAGTTCTTTACAGAAAATGGGTTTTAGCTAAAAACTACTCTTATTAGAATAAATTTAATTGAAAAGCGAAAAAAAGATTAAGATTTCTTTTTAGGGTTCTTTCTAATGGTATCAAATTTAGGTTGATACTTGGCAGTATAAATTTGTTCGTATTGATTTTCTAATTTTTTGTTTCCTTTTTCGTCTGGAATAATTTGTTGTGAAGGCTTGATAACTTGACTAATGGTATTAGATTTACTAAATAAGGCTTGAATTTTTTTAGCGTCAATTTCAGTTATCCAACCTTTTTGTAATAATTCAACAAATAATTCTCCTAATTCTTTTTGAGTACCGAGCCAGTTTATCTTGCCCTCAATGTCAAGCTTTATATCATTAGAATCTTCAAGACCTATTATTTCGTTAGGAATATCTGTAAAAATTCTTTTAGAGATGATATCAGGAAATCCCTGTAGCTTTTCTTTTGAAATAAGCTCGCCTTGTTCTCTAAGCATGAAATACAGAAAATCTGTTTTAGCTTTATAGGCTACAAAGAATTTAAAAAAAGTATGAGGGTTGATATTTCTGTTGTCAAAAAAAGAAGTAGAAATAGGGATCGCTTCAATATCATTTGAACTATCACTATCATCAATCTCAAAATTGCTAATAGGAAAATTATTTTCTTTTTTATCTGTTAACTTACTTTTGAGAGCTGTCAGAAGAACAGTAGCTTGCTTAATAATATTGTGAATAGGAGATCCTATTTTATACTCGTGATTAAATAGCTCGTAAAGTTGTAACGAAAATTCATCATTAGGCATCCCAAAGATGAGAGGGCTTAAATCTGAAAAATAAGCTTTAGCATACTCCTTGTCCCTGCTATTTTTAATAAATTGAGAATACGTCCAAGCAATTTTATTGTAAAACCGTTTAGTTACTAATTCAAATTTTTCATTGATGTCAATTTCTTTACTTATTTTCATTTGTTAATTACTTAAACCTAAATAGCTAATCAAATAGCGATGTAATACAAACGAGAGAATGAGTAAATAATTTTGAAAAATAGTAACTAAATATTATAAACGAGGTATTTTATTGACTGCTTCATCTTTTTTCTCATCCAACAAGTGACCATAAACTTCTGTAATGCTAACGCTAGAATGTCCTAATAATTTAGAAACAGTATAAATTCCTACACCATTAGATAATAATAAACAAGCGTAAGTATGTCGTCCTGTGTGCCATGTTAAATGTTTCTTTATGCCTGCTGTAGCTG
>Ga0256845_1000009_pt1 | contig 165571 bp, 130 predicted proteins | sample RiftiametaG_FD_189101 | JGI IMG/M metagenome (GOLD analysis project Ga0256845, IMG submission 189101) | Tube worm associated microbial communities from hydrothermal vent at the East Pacific Rise, Pacific Ocean - Riftia | ecosystem: Host-associated > Annelida > Integument > Unclassified ...
GGCTTCGATTGGCCTCGTCCTGTGCCCAACGTGCAAATCAAGATCGCGGCGTAACTTTGCCCTCGATGATACCGAACCGTCGTCTATACTCGGCGCCCATCGGCTTCGAGACTTTGTCGACGGCCTGCTAGTGTTTGTCCTCGGGGAGCATGATCGTGCTGGCGACTCGGGCGATACGGGGGTCGTCGCTGTTCTGTAGGCTGCTGACGCTCGGAAGAGTGGCCGCGTAGCCCCGGTCGATACGGCTGAGCGCGCGCAGTGAATGGAGTCGTACCTCAAGAGCATCGTCGGCCAGCAGCGTGGAGAGAGGTACCTTCGCTTTGTCGACGCGAAGAATACCGAGGCTACGGGAGGCGATGGCCCGGAGGTTGGGATCGGAATCGCTTAGCGTTGCGATCAGCTCTGGCGCGAGTATGGCGCCATCTTTGCGATTCCCCACAGTGCGGGCGGCGGCGGTCCGTACTTCGAGGGAAGCATCGTGGAGACCCGCCGAAAGGCCGCGGTGGGCCGCTTTCGGGTCTGCCCACCGCAGACTCTCGATCAGGACCGTGCGGACCCTCGCGTCTGGCTCGGCGATGAGCAGGTCGGCGACGGCCTCGCTGTAGCGCCCATTTGTGCGATGGAGGGCATCGACAAGAGCGGCACGTGTGTAGCTGTTTTCAGCCGGAGCGCCGGATGCAAGGCGTGAAATCAAAAGAGGAGCGGCATCGGCGTCTCGGAGTTCGGGCGCGATCATTCGGCCAAAACCGGCTCGGGTCCGGGTCGCCTGTTTCTCCATGACGACGGTGTAGAACTCGGGACGTTCGTCGCGCAGGCGTATCACCTCGGCGGCGACCCAGGCTTGCCATGACGTAGCAGATGGTTCGTCGGTGACGGAAGGCAGAGCAAGTGTGGGTGCCTGTGATGCGCTGGCGGCTGTGGTCTCACTCGAGCGAAGGGCAGCACCTTCAGGACCGGCATCGCAGCCGCCCAGAGTCGCAAGGAGAACGAGAGAGAGCGAAAATCGGTAAGAATCCATGATCAGTTGTTCTCCAAGAGGTGCGCGCCGTCGTTCCAGTAGCTCAGGGCGGGGTCGGGGGTTCGCAGCACGTTCGACCCGCAGTGAACTTCGCCAAGGTTCATGTGGTAGCTGCTCCAGTCATCGATGTAGTGGGCCTCGATCCCGGCGGGGAACTTTGAGTTCATGTCGGCGATGATCGGATCACTGCTTTGGTCACCAATGTCGCTTCGCAGGTAGGGATCGGGGATAAATAATTTTGTGGCTTCACCGGCAAAGTTGGCGACGATGAGATTGACCGTGCCTGGGAACAGCGCTGCAGTTCGGCCGCCGCACTGTTGGGTTTCTTCAAAGAGCGACGGAATCTTGATGATGTCATCGTCCGTGAGCCCAGCTTCTGCTTTCATGACGGCGACGGCCTTGTCAATTCGGTCGGCTTGCAGCTCTTCGTTGAGAGCGACCAACGCGGCGTCATCGAGAATGGCGCCAACGGTGCTGTAGCCGTGGTCGCTATACTTTGGAATCGCGGTGTCGCGGTCCATCGCTTCGAGAATGGCCCAGCCGGAGGGAATGTCGGAGACCAAAAATTTGAAGCCCTTGTCAGAGCTGGGATCGGGGATCCACGACATAAACTCGTCGACGTGGCCGACACAAAGCCAGGTGGTGTCGATGGCAAAGGGGGCCTGGACGTCCTGAGACTTCAAAAAATCAGCCATCTCGGGACGGATGCCTTCGCCGTTGTCGAGACCGTAGTAGATACGGCCGTAGGGGTATTCAATATCGTTTACGGTGACGGGGGGAGTGGCCTCAAGGTTTCCAAAGGAGTCGTAGGTTGTCTCTTGACCCGCAGGTCCCCACGTTTGGACCGCAAAGTCGGCCCCGTAAAACTCGGCCTCGGGGACGACGTCGAGTGCGCGGTCTCGGATGGAGTCGATGACGACATTGAGCCGCTCTCCATCGTCGGCTACAGCGGTGGCAAATTCGATTTCGTCTTGGAGCCAGCGATCGTTGTTCGTGAACGTGGTGAACTGATCCTCGGAGAGGGCCGCGCGATATCCATCGAGAAAGAGGTCGTTGTCGCCGGTCTTGCAGGCGTAGACATGTTCGGCGGGCAATAGATGGTGATTCATGACCAATGGAGATGATGTGAGCGAAACCGTGCCAGTGTTTTTTTCGTTGCCCTCGGCATCCTCGAGAGTGAGCGTGAGCTCAGAGACGACATAATGTTTGCTAAACTCAATCTGAAAAATCTGCTCGCCCGGATCGGGCGTGAAACGGTATTCAGAAACGCCGGTGGTTCCATCGTGTCCGAGCACGGGTGCACCGTCTCGCCAAAAACGGAGAGTGTCGACTTCGCCTGAGAGGCGCATCACAAGAATGTCACCTTGCGCGGCGTTCGCTAGTTGAGAGGCCGTGATCGAAAAGTCTATGAGATCATTGTCGTCCGTGCCCGGAGCGTTCAACCAATCGTCTTTGCCATCGCCGTCATCGTCGTCCACGTTTGCCTTTCCGTGGATGTCGGCGAAGGTCCAAGCTGCGGGGGCGCCGTCGCCGTCGCCGTCGCCGTCGCCGTCGCCGTCGCCGTCGCCGTCGCCGTCGCCGTCGCCAGAAACTTCAGTCCCTGTTTCGGCGCCACCGCCGTCGTCATCGCTGCATGCCTGGGCGGAAAGCCCGAGTAAGGCGACGGATGTCAAAGTACTTCCAAGCCTGATGCGCTGCATTGATCTACGGTAGCCTCTGAATTGGAGAGCTTCAACGCGACTTGTGCTGAAGATTGCGGCGATCGTGATCGTTGGGCCCAAAACCGTACAGATTCCACCCCACGAAGAGTTTGCATGGGGTTTACTCTAGAGTTGTTCTAGGAACGTTCGAGGTCGTGAAGGCCGAGGGCGACCCGCCACAGACCCACAACGAGAGTGGCTGCGCCCAGTCCTCGAACGATCCATGTCGTGGCGAAGGCATAGGGGCCGGCGAGAGCGACGAGCAAGACCGCCGCCGACATCGCAACCTGCAAGAGGGTCAGCCCCGCCCCCGGGACGAGCAGCTGGGGTCGGGACAACACCTGGCTGAGGCTGCGGGCGAGGACCCGGGGGTCAAAAGCGGCGGCTCCATACAGAACGACGGAGCCGCGCGCGCGATCGTGGGCGAGAGTAGCGATCGTCCAGACGAGCCAAAGAGGGACGAGCGCGATGCCGCGAAGTCCGAGCGTCACGCAAACGAGAACGACGGGGACCCCCAGGGCGGCGCGGAGCCCTAGGCCATAGCAGGATTGGGCGACCATGGCGGGGAGGCCTCGAATGCAGTGGGCTCCAAGGTCAGCGAATGATGCCTTTGCGCGCAGGCGATGGGCCAATCCGGGGTAGAGAACCGTCCACAAGGCGGTCCCCGAAACGATGCTGATCGTTGTGGCGTATAAGAAAACGGGGAGGACAGCCGGATTGTCATGGAAGAGCTCAAAAAGTGCAGCCAAACGATCTCCGCGATCGAGCCATGCGAAGGGGAGGACGGTCGCCGCCACGGTTGATCGCACAAGCGCAGCGGCCAGCCACGCGATGAAGTGGCTAGCGATGAAAACGACAGCGAGAAAGGACCCCAATTGAGCGACCGAGGCCAAGGCGCGGCGAAGATCGGTGAAGGGGGTGAACTGCAGGTTCATGGCCCGAAAAATCCGAGGGCAGCGAGCGTGGTGGCTTCGGACCACAGGGAGACGATGCGATCGAGACCTGGCGTCGGGGATTCGAATTTTTTTGCGTAGCGAAAGTTGTTAAGTCTTCGACCTTCAAGCCAAAGAAGGTGATCGGGATCGATCGTTGCGTGGACGATTCTTCGGCCCGGCCACGAAAAACTGTGATGGCGGCTTTCACCGGACCAATATCGGCGTTCGTGGCTACCATCGGCAAAGGTTACGGAGAGCTCGACGGGAACTCGATAGCCCCCGATACGGTGGATGACGACGATGGCCTCGACTCGGGAGTCTTCAAGTTCTTCAAGCGGAGTCTCGATGTGCTCGGGTGCTTTTGTGCGGGAAAGTTCTGTGCGAGGTCCAATGGCGAAGATGTCTGGTTGCAGGCGGTGCAGTCCGTTGTCGTTTCGCAATCTACGATTTTCGACTGCGTAGAGAGAGAAGTCGACCTCTGTGATTTCGCGCAGCCCTTGGTCGAGGAAATCTTTCACGTCGAGGCGAACGGGCGCCAAGTCGGTGGTGCCGAGATCAACCTGACCGGATCCTCCGCCAAGCTGCTGAATCAGGACTTTTTCGAGCGAGGACCCGTGGGGATGGGTGAACCGGGCCTGTTGGGCATAGAGCCGCAACGCTCGGTCCCAGGCGACGTGACCGACGATGTTGCGTAGTGTGTGCATGACCGCCGCTGTTTTTCGATAGACGACGCTGCCGTAGGATTGCACGTCTTGATCAAATTGCTCGGCTGGTCCGTCGATCGGATCGAGCAGGTCGCCCTCGATGTTGGCAATGCGGATGAGATCCGCTGCCGTGAGTTCGTGGCCAAGCACGCGGACGAGCCACGGCGGCGTGCGCTCGTCAGGGGCATATCGATCCATGTAGGCGATTGCATTTGCGGTTTCGTTGAGACCTTCGTCGAGCCACGGCTGCGCATTTTCGTTGGAGGCGAAGATCCCCTGAAAATACTGGTGTCCGAATTCGTGGACGGTGGTGTAGACCCCGGACAGTCGCTCTTCGAGAATCCAGCGCGGGAAGCCAGAATGCCAAATGTCTGAGGTCGTGAAAAACGTGGGGTACTCCATGCCTGCCGCCTGCATGGCGTCATCCGGGGGATGAATGATGGTGATCGTCGACCACGGGTAGGGCCCGAAGCGAGCTTCCATGCTCTTGAGGGTCGCTACCTGGGCGGCCAGATGCCGAGGAGCATCCATGACCCTGTCGGGTTGCATCAGCTGTCGAATACGAATGTCCTTGTAGCGGCCTCGATGCTCAACAAAGAGCGGGTCGGCCGCCCAGGCGAAGTCGTGCACCATCTGCGCCCGGTAGGTGAGGCGCTTGCGCCCCTCACTTTGTTGCGCGTCGACCCGGATGCCAGTGGCTCCGACGGTCATGGTTGCGGGTACATCGAGTTCGACGAGGTAGTTGCCGAAATCAGCGTAAAATTCGCTGTTGAAGGTGAATACGTGATTGTTCCAGCGGGGCGAGTCGCCGGGTCTCTCGCCCGGATCAAGCACCGCGAGCTTTGGAAACCACTGACCGGCGAGATGAAAACCTCCGCTGTAGCCCGTTCGTGCGATGACTTTGGGGAGCTGGGTGACAAACACGATCTCGATCGTGATCTCGTGGCCCGCGGGCAGGGGCGTCAGAAGCTCGATCGTGGCGATCGACGGGTCGGACTCCTCACGCCAGGCAAGGGCGGTGGGTTCGGTGGAGGGGGCGGCGATAGCGAGGGGCTTGAAGTCTCGCGTTGGACCGCGGTGGACACGGTCGACGGCGTGAAGCTCGATGGACCCCCAACTCTGACGCGCGCTGGATGTTTCGCCATGTGCATTCGGAGAACCGCGCATCCAGGCCGTGTCGTTGGCGCGAAAGGCGTTCATGTAGAGATGAAGCGGCAAGGTGCTCACCGATTCGTTGGCGGTGTTGCGCCAGGTTATCCGGCTGGTCCCATCGATGCGGTGGCCGTCGGCGTCGAGTCGAGCTTGAATGACGTAGTCGGCGATTCGAGCTGCTGTCGGTACGTCGCCGCGGAGCTCTCTTGGACGCAGGGACGATTGCGGTTCTGCCAGGCTGGCGACATCAAGCTCAAGCCCGGTCTCTTGTAGATCTAGATCGCCGTCCGGGCCTCGGCGGTCCCGCGCGCATGCGCCGAACAGCAGCGACGCGCCGAGGAGACAAGAACCTAGAGCCGTTTGAGGTGTCATGGCGAGTCGATAGCGGGCCCTACCCGATTATCTTCACATGCCGTCGATGCGACGTACACTCTCGGCCGTGCACCACTGGGAACAAACCTACGATGAGCACGGACTAGAGCAATTCGCGCGAGATCTAGGATCGCAATTGCGTGGCGGCGAACTGTTGCTTCTGAACGGGCCGATGGGCGCGGGCAAGACAACCTTCACTCGGGCGCTCGGATACGGCATGGGAATTCGGCGGCCCGAGCGTGTGTGCAGTCCCACGTATACGATTTGCATGGAGCACGAAGGCCCGTTGCCGCTCGTGCATATCGATTTGTTTCGTTTGGGGGAGCAGGGCTCCGGCTCGGTAGGGGAGGCTGCCTTTGAGTCGTTGGGACTCGAGCATGATGAGTTGCCAGGTCCGACAAGGGTCATGGTCGTGGAGTGGGCCGAGCTGTGGGGGGACCCGCCGCGAGAGCATTTGAGCCTGCATTTCTCTCGTTCCCCCTCAAACATCTCGAACCTCCGTCAACTACGGGTGCACGCGCAAACTTCGCATATGTGTGAACTTCTTGCGCGGTGGCGCCGCGCTTCTGATATTAAAACATAGTAAAATCAATGACCTATGTTGATTGTTGCCGCGAGAGAAAATACGGAATCGCGCTTTTCGCGGAATGGTGAGCGCCTAGGCGGGGCGAAAGCCGCGTATTTTGAGAACTGGGGCTTTTCAAGGCTCCTCTGGGCGGTCTATGTTCGGCGCGGGTTCCGGTCGGAGGTCCGACCGCGCAATACTCGTCGTCCTAGAGGAACACGGAACATGGCCAAAGCAAGCAAGTCTAGAGAAATCGTTGTTGTCGGATCCAAAATTAAAGAGGTCGTTCGCGAGGCGGAACTTCGTAGCGACGGAGAACTGGTTCAAGCGGTATCCGAGAAGGTTCACGCCATGCTCGAGGAAGCTATCAAGCGCTGCACCGCCAACGGACGCAGCACGGTGCGGCCGCACGATCTCTAATTCGCCTCTCCTATTTGCCAAAAGGCCGTCCGCTCCGAGTGCGGGCGGCTTTTTGTTTGTGGGTGCCGAAGCGCGGTACCCGGCGGCGGACTTGTGTATGGTCCCGCCGCGCTGAGGGTTCCTATGTTTCGATATTTTGCTACGACATCGCGTGGTTGTGAATCGGTTGTTGCGGACGAACTGCTGGGCCTCGGGGCCCAACGGGTGGCGCCTCAACCGGCGGGCGTCGCATTCGAAGGGGGGCTGGAGGTGGGCTACGCCGCTTGTTTGTGGTCTCGCTCCGCCAGCCGAATTTTGCTCCGATTGTGCGAGTTGCCCGCGAGCGGAACCGACGAGCTGTATGCGGGCATCCGCGAGGTCGCTTGGGAAGATCATATGGACCCCGCGGGGACCCTGGCCATCACTGTGACTCGCAGCCAGAGCGCGCCGATCGGTCACAGCCACTACGCAATGCAGCGCGTAAAAGACGGAATCGTCGATCGCTTTCGCGACCGCAGTGGCACGCGGCCGAGCATTGAGCTCGAACAGCCCGACCTGCGGGTGGTGGTGCATCTTCAGGCGAGCAAAGCCATTGTCTCTCTTGATCTAAGCGGAGCGGCGCTTCACCGTCGCGGCTATCGGGGCCCGGGGGGCCATGCGCCTCTGAAGGAAAATTTGGCCGCTGCGATTCTGCTTCGGTCGGGCTGGGGGAAGATCGGCAAGGACGGTGGCGCGTTGTTCGATCCGATGTGTGGGTCGGGAACTTTTTTAATCGAAGGGGTACAGATCCTTGGCGATATCGCTCCGGGTCTGGGTCGCCGTGCGTACGGATTTACACGCTGGCGGGGGCATGACGCTCAGCTTTGGTCCGAGATCGTTGGCGACGCGGCGGAGCGCGAAGAGGCGGGCCTTGACGCGTTGGCCAAGCGACCACCGGTGATCCTCGGTTTCGATAGCGATCCGTCTGCGCTTGAAGCCGCCCGAAGATGCGTCGAGCACGCTGGCTTTGATGCATGGATTCGTCTGGCGTCGGGTGACTTGGCAGACCGTGTTGCGCCGGGGCCTTCCGGACTGTTGGTGACCAATCCGCCATGGGGCGAAAGGCTAGGAGAGCTGGATGCCTTGGCTCCCCTGTATGCGACCCTTGGCCACGTGCTGCGCACGGAATTTCGAGGGTGGCGAGCGGCTGTGTTCGCCGGGAATCCGGGCCTGGGTCTACGCATGGGCCTACGTGCAAAACGTAGAAATACGATGCAGGATGGCCCGATCGAATGCCAGCTTCTGACCTTCGAAATCGGCACGGAAGAGGACCCTGGCGATGCGGTTCGAAGCGAGCCCAAAGGGCTCTCCGAGGGTGCGCAGTCCGTGGTGAATCGTCTGAAAAAAAACGACAAACGTTTGCGGAAATGGGCAAAGAAGGCAGGAGTCGACTGCTACCGACTCTACGACTCGGATCTTCCTCAGTATGCGGTGGCGATCGATCGCTACGCCGACTGGGTTCACGTGCAAGAGTACGCGGCGCCCGAAGAGATCGAACCGCAAAAGGCGAAGAAGCGGTTGCGTGAGGCACTGTGCGCAATTCGTGAGTTCACGGGGCTTCCACGGGAGCGTGTGGTGCTGAAGGAGCGGAGACGGCAGCGCGGCAAGGATCAGTACACGCGCCTCGACGGGGCCCGACAGGAGATCGAGGTCCGAGAGGGGGTCGCGCGATTCTGGGTCAATTTGAACGACTACCTAGATACCGGACTCTTTCTCGATCATCGTCCTGTACGGGCACGCATCGGCGCTCGAAGCCAAGGCAAACATGTTCTGAATCTCTATGCCTACACCGGCACGGCGACGGTTCATGCGGCATTGGGAGGAGCGAGAACGACGACCACGATCGACTTGTCGAAAACCTATTTGGATTGGGCTCAGCGCAACCTCGAACTCAACGGTCTTGAGGGGGGCTACGGGTCGCGCGGTCGTCACCGTTTGATTCACGGCGATTGTCGCTCGTGGCTAAAGGACGCTCGCGGAAAAAAATACCGATACGATCTTATTTTTCTTGATCCCCCGACCTTCTCGAACTCCAAACGTACCGAGGAAAATCTCGACCTGCAGCGCGATCATGTTGAATTGATCGACGCGTGCATGGCCATCTTGGCTCCGGGTGGCGAGCTTATCTTCTCCACAAACAATCGTCGCTTTCGCCTCGACGAAGAGGCGCTGTCCGATGTGGAACTCAAGGATATAAGCCGAGAGACACTCCCTTTGGATTTTCAGAGAAATCCAAAAATTCACACTTGTTTTTCAATTCGTCATCGAGACCACTTCGCGGGAGGCCGCTAGGTGCGGAAGGCGCAGACGAACCCGAAACATTCGCGCCCGTTGCTTTGCCGTCGCATGGGCGGTGTCGATGTTGAGCGTCGTCTCACCTGGATCACACAGGGGGCGAGGGCTCTGGTGGCGGTGGGACTGCTGTGTCTATGGCCTGCGGCAGCATCGGGGCGCGCACAGGTTGAGGACGAGAGAGCGGTCGAACTTGGGCATTCCCTCCGTTCGCAGCGAGATGTTGAGCGATGGACGGGTGCTGTCCTGAGATCCAAGTGCGGAACCAAGACCGAAGAGTCTGCGGAAGACTGTCGAATTCTTGCTCAGTCTCACGGTGTCGAGGCGGCTGCCATGCGGGTTTGTCTCTCACTGAAAACGGACAAGGGGATGTTTCGTCGTTGTTTGGCGGCCGTCGCTGACCAGAGATTTTCACCGGCTGCGGTCGTGTTTTGCAGCGATCGTCAGGATTCCATGGGGAAAATTCGCTGTCTTGAGGCGACCGCAGGAAGGCGTCTGGATCGATTCCAACTTCGAGACTGCCTGCTCCGAAAATCTCCGCGATCGATCCATCGTTGTGTAAAACGGACCCACGACTACGTATTTGATCCTGAAATTATTCACCATCTTATCACCCAGTCGCTCCAACGTGCGCCGGTCAAGCAGACCTACGAAACACAGACCCAAGCCCAACTCGATCGATGGGCCACGATGTCTAGGGACGATCGGATGGCGATGGTCCAACCACGGGAACGGGCCTATCAACAGCAACAGGCGCGCCTCGAATCGATTTTCTCGGACTTCCAAAAGAGTTTGATCTCCACGTATCCACAGCGTGGCATCGATGACAGTCAAGGAGGATTCATCTTCAATTTTGCAGGAGGAGCCAATGGGCAATACCAACTTCTGTATTGCTCCGCGCACGAGTACGTCATCATTTTTGGATCTCCGACCGACCTCAATGCCTATTCAGGGCGTTATGCCATGGCGGTACACGACTGGCTGCTTGAAGGAAAGATGCAGGTCTATCACGCGGGCGACCACTACCGACGTGAATACGGACCTGGAAGTCATGCGATCCTAGACTCGGGGACCTCTAAAATTTACAGCACGGAAGGGCCGACCTATATGGTGGAATATGCTCGTGGACGAATTGGATCGGCGCTTGATTTTGGTGTTCGAGCGCCTGCTCGTTACGTCACGCGAGACCGTCAAAATCGTAAGGCGCAGGTTCGGCGTTGCCGGAAGATTGCAGTGCGAGAATTTTTCGCCGCGCCTCGTAGAGTACGTGCTCGAAAGCGCGAGAGTAAAAAAAATCGCCGGGCCTTTATCCGAGAGCTTCGTCGGTAGAGACCTCGGTTGCTCAGTTGTGGGGCTCGCATCATCCAGGTGGGTCTGGGGCTGAAGGACCTGCAGATCTCGGAGGGGGCCTTCGGCGGGATGTAGGGTGGAAAAATGTGCGACGTCGGTGGTGCCTTCGAATCTGGCTGCCCATCGATCCTCTAGCGAGCTTGCCGCGGCTCAGACAATAGATTGGTGTCCGCTGTTGCCCAAAATTGGGTCCGCTTCCGTTCAACGAAGCAAGTTTTCGTCGAGGCTGAAATCGAGTTTCGGCAGCTTCTACTCAAGCCAGATACGGTAGCGTTTGTCCCCATCGTCGAGCGCGAAAATCTCCTGCGGGTGAAGACCCGTACTTGTCAATCGGCTCTGAATCCTTCCGAGATCCGTCCCTTCGCGTCGTAGAGCGTGACGAACATCCTCGGGGACCAGCGAGACAAGGTCGAGTGCGGCGCGGGCGGGGAGTTTCAAGCGAACCAGCTGTTTGGGCCCCTTCATGACCCGAACACAGAGGTCTTTGGCTGTCGGTAAAACATCGGGATCGCGCGAGTGTGGGCGAATCGTGGGCTGCCGTGGGCTGTAGGTGCGGGCGTGGGCGAGGGTCTCGGTCGGGATGATTTTACATAGTTCTTTCCACCAACAAAGCTGGATGTCGAGTTGTTCGAGCTGCTGTGTGATCCCCTGGAAGGCCCGCATCAGCAGCATCAACTCTGGGGGGCCCGCCGAGCGAAACCACCATCGTCGTTCGCCGAGAATGCTCGACAATTCCGTGGATAAATTCCAGGAGGCGGTGTCGAAGTCACGGTCGCCGACAAAAGGTTGAAATAGGGCCCGAGCTAGAGCAGGAAGGTCGTCACGGATCTCTCCAAGCTTTTCACAATCAAAGCCCATGTCCACGAATATGGCGAGAAGATTGTCGTCGATACCGCTTCGGGTGCATTGGATGAGCTTGAGCAAGGATGTACGTGTGCGCGCAGAGACAGGAATTGTGCAGCCGTAGTCAAAGAGCACAACCTGCGGACCGGGCCCCCGGAAGGCGTAGTTTCCGGGGTGGGGATCACCATGGACTTCTCCCCCGCGAAAAAGTGCGGAGAAGAGGGTGTGTAGCAGCGTCGTGGCAACTGTGCGGCGGGCCTCGGGGCGCCACTGTGTGGCGACGGACCAACGGTCCCCCGGTTCCCACCGCTGAACAAGGATACCGTCGCGGCATAGATGGCGGGTGACTTTAGGGACAACGAGACCCTCGATCTGGTTGTTCGCTGCGAATTGTACCTGGCGGTCAGACTCGTTGAGGTAGTCGAGTTCACGTTCGAGATTGGCTCGTAGAGTTGTTCGGTAGCCGTCGAGATCAAAACCCCAACGCTTTACCGGGCCGACCCCGGGCATGAGACCGGCGAGACGCATCTCTGCATCGATGGCCGCGCTGATATCGGGGTAGCGGACCTTGATCGCGACTTCTTGACCGTTGAGAAGCGTCGCCCGGTGGACCTGGCCGATCGATGCCGCATGTTTGGAAGGGTGAAATTCCTTCAATACGGTAGCGAGAGGTCGTCCCCAGGCGTCTTCGAGGATGGGGACGATTTGTTCGAGGGGGATCGGGTCTATCGAGTGAACGAGCTCTTGAAAGGGGCCGTCGATCGATTGGCTAGCCATGAGCTGGCCGACTTTCATGGGAACCCCGCGGGCATCCGCCATGAGACCCGAGAGCGCTCGGGCGGCACGCTCGCGGGACTCTTCGTCGATGGCGCGTTTCAGGGTTCGGGCGGCGACGGCGATACGTCCGACCTTGAACGCGCGTTTTGCAGCGCTTCCCAGCGATGTCATGCGGCTTGCTGAACTTCGGTCGTCTGGGAGCTGCGATTTGGGAAGCAGCTCTGGAGCAGATCGTAGCTGCGAGGTCCAAAATAATTGACGTAGGCGCTCGACCAATGTGACCACTCCCGCGCGGGGTCCGACGACCAGTCGCGGTGACTCGCGATGATCTGGTCAAAAAGGTCTGCAACGAGAGGTTCGTGTGTCGTCTCGACCGTGATGTTGAGCCGCGGCCCGGAGAGGGGATCTACGATGATCCGAACCCGACTGGGTCGGTCCGTGCGCCCATCGACAAGGGGGCAATCGAAGATCACATCGACACGGTCGCGCTGGCGCGGAGATCCTGGAGCGATACGACCAAGGCTAAGCGTCGCGCTTTCGTAGCGCTGACCGTCGTCGACGATCTCGGAGAGAAACAAAAAACCCATCGCCGGTCCATCGCCAGACCAGAGCGCGCGGATGAACGCCTCGGCTTCGTTTCGGATGTTGGCATCCAAGAGGGCTCGGGCCATGTCGAGCAGTCGTGAATCGTCGCGAGAGCTCAGGGTATAGGCCGCAAACGTGGTCACTCCGGCCTTGTTCCAGGGCCGTGACCAACCCAGTTTGCGAGAGGCACGATAGCGCTCGAAGAGACTCATCAAGACTCTCAGGACGGCAGGGGGGCGGCTCTCCCGGCTGAGCGCGTGTTGGACCTGTTGGTATTGACCTTCGTTCGTGAGCTCGTTGGGCAGTTCAGGACTGTGCATGGCGTTCCTTCGCTCGCGCGACATCGCGGCTCACCGTTTGGCTCGCCGGTGTCCCGCGTAACCCCCTATGCAAAGATCCGTCGCTGTCGTCGTTCCTCGAATTGGAACCCAAGTGCGTCGCGGCGGGTCCATTGGGGACCGTGTGGCCCCTCATGGGACACCCGCCGATTTGTTAGGCACTAGGAACGCGGGGAGTCTCGGCCCACAAAACGCAAGCCGAGGCCGATGAGAAGCGCCAACGAGTAGGCCGCGATGGCGACGGCCGATGCGTGGCCATATCCAAAGTTTCTCGAGATCAGGACGGTAGCGATGCTCGACACCACGCTCATCCAGCCATTGAGAGCCCACGCCCAAGGAATCGCGGCCGAGGCACGGTCTGGAAGGATTCGCAGGCCCACCGGAAAGGGGAAGCCCATGGCAAATCCGAGGGGTGCAAGCACCGCGATCGTAATGAAAATTCGAATTGTCGGCGTATATCCGAGCGCGTAGGTCTTGAGCAGATCGGGGATGATCCAAGCTTGCACCGAGGCGAGTACAACGATGGTCGCAAGGATGATCGTGAGCGAGCGCGTCAAGGTCTCTTGCTTAAGAAATCCGGCAACTGCGCTGCCGATTCCCGAGAAAAGCAGCATGCTCAAGATCACGGCGGTCACGGCGTAGGTCGGGTGACCGACAAACAAGATGAGTTCGTGGATCAACACGGTCTCGATGGCGAGATAGCCGTAGCCGAGACAAGCGACATAGAGGAGCGCGATGTAGACGCGGTTCACCTGTTTCAGATGCGCCCGCCCACGGCTCAGTAGAGGCACCAGCAAGAACAGTAGGCCGCCGAGCAACACAAACAGCACCTGGACCAGAAGCATGTCGTAGACGCGCCCGAGATAGCGGTCTTCCTTTCTCATGAACTCAGGATCGGAGAGGCGATGGATTGCGTTCGACGCGAGATCGCGGCGGTCGAGGTAGGGACGGTTGTCCGTCATCACCTCATCGCCCTCGAAAAGGCTCGCGGAGCGTTTGTTGGGCTCGTGGGTAGGATCCCAGTAGAGCCCCTTGTTCATGTGTCGGCCCTTGAGAATACTCTGGAGACGGTTGCGTTCGGTGACCGTCCACGGTCGATTCTTGACCATCATGAACTGCACCTGGCGGGTCTTGATGTAAGCGATGTGCTTCCAAGGTTCCTTGACCCCGCGCTCACGGAGGGCTGCTGCAGCGCTGTTGGCAATTCGAACGGTGTGACCGCCTTTGCCAAAGCAGATCGTTCCATCGTCGCTCAGACGATCGAAGTAGGTATGAAAAGCGTCCTTCGTCGTCAGCAGCGCAGAGGACCAAGCCGTCGCCATCATTCCGGCATTGGAGTGCAGGTTCGCATGCACCATGTGAATGATGTCGTACTTGCCCCGGGCGTGCATGATCGCGGCCCGCCCGTCAGCCTTGATGCGGTTGGTGTTGCCATGCACGTAGGGGTTCAGCGGTGCATCTGGGAATTTTCGCGCAACAAGGTCGGCGATGTCGCCGGCGATGTCGATGGCATCGATATTCTCATACCCATACGATTGGGCGATGGCGATTTCGGGACCTGCGGATGCCGCGATTACGGCGACTCGCGCGGGGGGATCGTGAAGTTGGTAGACGACGGAGCGGTTCGCGTGTCGCTTGACAGCGCGAAGGTCTCTCTCGTCCCGAATGACGAATGACGCGGAACTGTTGTCCAACAGGATCTTGGCAAATTTTTGGTCGTCCTCGTGGATGGCGAGGCGAGTGAGGGCCGTCCATTCAGTATGGAGCACCTTGGTCTCGGAGTACCCGGCCGCGTATTTGACCTTGAAGAGATCGATGCCAGCACCGTTGATACCGATCAAGACCAGCAACAAGGCAACGACTCCAGTCGTAATCCTTCGACTGCGGGTCGAGCCGGATGTTCGCAGCAGGAGGGCTGCTGCAACCGTCGCTGCAAGAGCACAAATCAGTACAATGTCAGGAACCGGCAAGATGCCGAGCGCTGGAAGAAAAATCACCGCGCCGGCTCCACCGCCGATTAGATCGGCACCATAGAGTTGGCTGATGTATTTTTTTCGATGCTGAAATGCAGCTGCAAAGGTGAGCCCTGCGAAGCAAAAGGGCAACATGAGCATTGGCAGAAGCGCTCCGAACCAAGTGAGATTGACAAGGTCTTGGCTCTCGCCGCCGCGGGTCGCATAGTCGGTGAGTGCTGTGTCCCACTGCTCCGTCAGTGGAAAATTGAGAGCGCAGCCAACTGCGATCAGCATGGCGGCCCCTTGACCAAGACAGACCCAGGCGACTCTCGCTTCCAAGCGCTCCGTCGGCAGTATTTTCGGCCACACGTGCTGGATGACGGCACCAACACTGATGCCAAGAAGCGCCAACAATAGAGCAAGGTGCGCGAATTGCGAAAAAAGCACAACACCAAAGATGCGTGTCAAGAGAAGCTCGAACAGGACGAGGCTCCCGCTCACGAGGAACATCGTAATCGTGAGGGCGCGAAGCGGGGTTAGCTTGGTTTTGGACATGGGCGCTGGGAAGAGCAGAGGAAGATAGGTTTCGCTGGATGCGAGTCCGTCTGGGGACGTTTTGGCGATCAGCGTAACAAACGGTGCACACACGGGGGGGGCGGCAGACAAGAACGGTGGCGCGAGCATCGAATGGTGACGGCTCGATCAAGATCGACGGAGATTTCGCGAGGCGGCAGACAAGAACGGTGGCGCGAGCATCGAATGTGCCCCGGCTCACTCAACTACACCTTGGAGAGGCTGGCAAGCGTGTGGCTGGGGGATGTGCGGGTAATCCCACGCGAATTTGGGTCTCGTTGCCCGTCACGTCGAGGTTGAGCTTGAGGCGTTGGGGTTGGGGTCGGGTGCTGCTACCGACGGGATGGATTGGTATCAGAGCTTGCCGTGGCGATGGCACGGCTCAGCTCCGTGAACAGGTCGTGTCGCACGGAGGGGGGAATCGCGTGGCCGACTCCCGGATACTCCCGAAGCCGGGCCGGGATACCAAGGGAACGCAGATGGGCGATTGCCAGGCGTGTGGGACCGATGTTGACCGCGATGTCCGAGTCGCCGTGTAGAGCGACGAGCGTCGGGTAGGCCGAAAAATCGATGGTGGGCGCCGTGGCAGATGTTGGCCAAAGCGGCCGGGGGAGCCCACCACTGACCGCGACCGCCGAGGCGAGCTGATCTGGATGCCGCGTGGCGAGCGCAAAAGTCAGCATGCCGCCCTGTGAGAACCCCGTGACGATCGGTTTTCCGGTCGTGGGCCGCGATTTGGCCAGGGCCACAATCGCTGGAGCAAGCGCATCAACCGCCCGGACGATGCCCGCCGCGAGGGCTTGCACGTCGGGGTCACGGGCGCGAATTGGAAACCATGAGTAGCCAGGTTCGTACTCGTCGAGCGCACGCGGGAGGATAAGTCGGGCGGGTGTCGTAAAACCATCGAAGACCGCGGAAAAATTTTCTGGTTGGTCGCCGAGGCCGTGAATGGCGACGATCATGGGAAGCTCCTGGTCTGCGCGCGCATCTCCGGTAATTATTTCTAAATACGAAATACCGGCAATTTCCTGGAGTTGAGGTGCTCGCTCTTGGCGATCGGTGACCTGTGGGGCCTGCGCAGCCTCCACTTGCTGCCGACGCGGCAGTTGAGCGGGCTCGCGGGCGGATGCAGGCGGCGAAACCGGTGGTTGTCCACAGCCCAAGAGCGTGGTGGCCAGGGCAAACATGATCCACAAGAACGGACGCATGGGGCGTACGGTGGCACAGTTGCGTATGGCCTGTCGTTAGGCCTTGAGCCGGCGAAGGCCAAAGCTGATTCGGCGTAGAAAAAGGTCGAGGAGCATCGCGGGGAGGACAAGCAGCAACACGACCTTTGACCACAGCGGCTTGGAGTGGGTCTGCTCAGAGGAATCCGCGGGGGTTTGGATGATCGCGTCGATCTCTCCCGCGGTGCTCGCTCCAGCCGGAATCGATGCGAGCCAGTCATGTTGGGCCTTGAGCTGCATGGGGGCAAGCTCCGCTGGATAGGGGATCGCTATTTGGGCGCTGGCCTCGGCGCGAAGCCGCCGTGGCCGCTGTTGTTCGTCGTAGAGTTTCGCACGCAAGAGTCGATGGCCGGTGGTTACGCCGTCGAGTACGGCTTCATAGCGACCTGGAGCGACGAGTGAGAGCGGCACGTGGGTGGTCTCGTGATCGCTGTCGTTCGAGAGCCCGAGATCGATCACTTCGACCGATCCGTCCAGGTCATTCGAGAATCCCCGGGGCGACTCGACGTCGACGACAACCTTCCAAGAACCAGCCTTGAGGGCGGGACGTACGAGGAGTGTCGCCCCGCCAAGCCTACCGCTTCCTTGTCGCATGGTATCGCGCGCGACTTGACTCCAAAATTTGGCGAAGCTGCGCCATGTGAGCCAATGGGCCGCCCACCGGGGTTTTGCGTCGCTTGCGAAGGCGACAACACGTCCGAGTCCCGTGCGGCCGCGGATGAGCAGTGGATCTCCGAGATGGGTGCGGAGTAGAACTTCGGATCCAGCTTTCGCTTTCAGTGGGATGAGACCACGGAGCCCTGGGGCCGTCGAAAAATCGATGCCACGTAAGGCCTGTACAGGCTTTGCGACCTTCGGAAAGAGAAGTCGTTCGACCACGGAATTTCGTGTAATTTCACGCGTCTCTCGAGAAAAAATCCGTGGGACATCCGTGCCGTCTTGAGAAAAATAGTAGCGACCGTTTCCAAGCTTGGCGACGTGAGCGAGAAATCCTTTACCGGCACCGGAACCGACACCTACCGAGGAGATGGTGATGTCGGCCTCGCGCATATTTGCCAGCAGGGTATCGACGCCGGCGTTCGGTGACTCGCCGTCCGACAATAGAATCACGTGTTTAATGAGGGCCTTTGAGCCCGTCAACTGCAGGTATGCTTCTCGGAGCGCGGGTAGAGCGTGAGTCCCACCACCCGAGCTTAGCCGCCGAATCGAAGAGGCGATGCGAAGGCGGTTCGCCGCGGGCTGCAGACGGACCAGGACCTGTGGCCGGGAGTCGAAGGCCACGATGCCCAATTCGTCGCTGGGATCTAAGGTCCGCGATGTCGCGCGGGCGGCTTCCTTGACCAGGCCGAGACGACCTTGGCCAGACATTGAGCCGCTCTTGTCGATGACCAGCATCAAGGCCAAGGTTGGCTGCTCGCGCTGGACCTTCCCGGAGTACCGGACCGGAAGGATCGACTCGATCTGCGATCCTCCCCAGCCTCCGACTCCGAAGGAGGACTCTCCGCCGATCATGATGAATCCTCCACCGGTCTGTTCAACGTAGTGGACGAGGGCGCGCTGCCGTTCGTTGCTGACAGTGGCGCGCGCGATGTCCGAGAAAATGACGAGATCGAAGGGCGAGAGTTCGTCCGCTTGAACAGGTAGATCCACCGCGGAAATTTGTTGCACATCGAGATGGTCCGCACGAAGGGCTCGGGGGACCGCAGCGTTCGTGTTGCGCCCCACAAACAAAACCTTGGGACGCCCCCGGACGTCGCCAACCGCTGCGGCAGTGTCGTTGCGCAAGCTTCGATTGAGGTCTCCAGGAATGCCTTGAGAGTCGAGCGTAGCTCGAAAAATAATCGGGCCTGATCGAGTTGCCCGTGCCGGAAATTTTATCTGCTGTCGGCCTTCCCGGAGTGTGACGGCCCTATTCGGCGCGAGTGAGTTGGGTGCGTCGTTCTTGTCCATGGCGATATGAACGGCGACTTGAGGCGTGGTCGACACGACGTCCACGACGACATCAAAGCTTTGCCCCGTCCGTAAATCGTCGGGAAGATGGACCGCTTCGATGAAAATGTCCGCATGCGCCGCGGCGGGGAAGCTTCGAGTATGGACCGTGACTCCACGGGCCTCAAGCGCGTGGATGGTCTGGGCCAAGGCCTCTCGCTCACCAGAATCTCCAGTGCCATCTGTCACGAGGACCATCCGGGCTTCTTGCTGTGATTGAAGCAACGCCGCGCCCAGTCGCAGTCCGGCTGCGTGATTGCTTGCGAGGCGATCGTCTGTATCTTCGACTTGAAACAGGTCTTGAATCCGAACGCCTTCGAGGTCGACAATCTTTGCACGCGCAGCGTAGGAGACGAGTCTAAAGATTGTGTGTTCTTGCGAGGCTGCGAGGCTGCGGCCCCGGGCGACCAAACGACGGACGGCTTCTCGTTGACGCTCGTCGATGCTTGCCGAGACGTCGACGACAAAGACGATCGACTTGCCATGCACAGGTGTCTCGATCGTTGGGAGGGCAAGCGCCAGGGCGATCGCCATGAGCAAAAATATACGAGTTGCCAGCTGCAGTATGATCTGAAGAGGTCGCAGATCGATAAGCGTTCGCAGTGCGACGAGCGTAAGGTAGGGCAGAAGTGCGACCGGCATAAGCCACAGCGACTGCGGACGGGCCAACCGTAGCGTCGTGCCCTCTCCGGGAAACTCGAAGGACAAGGACTTGGTGCCGGAGAACTGCGACGCGAGAAACCAAGCTCCAAAGAGGCCCAGCAACAGCGCGAGCATGGGCAAAAATTTTAGGCCACGTTCTCGGAGGATCACACGGTCTTCCTTCGGTGGTAGGTTGTCCACTCGATCGTGACCAAGGCCGCCGCGACGAGCAACAAGAGCGACCACAGAGGGCCACGATCCAACGGGGAGGGCGGGGGGCTTTCGCCGGCTCGTGCATGTAAGGGAATATCCTCCACCCGAACTCTAGACCGAAGATCGGAGGCCTCGGAACTGGCGATGTTGACCGCGACTTCCACGCGCCGACCGTCTTCCGGGCCGCCGATGACTTCGATCTCATAGATTCCGGGGACGGTGGCTCGCAATCGAAATCTTCCTTCGTAGAGTCGTGCGGTCTGGAGAGCTGCGGAGTCGCGGTCCATGACGTTGGGCATCTTTGCGATGGATTCTGCGCTCGGTGGACGAATCCTTACACTCTGGGCGTTTCGACCGTCGAGTCCAAGGTCGGCCAAGGTCAATTCACGGCTTAGCCCCACCTGAACGCTGGCGACGAAGCCCGCCTCTCGTCCCGAAAAATAGTCGATGATGTTTGCGATCAAGACTGGGAAGGCCACTCGCATGGGGAGATCGGATTGTCGCGGATCAAAACCGATGGCGAGTGTCGAGTGCGCAGACTCACGCAGAACTACAAGGGCCTCTCCCAGGTGGCTTACAAGCGCGTGGTCGCTTGGGCGGGTTTTAAAGCTAGTTCCGCGGGCCATGTTTACGTCTTTAAACACGACTCCTCGTAGGATTGGGTGGCGACGATCTTGCTCGGTGATCCGTGGTTGTTTCAAATTGTTGTCGAGGGCGATAGGCGCGAGAGAATTTTGCGCGCGGTAGGGATCAAAAAGCACCAGATCGGTGTCGGGCAAAGGGTTGGGCAGGGGATTGGGACCGAGATCATAGAAAACTACGGCGGCGTTGTGGACCGCGGCGTTCGTGGCGGATCCTTCGGAGACGGGGACCGTCGTCAGATGAATATGATCGTCGAGCACGAGGAGCGCGGCCTCCAAGAACAGGTTCGTACCGTCCGTGACCAACGTGACCCGGAGAGGATCGAGTGGGGGAACAACGGCCCAGGCAAAATCGTCGTGTGGCGGGCCAAGAACAGACTCGGTGTTTTCCTCTCCCGGGGATGACTCCAAACTTGCGAGTAGGCGACGGTGGATGGAGTCGACTCGGTCGACGAGGATGCTGCGTGTCTCCCCCGCCTGAAGATCGATCATGTGAGGTGCGCTGACCGGAGTTCCATCTGAGCTTAGGTTCAAGATGAAGTTTGCGGGGGCGTCGCCGAGGTTGCGGACTTCAACCAGCACCTGCACCTTTGCGCGGTCATGTGGATAGCGTCGGGCGGCAAAGGCCGTGATGGCGACATTCCGAGTGGATCCCTCGATCAGGAGGATTCGGCAAGGCGGTCCCGCCGTCGCTCGTTTCGGATCCGTCGGGGTGTCGGTGTTCTTGGTGAGACAGGTGTGGAGGGGGCCGGAGGCCGACTGGGGGGAGGCGCCGTCGCTGAGTATCAAAATCTCAGCGCCGACCTGATCGGCAATGAGATCGCCAGCCAGTGCGATCGCCCCCTCTAGATCGCTGTCTCCGGGGGCGCTGCGCAGGGGAGCGAGTGCTGTGAGCAAGGAAGAAAGTGGGGATCCGAGTGGCTCCAGGACGGTGATCTCTGTCCCGGCGGCGATCAGTACGGCTTGATCTTGGGGTCCGAGAGCATCCAGTTCTGCCCGCGCCCGCGCAACTGCGACCTGCAGACGGGTTTCTCCGGGTTCGGAATCGGCGGCCATGCTCGCGGAGGTGTCGACGATGATCGCCAGCGTTTTTGCGGGGCGTAGCCATACTTCGGGGCGGGGATCTCCTAGAGTCAAACAGGTCAGGCCCAAAATGATGATCTGGAGGAACCACGAGGCCAGCTTGCGGAGACGCCTCCAGAGCCTGCGCGCCTCGCTTTCCTGCGTGACTCGGTTCCAGAGCCCTGCGAACGGTACCTCGATACGCCGGCGGCGCATACGAAGTAGATACAGGCCGGTGATCGCCGCGGAGCCCACTCCGAACAGGAGCGCGAGGTCGAGCCCAGCCCAGCCCGCGAAGATCATCGCAGAACACCACCGCGCCGAAGTATTCTCAGCACGAGATCGTCGACGTCCATTTGTGTCGATGCACAAAAATAAGGGATGCTCCGCGCGCGACACTTGCTGCTTAGAGCGGCGCAAAAACGTTTGTGGGCGTCGGCGTACGCACGCAGCGTTGTGCTGTTTAGGGTCACGTCAAGTTCAGTGCCTGCCTCGCAGTCGACGAGGCGGACATCGCCACGAACTCCGGCATCGAGAAGATCGATCTCCTTCGGGTCGACGATTTGCAGACACACTGGCTGATGATTGCGTGACTTCAACCGGCTCAGGCCGTCGAAGGCGCCATCGAGGTCGTAGAAGTCGGAGAGAATCACGGTCACCCCGGGAGGCCCCGATGCGTTGGCCACGCGCGAGCAGCCGCTGCGAATATCGGTTTCTCCGCCAAGCTTGGTGGTGCGGAGGAAATCAAAGATTCGAAAGATCCGTGCCTTCCCACGGACTGCCGGCAGCGTTTCATAGATGGTTCGGCTCATGGTCGTCACGCCGACGCGGTCCAGACCGGCGAGTCCGACGTATCCGAGGGCGGCAGCGACCTTTGAGGCGAATAAAAACTTCGAACGCTCGTGGGTCAACATCGAGTCGCTGACATCGACGACCAGACGTAAGGGCAAGTCTTCGTCCTCTTCGTAGAGTCGGACGAGAGTCTGGTCGAGGCGGGCCAGCACGTTCCAGTCGACCTTGCGTATATCATCGCCGGGTGAGTATTCGCGGTGGTCGGCAAATTCAAGCCCGCTTCCTACCCGCTTGGTCTTTCGCTCGCCACGAGCCTTCCCTCGCATCAACCGACGCGCGGCCACTTGGAGCAGCTCAAGTCGGCGCAGAAAATCTTCATCGAAGATGTCGGCGCTGCCCGTGTGAGTGTGGCGACGGCCGTTGCCAGTGAAGCGTGAAAACATGTGATCTTTCGGACGGATGGCGGATCAATCGGGTCGAATCGTATCGAGAACCTGCGAAAGAATCATGTCGACGTCGATGCCTTCTGCTTCGCCCTCAAAGTTGAGCAGGACCCGATGGCGCAAGGATTGTGCGAAGACATCGCGGACATCGTCGATCGAAGGAGAGAGTCTTCCGTCTATCGCGCATCGCACCCTGGCGGCCAGCAAGATCGATTGTGCACCGCGTGGGCTTCCGCCAAAGCGAACGTAGCGACGGACCGACTCCGTCGCGTTTGAATCGTCGGGGTGAGTGGCTCGAAGACAGCGGACGACATAACGGGTGAGCGAGGGGGTCACTGGGATCGCCCGAATCAGGCCTTGCATGGCGAGCAGACGACCTCCGGCCAAGACGGGCTCCACGCGGGGTACCTCCATGGCGGTCGTGCGATCGAGGATGGTGATGAGGTCTTCTTCGCTAGGGAAGTCGACCTTGATCTTGAACAAAAAGCGGTCCAGTTGCGCCTCGGGTAGGGGGTAGGTTCCCTCCTGCTCAAGGGGGTTTTGTGTAGCGAGCACAAAAAACGGGGAAGGGAGTCGACGGCTGACTCCGCCAACAGTGACTTGGCCCTCGGCCATGGCCTCGAGCAGCGCTGATTGGGTCTTCGGCGTGGCTCGATTGATTTCATCGGCAAGCACGATGTTCGCGAATACTGGGCCTTCTTGGTACTGGAGTGTGCGGCCAAGTCCGCGGCCCTCCTGACTATCGACGAGCACAGATGTGCCGACGATATCGGCGGGCATGAGGTCCGGGGTAAACTGAATCCGAGCAAACTGGAGCGAGATGGCCTGGGCGACCGACCGAATGAGTAGAGTCTTGCCCAGACCAGGAACGCCTTCGAGCAGACCGTGACCACCGCAAAGCAGGCAGGTGATCACGCCGCGAATGACCTGGTCTTGCCCGACGATCACACGGTGGATCTGTGCGTTCAAGTTTGCGAGGTCGTCTTGCAGCGATTGGAGTTGTTCTCGGGTCGCGTGGGGTGGTTTGGTGTGAGAGGGGTTCATGGTGGGAGGGTCTATCCGCGTGGCTGGATCATTTGGAAGTAGCGCCGTATCTGGAGTCGTTGGTCACTGGGCATGGTTTCGCTATCCATCGCACTCTGGGCAAAAGAGCGGTAGTCCGTGTACACACGCTTGTAGGACTCCCGCGCAAAACCTTCTTGGCTCGCAGTCTCGATCACTTGAGCGCGGGTCGCTCCTTTTCCAGCATCGGCCCGAGCGCGGCGGCTACGGTGGTGGACGTCGATGTCGTCGGCTTCGGCACCGCGCAGGTCGTGATCTTGGCCCTGGCCCTGGCCCTGGCTCTGACCCTGGCGTGGCTCATGCTCTTGCCCTTCTGTGTGCGAGGCCCCATGGCGTCGACCACCGTCGGCCACTTCGCCCTCGATCAGCATTGTTGCTGGCCTAGATTGTGATCTCGGGTTTCCTTGGGCAGCTCGTGAAAATCTTTGTTTCTGTTGCTGACGTCGGTCGTGCGAGTTTTTTTGGGATCCGATGCGGCGAATGAAGCGTCGGGTCTCGTCGAGTGCGTCGCGGGTGCTGCGAGACCTCCGTATACGGGCGGACTTGCGCGTTGCATCACCGAGGCCTCGGCTCATGGCCCGTTGGGATTGTTGACGGTCGTTGCCGCTCCGGTGGTTGTCGCTGCGCGAGTTCTTGATCAGTCGTCGCAGGCGATCGAGCTCCTGCTGGGCGGCCTTCTCACGCTCGTGCTGTCTGCGAATTCGGTCGATGGTCTCTTGTTGCCTTTGCAGTCGTCGTTCTTGTTCCTGGGGGCTCTCGAGAGGATGTTTTGTCTGACGGCGAAGTCGACGTTCCTCCTGACCAAGTTTCTGTTTTGTGCCTGCGGTTGTGGCGGAGGAACCCGAGAGGGCCTTCTCTAGCGCCCTGAGTGCCCTGTCGAGATCGCGTTGGGCGTCGTCGCCTTCAGCCTCTCCTCGCCGGATCGCACGATTGAGCGCCTCTTCGGCTTGGTCGCCTTCGCGGTCGGCAAGGGCGTCGGACAGGTCGCGCATGATCTCATGTTGGCGGAGTTGCTCCGCAGCGCGTCGCATGGCTTCGCTCATCAATCCGGAATCTTCGTGCGCAGAACTCTCGAGTTGATCCTGGGCCTTTGCGAGCGCTCGATCGAGTTCGTTGAGGCGATGAAGTGCGGCAGCGGTAGCGAGTGTACCGTTCTCCAGCGCCGCGAGGACGTCGAGAAGCTCGTTCGTCGTTTTCGCTGCGATGTCGTCGTGGGTGCCGAGGTCACGTAGGTTCTCGCGAAGTGGCTCGGCATCCACCATGTTCGGGCTTGTTTTCGCCGAAATCATCATCTCGGTCGAGGGAGCAGCCGGGATGGTCGCCGGTTGATGAGAGATTTTCGTCGGGTGGTTTAGGCGCGGGACGAAAAGGGCGGCACAAAAAAGTGTGGCTGCCACAGCATCGATGGCTCGCGGGACCGGAACGCGCAAGGGAGCGATTTTTGCAGGGTCGAGTCCCTCCGCACACGTGAGCGCCTCTTCGATAGCGAGGTGCGCGAGCGCGAGCGAGCGGGGATCCTTGCCGAGCCCATGGGCGCTGCCGTCGTTCGAGTTGAGACGGGCGTTGATGGTCTGCTCCAACAATTCGATGCCGTTGCCGATGCGGTCGTGAAGCCGGTAGTGATCGTCGAGACGCCGCGCTACGGGTCGCAGCTCTCGATCGTGAAAGAGACTCCAGGCGAGCACGCAGGCCATAGGGGCGACGGGAAGCCATAGAGCCTGCGGGGGAGCATCGAGCAGCCGGACAGCGGCGATAGCGGCTGCACCGAGCGCCAGTCCTGCCGGCAGTGCGATGAGCTTCGCGTGCCGGACGGCTGCCACCATGCGGTCTCTTCTGCGCACAACTCGCAGCAAGGTGAAGACAGGATCAAGCGCGGTCTTGCTCACGAATGTGGGCTCCGAGAGCCGAGGCTGGGAGGTGGGCGACGTCCCGTCACGCCGGGTTTTGCTACCGAGATCGCTTTCCATACGGCGGCTTCTAAGGGAATCTTTGCCCCGGCGAGCCGAGTGCCGTACGCGACTTTGTTGCCTCGGCGCGACAAAAAGTAGTCCCCGCTGGTGACCTGTTTGAGGTAGCGGCGGAACATCGTCTCAAATTCCCTCGCGTCAGAAATTTTGTCCCAGGCGATCATGCCGATCACGATTGGAGCTTCGGCAGGGGTCTTTGCATCGAGCGCGATGTAACCGTCACCACCCCAGCCGGCCGCGCCGCGCCGCGCCGTCTCGGGATCTTCGACCTCGGCCAGCATGGCGAGTAATCCTGCCTCGCCAATGTCGTCGGCCCACACAACCCGATGACCCGAGCTGGCGTCTTCGAGAAGTTGCCAGTCGATGATGATTGTTTTTGCGGCTTCACGGCTTCTTAGCTTGTCCAAGTGAAGCATCTGCTCGGTCGTTTCGGGGAGATGGCGAAACAGGGCATCGACGGCGCTGCGACCCTCGGCCTTGGCGAGTTGGATGACCGTCGCGGTGCCGTCCGTGTACGGCATCTGCATCAGTCGTGCGAGAATCGAATAGGGCGTCAACGAGTCGGCCATCGTTAGAGACATGTTGGCCTGAGCGCGCAGGACGTCGTCCCCGATCGCCTGAAGTCCAGCGTCGCCTGCGACCCATGCGAGGTAGGTCGCTTGTGCGTCTCCTTCGATCAAAAATGTCTTTGCGCTGTCACGGTCGCTCTGTCCGGCATGGGTCACTTGCAGCGACGCGAGGTCGAAAGTCATGTCTTGGATTCCATGTGCGGCTTCATGCCCGACGACCATACCGAGGGCAGTCTTGTCGACGAAATTTCCGATCAGAATATTTTTGGTTCTGGGATCGTAGATTCCGAGAACGCCGTCTTCGTACATGTCGAGCAGTAGCGTTTCGCCGTCGGTTCCGAGGGGGATCACGCCGAGGCTCGCCTCTACCCGTCCTAGCAAACGGATCTGTTTTGGGGTCATTTGTTCGTAGAGAGCACCTTGGACAAAGGTTCGGATGGCCCGGCGATCGACGAGTTGGAGGCCGAAATTTGTTGGGGTTGTGATGTTTTTAGAACGCGCCAAATCCGCGACAATTATTTTTGCGGTGGCCAGTGTTTGTCGCTCCGCGGCCGAAGACTTCGTGGAGTGAGGACGACGGACCTGCGGAGTCCTGCTGCCCGCGGGGGATGAAGCTTTGGCAGTCGGTCCCGCCGACGGAGCCGCGGTCGGCTGCGGCTCCGGATCGCACGCCAACAACGCCAGCAGAGCCAGGGAGATCATCACCATCGGTGTTGTGCGATGGGCAAGGGTCCCCACAGTCGGTAGCCTAGCTTCGTAGGCGAGGGGGAGCCAGCGCCACGGCCCTGTAATCGCTAAAGAAGCTCGAAATCGTTGGCTGCGGGTCATGTCCGGTCGGCCTCGCCCCTCGCTCGGCAAATTGTCGTTGTTGTGAATCGCCCGGAGGCGCTACTGTCCGCGACCCGGGATGATCTTGGACCCATGGCCACCGCACCACTCGACGCCATCGCTTCGATCCTGACCGCCCTTCACGAACGGCGTCCGACGCGGGTGCTCGGAGCCAGCCGTGGGTACCGTGGACTTGTCTTGGCACGGGCGATGCTCGAGCCAAAACAAGCTGGGGTCGCCCCGCTGGTCTATTTGGCAGCGGATGAGGCGAATGCGGCCGTAGTGGCCGAGGACGTCGCATTTTTTTCGGGCGGTGGGCGATTGGGAGGAGACTCTTCGGGGGGCGAAAACGATATCTTGATCGTTCCCGAGATCGACTCCTCACCGTATACGGACGCCTCGGCGGATCCGCGCGGAGTGGGTCTCCGTCTCGCGGCTGCAAGCCGTATGCGTGATGCCCAGCCGAGAATGATCATTCTCAGTTTGCGGAGTCTACGAAGAATGATGATCCCGGCGGCTGCGTTCGCTAGCCATCGGCACCATTGGGCACAAGGCGAGGAGATCGAGCGGGAGCGATCGATTTCGGCACTCGTGGAATGTGGCTATCAGCGCGTTGATATCGTGGAAGATCCAGGGACCTTCGCGGTGCGAGGTGCTGTGATGGATATTTTTGTTCCACTCTCGAAGTTTCCAGCGCGACTGGAGTGGTTTGGGGACGAGATCGAAGCGATTCGGCTCTTTGATTCCGCCTCACAGCGGAGCCTGCGCGAGATCCCATCTGTGACCGTGCACCCTGTTCGCGAGACGATTCGTACCCGAAAAGATTCCGTACGTGCCGCTGTTCTCGCGCTTGGAGATTCGCTGGAGGTCCCGTCAAGCGCCACTCGTCAGGTGTTGGAGAATCTGCAAAACGGTGTGAACTTCTTTGGCATCGAGGCGTTGACTCCGCTTTTTCACGAACGAATGGTACCGCTTTGGGAGTATCTTCCAAGCGATGCACGTTGGTATCTCGACGATCCTGAGGCGCTCGTCGGGCTAGTGAAAAGTCAGGAAGAAGATCTGAATGAACAGTATCGACGGTGCCGCCAAAACAATCGTCTGGTTGCATTGCCCGAACAGTTTTTCTTAAATGGAGAGCAGCTTGTTGACCGAATTCGTGCGACGCCGGTCATCGGAGACCGTTTGGATCTCTATGAAGGGGAAGGAAAACACGATTTCCGAACACCGATACGTATCGAGCTCTCGACAAACCTGAAGATCAAGACACGACTGGAGGCCTCAAGGGCCAACAAGTCTGAACAAGTTCTTCGGCCCTTGGTCGACGAGCTCCGAGCCTTGGCCGCGACGCACGAAGATTTACGTGGAGAATCGATTTCGCAAGAGGCGTGGGACGTCATTCTTGTCGCGCCCAACTTTTCGCATGCAGAGCGCCTCACCGCGCTGCTGCGCGGCTATGGCCTCGTTCTGGAAGACCCCGGAGATTCCGATCTTGAGATACCCGCGTGCGATGGGGGGAAGGATAAGACGAAAACCCGAATCCGGGTGGTCGCGGGGCGCCTCTCGGAGGGGTTTTGTGCCGCTCAAGATCGTTTGCTCGTGCTCGCGGAGAGCGATATTTACGGCGCTCGGCCTCGGCGACGAGCGGGGACCCGAAAGCGAATGGGTGGGGCGACACTCGCTCAGCTGGAGCTCGGTGACACTGTCGTGCATCTTGTGCATGGTGTTGGGCGCTATCAGGGCCTGGCCCGACTGACCCTGGCGGGGGGGGTCCCCGCGGATTTCATGCTGGTGGAGTATTCGGGGAAGGACCGGCTGTACCTGCCCGTGCATCGGATGGGGGAGGTCGAGCGCTACCTCGCGGCCGATGGAAAAAAGACGAAACTCGACAAAATGGGAGGAACGACCTTTGCTGCCAAAGCACGCAAAGTTCGGGTCGATCTTCGTCAACTTGCCGAGGAACTGCTTCAAATTTATGCTGAGCGAGCATCGACCATTGGTCATGCGCATGGCGAAGTTGGAGAGTCCTATTCGAGTTTCGAGGCGACGTTTCCATTTGAGGAGACGCCTGATCAAGCCGCTGCGATCGATGCCGTGCAAAGAGACCTCGCGTCCCCGCAACCCATGGACCGGCTTGTATGCGGCGACGTGGGCTTTGGAAAGACGGAAGTTGCGTTGAGGGGTGCATTCCGGGTGGCCATGGGGGGGCATCAGGTCGCCGTGCTGGCTCCGACGACAGTCTTGGTGCAACAACATTTCGCAACCTTCGCAGAGCGGATGTCGACCTTTCCGCTCAAGGTCGGTTGTCTCAACCGATTTCAGTCGCCGCTTGAACGCCGCAGAGTCGTCGAAGGTATCCGTGACGGAACGATCGATATCGTGATCGGGACTCATCGGTTGTTGTCGAAGGATATTCGATTTCGGGCCTTGGGTCTGGTTGTCATCGACGAGGAGCAGCGCTTCGGCGTCGCGCAAAAGGAGCGCTTCAAGAAGCTCAAGACAAAGGTCGACGTGCTGGCCCTAAGCGCGACGCCGATCCCACGCACGTTGCACATGTCGCTGCTCGGTGTACGAGAGGTCAGCATGATCACGACACCCCCGGTCGATCGTCTGGCGATCCGGACGCTGATCACTCGCCAGGGCGACGAGATCGTCGAAGAGGGCGTGCGCAAGGAACTCGCGCGGGGCGGTCAAGTGTTCTATGTGGTTCCACGAATTATAGGTATCGAGGAGCACGCTCGACGGATTCGAGAACTCGTACCGGAGGCGCGAGTTTTGGTGGCGCATGGCGGGGTCAAGGCTGAGCTGTTGGAAAAGACGATGGTGGATTTTGTCGAGTATCGAGCGGACGTGCTTGTGGCGACAACGATCATCGAGAGTGGGCTCGACATCCCGCGTGCAAACACGATGTTTATTGCGCGAGCCGATCAATTCGGACTCGCCCAGCTTTACCAGCTTCGGGGGCGAATCGGTCGCTCACGAAGGCGAGCCTATTGTTACATGATGGTGAACTCGCTAGAGAAGATCGATATTGAGTCGAGGCGAAGACTCGAAGCGATTCAGCGCCACGCGACGCTGGGGTCTGGATTTAATGTGGCGTCGCAGGACCTCGAGATTCGAGGTGCTGGAGACATTCTAGGAGGACGGCAGAGCGGCAATATCCAGGCGATGGGGTTTGAGGCCTACGCGAGAATTTTGGGTGAGGCGGTGGCGGAACTACGTGGGGATCCTATTCATCGAGAGAGCGACCCAGAGCTAGCCTTCGATATCCCGGCATTTTTGCCCGACACATATATTGAGGACACCGGGCAGCGGCTGGAATTCTACAGGAGGCTTTCTAGTGCAGCTGACCGCGAGCAGGTGCGTCGACTGATGAGCGAGCTTGTCGATCGCTATGGGGAGTTGAGCCCTGAGGCCGAAAACTTTGGGACGATGATGGTGTGCAAGGGCTACGGGCGGAAACTTCGGGCGACCACGCTCGAGTTGGCACGCGGACGATTCTCTCTGCGTCTGAATGCCGAGACTCCGCTCGTGTCCACGCGCTTGGTTCGCATGGTACGGGAGCAAACCAGACTGACAATGTCCGGCGGAGATCGCATCGTCGTTCGGCTGTCGGTGGACGAAACGCGTTCTGACCGCACGAGGCTCCTGGCTTGCGAACAAGCGCTCGCAAGCTTGATGTCAGGTGCGTGCGCAGACGCCACGAACTAATTGACTGGAGCCAATTCGGAGTGCAGTGATAGCGCGCTCCGCTGCGTTCGTTTTTGGGACGTATTGTTGTATGGGTATGTAGGGATGTGGGAGTGAGAGCGAAGCCGCGACAGGAGCGCCATGAGCACTGCGAATCGCTCAGTGATGGGGCGATTGGAGTCGATGTTGAATTTGACGAGCAGGGCTGCCCTCTTGTTGTGGTCGCTGCACCGGAGGCGTTTGAAGACGATGACCTTCGTTGTTATTTTGAAATGATGAGGCGGTTTCGCGAGGAGCGGAAACTGGCCTACTGCGTGGTCGTGGACTTGAGAACGCTGCAGCGAATGTCAGCCGATCAGCGAGCGATGCTCTCTCGGCATCTGTCGGATCCAGATCCGACCTATGGTTTGATCACTGGGGTGGCGGTGCTGTGCCCGACCGCATTGTTTCGCGGGCTGATGGTCGCCCTACTGTGGGCTCGCCGTCCACATTTTCAGTGTCGCGCATTTTCCGACGAACACGAAGCACACCGGTGGAGTCGATCGACCGTCGGTGAATTCCGTGAATCTGGAAATCGACCCACGGAAAACTTTGAGGCGCTCAGGGACGTGCGGCGAGGCGACGCCATGATCGGCGGTGTTTGGTGCGTTTGCGTGGAGTTCCCGGAGGGGGATTCGTGCGAACCATTGATCGTTGAGCTTCGCGTATCCGGGTATGCTCCAGAGGTTGAGGTTCGTCGTCGTGGCGAGCGCTGCTGGCATGTCGTGCACGCAGGTCCCTTTGCCCGACGATCCGAGGCGGTCGCGCTTCGAGATGCCTTGCGGGCCTCCGGGTACCAGGGAGTGCTCTTGCGCTACCAACCTCGGCCTCAGCTGGAACTTCATGGGGTTTAGTGGCGAGGCGGCTCGAGCGTCGCGGAGGCGATAAGTTAGGGTCTCGCAACGAGAAAAAAGTAGGCAGCTCCAGCGGCCCCAAGCGCGAGCATCACCAGCATGATGGCGGCTGTCGTTCCGCCGCGTTCACGTTTTGGAGTTGGGCTCGGCAAGCGACTGGTAGCGACGGAGAGCTGTCCCGACGAGGACCCAAGTGAGATGCCGGCTTGGCTTGGCTCAAATTGGACCACCGTCGTTCCGCTTGAGGAGCGAGAGGGCGCGGATGCGGAGACGGGTAGGGGGGGCGGACCCCTGTGCGCAGCATGCACGCTATCCCGGTCCACGAAGTGTCCGTCTCTCTGCGTGCTCCCAGAGGAGGGAAGGGTCTCATCGGCCCATGAAGAAAGTGGACGTGCACCCGTTTCGACTAGACTCGTTTTGCTCTGCTCGTCGATCGAGCGGAAATTCGTCATCTCGTCGCGCATCAGCTCCATGATCAAATTTGTTGGAGCGCTGACCCCCTCGGTGGCCAGCATCGCCCCCGCAAGAGGTTTTTGCTGGGCGCGGATTTGTTCAAGAAGATGGGAAAAGTCTCGCGAAGAAACCCTCTGGCCCATCGCAAAGAGGACGCCTAAAAGGTCGTCGGCAAAGGTTGCACAGTCCTGGTACCGGTCGCAGGTTTCACGGGCGAGAGCACGGCGAATCACCGCCTCAAGTTCGGGTGTAACCTGTGGGTTAAGGGCTTGTATGTTTGGGATGTGGGCTGCTCGAACCTTCTCGACGGTCTGCCAGTCGGTTTCTCCCTTGAAAAGGCGGCGTCCAGCAAGCAGTTCGAAGGCGAGGATGCCGACCGCAAAAATATCAGTGCGAAGATCGACGCTGGTTCCATGGGCGGCCTCTGGAGAGAGATAGCTGAATTTTCCCTTCACGACCCCAGGGTCGGTCGATTCGAGCTGTGAGCTAGCCTTCGCCAGGCCGAAGTCGGTGAGCTTTACCTCGCCGTTCCACGAGACCAAGATGTTGGGCGGCGAGATGTCGCGATGAACGATGTTTAGGCTTTCGTTGGTCTCAGGATCATCGAGTTCGTGGGCATATTGCAGCCCCTTGAGAACCTCGTTGAGCAGCCAGATCGTGATCGGCACGGGAATCGTCTGTTTTGTGCGTTCAAAAAAATCGAGCACACCCTTTAACGTGGCACCCTCGACGAACTCCATGACGATGAAATAGGCCTTGTCGGACCCGGAACCGGTCACCCCAATATCGAAGACGGAGACGACGTTCGCGTGGTTGAGATGAAGGCTGAGTCGAGCCTCATCGAGGAACATCCGGACGAAACGTTCGTCCTTTAGAAGTCCAGGAAGAATGCGCTTGATGGCGACTTTCTTCTTGAAGCCGGCCATCGAGATGGCTTCGGCGACGTAGACCTCGGCCATGCCGCCGGAGTCCAGCTTGAAGAGTGGTCGATAGTGTTGTGCCATCGGTTCCGCCGGCCCCGAGAGCCGCGGGGGGAGTGTAGCAAAACTATGACCCCGGTTCGGGACGGATTGCAGTCGGTCATCATGTTGCTGACGCTCGCGCGACAACCGAGACTGACGCATCGTAAGATTTTTTAGTTATGGGACGTTTGCAGGGAGTTGGGAGTCTTGGTTTGGGGGATCGTATTGCGCCAATGTGAGACGAATGACTCCCAGCCACATGTCCGTCTCAATCGCCAAGAGCAGCCGTCGGCGGTCATTGGTTACGTAGGCGCGAAACGTGTAGGTCCGCTTTTCGGGCATGGGGACCCCATAGCGATCGACTCGCCGAACCGTGCCTTCGAGCAGGTTTAGGTCCCCCGGTTGGACATCTAGACCCGCGCCGATGCTCGGGAGTGGGTCTAGGGTGGTCGACCCGCGCCCGACGACATCGACACGCAGCAAGGTACGGCCATCGATCACGTAGGCGGATGCGCGTTGCCCGGAATCGAGGCTCTGCGCACGAACCCAGGCCATGGCCGAGAGCGGATCGAAGGTATTGCTGGGTACCGTCTTGGTACGTTTGGTGGTCTTGCCATCTCGGTCGTCGCTGATACGAATGTGGCCGCGACCCTCAAAGTCAGTCTGTGTGACACGTTTCTTGATCTTCGTGCCGAACCCGTTGCGTTCGAGCAAATTGGCGCTGTGCAGGGGCGCGCCGGTGCTGGCGTCCACCTGTGTGGTCATGACGTCCGCCATGCTCGTGAAGAGCGAAATCACGCCGCTTGTTGTTGCTTTGCCCCGCAAGGTGAAGACTCCGCCGGGGCTCTTGGTGGGACTCGTGGTATCAGGGGTGAAGTCGATGACGCCGGCTTCGGCCATGCCCGCCGGATTTCCGGCAAAATAGACATCAAAGACAAATCGTTCACCAAGTCGGAGCGTTCCACCGTAGTCGCTCGGGCGGTCGCGGCTCGGAAGGCGACGTCGTCGGTCGCGGAACCGGGGACGCGTGGCGCGACCGCTCCATCCCACCGCGACCTCGCTGCGTTTTGTTGGCTTAACTTGGAGGTTGGGATGGCCGAGGTTCGGAATCCGGCTGGCCTCGAGCTCGCGTCGCTCGTGGGCACTCCCTCGTTTTCCCTTCGATCCTCGCGCGCGGATCTTCGCTTCGCGGTTCGCATGGAAGCCGACTCGTTTTTGTTCGGGCTTCGCGCTTGGTGCATCAAACGCGTGTGCGGGAGACGCCGCGAGAATGCCCAGTCCAAAGACGGCGCATGAAAGTGCTGCCGTGAAGACACGAGCGCGATGGAGCGTGCGGGAACCGACTGGCATCGGTGATAATGGTAGGCTTACCCGTCCCGTGACGCCATGCACATGATCTCAGCCCCCCCGCAATTTACCCCTGTCGCGGGCCCGTCTGGCACGCAAAGAACGCTCGTCTTTAGCCAGGGAGATCCCGGTGGCGTGGGTCCAGAGCTGCTGTTGCGCCTGGCTTCGTTGGGTCTGATCTTACCTGGAGACCGGGTGTTCGCGGGCCGTGACTGCCTTGAGAGCACGAGCGATATGCTTTGCGCTTCGTTGGCTCAGCGAGCTGGCGGAGTGCACGACATCGAGCAGGCCTGGCCGCGTCGAGGGTTGGCCAATCTCGAGCGCGCTCTGGTGGGCGAGGCATCCCTCGGCCAGGTCGAGTCTCTGGAGCGGGCCGTGGACGAGGTCCTCGCCAGCCCGGGCGATCGCGCCCTCGTGACACCGCCGATCGACAAAGCCGCGGCGATGGCCGAGGGGCTCGGCTATCCGGGACACACGGAGTACCTGGCCGCGCGAGCGGGTGTTGAAAACTTCGCTATGTTGATGGCTGGACCTACCATCCGGGTGGCATTGGCGACGATTCACATCCCCCTCCGAGAGGTTGCCGAGCGTCTACGCACCGTCGATGTGATCCGCGCGGCTTCGCTGCTCGCTCGGGCCTTGTCACACGAGTTGAGACTTGAATGCCCCCGTATCGGTATCTTGGCGCTTAACCCTCATGCCGGAGAAGCTGGGCTGATCGGCGAGGAAGAAGGGCGGATCCTTGTGCCCGCAATTGAGCAGCTACGAAGCGCCGGGGGCCAAAAAGCAGACTACAGGGGCCCAATCCCCGCAGATACCGCATTCTACAAACAGGCGATCGGTGAGCTGGACGGGCTCGTGGCCATGTATCACGACCAAGGACTGGCCCCGTTTAAGCTAGTTCATTTTCACGACGGCGTGAATGTGACCTTGGGCCTGCCCTTTGTTCGGACCTCACCGGATCACGGCACCGCGCGTGATCTTGTGGGTCAGGCCCGCGCAAATCCAGCGAGCATGATCGCCGCGACCCGTCTAGCACGGGGTCGTTTTTCCGATGCCTGGACCAACCTCGAGCGATAATGCGCCGGGCGAAGGGGCGGAGGGGCGAATATACCCCTTCGTTCGGCGGCGCTGCATTGTCGAGAGTGGTTCGGGCGTTCTAAGTGGCGGCTTTGAGTCCCTCTTGATCAACTAGAACGACGGTTCGCCCATTCATGTTCAAGAGCCCCCGCTTCTTGAACTGGGCGAGAGTCAAGGAGATGGTTTCGCGTGTGGAGCCGATCAGATTGGCCATCTCCTGGTGCGTGATCTTTAGGCCAATTTGTAGCCCTTCGTCGGTCTCCGACCCGTACTCAGCGCCAAGTTCCAGCAATAAGGCAGCCAGCTTTGCTTGAACATCTCGAAACACGAGATGTTCAAGCTTGGTCTCAAGGGCCTTACGTCGCTCTCCGATGATGCAGGTGAATCGGAAACCGAGCTCCGCGCTTCCGAGCAAGAATTCGCGAAACACAGAGCAGGGCAGCTCCGTGATGATTGCGTTCTTCATGGCCTCGGCCATCTCTTCTCGGGGAGCGCCATCGACAACGGCCAGCTCACCAAAAATTTGTCCCGCACCTCGGTAAGCCAGCGTAAGTTCCTTACCGTCACGCGTGACCTTGCTGCATTTTACCCGACCGCCGTTGATGAAATAGACGGTCTCTCCCGGATCTCCGGGGAGATAGATGACTTGTCGTCTCGGAATTTCACGAAGCTCGACCTTTGGCACGAGCTGCTGCATCTGCTCTGGGCTGAGTCCGTCAAACAGCGGAATCTTGCGCAGGTACCAAAGAACACGTTTTCCATCCTGCTCCCGGCTCTGTTCGTTGCCCTTGTTCCGTCTACTCATTTGTCTGAGAGAGTACGCTCAGTTACCAACTGGAGCAATGATGTGAGCCGGATGACTGTGATCGCGGCACCGTCCGTGTCTGTGCGCAATTATCGCCATTTCCGACGAAGAATCGGCGGCACGGTGGTTGCACGTTGGTTGCGTGAATGGCCATCCCACCCACGAAGCGACCCCAGTGGCGAAAGAGCCGGTCTTGATCAGGACCCAGGATGACGTGATGAAATCCGCATCGAATCGACAGCGGCCTCCGGATAGCGTCCAAAGCGCAGACGATGTGGGCGCGCAAAGTCTTTCGGAACTGCGCAAGAAGTTCACAGCGCCGGGTCTCTGGCCCTGGGTTCGAGGGGGTCGCGCGGCTGGCTTTACGCTTATCGAGATGATGATCGTGCTCGTGGTGCTGACGATCGTTGGCACAATCGCATTCGCGGGGATGTCGCGCCACCGCTTTGAGGGCGCATATGCGGAGTTCACGGATGACCTTGCAGGAGCGCTTGTGCGCTCTCGCAACCACGCCATTGATTTTCAGACCCGTGTCTCGGTGACGATCTCCGCGGGCCAACTGATCGCGCGCAACGAAGAACCAGAGGATAATCCGGGGGATCCAGGGACCGACGCGACCGAGTTTTGGGCGGTGAACCGCTCTGCCCTCGAAGGTGGTCTTCTAGAAAACGAGGCGTGTATTCGGGGATTCATGGTGGGCGTACAAAAGGATGATGGTGATCTTCCGGAAGATTGTCTCGCTGGTGAGCAAACAATTACTTTTTTGCCCGACGGAAGTTTTGAGCTTGCCGGGACCGACTATCTCGACGGTCAAGGGGCGACCATGGTGGTCTCCGACGACCGTACCGAGACGGTCTACACGCTTATCGAAATTTTTCCGGGGGGTTATATTCGCACCTTCGACAAGGTGAGTGCTTAGGTGATGCTACAGGAACGAGACACAAGGTGCGTCGTGGGAGGGGCCAAACGATCCGGTCAACGTGGTTTTACCTTGGCGGAGATCATGATCTCAATGATCGTGTTCATGATCGCTATGGTGGGTTTAGTTGCGCTCGAAAATCGGGCGATCGATGCCCAGCGGGCATCGATGGAGATACGAGAGGCCGAACGGATCGCCCAGCGGGTCATGAGTGAGATGCAAACGACAGGGTTCGATGGTTTGGTGGTCCAGGATTTCGCCGACAACCTCAATCCCGAGTTCCCATACGATGATGAGAACCTCGATACCTATCGGCTCATCGACTACGGAGGCGTGCCGGCGGATAGGGATTCGGGGGGGGATGACCCGAGCGTTCCGGGTATCCGACCTCAATTTTTTTGGGTGGGGCGGTCGATCGAGCGTTTCCCGACCTCGGATCCACAGCCAGGAGGCGACCCCGAACTTGTCGATGCATTGCAGTTGCGGGTCGACGTGTTGTGGATCGATTTCAGCAATCCTCAGTTCCCCCCCCCCATACCGCCAAGGTGGATGACCTTCGGCCCTCGATGAATACACCGGGCGATGGCGACTTCGAACCATGGGTTCGTGGAATTACCCTCAGCACGGTTCGTGTAAATGATGGCGCGGGGCTGTAAAAAGAAGATGAATCGATTTTCAAAACAGATCGACGTGAGCCCCGGCGCGCGAGGCTTCTCGCTGATTGAGCTGATGGTGGCGCTTATCGTTGCGGGGATCGTGCTCTCGGGAGTTTTTGCCTTCGGGACGATACAGCAACGTTCGGCCTCTCGTCATCGCGAGCATATTCGCGTTCAGCAGGCGCTCGAAGGCTCGATGCATTCCATGGCTCGCGACATTCGTGTTGCCGGCCTTGGCTTCGGTCGTCTTTGTTCGGAGATTCGCATTTGGGACGAGAGCGATGGTGGGCATCTTTTGAATCCGGGGTCTGTGGACGCCGACGACATCGACAGTGGAGAACTCATACGCGATGGCGTCACCGGTGAGCCTTATTGGGTGCTGCGCGACGGGCTCCAGGTGCACTGGCGCAGCGGCGTGGCTGATGGCGTGAGTTCGTTGTCCGGCAGCGAAGGGACCTCGGCCTCGACGACCAGCGCGGCGGATAGCTTTGATGTCATCCTCGGGGAGCGCAACTACACTGGGGGCGCAGGGAGCTTTGTGGCAGATTTTTCGGGTATCGATAAGCCAAGCTCCGCGAGCGATACGGTGCTGGCGTTTGAGTCTTCGGATGCCCTGAGCCCGGTCTCGGCCTCGGAGGATGAGTCTTGGATGCGTCAGCTTTTTGTCCCGGGGAGCTTTGTTCTTCTGGCTCATTTACCTGATTCGGAGAACCCGCTAGGTTTTCGTCCAGAGAGCCAAGCGCAATGTGCTCTGGTGCAAATCACGGGTGAACTCAAGGCCGACAACGACCGTTGGGAGCTGCCAATCACGGATCACTCCGATTTTAATGCCAACCTCGATGTGCTCTTGGACGGTACAAACAACCCCTCCGATGCCGACGCGGACGGTGACACCGGGAACGATTGGGATGACGACGTGATGACGGGGGATGTCGCGGTGATTCCCTTGGGTAGGCTTCGTTGGTCTCGCTATGAAATCGACTATAGCGTCCCGAGTCGGCCATATCTGGTTCGCTCCGACATTATTGGCTTCGATCCAGAGAGCGATAAAAAGGCAAATTCTCCGGAGGTCCCCGAAGACAACTACCCCGGTTGCGCTGGGGAGTGTCGATTGCCTCAGTTGAATTTGCCGACCCAGGATGGGTCCAATGTCCCACGCACCGCAATTGGTCCGATGATCGTCGACATGCAGGTGGCTGCGGGCTGCGACGGTTGGATCGATGAGGGAGATCTTCCGCTCGGCACACCTGGTCCTGATGACGGTTTCAGTGAGACAGGACAAGGAGCGGTGGCCAACCGACGAGTCGACGAGTTGGCCGATGAAGACAATCGCGGGAATGACGAATGGGTCGGAAACTCCCGAAACGAAGAGTGGGCTCCCGACTGTGTCTATCACGGCACCGCTGAACGAAATGTCGACGAGTGGGACGGTGTCGAGGGTGCTCTTGCAGCCTCTCGTTTTGCTCCGCAGGTCGTCCGTGTGACCTTGGTTGGGAAATCGGAAATCATGCCGGCGGTCTCGGCTTCCAACGTCGACCAAGCTTTTTATTCGCAGATCGCGCCGATCGAGGACCGACCGTTGATCGATGCGGTTGTCACCGGGCGTGACTATCAAGTGCTCACCGAACGATTCACTCCGCGAAATCTTCGCTGGCGCGACTCGTCCCATCGCTAAAGGCTACGAAGGACAATCAATATGCAGGTCAAACACCGAGTTCAACATCATAGCCAACGGGGGGCGACGATGGTGAGCGTTATGCTGCTGACTGTGTCGCTGATGACCGTTGCGCTCTTGGTTGTTCGCTCCTCATCGAGAGAACTCAAACAAGCCGGTGCGCTTGTGCAGCGGGAGCGCGCGTTGTTGGCAGCACAGGCGACCCTCGATTTAGCTTCGGCACGATACCGGCGACTCATCGAGAATGTGGCGGATGTTTCCGCGGTATTTTCAGGACATCTCGTGGGTCAATTCGCCAATTCGACCGGGATCTGCGACGACATTGAGAAAGATTGCATCCCTGGAGAGGGCGACGTGCCCCGGACCGGGCAGCGCAATACCGAACTGACAGGCAACTCCCAATGTGCGGGACGACCTTGCATGCGGCCAGGGGCTGTCGTGGTACTGCCCGGGAGTGACGATGCCGCGCCGATTCCGTGGGTGAATACGCCGCTCGCGGGACTTATCGCCGGAGGTGACGCCGATGCGGCCGTATCGTTATGGATACGCAACAACACTGCCGATGCGCTTCGTTATCGCGACACCGACCCGGGTGCACACTGGACCCAAGACCGGGACTCTCGCGTGGTCCTCACCGCGATGGCGACCGTCAACAACACCACTGTTGCAGTTGAGCAGGAGATTAGCTTCGCTCCAGGTCCGGGGCTGCCGATCAACAACATGGCGACTCCCGACGAAGGCTACGGCGGAGGGCACAACAACGACAATGCGTCCATTCGGATCTGCGAGGACGATTTCTTGTAGCTGGAAAGCTCTGTATTTTATCGAATCACGCGCTACTCTAGTGAGCGAGTGTCGATCGAATCGGAGCTTTCCCCAGTTGTCCGCGAACTTCTTGATGCCGTTGGTTACGAGCAGGATCCACCGCAGAGTCGCCGGGTGTTCACGAATCGAGATCTAGACTTGGACACCATTCAGGTCGTTGGTTTCGACATGGACTACACTCTGGCCCGTTATCGTCGTCGGTCGCTGGATGCGTTGACCATCGAGAAGACCGTCGAAAAACTTGTTGGCCGTGGATATCCGGAGGAATTGCAGAGTTTGCAGTACGATCCGGAGTTCGCCATTCGTGGATTGGTGGTCGACCGGCACCTGGGCAATATCCTAAAGATGGATCGACACGGATACGTGGGGCGCGCGTATCATGGACGTGGTCTGCTTGGGCGCGAGGAGCGAAAATTCATCTATCGCGCACAGCGGGTCGGTCAGGAGAAAGACCGATTTTTCTACGTCGACACGATGTTCTCTCTGCCGGAGATGAGCATTTATGCAGCGGTGGTCGATATGATCGATCGTCATCCTGAGCGCTGGCCAGGGGGTGCTCCGAGTTACTCGGAGGCCTTCGCTGACACCCGGGATTCCGTGGATCGATGTCACCAAGATGACACGATCAAGGCGGCCATCAAGTCGGATCCGGAAGCCTTCATCCGCGACGATACTGAGTTGGCGCTGGCGCTGCACAAGTTGCGGAAGGCCGGGAAGCGTCTCTTTCTGCTCACAAACAGCTACGCTCGTTTTAGCGATGCCGTTTTAGGCCATCTTCTCAACGGCCGGATCGATGGATATCCCCATTGGACCGACTACTTTGACTGGATGGTGATGGGGTCGAAGAAGCCACAGTTTTTCACAGAGACGAAGTTTTTTCAGGAGGTTGATCGAGACGACCGAGAGCTGGGTGATGCGGTAGCGGTGCCCGAAATGGGCAAGACCTACGTCCATGGTAGTCAGGCCGGGTTGCAGCGCGCCATGAACGTCGAGCCGGATGAGGTCCTCTATGTGGGAGACCATATTTATGGGGATGTGGTGAAGAGCAAAAAAAGTTCTGGCTGGCGGACCGTTCTCGTGGTCGCGGAGCTTGAACACGAGATTTCAATGCGGACGTCTTGGCGTACAGAAGTTGCCGAGATCGAAATGCTTTCGGACCTACGTGAACAGGTCGAAGAGGATATCTCTCGCCAGCGCCACTTCCTTCAGGGGCTGGGCCGTGCGGAAGAGACGGTCGAGGGTCTTCATGGGCTCGATGGCGAAGATGCTGCATCGCAGCTTCGTTCCCTCCACGTCGATGCGAACGACCGTCTTACCCGTCTTCGTGCCCATGAGGCGGAGTTGACCGCAACCCTCGATGCTCGAATCGCCCAGGTTGATCACGCCTTTAACCCCTATTGGGGGTCCTTATTTGCCGAGCGGCGGGACGCGAGCATGTTTGGGGCCCAGGTGGAGAACTTCGCGTGCCTCTACACCTCGCGTGTGAGCAATTTTTTGCACGTGTCGCCGGTTCGCTACTTCCATGCTCCGCATGGGTCTATGCCCCACTGGAAGGTGCGTTGATCGAGACGCGGCTTTGTCTTCTATAGTAGAATTTTGAGCAACACGAGCATTCCGACAAGCAGGACCGTAAAGCCGATCGTGAGCAGGTTAAAGTACTTGTCGATCAATCGCTTGGCCTGGGGACCAAAACGTCGAACTGCGGCGGCGACCAGAAAAAAACGTGCGCCGCGGCCAACGATTGACGTCGCTATGAATGCCGGAAGGTTCAGCTTGCCAACCCCCGCAGCGACGGTGAAGACTTTGTAGGGGACCGGAGAGAATCCGGCCACAAATACGCAAACGACGCCCCAGTCGTTGTAGTAGCCGACGATCGCGTCAAATTTCTCTTGGTGGAAGACGTGGGGAATGAGCAAGGGCTCGACGACCTCCCACATACCCCAGCCCAGGAAGTAGCCGAGAACCCCGCCGATCACCGACCCGGCCGTGCACCAGGCCGCAAACCGAAATGCACGTGTTGGTAGGGAGATCGCTAAGGCGATCAGCAAGACGTCTGGAGGGATCGGAAAAAAGCTCGATTCCGCCACGGCCAAGAGAAACAGTGCGGGAACTCCATAGGGCGTGTCGGCCCAGCGCAAGACCCAGTTGTATAGACGACGGACGATATTCGGCTGGGCGGTGGGCGTCGAGTCCTGGGTTGGGCGGGCATCGACTGAATCCGTGGGGTCGCGGTCGCTCACGCGCGCAACCTATCGCGGATCGTTGGCCGAGGCATCTTTTGGATGGAGCGCACCGACCGGGGTGCAAGGCTAGTCTGGGGCGACCACCACCATCTGCACGGTGGTTCCTGCCTCAGCCTGGCTTCCCGGTCTGGGGTCTTGGTGAAGCACGCGTCCGCCGCTTCGCTCTTCGTGCTCGCGGACCGTGATGCGACCGACTACGAACCCCGCGGTTTCGAGGGTGCGGATCGCCGCGGCGCGCGGTTTCCCAAGGACTCGGGGGACTTTGAGTGTTGCCGGCTTGGTGGCAACAAAGAGTCTGACGATCGATCCCTTCAAGGATTGGGCGCCCGGATTGGGTTCCTGACGGATCACTGTGCCTGGTGCCTCTGAAGAACGTTCTTCGGTCGGGTCTGGCACTTCGAAGCCCGCGGTCACGAGCTGTTCTCGGGCTCGACTCAGGGGGTGTCCAACGACACTCGGGACGGCCACGGCTTCTTTGGCGCTGGCGACGGTGACCCGAATCTCTTTGAGTCGAATAGAATCGCCCGGCTCGGGGCTCTGTTCGATGATCGTACCGGCCTCCACGCCCATTTGCTCGCGCTCTCCGTCCTCGATGATGGAGAATCCTTGATGTCGCCAGCGGTCACGGGCGTCTCGAACGCTCATTCCCACGATCATGGGTGCGCTTAGTTTGGCCGGCGTGAGCTCGGGAGATCGGTTCAGAGGGCTTCGATCGGTGGAAACGGCGGCTGCGGCGACCACGGGGGGGGCCGCTTTTTGTGAGAGAACCGTCTCCGAATGGAGACGGTTCATAAACGGCCCCAGCACAAACAAAACTGTGGTCGACGTCACCAACGCGATGACAAAGCTCTTGAGCGTATTTTGCATGTGTCCCGGTCTCCTCCTCCGCAGGAGAGGACTCTATCAGGAAACGAGCGATAACGGCCGTGAGCGAGAATTACAGCCTCTGAATCGAGCGAGCCGACGTTCCTGGGCAGTCCTCGGGCCGCGTTCGGGCCGCGGGCTCTCCGCGACTCGTTGCATCAGGCGGTGGGCGTCTCGCCAGGGATCCACGAGTGCATGGCGAACGGGATCCTTCAACTCCCAGAACCCTGGACCACGATTTTTGAGGCCGCATGCCGAGCTTCGGCGGATGCGTTGCTCTCATTTTCCTCTGTTCTCACAGGGCCCTCCAGATCAACTTTGACCTTCGTGCCAGCGGGGAAGTCACCCGAGAGTAGCGAGCGAGACAGCGGCTCGAGAATCTGCTGTTGCAAGAGGCGCTTGAGCGGACGGGCCCCATACTCTGGGTCGTATCCTTCGTGCGCCAGCCAATGGCGGGCCGAAGTGGAGATATCCAAGGAAAGTTCACGTTGCTGGAGGCGGTCCGAGATTCGTCGAATCTGGATATCGAGAATTTTTCCCATATGTTGCCGTTCAAGGGGGTGAAAGGTATGAATTCCATCGAGACGATTGAGAAATTCGGGACGAAAGTGACCCCGCAGGGCCTGGGTCCGAGCACGCTCTACAGCAGCGGGGTCCTTGATGTCGACTGCAAGCTCGCTCCCGATGTTGCTAGTCATCAGCACGATCGTATTTCGAAAATCGACGGTTCGCCCTTGGCTGTCGGTGAGACGGCCGTCGTCCAGAACCTGAAGGAGTAGATTGAAGACATCTTGGTGGGCTTTCTCGACCTCATCGAGCAGGATTACGCTGTAGGGACTCCTGCGTACGGCTTCAGTGAGTTGTCCACCCTCGTCATATCCCACATATCCAGGCGGGGCTCCAATGAGCCGCGAGACCGAAAATTTTTCCATGTACTCGCTCATGTCGATACGAATGACCTTGCGCTCGTCGTCAAACATGAACTCCGCGAGGGCCTTTGCGAGTTCCGTTTTTCCAACCCCGGTGGGCCCGAGGAAGAGAAACGATGCGATGGGCCGGTCGGGGTCAGAGAGCCCGGCCCGTGACATGCGAACCGCGGACGAGACTGCTTCAATCGCGGCTTGTTGACCGACGACTCGGGCGTGCAGGACCTCTTCCATAGAAAGCAGCCGTTGTTGCTCGCTCTCAAGCATTTTCGTCACCGGAATTTTCGTCCACTTGGAGACGATGTCGGCGATGTCTTGCGAGGTGACCACCTCTCGGAGGAACGAGCCCCCCTCTTGGGACTTACGAAGTTGCTCTCGGGCGGCCTCGCGCTCCGCATCGAGATCTCGGAGGGTTCCGTAGGTTAGTTCCGCCGCGCGGTTGAGGTCCCCAGAGTGCTCGGCTCGTTTTGCCTCGGCGCGGGCGTGATCGATACGTTCGCCGAGTTGCTTAATATTTGAGATTCGGTCCCGCTCCGTTTGCCAGCGTCCACGCATCGCCGCTGCCTCTTCTCGCAGGCTCGCCAACTCCCGCTCGACCTGCCGAAGGCGCTTCGATTGTTTAGGGTCGCTCTCCGTCTCCCGCAAGAGCGCCTGGCGCTCGATCTCGAGGCGGGTGATGCTTCGCTCCCGCTCATCGATCTCGAGCGGAACACTCTCGACTTCCATCTTGAGCCGCGCTGAGGCTTCGTCGATCAAGTCGATCGCTTTGTCGGGGAGGAAACGATTTTGGATGTATCGATGGCTGAGCTGGGCCGCTGCGATTAGCGCAGCATCTTGAATCTCGATACCGTGGTGGGTCTCAAACCGCTCTCGGAGACCTCTCAAGATGGCGATCGAGTCTTCGACGGAAGGTTCATCGATCATCACCGGTTGAAAACGGCGTTCGAGCGCCTTGTCCTTCTCGATGAATTTTCTGTACTCATCGAGGGTCGTGGCCCCTATACACCGGAGCTCGCCTCGCGCGAGCGCGGGCTTGAGCATATTTGCGGCATCTTGAGTGCCTTCCGTTCCTCCGGCACCCACCAGCGTGTGCAGCTCATCGATGAAGAGGATGATTTTCCCTTCGGCATTGGCGATCTCGACGAGCACAGCCTTGAGTCTTTCCTCGAACTCTCCGCGGTATTTCGCGCCGGCCACGAGAGCGGAAAGATCGAGCTGGAGGAGACGACGGTTGGCGAGGCTTTCTGGGATGTCACCAGAGGCGATGCGCAGCGCAATGCCCTCGGCCAGCGCTGTCTTGCCAACGCCAGGTTCTCCGATCAAGACTGGATTGTTCTTGGTACGTCGGGCGAGCACCTGGAGGGAGCGTCGGATCTCCTGGTCTCGACCGATGACTGGATCGAGCTTTTGATTGCGCGCAAGCTGGGTCAGATCGCGGCAGTATTTGTCGAGGGATTCGTAGGTACCTTCGGGTTCTTCGGTATCTGCACGTTGATGTCCCCGGACCTCCGAGAGCGCCGATAAGACTAGATCTCCGGTGCATCCCAGGCCGTCGAGCAACGTCGCCGCGAAGATGCGTTTACGCTTGGCCTCATCGGTCGTGAAGGCGAGAACAAGGTGCTCGGTGCTGATGAAGGTGTCTTGGAGCTTCTCACTTTCGCCCGCAGCGAGATCGAGCGCCTCCGAGAGCTCGTGAGACGGCCCATGGCTCGCGCCGCCGGAGATCCGCGGTTGTTGCGCAAACGCATCTTTGACCGCACGCTCTACGGCATCACTGTGGGTCCCCGCGCGTTCCAAGAGCGGGCGAGTAAGGCCGCCATCTTGCTGCAGGAGCGCCATCAAAAGATGTAGGCTGGTGACCTCCGGGTGGCCGAGTTCGCGCGCCATCGCTTGCGCGTGGGTGATGGCGTGGCGAGTCTTGAGGGTCGATTTTTCGGCGTTGAAAACGGGCATTAGAATCCGTGGTGTGCATAAGAGTGACACGATGTACGTCGCTCTGGCCGGCTTGGATCAACGTGAGTTCATCCTTCGGACAATCAACCCCTCACGCATCGATTCCTAGGTTGAGGTGGCGTAAGCATTGCAAACCTCTGTCAGGAGAAGTCATGCTCCACGTATGTGGGCACGAGGTCGTTTTAGATTGTCGTTTTTGTTGGGGCCTCTTTTACTCCATGTTGCGGCTTGTCCGCGAACCATTCACGAGGGCCCCGTGAATCCAGCGAATCTGTCGGTGGAGGGTTCATCGGACTCGGAACCGTCTCTCACTCCTATGGTTGAGATCGAAGAAGACCGCACGCTGTCCACGGTTCCATGGTTCGAAGGCGAGTTCGCGCAGGCCCTTGAATCCGCCGATTCGGCGGGGGCATGGGTCATGGTCGATGTGGGAGCGAGCTGGTGCGAGCCGTGCCGGGATCTTGAGCAAGCAGTCTTTGCCGACACCTCAGTGGGCGCGGCTCTCTCTACGGGCTTTGTGCCGATACGCATCGATGCCGATGAAGGCGAGGGTCCGCAGATCGTCGATCGCTACCATGTTCAGGTATACCCGACGGTGTTGGTCCTCGATGGTGCGGGGGTCGAACGGGGCCGGCTTGTCGAGTTTGATGGGCCGCAGCACTTCATCGCCGCGTTGGCGACGGCGAGCGACGGCGGGGACGTCTTGGCCACGTTGGCGGCCGAAGTCTCAAAAAATCCGAGCGACCTCGCTAACATCTATGCGCTCGGACTTCGTTATGCCCATGCTGCGAGACGGGATCGCGCGGAGGAGTTGTTTGCCCAAGTCATAGCGAAGGATGAAAACAATCGAGCCGGGTTGGCTGCGAAGGCGCTGCTCGACCGCGCGGTGTTTATCGATTTCAAGATCGATCGGGATGGGGACGCGGCGATCGCGGCCATGAGATCACTGCAAGGGCGGTTTCCCAACAGCGAGCCTGCGGTCAAGGCTTTTCGGCAGATTGGACGGGTGCTGAACTCGCAAGGCAAGCCCGAACAGGCGATTCGCCAACTCGAAACAATGATCGATGTCCGACCGGATGATGTCGACCTGCTCGAGAGTTACGGATGGTTCTCCTTTCGTGAGCGCTGTCATCCTGAGGCCGGACTTCGGGCAGTGCAGCGCGGGATACATCTTGCCCCTACGCGCGCAGGACTTCATGCCCTCGCCGCACAGCTTCACCACTTGCTCGGTGAAAATGCTGAGGCCGAGCTCAGCGCTTCGCGTGCGCTTGAGCTTGAGCCGAAGTCGGCCTACTACGCGCGTCAGCGCCTCAGGTTCTCGGGGCGGGTGCAGGAAACGAAACAATGAGCTCAACGCCGGTCCAAACTCCACTGCCACGTATTTGGACAGGTCGTGGGCGAGGGGCGACAACTTTTGCAGGTGTCCTGTCGATTTTTGTGGCGGGCACAAGCGTTCTCGTGCCGCGCCAGGCGGATGCGGCACTTCAAGTGGGCGCGAATTCGCCATCGACAGGGGGGGCCCCGGGAGGATATTGGGGCCTCGCAGAGCGGCGTCCCCCGGAGCCAAAGGATGGAGACGAAGAATTAATTATGGGGGGAGTCTTGCTTTCGCTCGGCGTTCTACGGGCCGGGGCGGGCTTGACGACCTTCCTTGCGGGCCGCCCGGATCACTGCAAATACGATCTCAAGTCCTGCGAAAATGTCCGTTATTATGGGTATGCAGGTCTTGGGTTCGGTGGTCTCATGCTCGGCACCGGCATCGTATTTCTCATTCTCGGCCAGGCCCGCCGCGAGCGCCATCGCAGGTGGAAATTGGACGGGTCGTTGGCGGTACTGGGGGAGGGCGGTCGATCCGGTTCCGTATCGTTTAGGTTTGATTTTTGATTTCCATTTCTATCAGACCGCGGATATCCATCGGTAGTTTTGGTATGGCGATTTGTTTGTTTTTGTCCGCGGCGTCGACGAGATAGGCTTGAGGGGCGCGAGCAATTTCGACCGTCGAATGCATACTCGATTATCTTGTGGTTGTGGTTGTTGATGTCGAGGTTGCCGGATTGGGGCGGACATGTATTAATACATACGGAAATCGCCCGCCGTCTGGTGTCTCGTCTCTTGGAAGGTCGACAAGGAGTTCTCGCAAATGAAGTTCAGCATAATCCCCCCCGCAGCCCTCGGTCTTATTCTCGTTGTATCCGCCTGCAAGTCCGGTGACGGCGATGGTGGACGCGCAGAAGGAAACGGGCCTGGTGCCGGTGGAGATGGGGATGGAGATGGAGATGGGGATGGCCAAGGAGACGGAGACGGAGACGGAGACGGAGACGGAGACGGAGACGGAGACGGAGACGGAGGAACCGGGAGCTCCGATGGCGGGAAGGACCTTCCAGGGTGCGGAGAAGTCGAGATTGTTCCCACTGCGCAACCGCCCAACGTCATGCTGGTGCTCGACAAATCGGGAAGCATGACTCTAAATTTTTGGGATCATGATGGCGATGACCCCGATGACGACGGAAAACTTGCAGATGGTGTGACCGATGCGACTTCGCCGGTGACCCGGTGGTTGAGTCTCTACAATGTCGCGGACAAGGTATTGTCCGATTTCGATGCAAACATCAATTTTGGGATGCAGATGTTTCCCTCCATCGATGCGTGTCCCAACGCGACGGCGAGTTCGTCCAACTGTTACAACGTTGGCGCGTGTCCGGTGCAGGGGGAACCCGAGGTTAAGGTCGGGGAGAACAACGGGGCGATGATCCTGCAGGCGCTACCCGCTGCAGATTCCACGGATCAGGAGATTCGTGGAGGAACTCCGGCGACCGCCGGAATTCGAAGTGCCCTCACACATCTTGGGACGTTGGACGCCACGGTTCCGGCATTCATCCTGTTCATCACAGATGGCGCGGCGAATTGCACGGAGGGTTTCTCTGTGCCGGAGCTGCTTGAGTCCTACGACTCTGAATTGCCAACGGTGGTCGGTGACGCCTACGACGACGCAAAGAGCATCCCGACCTTTGTCGTGGGTATCGACATCATCGACGCGTTGGTCGGTGAGGGTATGGATGGCGCTCCAGAGGCGAATGCCTACGTAGAGCTGAATATCGTCGCTGAAAAGGGTGGACGCCCGAAAAACGATGGCGCTGATGCCGAAAAATTCTACAATGCGGTGAATGAAGCGGAGTTGGAGGCTGCGTTGGAGCAGATTGCGGCGGAGGTGCAGAGCTGCGTGATCGATTTGAGCATCGCTCCAAATGAGCCTCCGGCGGAACAACAGATCGACTATGTGCGGTTCTTTACGGAGGCCGGTGACGAAATTCCGCGGGTCGAGGACTGTTCGGAGGAGGGCTGGCGGTGGATCGATTTGGGCTTGGTCGTTGAATTTTGCGGGGACTACTGCACAGACTTTAAGGGCGGGGCGCCTTTTGAAGGCGTGTACGAGTGTCCTCCCGCGGGTTAGCGGTGTACGTCGCTCGGAGCACCGTCGGCGTGTGGGGATGGGTTGGAGTCGAGGGGGGCGCTCGTCGAAGGCGGGGCCCGGTCAAGGGTCCACCCTGTGACCCCATAGAGCATGCTGATGAGTGGATTGAGAAGGTTCAAGAAACACCAGGGTAGATAGGCGCCGGTCGAGACCGCCAACGTTTGGCTCATGAAGGCGCCGCAGGTGTTCCACGGCACGAGTGGAGACGTAATCGTACCTCCGTCTTCAAGGGCCCGAGAGAGGTTCTTTGCATGCAGACCGCGCTCGGCATAGGCACCGGCATACATGCGACCAGGGACCACGACCGCGATGTATTGGTCGGCGGCCAAAATGTTGACCGCGATCGAGGTAAGGACCGTGGCGACAACCAGAGACCCGTTGGATTTGGCTCGCGATAGCAAGGCGTTAGCGAGGGAGCGAAGCTGTCCTGTTCTCTCCATGACCCCACCGAAGACCATCGCGCACAGGATCAGCAGGACGGTGTCCGACATCGAGCTGATTCCGCCTCGAGAAAGCAACTCGTCGAGCCGAGCGACCTGAGTGTCAGCTTTGAATCCGTTCATGGCAATGTCGACCACGGTACCCACCGGAACTCCCTGGGCGAACACGGCGGTCGCGGCTCCAACCAGGGCACCGACGAGCAGAGCGGGGGCCGCGGGGACCTTTTTAAGAATGAGGACGCCCACTGTGAGGGGAGCGATGAGGTGGACGAGACCGGGGGAGAAGAGCTTCTGGAGCGCATCACGGATCGAGTTGATCTCGTCCGGATTCGCGGTTGCCTCAAAGCGCAGGCCGACGACCGTGTAGCCGATAAGCGCGAGAATCATGGCGGGTCCGGTCGTCCACAGCATGTGTCGGATGTGGGTAAAGAGATCGGTGCCGGCCATGGCTGGGGCTAGATTTGTGGTGTCCGACATGGGCGAAAGCTTGTCGCCAAAATAGGCGCCGCTGATCACCGCGCCGGCGGTCATGGCCGTGTCGATGTGCATGGCGTCTCCGACGTTAACCAGGGCGATGCCGACGGTGGCGGCCGTCGACCACGAAGACCCCGTCACGAGACTCACGACGGCGCAGACCAGGCAGGTCGCGGGCAAGAAGACGTTGGGGGAGAGCAGCCAAAGCCCCCAATCGACCATGGCCGGAACGATGCCTGCAGCCATCCAGGTACCGATGAGTGCGCCAATGATCAGGAGAATAAGAATCGCCCCCATGGCGAGGTTGATCGCCGCGAGAATTCCAGTCTCGATTTGGGTCCAGCGCCAGCCATGCACTCGGCCGACCAGACCGGCGACCGCCGCCGCGAGCACCAGCGGAATATGACCTGAGCCCTCGAAGACCAAGATGTTCACGGCCAAAAGGGCGACCAGCGCGAGAACGGACAGCAGCGCCCATGCGGCGCCGACTGGACGAGAAGCTGTGGAGATTGCGGGTACGAGGGGATCAGGGCCGTTTTTCATGGCGGGTCCGGGAGCGGATACGAACCCAAAAGATCGTAGCCACTCGTGCTAGATTGCCTGCTAGCTTGGCACCGTGTCCAGCCTCGAAAAACTGCTGCGTGCTCTCCCGAAGGCGGAGTTGCATATCCACCTGGAGGGGAGCATTCGGCCGGAGATGGCATATCGCCTGGGCAAGCGCCGCGGAATTGAGCTGCCTGGCATCGAGAACGGCGTCGAAGGTTTACGTGAGGTCTTTCGTTTCACCAGTTTTCTCGACTTCATTCGTCTCTATGTGACCTTGTCGAGCACATTGGTGAAGGCTGAGGATTTCGCAGATGTGGTCGCAGATGTGGCATCAGGGCTCGCGGAGCAGCGCGTTCGGTACGCGGAAATCACCTTCACTCCCATGACACACGTGATTCGAGGGGTTCGGCCGAGTACGATGTTCGCGGGACTTGCGCAAGGGCGTCAACGAGCCCTCGAGGTTCATGGTGTGGAGATCGCATGGGTTTTTGACATCGTCCGAAATTTTCCCGATCAGGCCCACGACACGCTCGAGATGGCACTGGCCCAGCGCGGAGCAGGAAATGGTGTAGTCGCTCTAGGGATCGGTGGCGTTGAGGGGCGAGCTTGGTCGGCCTCGTCGGCCCTGAGAGAGGCCTTTACACGGGCGCGGTCAGAGCAATTGCATCGTGTCCCACACGCGGGGGAGCAGGCCTCGGCTTGGAGCATTCGAGAGGCGCTTGACGAATATCACGCGGAACGAATTGGCCATGGATTTCGCTGCATCGAAGACCCGAAGATTCTTGATCGTCTCGCGCGTGATCAAATTCCTCTGGAGCTGTGCCCGGGAAGCAATGTGGCCTTGGGGTTGGTGCCGTCTCTCGATCAGCATGCGCTCCCAAAAATCGATGCGGCGGGTGTTCCGTGGAGTCTTGCCACCGATGATCCGCCATTGCTTGGGACAAATTTATTTGACGAGTATCGAAGCTGCGCCGCCCAGTGGAACTGGAGCAAGGACAAGGTGTGCGAGGTCGCGGCGGCCGCGGTGAAGCACAGTTTTTTGGCACGCGAAGCCAAGGACAGGCTCCTCGATGCCCAGCGAGCTGTCGCTGAGGGCTGCTGAGGGAAGGCCGCCGACTCGTTCGCTAGCGCTGGTGTGAACCGGTGGATCACGAGAACCGACGAATGCTGTCATAGCCGAGGCCCATGCCGACACTCGAGAGCTTGTCGCCGTCCGAGATATCAGCGGTGGGGAAACGGGCACAGACCGTTGCTTTGACGCCTGGAACTTCCGTGGTCCCTCCCGTAAGAATTACCAGTGCGATTTTTTCGTGCGTAATTTCGGCTTGGTGCAGGCACTCGTCGATACAGGCTGAAATTCTCTCAACGTGTTCCTTGATCGCCTCATCGAAGGTCGTCCGTTGGACTGTGAGCGAGAGGTCTTTCTCGATAAAATCGAGCGAACTGTCGATCTCGTTGTGTTCGGTCAGTGCGATCTTGTTGTCTTCGACAACCGCGAGCAGCTCGTGGCCGGTCTCGTCGCGGAGAATGTTGCAATAACGTCCGAAGCGGGGCTTGTCGTGGCAACGAGCGAGCAGCTCCTCGACCAAAGCACGATTGCGTGGGGTGTAGAGCGTATTTACGCGGGACCACTCGGCCAGCTCGAAGAATGGTTTTGTCGGGAGGATGAGGCCCTTTTCCGGTTCACCGTAGGTTGATTTGTAGCCGAGCAGAGGCATGAACGCCGCAAGGCTAAGGGCCTTGTCGAGATCGTTTCCGCCGACTCGAACTCCCGCGCTCGACAAGATATCTTGTCTGCGGTCGTCCGCGAGGGCCCGCGTTTCGCCGAGCCTGATGACGGTGAAATCTGAGGTGCCTCCGCCGATGTCGACGACGAGGGCCAGCTGTGGGCCGAGGAGCCGGCGCTCATGAGCAAATGCCGCGGCGATGGGTTCGTATTGAAACTCGACGTGGCGAAATCCCACCGCTCGGGCGACGCCCTCGAGTTCGGTCTGAGCGCGAAGATCGGCCTCGGGGTCTCCGTCGACGAAGTGGACGGGACGCCCCATTACCACGTGTTCTAGAGCTGTCCCGAACTGCTTTTCGGCGCTCGTTTTGATGTGTCGAATGAAATCAGCGACGATGTCTTCAAAGCGCTTGCGCCGACGGTTGACCTCGGTCCCCTGTGTCATCAAAGAGGTACCGAGGATGCGTTTGAGAGAACGGAGAAGTCGTCCATCCTCGCCGTCGATGAATGCATCGAGGGCTTCGACTCCGAATCGCGGGAGTTCGTCTTCGGGGTAGAAGATGGCGCTGGGTAAGGTCGAGCCGCTCCCCCGCGAGCGGGCCAACTCAACGCGACCGAGGCTTGTGGCTACGGCAAGCGCTGAGTTGGATGTGCCGAAATCGATGCCGCAATAGAGGCCCATAGTCGCTCCCGCCGGTTTCGGCGTGTCGCTCGTCTAGTACGAGCGCACGGCGAGATCAAGGTGCGTTCTCATGATCTTGGAATAGCCCCCAAGAAAGGGTCCGGGCTTCGGCGTAAAAGTTGGGCTCGGGCGTATTGACGGCGCTCTCGGTTATTGGATGAGCCCGGGCTCTTGGACCTGCTCGGTCGTAACGCGCAGTTGGGGGGTGAGGGTCCATCCGACCGCGCCTGCGCCGACAAGCCCATCTTCAAGGTCAAATTCGATGCGCAGACGCGTGCCCTGGTCGAGGTAGATGGCATCCTCGAAGGTCAACTCATGGGTGGGGAGATTCGCGCGACGCCATTTTCCGTCGCTGGCGACCCGGCCATTGTCGATCGTGACCTGTACGGAGTCGTATTCACCGACGGCAAGTGGGACCGTGTTGAAGTTCGCGCTTCGCGGAAGGTCGGTGAGGTTAAACTCGATTTGGTCCGAGTTTAGGATCAACCATGTGTCGTCGCTGCTACGATGAATGAGCACGTCGACGACCTCGATGGCCACAGCCTGCACCTCGGGGTCGAGGTCCTCGGTGCCGACCGAGGCCAGCTGCACATCGACGCGTGCACCTGTTGTACCGGCTCCATCTGCGGTTTCGGGGAGGAGTTCCGCGAAATCACATGCGCTTGTGAGTCCGAGGACGAGGGGGAAAACAATGGCGGAGAAGGTTTGACGACGGTTGAACATTGGTGGCCTCGGACGTAATGTCCATCGCAAAAATATCGAGGGACTTGAGCCATCTGCGGTTCTTTCTGGCCGAGTGGTCCAAAGCGGGCCGAGCGATGGCGGAAATCTTGCGTTTTTACGGTTTTGGGCCACATCGCACCGGGACGCGGAATCAGCGAGTTCCTAATTGGGTTTGGAGATGTAGGAATCTGGCTGGGGCCTAACAAAATGACGAAAGATCCACGGGTATGCACTCCCCAGGGGCAAGTTCCTTCGGCAACTCGAAGTCACCGTGGCGAATCCTCGCCAGGCCAAGCACCGCGGTGTCGAGCGCCGCGAAAATTCGTTTGACCTCATGAAATTTTCCGCTTTCGACACAGATCGATGCAAAGGCCCTACTCGCGTCAGGTATCTGAAGCGCAGGGTGCATCGCGCTACGCTCCATGCTGTTGAGCGAGCGGATGTGGGGTTGGTAGCCGTCATCGAGGCGGAGACCATCACTGGGCAGGGCGCGCCACGGTCCTGCGAGCGCCACGTGATAGGTGCGAGGAATTCGCCGTTTGGGATGGGTGAGGGCGTGAATGGCGCTGCCCTCGGTGGTCCATAGCAAGAGCCCTGAGGCGTCGAGATCGAGGCGGCCGACCGCGAGCAGCTCAGGGAAGAGCGGCTGCCCTTCGAGCAGAGCGTAGGCCGTGGGGTGAAGTCGATCTTTGTGGGCCGTGACGACTCCGATGGGCTTATGCAACATCAGATGGTAGCGGCTGTGCAAGACGATATTTGCGCCATCGAGCTGGAAGTTCAGGGGCGCGCTGCTTACATCGACCCGCTGTTTGGGATCGAGTGAGGATTTTCCATCGGGCCCTAATATTCGACGGTGGCGGAAGAGTTGGCCGCTTTTTTTCCGCGATACGCCTAGATTGCGGGCCAAGAGCTGATCGAGTCGGGGCATTGCGGGGCAGTGTATAGGCCAACTCGGGGCGCATGTTGCAAGTCTCGTAACTCCCGCCCACCGGCGCAATGACTTGGGTATGCTGACGCGATGCTGCCCGCTGCCGTTTTTTTCGACCTTGACGGGACCCTCGTGGACAGCGAGGGCATTCATGTGGAGGGGATGTCTCGATTTCTCGCCGAGCATGGCATCGTGCTTGACGCGGGGGAGCGTGATTTTGTGATCGGTCACGGCTGGAAGGAGATTCACGCGCATCTTCGGGTGCAAGAGAGGCTTGGCCTCGGACTCGGTGCGCTCCAGCGGGGCACGCAGGTGGTCGAGGACATCATGCGCGGCGAGGGTCTTGAGATACGTTCGCTGCCGGGCGCAGTGGCCCTGATCGAATTGATCGAAGGCCTCGGGATTCCGCGCTGCATCGTTAGCGGGTCGAGTCGTAGCGAGATCGCGTATGCGCTCACGCGGCTCGGCGTCGCATCCCGTTTCGAATTTACGATGGGGGCCGAGGATTACGCCCGGGGGAAACCCGCGCCGGATGGCTATCTTGGGGCATCACGCCGCCTGAGGCTCGCTCCGGATCGCTGCCTCGTGATCGAAGACAGTCGTCCCGGGATCGAGTCGGCGCGGGCGGCAGGCATGGCCGTGATCGCAACATCCGCAGCCTTGGCTTCGGTGGAGAGGCCCGAAAATCACGACCAGAGTGCTGCGCATCACGTGGTGGCGTCCTTGACTGAGGTGAACGAGGACCTTTTACGCGATGTGATGCACAAGGCACGGAACCCGTGAATGGACGATTCAGTGCACTCTCCTAAGGCCTCGGCGGCGGACGAGTCCCGCGCGCCGAGCTTGGTGTTGCTCCCGGACCCAGAGTCCCGCAGCGATGTGGGGACGCCGCTGCTCGGGCGACCGGTCGCCCAGCGTCTAATCGACGGCGCACTGGCGCTGGGCTTTGAGTCGGCGTGTATCGTTCCGGGTGCAGCGATGCAATACACAAGCTGCGCTGAACTCCCTGTCGCCGACCCGGTCGGTCGAGCGGCCCTGGTCGTCTTCGAGGGGACCTACATTCACCCCAATCTCTTGCGGCTCATGGTCGAGCATCCACTGGATCCCGACGAACAATTTTCGCTCTACGATGGTATCGGGCGACCCGCGGCGTGTTTTATCGGCCGTCTAAGCGCGGTCCCGGAGATCATGCCTGTCGCCGAAGAGATTGCGTGGCCCGAGGGACTGGGTCCCGAGCACATCGCTCGCGTCGTGTATGAAGAAGACCGGGTCCGAGCGGAGCTGTTGATTTTAAGCCAGGTGAGCCGGAGCGAGGACTCGCGGGGCTCGATTTGGGCGCGAGAGATCAACCTCCGGACCTTACGTTTCTTGGCGGCGACCAGGGCGTCGGTGGCACAACTGGAGCTCGTCGCCCTCTTGGTCGTACTGGTCGCTGGACCGTTGGCCCTCATCGAGCATGGAGTCACGTTGTTTCTCGGGGCGCTGTGCCTACTTGGCGGAGTTCACGTGGCGGGGCTCCTGAGCGTCTTGCGTAGACTGAAAGAAGTTCCGGAACTTGGGGAAGTCCCGGGCGGGGCATCGGTGGCAGCCAATGCCCACGAAGTGCAGGTCAGGGTGGACTTTCCTGGCGCATGGACGCCGGGCGAGACCATTGCGGCTGTGATTCGTCCGCTCTCGCATGCCGGATTCACCGCGATCTTGACCTATACTTTGGTGGCGGAACGCGAACGGTCGAGCGTCGCGGGACTGGTATTGCTGATGGCTGGGGGGGCGGCAGCTGTGCTGCTGCTGGCCCACACCCGCTCTTTGCTACGTGGGACGGATAGGGGGGCTCTCGCGCTCCCCGATGGACGGCGACTTCTTCATCGGCTGGGCGTGGAGCTGCCGTCGGTGGTACGGGGTGCGCCGCTCCTCGAGCTCGCAATTTGCGTCGGTGCTTTAAGTGGGGTTCCTGAGGCCCCGTGGACGGTGTTGGTCGCGGCCGCAGCGTCCCGACTGTGGCGCTGGTTTACGGCGCCCGTGGCCCCGGATCCTCCGCGCGTTACGCGATAGCTGTGGGGCCAAGGATTCGCCGAGGTCCACATTGCTGGCGCCGAGGTCCGTAGGCGGCCTGTCCAGCATTGGGACGATGGCGTGACGTAAAATTACCTGGCCGAATCACTGCGACAAGACGTTGAAATTATTGATATTTTCTAAACCGTCGCGCACTCTATGGTTTGACCCCTTCGGGGGGGGGTGCTAGCGTTCGGGTTGAGACCAATCGGACGGGAACTGCCGCTAAACAAGCGTTCTTTTGTCCAATTCGTCCAGTGAATCGATGAGCACTGTCAAGATACCGCTACTCCCCCTGCGTGAATTGATCGTTTTTCCTCACGAGGTCGTGCCGCTCTTCGTGGGTCGCGAAAAGTCGATCAACGCGCTCGAAGAGGCCATGGCCAACGAGCGTCAGATCTTACTTTGCGCGCAGAAGAAGGCCAAGGTGAATGACCCAAAACCTGAGGGCATTCATGGCTTTGGGACAGTCGGCACCATTGTGCAGCTGCTTCGACTGCCCGATGGCACCGTCAAGGTCCTTGTCGAGGGCAAACATCGTGCTCGCATTACTCAATATCTCGATGGCAGCAATTTTTTCGAGGTTGAGGTCGAGCTTGTCGAAGGGACCGAAGTCGACCCCGAGAAAGAGCCAGAGTTTGCCGCGCTGATGCGATCGGTTCAGGCGACCTTTGAAAATTATGTGAAGCTTAACAAGCGCGTGCCGCCAGAGCTCGCGGTTAGCGTTCAGAGCATCGACAGCCCCTCGCGGTTGGCAGATACCATCGCCGCTCACGTAAATTTCAAACTCGGATCGAAGCAGGAGCTGCTGGAAACTGAGAATGTGTGGACTCGGCTGGAGACTCTCTATGAGCTGATGCAAAATGAGATCGAAATTCTTCAGGTCGAGAAGAAAATTCGTACTCGCGTCAAGAAACAGATGGAGAAGAACCAGAAGGAATACTATCTGAATGAGCAGATGCAGGCGATCCAAAAAGAACTGGGATCGCAGGACGAATTTAAGAATGAGCTGCAGGAACTTGAGGACAAAGTCCGTCGAAAGAAGATGCCCAAGGAAGCTTCTGAGCGACTCAAAAAAGAGCTGAAGAAGCTCAAAATGATGAGCCCAATGAGCGCAGAGGCTACCGTAGTACGGAACTACATCGATACCGTACTGGGGCTCCCTTGGGCCGACAAGACAGGCGACAGGCTCGAGATTTCGGATGCGGAAAAGATTCTCGACGAGGATCACTACGGCCTTGAGAAACCCAAGGAACGAATCCTCGAGTATTTGGCGGTTCAGGCGTTAGTTAAGAAGATTCAGGGGCCGATTTTGTGTCTCGTCGGGCCTCCCGGCGTCGGCAAGACCTCATTGGCGAAGAGCGTTGCCCGAGCGACCGGACGAAAATTTATTCGTATGTCGTTGGGTGGCGTCCGTGATGAAGCGGAAATTCGTGGCCATCGCCGAACCTACATTGGCGCGATGCCAGGAAAGATTCTCCAGGGATTAAAAAAAGCAGGTTCCTCGAACCCGGTGTTCCTACTGGACGAAATCGACAAGATGTCGACCGATTTCCGTGGCGATCCTTCGTCCGCGATGCTCGAAGTTTTGGATCCCGAACAAAACTCGACCTTCGTCGATCACTTCCTCGATCTCGATTACGATCTGTCCGAGGTTCTATTCCTGTGCACAGCGAACTCCTTGCATTCGATTCCGCTGCCATTGCAGGATCGAATGGAGATTATCTCATTGGCCGGATACACCGACGAGGAGAAGCTCAAGATCTCTCGTCAGTATTTGCTACCCAAGCAAATCGAGACCAACGGAATGGCGGATGCCGAGGTCAGCTTCACGGATCCGGCGGTTCGCGAGATCATCAATCATTTCACCAAGGAGGCGGGAGTTCGTAACTTGGAGCGCGAGATTGCGTCTGTATTGCGGAAGTTGGCTCGAGAATACGTGGGGGCGAGCAAAAAGAAGAAAAACTTCAAGGTCGACGTAAAGCTTGTTCAGCAGCTCCTCGGACCCCGAAAATACCGGTATCAAAAGGGGGAGTCGGTCGATCAAATTGGCACCACCAACGGGCTGGCGGTGACAATCTTCGGCGGAGATTTGCTGCCGGCTGAGGTTACGGTCACGCCAGGGCGTGGAAAGGTCACGCTCACCGGAAAGCTCGGAGAGGTTATGCAGGAGTCCGCTCGGGCGGCGATCACCTACGTTCGGTCACGGAGTTTGTCGTTCGGGCTCGACCCTGACTTCAACGAGCACTGCGACTTCCATATTCATTTTCCCGAAGGTGCGGTTCCGAAAGACGGACCGAGCGCAGGGGTAACGATGGTGACCTCAGTTGTTTCGGCGTTGCTTCGTGCTCCCGTCCGCAGCGATGTCGCCATGACTGGTGAGATCAATCTTCGCGGAAGTGTCCTGCCGATCGGTGGGCTCAAGGAAAAGGTCTTGGCAGCCTATCGAAGCGAAATTCGGATTGTTATCTGCCCAAAGGATAACGAGAAAGACCTTCACGATGTCCCGAAGAACGTGTTGAAGGCCATGGATATTCGTTTTGCAAAGACGATTGACGATGTGCTTCGCTGGGCGATCGCCGACCTCCCGGACGACCACTCGAACCGGCAGTTTCGGGAGTTCCTCGACTCGGACACCCCCGCGGTCGCAACCGACTGGCGGCAGGCGCGGGAATACATTGAGCAACGTGAGCGCCAAAAGAAGATCGACGACAACAAGGCAGGCGCAGGGAGCCACGGACCGCACTAGAGCTTCGTCGTGAGATGCTGGGTTGCACCCCGTTGATAGGCGGGGTGTTGGCCCGGAGTCTGTTCGTAGTACGGGGACCGCGGTGTAAGAGCTTCGTCGAGCGAAAGGCGCCTCGCGGGTCGCCTGGATGCTCGTCCCTTTCTCGATAAATCGTCACCTGAGACCGAGCATCAGCGATGAAAAACTCTAGACGCAGTGTTTTGTTGGTGATGGCGTGTGGCCTCCCCGCGCTGTCGTCCCTGGGGAGCACTGCGTGCGCTCGGGGGCAGGGTGCGGATCCACGTCTTGGTTACCACCATGCGGCGTCATCAGGTCTAGCGAAGACCCCCGCACCGGGAGATAGGAGCGAACTCGAAGCCCTTGGCCTCGAAGGATATCGCTTGTACGCGATGGAGCGAGTTCTCAAGCTAGCGCTGGGGCGGGGTCTCCTAAGAGCAGGACCGACCACGGCCGCGGCGATGGTGCCGGTTGCGCTCGTCGACGATGGCGGTCGCTCCGCTGAGGTGGTGTTTTACCGTTGGTTCGAAGATGACCTTCTGCGTGACGGGAGTTACGATCCTGCCAGGGCACGTCGGTGGCTGGTGGTTCCGATGCTCTTGTTGCCGGATCGTGTTTTGGAGGTCGAGCAATTTAACGACACGGTAGAAGTCGGGGGAAACAACCACCGAAAACTTCAGGCCATCAAAATTGCCGCAGAATTTGGTGAGCGAGAGTGGCCCGGTGCTCACTGGCGATTGCATGCCCAGCGCGAGCGGTCGCCGCGGGGAGTCCTAGGATCGAAGGTGACACGTGTATTCATGTTCGCTGGAGATTCATCTCGGTGGCCGGATCTCGAGCTTGTTGTGTCCGACGGTAAGCGCGCTCGGATGGGGGATATCGTCACGGTGAACCGTCCGCATGAGGCGGGAATATTTACGCGGATACCTGTTCAACTGTCCCGTGAATTTCCCGGGGCGATGACCGTGGCGCGTGTGCTGGAGACGATCAGCGTGGGCGAGGTCATGCATGTGCGAGGCCGGGATGGCACGTGGTGGCGAATCGATGGCGATAAGGGCGCAATACGACGCGACACTGACGGTGCGAGAGCACGCTAGCGAAAAATCGACCGGATCCGTAGGTCTTAGCGAGTGCAGTTTGGGGAGCTTCGGCGGGTCATTGGCGGAGTCAGTGATGGCTGCAAAGGGGCTGTCGCGGTTCTCTTGGGCGGGGTAGCCTGGGCGGGCCATGGATGAGCCCGAGATTCGAACTCCAGCCGCGGGGGTTGAGCTATCGAGCGGTACCTTGATCACGCAGAGCAAGCAGTATCAGGTCGTTGAGCGCCTGGGCGAGGGTGGGATGGGGAAGGTCTACAAGGTCTTCGATCCCATTATGAACCGCCATGTGGCGTTGAAGATGATCAAAGTCGACGTACCCGACAGCGAGCGCCGCCGCTTCCGTCAGGAGGCTCGCCTATGCGGAACGTTTACCCATCCGAATCTGGTTCGAACGCTTGAGGTCGGTACACTCAGTGAGCGTGGATTGTTTTGGTTTTCGATGGAGTATTTGGAGGGCCGCGACCTTATGGCCTTGCTCGTCGACCAGCAAAAACTGGATTTCGAGGAGATTCGAGACATTTTTGACCAGACCCTCGATGCGCTGACCCATGTGCATGCTAGGAAATTCGTTCATTGCGATGTCAAGCCGGGGAATATTTTCGTGGCGACGGATGTGTACGACCCGGCGCTTCGGCTCGTGAAGCTCATTGATTTCGGGGTCGCGCGCGACCTCTCTGTGGCGTCTCCTGGGGATGCGGACAAGATCATGGGAGATCCCTTTTACATGCCACCTGAACAGACCGTACCGGGGCATTGGGTGGATCACCGGGCGGATCTCTATGCGCTTGGCGTGACCTTCTTTGAGATGGTCACCGGGGGGCGCCATCCCTTGGAGGATCTATTCGAATCTCATCCGCGCGAGGCACTCCGGGCTCAACGAGAGCGGGCAATGCCCTCTGCGGGGCCATTTTTGCCCAAGACTACGCCGCTCGATCGGGTGCAAAGCATCGACGCGTTTCTATTGACGGCCTGCGCGAAGGACCCCGAACATCGTTTTCAATCCACGACGGCGATGAAGCGGGCTCTCAGCACTGTCGCGTGATCTGGTGTATCGATCCGTCATGGCACGCGCGCGGGCATCTTGGGACGAATACTTCATGAATATTGCGCGAGAGGTCGCCACTCGCTCGACCTGTCCGAGGAAATTCGTGGGCGCCGTGATCGTCCGTGACCGGACGATCTTGTCGACGGGCTACAATGGGTCGGTTCGCGGCTTACCACATTGCGACGAGATCGGTCACATGATGGAGGACGGGCATTGTGTCCGAACCATTCACGCGGAGGTAAATGCAATCGTCCAAGCTGCAAAAAATGGCACCAGTATCAAGGGGGCGGGTATCTATGTTACGGCGTCGCCGTGTTGGAATTGCTTCAAGCAAATTGCGAACGCGGGGATCCAACGGATCGCTTTCGGTGAATTCTATCGTGACACACGAACGATAGAAACCGCGAGCCAACTGGAAATCGAGCTTGTTGATCTGTCTGCCGAGGCGAACGAAAAGACTCCGGCGCCCGTGGAATCGCCATGAGTCCAAGGCTTGCTACCGGCATTGTGCTGCTTGGTGTCGTCATCGGGGAGGGGGGCGAGGACCAAGCGAAGGGCGCCGAGAAGACCCTTGGTTGTCGCGGTGAGACCATCGAATTCGAGGATAATTTTGTGGACTGCGTCGAGTATTTTCTGCCTGGGCCGGGGGCAAGCGATGGACATGAAAGTCTTCCTGATGCCCTGTTCGGGCCCCCTGGAGGAAGTTCAGACGTGGTCACGCTCGGTTGCGGAGGGGAGATTACGCGAGCTTCGAAGGCCGGGGTATCGAAGACCACGAGGGGGCCGATTTCATCGTGGTCGAAAACCCCTTTTCCGTTGAATTTCCCGAACCGGGGGAAGTCGCGGTCAGCGATGACGGCGAAACGTGGTTCAGGTTCCCGTGTGATCCAGAGACCTTGTTCGGTTGCGCGGGGGTGACTCCGACCGCGGCATCGCCAGCCACGATGATAGATCCGACCGATCCTGTGGTTGCTGGCGGGGACGCCTTTGATCTCGAGGTGGTTGGGTTGGAACGGGCCCGCTATCTCCGAATTACGGACGTGAGCGCACAATATTGGAAGGCGAGGGGTCTTGATTTTTGCGATCCGGGGCAAAATGGTGCGGGGGGCTTTGACCTTGATGCAATCGCGCTCGTCGATGGTGATCTCTAAGAAACGGCGAGGGCAAGGGCGATGCAAACGGCAACGGAGGTCCTAGGTGGTTGCGAGAGTGATAATGTGCTTCGTACTGTGGTGGGATGTGTTGTCGGTGACAGTGAAGAGTGAAGAGTGTAGCGAGAGTCATTCTAAGGAAATCAGGCGTGGGTGGTCCGACCTCACTGAATACCGTTCGATCCGGTCAGGCCTCCGCGTGTGATCGCAGGGTCTTTGTCGGGCCGAAGCCGAGCGAGCGCGTACCAACATCTCGTCAGGTTGAACGGCGAACTCATGGTTGAGATCGCCACGGACCATAGCGGTGTTGCTGGAAGCTTCGTTCATTCTCGGCGCGGGGCTCGACAATGGTTTATAGATCGGCAAAATCCGGTATTCTGTCCGTCCTATTTTGGGTCAGGAAAAATACCGGGCCGCTTAAAAATAGGGTGTAGAGTGGGGCGTTGGCGAGTATTGTCGGATCCCACAGTCTCTTGGCGTCGTTCAGAACGGGCCCTACTGGATTTCGAGATGCGACACCGGCGTATCTGCAGTGAAAATTTCCATAGCGATCGAGACAGGCTTCGGGTCAGCTCGCCCGGGTGGCATCAGTGCAGTGGAGCGCCGTTGTGATGTTGATGGGCGATGGGCGGTTTTTGCCACAAAATGAGGTCGGTAGGTTGCCGCTGGGCTCGAGGTCACTTCGTTTCCCGCCCGAACTTGGTTTGAGACCGGTGACATTTGACGTCTAAAGCGGTGCGTTGGCCTGGCACAGAAGACCCATTTCTGATTTGGCGTTTCTGCCTCTGAAAATTTGTACGCAAGTCGAGGGAGCTGCCGTATACTCCCTGCACCGTGAGTCTAGTAGGTAGGAAGATTCAGGCGTTCAGGCCTGGCGTCTTGGTGGTCGATGATGACCCTGATGTGTTGCGTACATTTATGCGCTTGTTCAAGGCACGCGCGGACGTGGAAGTCGTGTTGAGCGCCGACGGGGCTGTGGTCGCGCTTGAGCGTGGCGGATTTGATGTCGTCGTCGTCGATTTCAACATGGCCGGTCCCAGCGGGGCTTGGCTTCTTCGCCAGGTACGGGATCGTTATCCAAAAATCCGTCGATTCTTGTTGTCTGGGACCAGCTATGCGGAACTCTCAGAGTATCTCGATCCAGGGCTGGTCGATCATTTTTTGGCAAAACCTCTTGAGATTGATCAACTTCTTGAGACCGTCTTGGCATCTCCGGTGAGCGAATCCAAGGCTTGATGTTCGATCGGTGTCCCTCGAGGGGCAGTTTGTCGACGGACGGCGGTTGCACGAAGATGATGGGAGCCGTGAGGAAGGGCTCGAAAATATTCGGACAGGTAAATGCCATCCGCGTCGAATCGACACGGATCCGGTTCGAACATGCCCCTTTCGGATTGCATACATCATCGATATTGAAAAGTCGGGACGTCTGATGGCGGCTGTCGTTTGAATCGGTCCGAGATTTCTGGCGATCGGGATCAAAGATTCGCATCGCGAAGATATTGAGTCACTAAGGCCACAAGGATTGAAGTCTTTGGCCGATACATGGAGCATCGGGCATCGCGGCCCACACATCGGAAACACGAGAGGCAAGGAAACATGAAAATTTTGGTGATAGACGACAGTAAAGTGATGCGAGCGATTGTGAAACGAACCCTTCGTCAGGCCGGATTTGGCGGTCATGACATCATAGAAGCGACCAACGGGGCCGAAGGACTCGACAAGATCAAAGGCGAGAGCCCTGACCTTGTGCTTTGTGACTGGAACATGCCGGAGATGAATGGGATCGAGCTGTTGACCACACTCAAGGCTGAGTCAAACAAGGTCCCTTTTGGATTTGTGACATCTGAAGGTACTCCCGAAATGAGAGCGACCGCCGATGAAGCCGGAGCGATGTTTTTGGTCACCAAGCCCTTTACCGCCGAGGACTTCGAAAAGGCCCTGGCCCCCGTACTTGCTGCATGAACACCGACTCCGAAGACGAAGAATCGCTGATTTCCTGGGTCGATTCCCTGGTGACGAATCTCGACAGGGTTGCGGCATCGGCACTTGGGATTAAGGACTTCGAGGTGCTCGGAAAAGAAGGACCCCCTGTCGGACAGATGGGGGGATTTGTGCCGATGATTGGTGAACGTAGCTCAGTGCAGTTGGCCGTGATCTCTACGGAGGACACCTGCCGGCAGATGTCGGCAATGTTGCTTGGGATGGAGCCTGATGAGGCAGAGGAACTCTCGGACGAAGATGTCGGAGACGGTATCGGTGAGCTGCTAAACATCGTCGCGGGGGCCGTGAAGACTGACATGATCAGCCAGGACCCGTCCGTGAAACTTGGGCTTCCATTTGTAGTTCATGGGCGTGTTGAGCCTGCGGCCAACACAGGGATGGATGTGGTGCAGATCCGATGCGGTGAGTTCAAGCTGACACTTATGGTGCTCAGCGATGCGTCGCTAAAAACCTCCAGATTGGCTGCCTAGCGGAGGATCCCGTTGCCAGTATCGCTCATATTGGCGCCATCTGTTGAGCTGGAATTTGGTTGTGAGCAGTCGGCGATTCAACAGACACATGGGGTGCATGAGGTGCTAAGCGCCTGGGAAACGGATACGAATCCAGGTCTCGGTGTAGATAGGCCATCGCTAGATCTGGAGTTACGAGGAAGAGTCGAGTGGCGAAATGGAAGCGCGTGAAGATGAACGATCAGTCGACAATATTCTCGAATCATCGCTCGAAAAGCTCGCCAGCGAATATGTGATCGCCCTTCGTGATGTGGTGGGCTACGAAGGGCGCGCGGAGATCGGCCCGATTTCCTTCGGCTGCAGTCTCGCTGTCCAAGAAGATCTTCTTTGCGTCGTCGAGTTCTCCGGATCTGTGTATGGCTTCTTCTCCGTATCGACGTCCTGTGATGCGATCAGCGAGTCGTTGGGTCTAGATCCCGGACAGTTCTCAGGCCCAATTGAGTTCCAGGACGCTTGCGCGGCGGTGATCTCTGAGATGCTGAACGGAGTCGCAGGCGGGCTTTGCTACGATCTGGGCGACGAGGAGGCTCTCGTGACCCTGCTGCCTCCACGAGTGGTCTTTGGCCGAGTCAAATTGGGAGAGGCCCGCTTTTGTGGGCGTACGGTCCACTGTGAAGGATTCGATCTAAGCTTTTCAACCCGAATTGATTCGATGCGATTGAACGCATTTGTCGTGCTTGAGGGGCTTCGCGAGCGATACGCCGAGTTGGAAGCCGCAAATGCAAGCCTCCATCTTCGTCTTCGAGACAGGGGCGATAGGGCCGACGAGTAGGTGCGGCGCTCGTCGGCCTCACCTACCGCCTGAACAAACTTGAGCGCGATGCGCTGCGTCTAGACCTTGGTCTTCGAGGGGCGTCGTCGTCGCCGGCCTCGGGGATCTTCGGTTCCGCCGCGTCTCCGACGCCCCTCGTGCTGATTCCCCGTTCCGAGTGGCTGATAGTGAGGAACAAGCTCCGATCGGCCAGCGCCGATGAGCTCGTCGCGGTCCATGGACCCCAATGCATCGCGCAACAGCGGCCAGTTGTTTGCGTCATGGTAGCGTAAAAAAGCCTTGTGCAATCGCCGTCTTTTCGTTCCCTTTGGAACATCCACTTTCTCTCCACCGTCGACGAGCCGTCGGAGTGGATTTCGTCCGGTGTGATACATCGCGGTGGCCAAGGACATCGGCGAAGGCAGGAACGCTTGCACCTGGTCCGGGCGAAATCCCTCCTTTTTGAGCCACAAGCTGAGGTCCAGCATGTCTTCGTCCCGGGTGCCCGGGTGGGCGGCGATAAAATAGGGTATTAGATATTGTTTCTTTCCAGCCTGCTCTGAATAGAGTTTGAACAACTCTGCGAATCGTTCAAAGGACTCGACGCCGGGCTTCATCATCTTAGACAGCGGGCCCGCTTGGGTGTGCTCTGGAGCGATCTTCAGATATCCACCGACATGGTGGGTAACGAGTTCTTCGACATATTCGGGGGATTGGATGGCAAGATCATAGCGGAGTCCGGATGCCACCAAAATTTTCTTGATGCCAGGTAGCGCCCGGGCCTCACGGTAGAGTTCGATCAGGGGATTGTGGTTGGTATCGAGGTTCTCGCAGATGCCGGGATAGACGCACGATAGCCGCTTGCACGCGTTTTCTATCTTTGGGTCCTTGCAGGCCAGACGATACATGTTGGCCGTCGGACCGCCGAGGTCGGAGATGATGCCGGTGAAGCCGGGGACCCGATCCCGGATCGTCTCAATTTCTCGAAGGACCGAGGTCTTGGAACGGCTTTGGATTCTTCGACCTTCGTGTTCGGTGATGGAACAAAAGGTGCAGCCCCCAAAACAACCGCGCATGATGGTGATCGAGAATCGAATCATCTCGTACGCAGGGATCTTTGCGTCTCCGTAGCTAGGATGGGGAATCCGTGAGTAGGGAAGCTCGAAGACGCGATCCATCTCCGGGGTAGTCAATGGAATCGGGGGAGGGGTAAGCCAGACGTAGTTGCCGCCGTGGCGCTGGATCAGAGCTCTCGCGTTGCCGGGATTCGACTCTTTGTGAAGAATGCGCGAGGTGTGGGCGAAGGCTACTTTGTCGTCCCGAACCGTTTCAAAGGACGGAAGACGGATCGCAGCGATATCTTGTGTTTCGACGACCTCAGGAGGCCGCATTCCGGGTCGGCGGAGAGCGATGAGAGCATTTCCTGGTGCTTGTCCGTCAATGATCGGACGATCGTTGGGGAGGCGCTTGATCGTGTAGACGCTGCCACGCACGTCTTGGATGCTTTCGATCGGTTCTTCGGCTGCGAGGCGGTGGGCGACTTCGACGATGGCTCGTTCCGCGTTGCCGTAGAGCAAGAGATCAGCCTTAGCATCGAGGATGATGGACCGGCGGACACGGTCGGACCAATAGTCGTAGTGTGCGATGCGACGGAGGCTGGCCTCGATACCGCCGAGAACAATCGGTACCTCTGGAAAGGCCTCGCGGCACCGTTGGGAATAAATAAGCGTTGGGCGATCGGGTCGCTTGCCGCTTTGGCCACCTGGCGTATAGGCGTCGTCGCTCCTCGGCCGCCGTTCGGAGGTGTAGTGGTTCACCATCGAGTCCATATTTCCGGCGGTGATTCCGAACATGATGTTTGGCCGCCCCAGCGCCTCGAAGTCCGCAGAGCTATCCCAGCGCGGCTGGCTGATAATCCCGACACGGAAGCCTTGGGCCTCAAGAAGACGGCCGATCAAGCCAGCGCCAAAGCTGGGGTGATCGATGTAGGCGTCGCCGCTTACGATGATCACGTCGCATGAGTCCCAGCCGAGCTGGTCCATCTCGGAGCGGGTCATGGGCAGGACTGGGGCGATTCCGAATCGATGCGCCCAGTACTTGCGTCGCGAGAATAGTTTGTCGCGTATCGGCAGAGTTGACGCTCTCATATTGAGGACAGGTAACACTGTCCGGATGAGAACAAAATCGCGAGGGGCCTGTCGTGGCCAGACCAGGGCGCGGGAGCGATGGCAGCGCATCCAGGTCTGAATTGGACCTAGATCGCCATCTGAACGGCGCCGCTGGCGGATCGATCCAATTGGTTGTGCCAATGTTGCTTCAGACTGTGTTTTTTCCTGAGATAGTGCGAATGATCCGCCCGTTCCGTGCCTTTTGGCAGGTATTTTAGCGGAGCGTTTGTTGGGCGGCAGGCGTTCAGGGGAGCATGGCTGTAGTCGAGACAAAGACAGGGCGATTTAAACTCGAGCGGGCGTTCTACGGGAGCACCGACTTCATCGTGTATCACGCGTGGGGAACAAACAGCGCCGCCCGGCTGGAACGTCATTTTCACGATGATTATGTGATCTCGGTTCAAATTCGTGGTCGAGAACAGTGCACCATTGGTCGTCAGGACTACTGTTTTGAGTCCGGCGATTTCGTATTTATCAATCCGCACCAGCCGCATACCGGGAACGATGGTGCGAGCGAAGACAGCGAATACATCTCGCTTTATGTGAGCCGTGACTTGGTGGGTCGTGTTGCGCGACAGTTGGGAGCGCCCAATCTAAGCCCAGAATTCACCAGTATTCACGCTCGCGGTGTTGTCGAGAACATTTGTTTAATGCAGGACCTGCTTGAGGCATGCCGGGAAGAGGGTCCTGGTGAGCTGGGTGCGACTCGCTCGAACGCGCTCGCTCGCCAGATGTTGGTCACCGTATTCACCGATCACTCGAACATGTTTGAGCCACGCCGGCATGGATCGAACCGGATCGGACACTGGCGGATCGCCAAGGTCATTGAGTCTCTGAATCAACTGGATCCGCCGGCACTGCGAGAGACCATCTCGCTAGATGCCCTCGCCGCGCTCTCCGGACTCTCCCGCTTTCATTTCTTGCGGCAGTTCTCCGACGTCGTGGGGATGACCCCAGGACGCTACGTGCGCATGCTTCGGCTGTGCCGAGCAGGTCGGCTTCTGCGCCGTTCCGACGATAGTGTGTTGGAGGTCGCGCTCAGTGTGGGCTTTGCGGATCACGCCGCATTTAGTCGAGCCTTCGCAAGCCAAATGGGTATCACGCCTTCAAACTATCGGCGGCTGGGCCACGGTCGACGGATTCCGCGAACCGTGTTGACAGAGGCTCAGGACTCGTCGTTGCACTAAGCCCCATTTGGGCTGCCAAAGGGCTGGAGAGGGCCGAAGAATGCTTCTTGAGGAAGCGCCCTGTGGCCACAGCAGAGATACATCGAAGCACCTGTGCACCTGTTCATAGGGAGGCACGGCTCTGCCGCACGGTCCTGTCACTCAAGTCGAGACTCCAGCGCTTTGTCTTGACTGTACCGGCCAGCATTGGTACCTAGCCGACCCGGTCAGTGTATCGGTTTCAACGGGGGCATAGCTCAGTTGGGAGAGCATCGCACTGGCAGTGCGAAGGTCAAGGGTTCGAATCCCTTTGCCTCCACCCTCAAAAGCCCGCAGGACAAATCCTGCGGGCTTTTGTCTTGCGGTCGTGTTCGCGGTCGACGAGATCGGACGTGGGGTCTGATACCGCTCGCGGTGTCGCGTGGGTGCACGGAAGTACAGATAAGAAAGTTGATGCGGTATTTGCTTCAACCTTCTTATCTACGACCGTTTGCGAGCCGTCGATGAAAGCGGCCTCCCGGAGTGGGATGCCGAGACGGGCACAGCACTGCGTTACCTCCGCATGGGGTTCGCGGCAGCTTCGACCCTGATGGCCGCTCGTCGAAGTTCGCAGACCCTTGATGCTGCGCCCCTCGGCGAGGGCCGAGAAACGTAGTGCCTTAGTCTTCGTGAGTAAGGAGCACTTCTTCGAGATCTCGAAGTTTCCAGTACTTTCTCAGGACCCAAAAAAGCAGCGTGAAGGCAACAACGGCCTCGTTGAGGCCGACGGTGACGGTGACGATGGTCGTTGCAGCGACGATGGCGACTTGAGCCGTAGTGGGTCTAGCGAGCAGTTCTGGGTGGGAAGGCTCGATTCCCTCCGCGGCTTCGAGAGTCTTTCGAGGAGAAATAAATTCCATGATCGGCGCCCAGTCGAATACGTCGTAGCCGACCTTGAACAGGACCCCGGTGAGCACGGCCTGAGGAATCAGGCTGACGTAGTCTTGCAGCAGCAGCATTTCGATCAGCACAAAGACACCGACAAAGACCCCCGCGATCCGCCAGGTCGCTCGTTCGTTGAGAATCAAGACGGACCGGATGGTGGCCTGGGCTCCCGGGATTCCACCAAAGAGGCTGACCGCAGCGTTGGCGAGACCTTGCGCAGCGAGTTCTTTGTTGCGCTTGGTGGGCTCCGAACGACCAAAGACCTCTTTGAATTTCTTCTCCATCACCAACGCGGTGAGCAGGGTGTCGAGATATGCGAGAAGCGCGAGCTGCAAGGCGAAGCCTGCGGCCAGCCAGATTGCACCTGTCGAGACGTCGCGGGGAATCTGCGATTGGACCAAGTTGACGATGTCGGCCACGGACGAGAGCTGCCCAGTGATTGCGACTTGTTCGATGCCAAGGGCGAAGGCGTGTGTGAGCGCCGTGGCCACTAATATCGCGACCAGTGTTCCTGGGAGCAGCTTAGCGAGGGAGGGAGCGACCTTTTTGATCAAAGGAGGGAACCCGAAAGTGATGGCGAGGGTGCCGAGCGCGACAAGCACGTTAAAGAGCATTTCTCCTCCGATCGCGGTCTTATCTCCGAGCCCGAAGAGGCGCTTGCTCTCGTTGAGCCAGATGAGCACTGCGATGCCGTTCATGAAGCCCGATACGACGACCTTTGGGACGAGAGCGATGAATCGACCGAGGCGCAGCACCGCCATGACGACCAGCAGAACACCCGTGAGGATCAGGACTAGGTTTACGAAGTGGTCTTGCGACATTCCAGTGCCGCGGATCGAAATTTGATCGTGGGCGGCAGCGACTAGAATCGTTGTGACAGCGGTCATCGGTGCCGTGGGCCCAGAACACTGAATTCGGGTACCGCCGAGCGCCGAGGTGATGATCGCAATGAGGCCCGCGGAAATCATTCCAGCAAATGCGCCGCGGCCCGACAGCAGCCCAAATGCGGCCCCGAGGCTGACCGCAACGAAACTGACGCTGAGCCCGGCAAGTAGGTTTGTAATTAGGATCTGTGGGAAGGACTGCTGTTTGGGGTCCATCGATGTATTCAATTCGCGCAGCGGGGTCACGGTTGCCCACGGATGGCGCTGCGATGCTGGCATCCGTGAACACTAAAAATGTTGGCGGGCGAAAATTGCTCCGCGGATCGGCGAAGGCAGACCTCGAGAGGAACGCTTCATTGAGTTGACGACCTTGGAGCGAGGAGGTCGCTAGAGGTCCTGCCGACTAGTTTAGTGGAGGGTCTCTACGAATTCGCATGCTCGTGCCCCCACGCATCCCTGTTCCGTTGGGGAGCCTGTGGAGAACGAGCGGCTAAAACTAGCTTTGTGGAGGACGCCGGAGCACTGTACCGGGCCCGGTGGCACCCGCCGTGTGGCGGTTGCTGCCCAGAAAACCTAGGTCTCCGGGGCTCCTTGCATGGCTACGAGCCCCGACGGCCGCCTCGTCGTCGTCTGCATCGCGGTCATCCGACTCGTCGGAGTCTTCGTTCTTGTCGTGGTGGCCGTCCCCCCGGGGGGGCGCGCCGTGCGGACTGTTGGAAGCCAAAAAAGCCAGCCCGGCGCGGCTCGTCGTCGGGCTCTCCGGCAGGACCGCCTTGCACAGGCAGAGTAGCGCGACCAGCAGCATGAACGCTCTCCACACAAGCTCACGCTGCCTGCAATGGACCCCTGCGTCAATAGGATCCTTGGGTAGGCGAGGGCTTGCTGGTCTACCAGACCTCGCAGCGGTTCTTGGGTGCCATCGGTCGTCCTTCTTCGCAGGCGAACACCTCGGCAAACTCCCGGGTGTGCATGGCTGGCACGTTGACGCGGAACTGCGAGGGGGAGTGAGGATCGGTGGCGACTTGCACGCGGGCGGCCTCGGGCGTCATTTTGGTGCACCACACCTGTGCATAGGCGACAAAAAGCAGCTGCTCGTTGGTGAGCCCCTCGACGTGAGGTTGGGTGTCTCCCCCGTTCTCTTTCGCCCATGTTCGGTAGGCGTAGAAGGTCTCTTTGAGCCCACCAAGATCGGCGATGTTCTCACCCATGGTCAATTTTCCATTGACGTTTAAGCCTGGTTCGACTTCCTGGCTCGAGTAGCTCTTTTCGACACACTCGGTACGGGATTCAAATTTCTCCACCGCGGAGGGCTCCCACCAGTCCGTGAGCATCCCCGTACCGTCAAATTTTCGGCCTTGGTCGTCGAAGCCGTGGGTGAGTTCGTGTCCCATCACCATGCCAATGCCGCCGAAGTTCATGGCCATTGGGTAATCGGCGTCGAAAAAGGGTGCCTGCAGGATGCCCGCGGGAAACCACATCTCGTTGCGGGTTGAGCTGTAGGAGGCATTTACGGTCTGGGGCGAGCCCCGCCACTCGTTTCGGTCGACCGTTTTACCGACCTTCGCGGACCAGTAGTCGTGGTTGAAGACAGAAGCTGCCTGGACGTTGGCGACAAAGGCTCCGGGCTCGATCTTGAGGCCCTCGTAGGTACGGGGCTTGTCGGGGTAGCCGACTTTGTTGCCGATCGCGTTCATTTTTTCCACCGCGCGGCTGCGGGTCGTTTCGTCCATCCAGGCGAGGTTTGGGAGGTTGGATTCGAAAGCGGCCTCGATCCTGTGGATCAAGTCTTCGGCGATGGCCTTACTATCTCCGCCAAAGGCCTTCTCGACGTAGATTTTTCCCATGGCATGGGGCATGGCCCCGCCGACCGCGGACGCGCAGCGTTTCCAACGGGCCTCTTGTTGCTTTTGTCCCCGAAGTGTCTTGTTGAAGAACTCGAAGTCAGCGTCGGCCATCGCCTTGTTGAGGTTGTGGGCATGGCCGCGGATCGTGTTCCATCGCAGATAATTCTGTAGGGTGGCCGGTGCTGCTGCGGCGAGCAGCTTTGTGGCCTTCTTCATATACTGCGGGGATTCGACGTTGATGTCTTCGAGTCCGGCCTGGCCGATCGCGGTCAAATAGGCGTTCCAGTCCAGTTTTTTGCTGATCTTGCGCAGTCCACCGATGTCGATCTTGTTGTAAGTGCGGTTCGGATCTCGGCGCTCAGTACGCGTTAGCTGAAGCTTGGCGAGTTTTGTCTCGAAGGCCATGACGTCCTTGGCGATTTCTTGGCTGGCTTCGGTGGTCTCACCGATCAGCTCGAAACTCATGGCGAGGTGCGCGACGTACTGCATGCGCAACTTCGCGCGGGACTCGTCAAGGTAGTAGTCGCGATCGGGGAGACCAAGGCCAGACTGCCCGAGGTGGGCAATATTGCGGCCGGGATTTTTGTCGTCGGGGCCGACATAGATTCCAAAGAGAGGATGCACGCCGAGCCGGTGGAGTTCGCCTGTGAAGGTCATGAACTCGCTGAGGTCTTTCACCTCCAGTGCGCGTTTCAAGAGCGGTGCGATCGCTTCGATCCCTGCGTCCTCGATCGCTGTTTCGTCCATGCACGATGTGTAAAAGGCTCCTAACATCGCATTTTCGCTCCCGTCGTTGGGCGAGGCGGCGAGGGTCTCGAGCGCTTCTTTCAAAATCGAGCGGTTGTTTTCGCGCAGGGCGCTGAAGCTTCGTGTCCAGCGTGACTGGTCGCCGGGGATCTCGGTGCTCGCCGACCACCCGCCGCAGGAGAACTGATAGAAGTCGTCGCAGGGGCTCACCGTGGTGTCCAGCGCGGCAAGTACCGTGGCGCCATGAGAAGGCGAGGCGGGGGGCGTCGCCACGGCATCTTGGGTTGGGGATGCATCGGCCCCCTGTTCGGGAGCCGGCATTGCACTGTCCGCTTGGGTTCGGACCGAGCATGCCGTGATTAGCGCGAGTGGGGCCATCGCTCCAAGCAGACAACGACGTAGGTGACGGTGTGTGGATAAAGCGCTTTGTGGGGCCATGCGGCGACGATGGCACGGTCGCTGCGTCACGGCCAGGATACGCAGGTGAGAGAGCTCGCGCGCGTATGAGCGTAGACTCACCTCATTGAGAAAGTTTTCATGCGATGCGCGAAAATGAACCATGTGAAGTGCGATTTGCCGTCCAAGAGTCTTGCCTCGGCCGCTTCAAGCCATCATGATCTGCGCTCTCGTACGCACCATGAACCCGATCGAACTATTCGAGCAGGGCGGACTGTTGATGTGGCCGATCCTCGTCACCGGAGTGGTGGGGATCTTCTTTTTTCTTGAGCGGCTCTACACGCTCCAGCCGTCTAAAATTCTCCCCCGTGATTTTGTCGATCGCATTCGTGCCATGGTCGCTACCGGACGCACCAGTGAAGCGCAGCTGCTATGCGAAGAAAATGATTCGGCGATCGCGCGGCTTATGGCGGCCGCGCTGCGAACGTACCGAAGACGCAAGCCCCGCGCCGACGTGAAAGAGGCCGTTGAAGAGGTGGGGAATCGAGAGGTTGCGCATCTCGATAGGAATGTTGAGATCGTGGGCACCGTCGCCTCGATCTCCCCTTTGCTCGGTCTGCTCGGCACCGTTGTCGGGATGATTCGGGTGTTTAAGAACTTTGTCGACGATTCTGCGCTGAACGTAGCGACTGCGGAGTCCTTCGCGTCTGGCATCTGGACCGCGTTGATCACGACCGCCTACGGCCTGTCCGTAGCGATTCCGATGCTTGTCCTCTACAAGCTGTTGCAAGGTCGGAACGACCGCCTGGTTGTGGCGATGGAGGAGGATGCGATGGGGTTGGTCGACTTGCTCGAAGATGAGGGTCGTATTGAGGATGAGGTCCTCCCTCCGACGCGGTCCCGTAGCGGTGCCCGCTCTCGTGGGTCGAGCAAAAACCGCAATCACCGCGCTGAACGAGATCTGGACGAAGGACGGTATTCGGAGAACGAGCGAGAGCGATCGAGAATCCGTCGGGATCGGCAGCCAGAGCGAGATGATGAGCGGGGTCGGGGTCGTTCCCACGAGGTCAGTGATTTCGGCGACGAGGATGACGGGGACGCCGAGTGAGCTTTGCCAGCGGTGGAGGAGGTTTTCGAGGTCGGAGGCGTCGCAGGAACGATGCGACGGTCGAACTTACCTCGTTGATCGATATCGTTTTTCAGCTGCTGATTTTCTTTCTCCTGACGGCGACATTTACGGATCAGTCGGCGTTGCAGGTGAATCTCACCCGGGCAAAAAACCAGGAGAAGTCGGAGCAAAAAGAAGCGGTTGTGGTCGCTATCAGCGAGGACGGTCGTTTCGAGGTCGACGGAAAATTGGTAGACGATCGAGAACTCGAGCTGCGATTGTGCAAGGAGGCGAGCGCCGGACGCACAAATCTCCACATTCGCGCCGACAAGTCGAGTCGTCACGAGACCTTGGTGAGAGCGATGGATATTGCGAAGACCTGCAAGTTCAAGTCGCTCGGAATCTTGCATCGCAACTGACCGCGGTCGTCGTCGTCGCCCTTCGTAGCAGCCAGAGCGACGTCAGCGCGATGGGGAAGGGCACGCTCGTGGGGGTTCCGTCGTAAGACACAAAAAGGGCGGGAGGCCCGATGCCTCCCGCCCTTTTTGTGTCTTACCGTGTTGGCGATTGGCTAGATCTTCGTCTTGGCGAACAGGCGAATCAGAAGATGCTCATCAACTGAGCCGACATGCGACCAGGCCACATAGCCCTCGGGGTGAATCAGGTAGCTCTGTGGCAAGGTCGCGCCACCCATCATCAGCTCCGGAAGTCCGGCCTCTTCGATGTCCTCGCCTCCCTGGAGAGTTGGGTACTTGAAGAGATCGATCTCTTTGGCGAACTTGATCGACTGATCCTTGGTGTCTTCTCCATCGAAGGCAACGGTCAGCACCTTCATCTGCGGAGCGGTAGCCAGGGCCGGCGGAAAATCGTTCTTGAGTTCCTTCTTACAGGGGGCACACCATGAGGCCCAGTAGTTGACAAACACCCAGTCTCCTCGAAGCGCGGAGAGCTTGAGGGGAACTCCGTCGGCGAGGCCGGGGAAGCTGAAGTCCACCGGGTCACCGCTGGTCGCCAAATCGAGGGTGATGTTGGCAAATTTGCTCTCGCTTTTACCCTCGTGCTCCGTGTCCTTGTTGTTTGTTGCGGATTCGTCAGATTTAGCGACGGTCTCAGGCTTGTCACTCGGCTTCACGGCCTCAAATTTGGCGATGCCCTTTTTGAGGAAGGCTTCAAACTCGGACGGTTCGTTCGTCATGCTGGCGAAGGTCGCCAAAACTGTGTCATCGTGCGGGTTGATGATCACGTAGAAGGGGAGGGCGATCGTGTCGTAGCGCTTAAGCTGCGTTTCACGTTGCTCGTCACAGATGTCCTGTTTGCAGTCGGTGTAGACGCTCACTCGAGCCATTTTTTCGAGTTGCGAGCGAATCTTGGGGCGCGGGAACACCGATGCCTCCATGAATCTACAGTTTGTACAGGCATAGCCGGTGTAGTCCAGAAACAGCGGCTTGTTGTCCCGGCGAGCTTCGTCCATGCCGCCGGGGATGTCGTCTTTCAGCCACGTGAGGTGTTCACTGCCTCCGCCGCTGGACTCCATGCCTTCGTCCCCTGGATAGACAGCGGGAGGCAGCCAACCATCGACCCAGCCGCCCATGCTCTTTGTGTCACGGATGCCGGTGCTCGAGTAAATGGCGATCATGAACATCACCATGGCGAAACTCATTCGTACGGGGCTGACCGCGCGTGGTTCATGGTCGTCACCGAGCCGCATAATGCGGAGCAGGTAGAGTCCCGCCACAAAAAACGTTGCCGTCCAGATGGAGAGTACGAAGGGGCGTGTGAACACGCCCCACTCCAGGAAAAGATCGATATTCGAGATGAACTTGAAGGCGCCCACAAACTCGAGGAAGCCGAGCATGACCTTGACGGAGACCATCCAGTCGCCAGCCTTGCCCTTGAGCCCCTCGGCCCATGAGGGAAAGATCGCCAACAAGAAAAAGGGGAGCGCGAAGGCCAGGGCAAAGGTGAACATGCCGATGGCGGGGTAAAACCAGTCGCCCTCAGCGGCCCGCGCCAAGACCACACCGATAAAGCTCACCGTGCAGGTGAACGAGATCAGAGTGAAGGTCAGGCCCATGAAAAACACGCCCAGGGCCTGTTTGCCGAAGGAGCCCTCTTCGTTCTTGAGCTCGTGTTCGCGCTGACTGGTCTTGGCGATCAGAAAGCTTGGCATCTGGATCTCAAAGAGTCCCCAGAGGTTGTAGGAGAACACCAAGAGCAAGATAGCGATGAAGGCGTTGAAGAAGATCGAGGATGAGATCGCTCCCATGCCCACCGCGCCGAAGATCAGCGACACCAGGACGCCCACCAGTACAAAGGTACCGATGATCGATATCGCGTAGATGCTCGCCATGGAGACGGTTCGCCGCATGGAGATCTTGCTGAACTTCGAGAAGAACCCCACGGTGATGGGGATCATGGGGAACACGCAAGGCGTCAAAAGGGCCAGGAGACCCGCGATAAAGGCCGTGACAAGGTAGGAACCAAGGCCATCCTTGAGCAAGTCCGTCTTGCCACCACCGCCGCCGCTCGATTCAATAATTTCGGAAGGGAAGCTCTGGCCTTCAAGGACCGCCGGGTTCGCGTATTCCGGGCGAACTTCGCCTTCTTCAAGGATGTACGACACCTCGAACTTCTTGCTGACGAGCATGCACTGTTGATCGTCGCAAAACTGGCCGCGCAGCTTGAACTTGATCGTTTTCTCGCCCGCTTCGGTGCCGACGACCTTGAAAGACCGTTCGTGCGCGACCGAGCCCGAATAGAATTCAACGTCCTTTTCGAAGTTCTTGTCGAACTCAACCTTTGGAACGGGCGCAAACCACTGGCTTGCCGGTTCTAAGCTCGGATCTTCGAGGGGGATCTCAAGCGCGATGGGCCCGTCCTCGATCGGATTTTGACTGTAAAAATGGTAGCCCGCGGGGATACTAGCGCTCAAACGAAAAACCGTATGTTCGCCTGGCCGCACCGAGCTGGGCTCGAAGCTGGTCTCGAACTCGATCTTCGGGTCGGCGGCGCTCACCAAGGTTGGGGCAAGCATCACAAGTAGGGCGATGATCGCTATCCGCAGGGCGTGGAGTGGGCTGAGCATGAAATTCATCAGCATGGGTTCCTCGATGGGCCAAGAGGCCGGTCGGAGACTGTCATAGTCGGACGAAGGTGTCGATTGACGGAAGTCAGTGGTATCGACGTAGGCGTCGATACCACCTGTGCGGGGAGCATTGGTCCCCGGGTATGCTGTTGTTGCCCGGCGCTCACCAAAATTGTGCCCAGTCTCGATAACTTTAGAGAATTTCTTGTGGCCCCAGCCGTACTTCGAGATCTTCTGGCACGAGGGCGTCTGTGGAGAAAAGAGGGGGGAATGGCAGCCGAGAGGGGTCCTCTCCGAAGCCGTTCCGAAGCCGTGGTCGGGCGTGAGCCGCGTGGCGATGGATGCGGTGCTTCTGCTGCAACCGATAGTTTCGGTTTAGGTAGTTTTCGAGATCTCCCGGCACGAGCGCAACTCTGGACAAGGGCCGATGCATTGGAAAGGGGTCCGTATGCGGTGTTTTCTGACCGACAAACGAAGGGATGCACGGAACAGGGGCCGACTGGGAAATAAACGTGATGACAGCCACCGCGGCACGACGCGCATAGAACACAGTTGCGCGTGGAGACTCCTCTTGGAGAATGCGCGCCGTGATCTTGGCCTCACGTGGTGTGAGGTCACCACCTTGTGAGCACTGAAAGACGAAAGCATGACATTGAAACCTACGTACGCAACTCGCACGGCAGCGCTGAAGCCCGTCGAAGGCTTCGCGCGCAGCGGAGACGAGGGCTCTTCGTCCCGCGCTCTTAGCATTTTGACCGGGGTCGTCCTGCTCACCGCATCGGGCTCTCTCGGCTGTGTACCGTCGATCGAGGACTGTGACTGCGGTGTTCCCGCGGGAGAGTTTCCCGACGCAGAATTTCTCGAACGCAGCGAAGACTGCGTCGACGCCGACGAGGACTGTGGATACCCCGGGCCGGGCGCGAATGGCTACGGATACGCGTTGGGTCAGGTCATGGAGAACTTTACCGTTAAAGGATGTGACGGTAGCGATGTTGAACTCGCAGATTTCTTACAAGAGCGTCCCGACAACGGCCTTTTGAACAAGGGCGTGATCATTTCACTGGGCGCCTCCTGGTGCGGTCCTTGCCAAAAAGAGGCGCGACTGTTCGCTGAGCACGCGCCGGAGGGGCGAGAAAACCAGATTGATTTTTTGCACGTGCTGCACGAGGGCGTGTACGAAGGGGTGCCAACCACCGAGGAAGTTTGTATGGCATGGTTCGAGGACGAAACCATCACGAACTCCGCGTATCCTGTCGTTCATGATCCGCTCAACGATATCGACGAGCGAATGTTGATGGGGGATGTGGGCCTCCCGCTGTTTTTCGCGATCGACGCCAACGCAAATATCCGCAGCCGCAAGCCGGCTGGGGCCACCTTGGAGAGCAAAGTGCTCAAGAAAATAATGACCGATTTGGTCTCAAATCCCTATGGTTAAAAAAGCATTTCGAATCATCCCCGTTCTCTCTCTTGCCGCGGCTCTCGCGGGCTGTGATGACGGTTCTTCCTCGACCAAGACACCCGGCGGCGACGGTGGAGCCGAGGCTTCAACCGCGACGGATGGCGCAGGCGGGGCTTGTGGAGACCGTAGCGGGACCTACAAAGAACTGGAGATCATGCTCCCGGACATCAACGACGACGATGTGACGATCACCAGCAAGACGGACCATGACCTACACATTCTGTGTTTTTGGGCCGTGTGGTGTACGCCTTGCCAAGCTGAGCTCGCCAAGATGGGCCCGATGTGGGAGGAGATGAAGGACCGTGGGCTGAACATTTACGCGATCAGCATCGACGGGCCCGACAGCACTTCTCGGGTGCCCGGCTTTGCCCAGTCCCAGGGCTACAAATTTCCCGTCCTTCTCGATCGGGAGACAGAGGTCCTCGCGCAGTACAATCCGAAGGGAGACATTCCTTTCTACGTGATCCTCGACGCTGACGGGAACGTAGTTAAGTCCCATCAGGGCTACGTGAAGGGCGACATGGTCGGACTCAAGAAGTACCTCGATACGACCTTGCCCAAATGTGATGCCGAGGGCGCCGATGCGCCTGCCGCAGAAGCCTCGGCCGAATAGGTCGCTACCTATCTACCTACCCAAGCCTCCTTCAAGATTCCCGTGAAAAAGTCCATCAGACGGTTCTTCGGGACCCAGGCCGCAGTCGCTAGCAGCCCGGGTCATCCTATTCGCTTGGCTCTTCTTGCCCCTTGCGCGCTGCTCGGATCCTTCGCGATCAGTGCGGTCGCTCAAGCTGCACCCGAGAGCGACACGACTGCGGAGACCCCCTCGCCGTCGATCGAAGTGGATTCTAATTCGCTGATTTCCGGTGATGCCGGTGACGCAGCGACTTCGTCCGCCGCGGATGCATCGGCGGCGGAGGCCATGGACACAGAGGAGACGCCCCCCTCTGTGGAGACGTCGGGAGAGGCCGCGGACGTCGAGACAGGTGCTGCGGACGAGGCGGAGAGTGGACAATCCGAGCTCGCGGACGACGAGGCGGAGCACGCTCCGCCTCACAAGCTCAAACATGTGCAGATCCCAAAGGCCGGGAAGACGCAGATGTGGGTGCGAAACACGACCTTTTTTGATTATTTTGGTAACAACTACAACCCACAGACCAACGACGACCAGTTTATGGCGTTGGTTAACTATCTAAACTTCGGAACCACTTCGCGTATGGACAAGTGGAAGCTCGCCACTATGGCGCGCCTCGACACCCACAAGCTCTTCAATGGCAAGAAACAGCCGCTGTGCGATACCAACGGCGACCTCACCGTCGACTCGATCGAGGCCCAGGCTTGTAATTACGAAGACGACATTCGTATCGAGCGCTTACAGCTCCGTGTCGAGACAAAACATGTCAAGGTAACGCTGGGAGACTTCAACGTGAACTTTGGTCGTGGCATCGCCCTCTCGGTGCGTAAGATCAACGACATTGGAATCGATGCGACGATCAAAGGCGGTCGCCTTGATATCAAGACCAAACCCCTGACGATTACGGCCCTCGCTGGTGTCGGCAACCGTCAGCAGAGTGAATACGCCTCGCGGCTTCTCTATAAAGATCCGGGTTACGCGCACTCTTTGTGTGACGCAAAAGCCCAAGCATTTACGACGAACAGCTACGGCAATCGGCTGTGGACGACCTGCTCTGACATCATTACAGCAACTCGGATCGAAACCAAGCTGCCTGGAAAAATCCGTCTGGGCACACACTACGGATTTTTGTGGTTTGGCACCCAAAATGATGGCCAGAACGAGGCCTTGCATCTGGTCGGCGGCGATATTGGGCGGGCGAGAATTGGCAAGTTCTGGGATATCTTTGTGGGGGCGACTGCGCTCATGCGCAACTACCATCAGCGCGAAAATTTCCCAGATCTGACCGAAGACGGCATCGCGCTCTATGTTCAGAATCTGTTTTCCAGAGGGAAGACGAGCGTGCTCGTCGAGGGCAAGTACTACGACAACTACGTCGTTGCGCGCGATGTGAACCCCGTCACGGTCCAGTACGCCGAGATTCCCACGCTGGAGCGTGCCGATCAGCAACCTCCAGCGGGGGCGAATACCGCGGGAGGTAGAATTCGTATCGATCACACCCTGGGCGACTCCGGCTTGACCCTTTACGGAAACTTCATGGGTTACGCCTACGCGCTGACGAACCACGAAGAGATGTTTAGCTCTGAGGCGGGCGGTGAGGGCCGCATGGTCATGCACGGATTCGCAGGATTCTTGTACAACAACCGAGAATCGGGTTTCAGCGTGCAAGGATCCGGCGGCTACCGCTGGGAAGGCTATCAGAAGCCTTTTTACACCGATCAGGCTCGGTACGAGCGCAAGCTTCCGGCGGCCGATATCTATCTGAACAAGGCGCTAGGCGCCTATCGCGGACTTGTTCACTCCATTAGCTTTCGTGGCGATTGGCGCTACGAAAAAGTACAAAAAGGAGTCACCCACAAATTTGGTTTCCATCGAGGAAATCTTATTTTGGGCTATGGCCTGGCACCGTACGTGACCTTCGCGTTTATCGGTGGATTTTCGAGCGAGTTCCCCGCGTTGGAGGGCGAGCCTCAGCTGCATGATCAACCCTGCGAAGGGGACGAGTCGGCTTGTCTACGCAAACCTCACCTGTGGCCCGGTGGCGAGGTTCGGCTTAATTTCCTGAGCAACTCCTTTGTTCGTGTCTTTGGTGGCCGTCAGGTGGGTGGACTTCTGTGTGTGAACGGGTCTTGCCGTGTGCTGCCTGACTTCGAGGGTGTGCGGGCTGACCTCGTGCTCGGATTCTAGGGGAGAAGCCGCGGCTGCGTCCAAGGTCCAGGCGTTGGCTTGGATGCTTGGACAAGCACTGCAATCGGCTTAAATAAAACAGGCGTGAGACTCCATCGGAGTCTCACGCCTGTTTTGTACTGGAGCGGATCGGCGGTGGGCCTACTTGGCCTCGAAGTCGATATTAAGCTTCTCAGTCACCGGAGAGCACGCGGATTCGATGCAAATTGCGAACTTCAGCTTTGCGTCAATCTTGCCGCTGCCGGCCTTCGGTGCGGTGAACTCCACATCGAACTCGAGGCCCTTCTGCTCGTCCATAAGCGTAGCGTCCTTGGCCTTGAGCTTGGCGCTTGCCATCTCGGCATTTTCGGTACCCGTCAAGGACAACGAAGTCGGAAACACGAGATTCATGTGCCACTCGCCCTTTGGGATCATCTTGACCTTGGCGACGGCCTTCTTGCCCTTCTTGACGCTCTTTGGCGCCTCGACGACCAAGGTAAATCGCTCTTCGTTGGCCGTTGCCATGGCGACGGCGGTGCCGGAGACGGTATCTGAATCCATATTCGAGGCGTGGACTGTACCTACACCGACGCAAAAAGTTGCGGCGAGGGCAGTGCCAAAGAGCGAACGGAAGAGAAAAGAGTGGGTCGATGTGCTCATCAGGGGTCCAGTCTACACGAGTGTGGGGTTTGTGGCGCCCCTCGCTCCGTGCTCTCTCTTTGACGGGTTGGGGGACGCGGTATTCATCCCGGGGCAAGTTTTCGCCGGGAGCTGTGTTGGGCTCGAAAGCTCGAAGAAAATCACTATGCCACAAGAGGGTTGGGAATTGTCGGATCGAGCGTGATCAGGCGCAAGAATGACCACGTTGAAGCTTGGCAACCGCCGAGGCGCGACGTGGGCGCCGTCGTGATCAGAGTTCGAGTTCGGAGATTTCCCGCAGTCGGATCAAGAGTCTGGGGATGCCTGTGACTGAGGTTGGAATCACCAAGACGGTATCGTCTCCGGAGATCGTTCCAAGAATGCCGGTCAAACGAAGGGTATCGATCTCTACGCCCACCGCAGGGGCGCGACCCACTCGCGTGCGAACAACGATCATTGTCTCGTTGTTCGCAATCGAGAGTACCATTTCGGCCGGAAAACGACTTCGTCTCGCGCCGCGAAGCCGATAAACGAAGCTCCCGTCCTCACGCAGTGTGCGTTCTGCATCGAGCCGCTTGAGATCACGAGAGATGGTGCTTTGTGTCGTGGCGAGTCCGCGGTCGAGAAGCAGCGCACAGATTTCAGACTGTGTTCCTCCGCGGCCCGCCAAGAGCAGCTTGCGGATGATCTTACGGCGTTCCTCGGTGCTTCCCATGGATGGGCCGCCGGTTACTGGGCGAAGGTGTGTTGCGAGAGTAGCGAGCGTGTGGTCCACAGCCGGTTCTCAGCCTGATCAAGGATAAGACTTTGGCGGCCGCGGAGAACCTCTGTGGTGACCTCATCGCCCGTGTGCGCTGGAAGGCAATGGAGAAACACGGCCTTGGGGTCGGCACGATTCATCATCGTGGTGTCGACCCTGTAGGGTGAGAAAATCCGTTCGATGTCGTCCTGCGTAAGGTCCCCCTCTTGTCCATAGCTGACCCAAGTATCCGCGTAGACCATATCGCTACCGGCGATGACGTCGCCCGGGTCCGTCGCAAGAATGACGCCCGCATTGCCTTTCGGGTGTAGTTGACGCGCGGCTTCGACGATCTCCGCCGCGGGCGCACGGCCTTCCGGACAAGCCACGGCGATCGTTGTGCCCAACGAGGCTGCGGTGAGCATGAGGCTGTGGGTGACATTGTTGCCGTCGCCGAGCCATGTCCACTTGCGATCCTGTGAGAAGAACGTTGCGGCCGTCGCCGAGTGGGGGGCGTTGTTCTTTCGGGCATGCTCCCACACGGTGAACGCATCGGCGAGACCTTGCATGGGGTGCACCAAATCGCTCAGAGCGTTGATGACGGGGACATTCGCGTACTTGCAAAAGCCGAGTAGATCCTCGTGGCCGTGGACCCGCGCGACGATGCAATCGACCATGCTTCCGAGCACGGCGGCCCATTCCTCGAGGTCTTCGCCGTGACCAAGTTTGGTGTTGCTGGCGTTCACCTCGACCACGTCGCCGCCGAGGCCACGAATGGCGACGGTGAAGCTGACTCGCGTGCGCAGGCTTGGTTTCGACATGCAGATGGCGACATGTTTGCCGTCGAGTGGGCGGCCCGGATTCATGCCTTCATGTTTGAGGGCCCAGGTCGCCTCCAAGATGGCGAGGCGCTGATCGCGGTCGAGATCACGGTCGTCGATGAAGTGATTGAGCTCAGTCATGGCGCCACTCTAATACAGCCGTCCGCCCACAGATCCAACGGGCTGTGGGTCATGTCGGTACTTTCCTTCACCGGCGTCTTCAAGTTTTTCAGCAGCCTCCATCGCTGAAGAACTCGAAGCCGCTCATTTTTTCCGCGTCGTGCGCGCCGAGGGGAGGGCGGCCACGGATCTTCCGCGTTGAGCGCGGGGTGGTGGCCTCGACTATTTACGGAAGTGAAGGTCCAAATTCAGAAGGACTTCGTCTTTGATGAGATCGTCCGCCATGCCTTTGTAAGTGATCCCGAAGTCAGACCGATTGATCTTGAAGCTTGCGGTCGCGTCGACTTTGTTGCCCTGGATGATGATTTTTGCCGGAAAAGTCACCGCCTTCTTCACCCCGTGAATCTCAAGTTCACCGTGGACATCATGGGTACTATTTCCCGTTTTCCTCGGCTCTGCCTTCGTGAGCTCAAAACTCGCGGTCTTGTATTTTTGGGTGTCGAAGAAATCGGGAGAAGAGAGGTGCGCCTGAAGCTTCGGCGGTTCGATGCTCAAGGTTGTGGTATCAACTCGAATATTCAGCGAGGAGAGGGTGTTGTCGGTGACGGTCGCAGATCCGGTGGTGGTACCGAAGGATCCTCCGTGATCCGCCGTGATCTTGGCTCCGACAAATCCAACCGTGCTCGTCGACGTGTTTAGCGCGAATGACGAACCGGCCGGTTTCGCCGCGGCGTTCTCTTGTTCGGGACGTGGGGGGGAAGGTGCTTGTTGCGCGGATGACAGTTCCGAAATCTTGGCCGCGGGCTTGTTGTCGAGTTCACTCGTGCAGCCGACGAAGATCTGCGAGCCGAAGAGTAGAACGGTCGAGAGGGTGAGTGTGTGCTTCAACATGGTGAGTTCTAGCCATAGCTTGCACGCAGGCTCGAAAACCACAAGGGAGTCCGCCGCAACACGTTGTTGCGGGTGCGCAACAGTTGTGGCCGTCCGCGGGGCTCGCCGCCCCGCGGACGGGGCGATCCGTGGAACAAGAATATGGTGTAGGCCCTGGACCGATGCTTGACACCCCGTGATTTATGAGTAGAGTCCGCACCCCAACGCGGGAATAGCTCAGTTGGTAGAGCGCGACCTTGCCAAGGTCGAAGTCGCGAGTTCGAATCTCGTTTCCCGCTCCAAGCCTTCGTGTTCATATCGGACACGAGGGCTTTTTTTACGACTTGCAACATGCGGGGTGGTGGCTGCCAGATGGGGGGCTGTGCCCTACGTTCGCGCGTTTTGCGATCAACTTGTTTGGATGACTTGCACCTTTGTGAGCTTCCCCGTAGATTTCTGCGACGTGCACCGCGCGCTCTCCACCTTGCTGCAGTTTGTGTGCGCTCTAGCGCTTGTCGCTACGGCGGTAGGCGCTCGCGCATCGGGGCCATTGAGCACGGACGGGGCCACCGCCGTAGCGATCGGGGAGGGGAGTTGTGGGGAGGAGCGCTTCGCGGGGCGGACCACGGTCCACTGCGGAGTGAATGTGTCGGGCCTCGGTCTATATTTCGACTCGGTCTCAATGCGCATGTCGAGGGATACCTGCGCTGTGATCGTCGAGCCCACTCTCGCAAGTCTCGAACGTGACACGGGCAGCGATGAATGCGATCGGGCTCTGGCTGGATCGTTGAACCCCGCGGTGTTGGAGCCCCTAAATGCGTCGACGGGCGGCCTCAGCCCCAGCCGAGGGAATCCCCTGTGGGCCCATGATATGACTGACGCGGCTTGGCCGATGTCGAGTTGCGCATTGCCGAGACGCAGTCGACTGCCTCCGGTACCTCCTCCGAAATAGCCCGTCGCTGTTTCAGAAATCGATCTGATTCCTATTCTCGAATCAGATCGAGCGCTGCGGGCTGGAGCTCGCGTTGGCGTTACAACACGAAGCATGTCTTCGTGGACCGGGGGCGGACCAGATGAACAGACCAATCAAAGCGGACAACCAGGCGGGGCCCAATCGATCGATACTTGCGATGCTCGGGGGCATCCTCGCGGCAGCCGTCGTCGCGGGCGCCGGTGGATGCGAAGCCCCGCCGTCAGAGAAAACGGTGCTGCTGCCGATTGAGGTCGAGCGATTCGACGTTGAGCTCGGCCGGGACGACTACGCGCTTGGGCCAAAATCGGCGCTGGTGACAGTGGTGATGTTCTCGGACTTCGCCTGCGTTCCCTGCGGCAACACTTGGAATGTTCTTAGGCATCTTCAAGAAGACTATGGAGGCGACCTCCGGATCGTCCACCGCAGCGCGACGGTTCCAGGGTTTGCGCAGGGGGAGAACGCCGCAGAAGCCGTATTCGCGGCGGGTGCCCAGGGCAAGTTTTGGCCCATGCATCAGCGTTTGTTTGACAATCCAACCGACTTTTCGCGCCCCGTTCTTCGTGCTCACGCTGAGGCCTTGGGCCTTGATGTCCCGCAGTTCGTCGATGACCTCGACGAAGGGGCATATTCAGGACGCCGCGCGCGAGACCGTCGGCGTGCGACCGTGCTCGGGGTCCGGGCCCTTCCCGTATATTTTGTGAATGGGCTGTTTTTGCTCGGCGCCCCGAAGGGCGAAGAGGATATTCGACCGATCATCGACAATGAGATCGCTGCTGCGCGGAAGATGATGGCCAAAGGCGTTGTGCGCGGGGACCTGTATTCCGAGCTGATGAAGACGGCGAAGCGAGGTCGGGTCGGTGATACGGCCGGCGCAAAACGACTTCGCAAGAAGCGGAAGGCCGATCGTATCGCCACGGAAGGGACTCGGCATGCGCCGGACGGTCGTAAACGATATCGCGTACCGGATGGTGAAGAGGCCGGGGCGCCTGGGAGCGGAAATGCAGATGCTCCCGTTGTGGTTGTCGTTTTCACGGATTTTCAGTGCCCGTACTGTCGTAAGAACAAGGCCTCGATTGACGCAATACGCGATCGCTTTACGCCGGAGCAGCTGCGCATCGAGGTCCGTCATCGGCCACTTGAGATTCATCCTGCCGCGATGGGCGCGGCAAGGGCTTCGATGGCGGCCCATCGCCAAGGAAAATTTTGGGAGTTTCGTGACGGACTGTTTGCTAGCGAGGCCTTGGATTTCGAGATCTACGTCAAGTTAGCGAAAGAGGTCGGGATGGATCTCGAACGATTCAAACGTGATCTTCAAGATGCCGCGGTTGCGGATCAGGTGAAGAAGGACATCGATTTGGGGCGCAGGCTCGGGGTGTTTGGGACACCGGCGGCGTTCATCAACGGAAAATTTTTTGACGGGACCAAACATCCGCAGACCTATGCCGAAGCTATCGAGGGCGAACTGGCGACTGCGGAGAAGTTGGTCAAATCGGGCACCCCAAGAGCCGAGTTGCACGCCGCGCTGATGCTCGATGCTCTCGAGACCACGGAATTTCCAAACGCGAGACCCGTGCCGCCGTCATCTCAAGAGACTGGCGCCCCCGCGAAAAATGTTGGCGCTCGCCCGGCGGTTCCCGCCTCCTCCTCACACACGGTTTCTGTCCCAACTAGTCGCAGCCCCGCCGAACCGACGTCTGGCGGGTGAACTGCACGTCAAACTCATCAGCTTCGTGGGTGCTCGCGCCCCCACTCGATTTTACAAGACAAGAAAACGATCACACGCATGAAACGCAATAAAATCTCCAGCTTCGTTGTCGCTAGCCTGCTCGTCGGCGGCGGAATCATCACCAATTCTGGATGCACAAAACCACCGGCCTCGGCGGAGGAGAAGGAGGATGCCGACAAGGACTCCACCGGATTCGTCTCGTTTGCGGATGTCGATGACTCGATGAACAAGGAGATCGAGGGGGAGCGCTACCGCGTGACCTACAAAGAGGGAGATCTCTGGAAGGGTGCAAAAAAGGGAGCGAAGGTTACGATCGTCGAGTACTCCGACTTTCAGTGTCCGTACTGCAAAAAACTGACCGACACCCTCGACGAGGTGGCGAAGAAATACCCCGACGATGTGCGGGTGGTTTTTAAGCATTTTCCCCTGCCAATGCACAAACGCGCGGACCCGGGTTCGCGGGCGGTGTTTGCTGCGAATCTCCAGGGCAAGGGCTTCGCCATGCACGATGTCGTGTTCAACAACCCTCGCAAGCTCGAGGATGCCGATCTTGAAGGGTATGCCAAGGAAGTCGGCGTCGCGGATCTAGCGAAGTGGAAGTCGGACTACGAGGGCCAGGCTGCCAAAGATGCCGTGAAGGCAGACATCGCCCAGGGCAAGAACTTCGCGGTCCGTTCGACTCCGCATTTCTTCGTCAACGGCGTGTCTCAGCGCGGTGCGATGAGCGCGGATAAGCTCGAAGAGATCGTCAAAAAGGAGATCGAGCTGGCGGACAAGCTCATCAAGGCCGGATCGAAGCCGAACGAAGTTTACGCTCGGATCATGAAGGTCGCCAAGGACAAGCGCGCCGCGGCTCCGCAAAAAAACCGCGCGCGTCCGGGCCGTCCGGACCCTGCGAAGAGCTACGCCGTACCTACCGACGACCGACCCTCTTGGGGCAAGGCTGATGCGTTGGTGACTATTGTTGAGTACTCTGATTTTCAGTGCCCCTATTGCAGCCGTGTGCTCCCGGCTCTAGACCAAATCAAGAAAAACTACCCCGACGACGTCCGGATCGTATTTCGGAATCAACCTTTGCCAATGCACAAGGCTGCACCCGCAGCGGCCCGTGCAGGTCTCGCGGCTCATCGTCAGGGGAAGTTCTGGGAGATGCATGACATCATGTTCAAGAACTCCAAGGCCCTCAACGATGCCAAGTTGCTTGAACTCGCTGGGGAGATTGGTTTGGATATCGCCAAGTTCAAGAAGGACATCGACAGCGCCGAGGTCAAGGCCGAGCTCGCAAAGGACCAGGCCGTGGCTCGCCAATTCGGCGCCGGCGGGACGCCAGCGTTCTTCATCAATGGGCGTCCTCTCAGTGGGGCACGGCCCTTCGAGCAGTTTGACGCGCTTGTGAAAGAGGAGCTGGCGAAGGCCAAGAAGTTCGTCGCGGACAAGGGAATCGACAAAAAAGACGCCTACACGGAGATGCTCAAGGGCTTCGAGACCAAGGTGGCCGTTCCGCCGCCCAAGCCCACCGCGGATTTTAAGCGTCGTGATATCTCGACGACGGGTCTACCTGGCAAGGGCAATACCAAGAATCCGAAGATCACCATCGTCGAGTGCTCTGACTTCGACTGTCCGTTCTGCAAGCGCGGCGCCGCTACGATGGAAAAGGTGATGGAAGAGTACGGCGACAAAGTCGCGTTCTATTTTCGTAACTTCCCGCTTCCGATGCACAAGAAGGCCGAGCCCGCGCATCGTGCCGCGGTGGCCGCAGGAAAGCAGGATAAGTTTTGGGAGATGCACGACAAGTTGTTTGCGGACAAGACCAAGCGCGAAGAAGCAGATTTTGTCGCGTACGCGAGCGAACTCGGCATTGATGCCGACAAGTTCAAGGCTGATTTCAACGACCCCGAGACGGCCGCGAAGGTCAAGGGCGACATGGCGGCTTGCGCAAAGCTTGGAGTGCGAGGTGCACCAGGTTTCTTGATCAACGGTCGGTTGATGAGCGGCGCACAGCCCCTCCCGAAGTTCAAGGCCGTGCTCGAAGAGGAGCTGAATGGCGGGTTTGAGGCTGTTCAGAAAAAGGAAGCCGAAAAGAAAAAGGCAGCCGACAAGGCTAAATAGAAGGCTCTCGCCAGAGAAGTCCGAGCCGGGGGAGTTCCCGCTCCGTCCTCGGACTTCTCTTCGTGCCCGACCCACATGTTGCCGACTTGTCGTGACCGAGAGCGACCGGTTCTTAGATTGGGTGACGGGCTGAGTGTATTCGCCCACAAAGTCTCGGTGCGCCGATCTGCAAGATCGGCCTACAAGTTGAGTCCCCGGAAACTGTTATGAGCGACGAAAAAGCGACCGAAGACCGCCCTGTGTCCGAAACCGTAGATTCCCCTGAGTCGAACAAGAAGGACGCCAGTCACGGCGATCGATCGAAAAAATCGTTGACGGGCAATCTCATTTTTGTTGGGGCGTTTGCCGCCACCCTTGCCGCAGGATATTTTGGCGGCCAAGAAATCCGCCGCTGGTGGCAGGGTCCACCGGAGATCATTCAGGGTGATCGCTATTCAGTGTCTCTGCGTGGGGACGAGCCTCAGATTGGCCCGGACGATGCTTTGGTCACGATCGTCGAGTTTTCTGATTTTGAGTGCCCCTTTTGTGCCAAGGGATCTGAACCGTTCGCAGACATCGTCGAAGAATACAAAGGAGAAGTTCGGGTCATCTTTAAGAATTATCCGCTTCCATTCCACAAAGGCGCTCTTCCGGCTGCCTATGCGGGATATGCGGCTCACCAACAGGGGAAGTTCTGGGAAATGCACGATTTTCTCTTCGCGCACCGAGGGAGTATTCGCGAGTTGCCGAGCTTTCTTAGCGAGCACAAACTCGATGTCGACCAATTCGCGTCCGACATGGAGTCGGATGCCGCCAGGGAATTTGTCGACGACGACCATCTTGGGGGCGGCAAGGCTGGGGTTCGTTCAACGCCATCGTTTTTGGTTAATGGCCACCCGTACAGCGGTGCACGCGATTTGAATTTCTGGCGGTATGTTGTGGATGCAGAGATCGACGCGGCCAAGGATCTTGGCGTCGATCCCTCGGAGGTCTACGCGACGCTGATGAAGGCCGCGAAGGCGACCCGCGGAGGGGGACATGGGGGTCGCAAGCCGAGCGAAGCTCGCAAACGTCGCGCCGGCGAACCCAATCCTGATCTCATTTACGGCGTCCCCATCACGGGGCAACCGAGCCACGGTCCTGTGGACGCGCTGGTGACCATCGTTGAGTTCTCGGACTACCACTGCCCCTTTTGCATCAAGGTAAAACCAACGATCGACAAGCTCCTGGCGACGTACCCGGAGGACCTTCGTGTGGTGCACTTTCAGCAACCCTTGCCGATGCACAAACACGCGAAAGATGCCGCGAAAATCGCCTTGGCAGCAGATCGTCAGGGTCGTTTTGACGCGATGCACGACGCCGCCTTCGAACATGCGGGGCAGGCGATCGATTCGCTCAAGAATGTTGCACGCGGGCTCGGGCTCGACATGGATCGGCTGGAAAACGATTTGGCCGACCCGTCGTTGGTCGCCCAGATAGACTTGGACCGGAAGACGGCCGCGGCATTCGGGGTGAAGGGGACACCCGCATTCTTTATCAACGGCCGATTTGTGTCCGGGGCCCAGCCGTTTAGAGAGTTCAACGGTCTCGTGTTGAAGGCGCTGAAGGAGGCCAAGGCCAAGGTTGCCAAAGGGACTCCTCGGGCCGATCTCTACACTCAGATTGTGGCTGAGGGTGAGACTGCGGTGGGCAACTAACGTGGGTACCGGGGGTAAAAAAGCAGACCCGCGCGGAGGGACCGATGCCGTCGGGATCGTGGCCTATGGGATATTTGTTGCGGTCGGCGGATTTTTGGTCTTTTGTTTCGCGTGGATGCTCAAGCCGGCCGCGGCGGCCCAGGCTGAGGCTGCTTGTCGTCCAATGATGCCGGAGATGCGCAGTGGCGCGGCCCCAGACCTCGCGCTTGAGCGCCTGGATGGCCGTGCGGTCAAGCTCTCGGACTACCGAGGAACCTTCGTGGTGTTGAATTTTTGGGCAACCTGGTGTGAGCCCTGTTCGAGGGAATGGCCGGATCTCGATAAGCTGGCCGCTCGTTTGGGCGAGCGGGACGATGTAGCGATCTTGGCGGTGTCGATCGACGAGGATCGCGCTGCGATTGCGCCCTACATCGAACGGCTTCGGCTCGAGGCGACGGGTGTTGAGGTCCTTTGGGACCCGTCGGCGGAGGCCCATAAGACCTACGGAAGCGAGAAGATCCCCGATACCTATTTTGTGGATGGGCGGGGGGATTTGCGCGCTGCGTTTGTGAATACACGGGCATGGGGCCGCAGCGAGGGGTTTCGCTGCGTGGACGCAATGGCGCGGGAGTCCGCCGGGAACTAGCCCTCGGCGATCCGCCGCGTTGGTACCGAGGGGAGTGACGCTGGCCTCCGCAGGGTGGATGACGTAGCGTGCCAACCAAGCGAGATGAGTGAAGACAATGCGAGGGAGAGCGAGTCGTCGCGCTATGCGCACGACGATCCTGAGGCGCCTTGGAACCGGCCCCCGGACTACATTTTGTTCTTGCGGCGGCACATTTGGAAGATTGGGGCTCTGCTGCTGCTTACGATGGTGACGGTGACGCGCTTTTACCTGATCAAGCCCGGTGCAGTGGCCCCTGTGGTTGGCCAGATGCCTCCATTTGCGCTCACGACCCAGGACCGTGACGATTTTAGCCAGAAGGACATGCTGGGCAAGGTCTGGGTCGTGGGGTTTCTGTCGACTCGTTGCGAGAAAAGCTGCGCCGAGGTGCTCACGGCGATGGTCGCGTATTACGGCCAGATCGAGGCTTCCCGGATTCCCGGATACGTCGGGATGTTGATCGTCAGCAGCGACCCAGACTTTGATACCCCCAGGGTGCTCGCTCGCTTTGCCGAAGACCACAAGCTCGATAGGGAGGTGTGGACATTGGCAACAGGCGACCATGCCGCGCTTCGCCCCTTGCTCCAGGGTCCGCCCGCCGAGGGACTCGGGACCACTTTCGTGACGGACGCCGTGGGGGCACATGAGAGTTCGGGATCGCCGCGATTGATGCTCGTGGATCGCTTTGGCGGTGTTCGTGGATATTATGCGACGGACCACGAGAGCCTCGCCGAACTCTATCAGCGGACGTTTTCGACCTTTCGAGCCGAGAAAGGGCGGCCGCGCCTCGACCAGCTCGGGGAGCGAGAACGCGCGGAGTTCGGTGGAGATCCTCGGGCTCGCGTGAGCCCAAGCCCCGAACTCACTCGACCTGACTCGCGGTAGCCCACTCGAACATGCCGACATTGCGCCGAGCGACGTGCTCTTTGCGCGGATTTTGCATATCCAGGTGGATCGACGAGGAGGGCGAAGGAGATCTCGTCATGAATTTATCGGAGCGAAAATTCGGCGCTGATACCCTTAGGGAGTCAACTTGGGAGCTTTGGACAGTATGCAGACCTCGATTCCACTCCCAGTGGGCTGTCTGTAAACCATCGCGGTACGCGTGCCTGCACTGATCTTTGGGACCTGCGCCAAGAAAGCTGGCTCGAAGGCGGTTGCCTCTTGGTTGAGCCCCTGATAGCTTCCGCGCGCGGAGATAGCCTTTGACACGCCATTCTCGCGGTTCTAACGACCTCCCACTCCCTCTCGGCTGGGGCATCATTCGATGCCCAGACTTGCGTATGCGGAACAAATTCTGGGCCCGTGAACGGGCAAACCCGCGAAAGGTGAACTGAAGTGCCGGCTATCTTTCCTCGCTGGACGAATCGGATTCCAAAAGTGATTGGCTTTGCAGCTCCGATTGGAGTTGTGGTCGCCATTTCTTCCATTTGGTACTGGTTCTCGCCCGAGTACACCGACGTTGGCTACCGCCCCAGGCAGCCCGTCCCTTTTTCTCACAAGTTGCATGCCGGAGACATGGGAATGGACTGCCGCTACTGCCATAATACGGTAGAGCGGTCACCAATGGCGGCCGTTCCTCCAACCTCGACGTGTATGAACTGCCACTGGCAGATCAAGAATGAGGACGGGGCACAGAGCCCACGAATCATGCCGCTTAACGAAAGCATGGAGTCGGGTGAGCCCGTTCCATGGGTGCGTGTGCATATGCTTCCTGACTATGCCTATTTCGACCACGCCCCGCATGTCGCGGCTGGCGTCGGTTGCTCGAGCTGTCACGGCCGCGTCGACGGCATGGTCACCGTTGAGCAGGATCAACCGCTGTCGATGAGCTGGTGCCTTGACTGCCATCGGGACCCGGAGCCGCATCTGAGGCCTCTCGATCAGGTCACCAACATGTCTTGGTTTACAGCCGAGTTCGCGGACGAGCGTGAGGAATACAAATACGAGGAGGATGAGGAGCGGACCCGCTTGCCGGCCCCTCCCGTCCATTGCTCGGGGTGTCACCGGTGACGACGATGCGCGACAAGAACCATCCCAAGAAGTATTGGCGTAGCGTCGACGAGGCGCGAACACGATTGAATGTGCTCGACAATGGGCCGAAGCCAGAGTTTCCGGCGGGAGCGAACGAGCTCGTCGTCGAGTCGGGTGCATCCCGGCGTAAATTTATGGGTATGGTCGGTGCTTCCGCGGCCATCGCAGGAAGCATGACGACTGGTTGCATCCGCAAACCCGTCGAGCACATCTTGCCCTTCGCCGAACGTCCCGAAGATCGTATTCCAGGCGTGGCCTCGCATTACGCGACCGCCTTCCAAGTGGGATCGACCGTGATGGGCTTGCTCGTTCAGAGCACAGACGGACGGCCGACAAAGATCGAAGGGAACCCCAGCCACAGCGGCTCCCAGGGGGCGACCGACGTCTGGGCGCAGGCTTCAGTGCTGAACCTTTATGACCCCGCTCGCTCGCAGGTGCCGATGGCACGTGTCTCCGCAGCCTATGCAGACGCCGAGGATGAGGCATCCGCAAAGGCCGCCGCGGGGGACCGCGTCTGCGCCACGGCCCGTGCCCGTGCCGAGGCCAACTCGAAGTCGGTCGATCGAGGTGTCGAGGCCGAGCGAAACTGTCGCGAGCGCCTCGAGTCCGCGCGATGGACCACCCGTACGGTGAACGGAAAAAACCGTGCCATCGTTCAGGTCGAGAACGAGGTTCAGGACGAGGTTGACTGGGACACCGTTTGGCCGAATCTCACCGACTTGCTGGCGACCAAGGGCAAGAGCAAGGGCAAGGGACTTGCGCTTGTGGTCGATGCTTCCCACTCGCCGTCCTATCGGGGTCTCCTGAAGCTTTTTCAGGGGCGTTATCCGAAGGCGCGTTTGTTTCTTGATGCACCCGACTACCCGGTCAATTCGACTCAAGCGGCCGAAATGCTGTGTGGCGATCAAGCGCGCTATTTTCATAGTTTAGAGAATGCACAGCTTGTTCTCGCAGTGGACTGCGACTTTATCGGGACCGAGCAAGACCATGTTCGGCTCGCTCGCGAGTTTGCGAACAATCGCAAGGTCGAGGGACCGACCGATTCGATGAGTCGGCTTTATGTCGTCGAAACGCAGCTTACGACAACAGGGGCGGCCGCTGACCATCGGCTTGCGCTCCGATCGAGTCAGGTCTCTGGATTTCTTGCGGCGGTGACGACCGAGGTTGTTAAAAAGACGGGCGTACCCTCCGGGGCCGAGGGGATGGCCAAGGCCATCGCCAGCCACGCGGCCACCTTTTCGGACGCTGCAATCGAAAAATACATCGCCGTCCTGGTTGAAGACTTGCTCGCCCATGGGCGTTCCGACGCTGCGGTCCTCGTCGGTGAGCGTCAGCCCCCGGAGGTTCAGGGCATCGGCTTCTTCTTGAGCCGACTTCTCAATGCCTCCAACAGCGCGGGCAAGGGATCTTTGCTCTTTCGCTACGATACCGACACCGTGAAGACGGAGTCGCTCACGGATCTGGCCTCAGCTCTTGAGAGCAAGAGTCTAGACATGGTGATCTGTCTCGATACCAACCCAGCCTACAATGCACCCGGCACCTTGATGCTGGCGGAGCGCCTCGCTGGAGTTGAGACTCTGATCCACGCTGGCAGCTACAACGATGAGACCGGTCGCCTGGCGAAGTGGCATCTGCCCACCTCGCACTATTTAGAGTCCTGGGGCGATCTCGAAGCGATGGATTTCACCGTCTCGATCGTCCAGCCTCTGATCAAGCCAATTTTTGAAACACCAAGCGTTCTTGAGCTGCTTGCGCGTATCGTTCATCCGGAACAGGCGACCGACGGATACACGACTGTTAAGGGATACTGGCAGCAGCGCGAAAACGGTGGCGTGTCGGACCGCAATTGGCGCAAGTGGCTTCATCAAGGTCGGGCGGAGGGCGTGCCTCGTCACCCCATGCGTCCGGCGGCGGATCAATGGGCGGGCCTGAGTGGCGCACTTGACGCGTACGAACCAGAAGAAGGCGGTTTTGAGGTTAATTTTCATGTGGACCCCAAGGTCCGTGCGGGCGGCGCGTATTCCGGAAACAGCTGGTTGCAGGAGCTTTCGCATCCCATCACGAAAATGGTGTGGGACAATGCCGCGTTGATAAGCGGAGCCACCGCCACGAAGCTCGGGGTAAAAAACGGGAGCTTTGTCGACATCAAACTCGGTGAGCGCAGCCTGTCGTTGCCCGTGTGGATCGCACCCGGTCAGGCACACGATACGATATCGGTGTCATTAGGCTACGGCCGAACCGGACTCGGTGAAGTGGCCACGGGTGCTGGTTTCGCTGTCAATCCAGTCCGCAGCCACTCGCACCCATGGTTTGAGATCGGGAAGGTTAGCGCGGGGTCTGGGCATTACGAGTTGGTTTCGACGCAGGATTATGGCTTGCTCGATCCTGATGGAACCGAAGGATTTCCTGCCGTAGGAATGAACTTTGAGCGTCGGCCTCTCTATCGGGAGACAACGCTCGATGCCTACCGCGCTGAGTTGAACGGCCTCAAAGGGGAAGGGAAGGCGCCCTTCGCTCTGGCCGGCGATTTCATGCCGCCGGACCGTCTAAACTCATTGTGGGATCATCCCGAGCTGACCGGTCCTCAGCAGTGGGGCAAAGCCATTGATCTCAATCTGTGCACAGGTTGCAACGCATGCGTGATGGCCTGTCAGGCCGAGAACAACATTCCGGTCGTTGGCAAGAGTGAGGTCGCCAACGGACGTGAGATGGCCTGGATCCGTATCGATCGTTACTACACAGGTGATATCAACGATCCCCAGGCCGTGATCCTACCGGTTGCTTGCGCTCACTGCGAGACCGCCCCTTGCGAGAATGTCTGCCCTGTCCAGGCGACTTCGCACAGCCCCGAAGGGCTGAACGACATGGCCTACAACCGCTGCGTAGGGACTCGATACTGCTCGAACAACTGTCCGTACAAAGTTCGTCGCTTCAACTTCTACAACTACAATCGCGAGATCGATCCACTTGAACAAATGGTAAAGAATCCGGACGTGACTGTTCGTTTTCGCGGTGTGATCGAGAAATGCACGTACTGCGTGCAACGCATCAATCGGGCCAAGAGCAACGCACACGTTGCCGGGCATAACAAAGTTCCTGATGGGGCCTTTCAAGTTGCATGTCAGCAGGCCTGTCCGACGAGAGCCATTTCCTTTGGGGATATTCTGCCCGCGCTTGCCGAAGCTGCAGAATCGAATCACGGACACGATGATGGCCACGGCCACACAGAGGAGAAACGTAAGTTGCTACCTCCAGAAAAACAGACTGCCGTGTTTAACGCCAAGCGTTCCAAACGGGAATACGGTCTCTTGACCGACCTTAACCTTCACCCGCGTACGACCTACCTCGGTCGTGTGCGAAACCCCAACCCGAAGCTCTCGTAAGGCGCCATGGCTAAGGAAAGAGACGAACTCGATCCAATTTCGGGCCGCAAGGACCTCGTCGAAGGGGGCGTTAGCTTCCATGACGTGACCGAGGCAGTTTGCGACCCCATTGAGAAGCCCAACATTAAGTGGTGGCTCGCATTCATCATGTCGCTGGGATTGCTTGGGATCTACGGATTGTCTGTAGGCTGGCTTCTCTGGTGGGGTGTGGGTGTTTGGGGCCTCAACAATCCCATCGATTGGGGATGGGCAATTGTCAACTTTGTGTTTTGGATCGGTATCGGCCATGCCGGCACCTTGATCTCGGCCGTGCTCTTCCTGTTCCGGCAGGACTGGAGGACGGGTGTAAACCGGTCTGCGGAGGCCATGACGATTTTTGCCGTCGTCTGCGCGCTTCAGTTTCCGACCTTTCACGCCGGTCGTCCTTGGATGCTCTACTGGTCGCTACCGCTGCCGAACCAGATGGGTATGTGGCCCAACTTCCGAAGCCCGTTGCTTTGGGATGTGTTCGCGGTCTCAACCTACGGCACCGTCTCGTTGATGTTTTGGTACGTCGGACTCGTCCCCGATCTGGCGACCGTGCGCGACCGTGCAAAGTCGAAGTTGAGCAAGCTGGCCTACGGCATCTTCGCGCTCGGCTGGCGCGGGTCCAATCGGCACTGGCAACACTACGAGAAGGCATACTTGCTGCTTGCAGGTCTCGCCACTCCCTTGGTGCTCTCGGTACACACCATCGTCTCTTTCGACTTTGCGGCGTCGCAGCTTCCCGGATGGCACACCACCATTTTCCCGCCCTATTTTGTTGCCGGCGCTATCTTTTCCGGTTTTGGCATGGTGTTGACGTTGCTGATCCCGATGCGCGTCATCTTCAAGATGGAGCACTTGATCACGATCAAGCACCTCGAGAATATGGCGAAAGTCGTTTGCTTGACAGGCTCGATCGTCGGGTACGCCTACTCGATGGAGTTCTTCATCGCCTGGTATTCTGGGAACCCCTACGAGAGCTTCGCGTTCATCAATCGGGCGTTTGGCCAATACTACTGGGCCTACTGGATCATGATCAGCTGCAACGTGATCTCGCCGCAGCTCATCTGGTTCAAGGGCATACGCAGGAACCCGATCGCGCTGTTTGTGCTCTCGATCTTTGTCAACATCGGTATGTGGTTTGAGCGCTTCGTGATCACCGTGACATCGCTTGCGAATGACTTCCTGCCTTCGAGCTGGGACTATTACTCGCCGACGATTTGGGATATCGGCATGTTGGTGGGCAGTTTCGGTCTGTTTTTCACGCTGTTCCTGTTGTTTTGTCGGTTCCTCCCCATCATCGCTATTGCCGAGGCAAAAAGCGTTATGAAGATCGCGTCACCGCACTATCACGAGGAGAAGCGGCATGCCTGAGGTCAAGAAAATCTACGGCCTCCTGGCCGAGTACGACACGCCTGCTGAGGTCTTTCATGCCTGCGAAAAGGTTCGAGACGCGGGATACAGTAAATGGGACGCACATACGCCATTTGCTGTACACGGCCTCGACAGCGCTATGGGTCTTAAGCCCTCGGTGTTGCCTTGGATCGTGTTTGTCTCTGGGATGACGGGCGCTTCGGGGCTGATGTTTTTGCAGTGGTGGTCCTCTGTGTTGGCGTATCCCATCATTATTGCCGCGAAGCCGCTGTTTAGCTATCAGGCCAACGTGCCAGTGACGTTTGAAGGAGCGATTCTATTTTCTGCGTTTGCAGCGGTGTTTGGCATGCTTGGGCTGAATCGGTTGCCGCAGTACTACCACTCGCTGTTCAACAGCGAGCGCTTTGCGCGGGTCACGGACGATAAGTTCTTCATTTCGATTGAGGCCGTCGACCCAAACTATGATCTCGAGGCGACTAGGAAGTTGCTTGAGGAGACTGGCGCGGCTCACATCGAAGAGGTCGAGGACTAGTGATGACCGGTAAATCGACCATTTCGAGATTTTTCAACCATCAACGGGGGATGGGGGCGGCTTTTATCATGGCCATCGCGACCACCATCGCCGCGTGCAAGGGCAGTCACTCCGAGAAGCCACCGGTTCATCTATGGCAACAGATGGACAACAACCAGTATTATCGCGCCCAGGCCGAGAACGAGCTGTTCGATGATGGTCGGGCGATGCGAGTGCCTGTTGCGGGCACCGTGGCGCGCGGCGAATTGAAGGACAATTTTGAGTTTTATCGCGGACGCGACACCCTGGGTGCATTGATTGACGATCTTCCGGGTGGTCTCGAATTGAGCGAGGGCTTCATCCGGCGTGGTAAGGGCAGCTTCAATATCTATTGCTCTCCCTGTCACGATGAGTCGGGGCGTGGGAATGGGATGATCCAACAGCATGCGGGGGGCTTCAAAGTCGCTCCAAAGTCTCTTCATTCGGAGACGATGAGGGCGATGCCTCTGGGTCATTTCTTTGATGTGGCCACGCATGGGTCCGGAACGATGCGCCCCTATGCGGCGCAGATCCCTGAGGCAGATCGTTGGGCCATTGCGGTCTGGATTCGAGTTCTACAAGCCCACGGCGCTGAAAAAGGCTGGAACGGCTGAGGGAGATTCCCAACATGGGTAGCCATCACGACAACGTTGAAATCCGTCCGGATCAGGTGGAGCTGCGCAGCTCCACCTGGACAAAACTTCCACTCATCGGCCTCGCTATGGCGGCTGGTGGACTCGGCCTTGCTTATGCTTTGCGGGGCAACACGGACCACTCCGACCCCAAATTTTGGACATCGTATTTGGGAGGCTTCATGTTTGCCTTCGCGCTTGCGCTTGGGGGCTTCTTTTTTACGATTATTCAACATCTTGTCCGTGCGGGTTGGTCGATCGTACTTCGTCGGATCGCAGAACACATGATGATCGCCTTGCCGGTGATCGCTATCTTCGGTCTTCCGATCTTGTTTGTTGGCGCCGAGCACGTGTTTGAATGGTCGAACACCGAACTGGTGAAAAATGACCCGATGTTGAGCGCAAAGGTCTCCTATTTGAATATGGGGGCCCTGAAGTTGCGTTATGGCATCTATTTCGGTCTGTGCTCGATCTTGGCCATGGTCTTTTGGCGATGGTCGACGGCCCAGGATCGCGCGACGGATCCCACGGTGATCGAAGGCTACTCGCGCAAGGCTCGATTCCTGTCGGCGCCCGCGCTGGTGGTGTTTTCGATGAGTATGACCTTTGGCGCCTTCGACTTTATGATGTCGTTGGACCCGCACTGGTTCTCGACCATGTTCGGTGTCTACTACTTCTCAGGGATTGTGATCAGCGTGATGTCGGTGCTGTGCATCACGAGCTATTTGTTGAAACGTTCTGGGTATCTGGAGGGCATCGTCACAGAGGAGCACTTCCATGATCTCGGGAAGTTCATGTTCGGCTTCACGATTTTTTGGTCTTATATCGGCTTCAGCCAGTACTTTTTGATTTGGTACGCGAACATTCCCGAGGAGACCTATTTTTTCTCCTATCGTGGTCATGGCCAGTGGCTGCACTTGAGCATCGCGCTTGTCTTGGGGCGCTTCGCACTGCCGTTCTTCACGCTTCTTCGTCGACCGTTGAAACGGCATCCTTTAGGCCTGTCTTTGGTCGCCGTATTTATGCTTGTTATGGAGTACGTCGACATTTTTTGGATGACACAACCACCGTATGCACACCACCGCGTGCATCACTACGAACATGTTGGGGGTCCGGAGGCCATGAATTTGGCGCATTACTTCCACGAGCATATCGATTTCGGTGCGACCGATATTTTGTGTCTCATCGGCTTCATCGGAGTTTTCCTGATTCCCTTCGGTTGGTCGCTTGGGCGCAACAAGCTGGTTCCGATCAACGACCCTCGGCTTGCGGAGTCGATCAAGTTCGAGAACTTCTAGGAGACGGTCATGACTGAGAAAAATTACTCAGACGGCCATGAGGTCGAAGGCGTCAACTTTTTCAAGTTGGCAAAAGCTCTGTTGATTGGCGCAACGGTCGCGGGCGGTGCAGCTGTCTTTGTTGTGCAGCTCTCGTATCAACAGCGCAATTCACTGCGTGAAGAGGCTGCGGAATCGGGTTCTTACAGGCTTGATGCCCACAAGAAGCGCGTGCGCAAGGAACTCAAGGGGATCGACGCGGTTGCGGCATCGTTCGTCGCAAAACCAGAGATGCTCAAGGCGGCGGCGGAACCTCAAGGGTTCATGCACCCCGATAAGGTCAAGGGGGTCGGTCACTACGCCCCAGGAGCTACACCACCCCCGAAAGCGAAAGTCGCGCCATTCGGAGTCGACGATGGGGGGGACATTCGTGCGGCGGCGGAGACCGGTGACACCGCAGAGACTGAGAAAAGCGGCGAGATGTCAAAGGCCGTCGATGCCCCGGACAAGAACGCTAAACCGACTCCAGCGATCGGCCCCAAACGTGAGGGGAATGCATTAGAAAAGGGGCGCTCCGGGGAGCAAGCCGCGGCAAAGAAGCCCCAGGTGCCCCCTCACAAGTCCACCCCATCGTCCGCCGACACGTCTGGCGTTGGCGACAAGTAGTTCAGACCTCAATCCCCGTGAATTTCATGTCCAAGCACTCGACCGTCGTTGATAGCTACGTCTCGCGTCGTGGCTTCGCTGCCCGGAACTCCGGGCCCATCGCATTGGAGCCACGTCCGTGATCACCAGTCATTTTTTGATTCCCCCCGGTGACCTCGGCACCGAGTCCACTTCGGGCACGTTCGGGTTGCCGCAGGTGCTCTCGGAGTCGGCGGCCGCGTTCGATTCTCTTTACGTCGTGATCGTCGGATTTGCGCTGCTCGGTGCGGCCATTGTCGGCGGCCGCTCATTTTGGCTGGCGACGAAGTCGAAAGTTGTCGACGACGGAGATGCTCCTTACGTCTTTTGGTGGGCGGCCGCGCCGGCGGCGTTGCTCGCAGTTCTCTTTGTGTGGGGACACAACAAGCTCATCGAGAGGGCGGCTCCGCCCGGGGATGCCGTCGACGTTCGGATCGAGGGAAAATTGGGCGAATGGCGTGTCTCGTACCCCGAGTCTCCGCTTGCGAACTCTCGGATCAATGTTGAGGCTTGCCACGCGGTCGAGGGGACCGAGGACGAGCCCGTGCGCTGTGCGTCGATGTTGACCGAGACCGATTGTGCCTCGGATGCCGCGTGTGTTTGGGACGACAAGGGCGAGCTGCCGATCATTTTGGTACCGAAGGGGGTCCCCGCCCGGTTGCTGATGACCTCTTCGGACCGAAACTACTCCATGAGCATTCCCGCCCTACGCCAACAGCGGTCCGTGGGCCCCGGGAAGTATTCCGTGCTCAGCTTTGTGGCTGAAGAGGTCGGAGAGTTCCCCGTGGTCAACAGCGGCTATCTCGGTGCCAGTGATCCAGGCATGTTGGCCAAGCTGGTCGTGGTCGAACCGTCGGCGTTCCCCGGTGAACTGAAGAAGCTGACCGCACCCCGTCGTGACAACATGACGAAGGTGCAGCTGGGCGAGGCCGTTTTTGCCGAGCAGGGCTGCATGGCCTGCCATAGTATTACCGGCGGGAAACTGGTCGGTCCACCGCTCAACGGCATCTTCGGTCGCGACGAGAAAATGGCCGATGGGGCCACGGTCACGGTTGACGAGAGCTACATCAAGGAGTCGATCTTGATTCCTGCCGCAAAAATCGTCGACGGCTTCCCAGCCGCGATGACACCGTTCGAAGGCAAGATCGACGAAAATGAGCTTAACGGCCTCGTCGAGTACATAAAGTCTCTCAAGTAGGGGGGAGCTGAACCATGTCCAACGACAACAAGCAAAGCGAAACCAGCTACTTGGACGCACGCGGCGAAGAGTCTTCGTGGCTCGTCACTGGCGACCATAAACGAATCGGGGTCATGTACATGATCGCCGTGATGGCCTTCGGCGCTCTTGGAGCGGTGCTCATGGCGACATTGAGTGTCGACATGATGAAGCCTGCGGCTGTTTTTGATTCGCAGACCTTCACAAAAATCTTTGATCTTTACGGCGCTGTCATGGTGTTCTTGGTGGTGGTGCCTGCCATACCCGGCGCTCTTGGCAATTTTGTGTTGCCTTTGATGTTGGGGGCCCGCGGGGTGGCGTTTCCACGGTTGAATCTCTGGAGCTTCTACGCTTATTGCGCCGGCGCAGCGTTGATTCTCGGCGGCTTTGTTGGCGGCAGTGTCTTGACCATGGCCGGACTGTCCTTGGCGAGTATCTCGACGTTGATGCTCGGGGTGAATTTCATCGCTACGATTCATAGGATGCGAGCGCCTGGCCTTCGTTGGAGTCGTCTTCCGGTGTTTGTTTGGTCGATCTATGCGGCGTCGGTCGTGCAGATTTTGGCGACCCCAGCGCTTGTGGTGGGTATGGATCTCACTATCTTGGATCAGGTCCTTCATCTTGGATTGTTTGACGCTCGGAGTGGCGGAGCGCCGCTCTTGATTCAACAGTTGTTCTGGTTCTACGTCCATCCGGCAGTCTTCATTGCGCTCGTTCCGGCTTTTGGAGCCGTGATCGAAATTGCTGCGGTGCATAGCCGGAGCAACATTCCTGGCAGGGATGCGCTCGTAAAAGCATTTTTTGCTGCTGCGGCGCTGTCGCTGCTCGGTTGGGGCCAGCATCTGGCAAGCAGTGGCTCCGAAATTATGGTTTCGGTGTCGTCATTTTTCGCTATGGCAGCGATGGCGCCGATGTGTCTCGTTGCCATGATCGCGGTCGGCACGTTGGCACGCGGTGGTGCAAAAATGCACGCCCCCATGTTTTTCGTCCTGGTGTTTCTCGTCAACGGCACCGCAGCGATGTTGATGGGATTGGCACTTTCTGCCCCGTCGACGGGCGCGTACCTAAACGGAAGCCAGTTCGAGCTAGGCCAGCTTAGCCTTCAGCTCGTCGGTGGCGTTTTTGTCGCGTTTTTTGCCGGCGTTACGCATTGGTGGCCCAAAATTACCGGTCGCATGCCATCTGCAGACAGCGCGAAGTTTGGTGCTTTCTTGATTTTTGTCGGAGCCAACCTTGCGGCGGTGTGCCAAATGGTACTTGGTCATCAGGGGCAAGCGGCTCGGGCAAACGTATATCTTCCGGAGTTGGCGAGCATGAATATGTTTGCGTCGGCGGGCGCGTTCATTTTGGTCGCGGGCTTGTTGATGGTGATCTTTTCGCTCGCGGGTGCCGCACGGTCAGGCAAGGCCGCGACCGCGAATCCATGGGATGCACGCACGCTAGAGTGGGAAACATCAAGTCCGCCAATCACTCGAAATTTTGCCAGTATCCCCCAGTTAGAAGCAGACCCCTATGTTTACGCCCACTCGGCGAAACCAGTGGGGATGAATGCGAAGGAAGACCGAAGGACAGAACGATGACGACAAGCGCTCAAACTGAGAAACGTCCGTGGCACCTTGCCGCGCAGTTCGACACGGTGAATCAACAGATCGGCACCGCACGGATGGGGATGTGGCTGTTCCTATGTGCGGAGGTCGTCGCCTTCGCGGCGCTGCTGTTGGTCTATTTTACGATTCGGCACTTGCACCCAGAGATTCTGGCGGAGGGAACCGCATTGGTGAACCCACTGCTTGGGCTCGTGGGTACCCTTTCGATGATCACGTCGAGTTTGACGATTGCATTGGCGGTTCGCGCAATTCAATTTGGGGACAAACCTGCGATGCAGCGTTTTGTCGTACTCACGATGGGCACTGCCATGGCGCTCGCGGCTGTGATCGGCATGGAGTTGGTCGGTTTTGCGAGCCGAGGATTGTTGCCTGGAGAAAATTTCGGCGCAGGGTTTGAACTCTCCACACACGCGAACCTCTACTTTGCCGCGTTCATTGCGATCGGTGGAGTGTTTCTTTTCCATCTTGTGGTGGGGCTTCTCGTCCTTGGCTGGATCTTGGCGCGAGGGACGAAAGGCGAGTTCTCCTGTGAGAATTTCGTGGCCGTTGAAAATGTCAGCCTCTACTGGCACAGCTTGACCATCGCGTGGCTTTTCATTTTTCCACTGCTTTACCTCGTAAAGTGAGCTGTGGTCATGGAGATTTCGAACATGAATCAGACACTCGTTTTTGATCGTGAAAATGGCGCTGACAAGACCGGGGAGTGCAGCCGCTCGGTGACCCCCGCATGGTTGTACATGCTGGTCTTCATGCTGGTGACTGGGGGAACGGTGACCGGTTTCGTCGCCGCCCTGTTGCCGCTTGGGCCAGCGAGCCTCGCGGTTGCAATCCTGACCTCTGCCGGGCAGGCGGGGCTTGTCGTCGGTTTCATGATGCACCTCTACACACAGAACACATTTTTTTCCGTGTTGCTCGTGTGCGCGGTGCTTGCTGCTGGTTCATTGTGGGGACTTGGCGCCATGAACTTGTGTGAGAGCGGTGCGCTTAACGACGAGGCCGGTGTCAACTGGATGCGGACGGTCGAAAGAAATGCGAGTTCGGCGGCGGCGAAGTTGGAGTCGCAGCCCTGATCGAAGTCGTGACGTGGAGGCGGTCGCCGTTTCGGCGACATCTACGAGACGGTCGCGGGAAGACATATTCCTCTCTCTGATAACATTTTACGTTAGACCTAAATGTTATACCGCGAGAGGTTTAGCTGGCTCTGAGGAGCGATACGCCTTTCAACCACAACTTAGGAGTACGACGCTGGAGAGACCGACCAGCAGCTCTCACGAATTTTGTGCCCTTGGTGGGTAGGAAGTCGGTTTGATTATCGCGGTAGGCGTGCGAGCGGCCGTGGCTTGTGGCAGTATTCGCACAACTGCCGCCCGTTCAGGCACTCGAACCCAATGAGCCTCGTCCAAATCGGTATGCCCTCGACTCGAGGGTCGAAAATCCTAAGGTCGGGCCCAGTGCTTTCCGATCGCAGTCGTCGTGAAATTCGCTACTTGCGACTCTCGCTATCCGATCGTTGCAACCTCAGCTGCACCTACTGTCGACCGCCGCAGGGCATTGAGCATGTTCGGCGCGCTGACATCTTGACCCACGAAGAGATTGAGCTGTTGGTCCGGGAGTTTGTGCGCTGGGGCATCGATCGCTTGCGCCTTACGGGGGGGGAGCCGACAGTGCGTGGAGGTCTTGTTGAGCTGGTAGCGAGGCTGGCAGACATTGAGACGGGGCGTTTGTCCCATGGCGGTAAGCTTGAGGTCGTGATGACCACCAACGGGGAGCTCATCGCGCCAATGGCCCAGAGTCTTAACGATGCGGGGCTGGCAGGCGTCACGGTTAGTGTCGATAGCCTCGATGAGCAGCGATATCGAGCGATCACGAGAACAGGTAGGCTCGAACGGTTGATGGCAGGAATCGAGGCCCTCTGCGCCGCTGGTTTCAAGTCGATCAAACTCAATACCGTCGCACTCATGGGCTTCAACGGTGACGAGTTGGCCGAGATCGCTGCGTTCGCATGGAAGCTGGACATCATCCCGCGGTTCATCGAATTGATGCCTATGTCTGCAGGAGAACTTTTTGTTCCGGGAAAATTGATGGCAGCGGAGGTGATTCGCCAGCGGATCGCTGTCGCCCACGGCGCGGCTCTTGAGGTCGAGCGGAGGCCAGTGGGCAGGGCTCTCGGTCCGGCCGACTACAGACGGTTGCGCGGTGGCCCCTTTGATGGCCGCCGATTTGGGACCATCGCTGCGATGACCGAGAACTTTTGCGACGGTTGCAACCGAATCCGCATCACCACGACCGGACACTTGCACGCCTGTCTGGCCCGTGATGATGCGCGAGATCTTCGCGCGGCGCTCCGGACCTCTCCTAAACGACGAGGCAGGGCACTTGAGGATGCAGTTCGCGGCGCTTTGTTGAACAAGAAGGACGCTCACGGCTTCGAAAGTGATGGCGGTGGGGGTCCGATGAAGGCAATGATCAGTATCGGAGGATGAAATGGCGCTGGGGATAGAGATTAAAGTTGGACTCGGAGTTGTGCTCGCCGGAGCGTTGGGATTTTTGGTCTTGTCGGACAACGACGACAGCATGATCGAATACCTCTACGTCGATCAGGTGATGGAAGACCCCGCAAGCTACCAGGGTCGCGAGATTCAGGTGCATGGGGTTGTCGTTGAAGGAAGCGTCCAAAAAAAGAAAGAGACCTCCGGTGACTATTTGTTTGTCATCGAGCGTAACAACAAGCGTCTGCAGATTCACTACACCGACGTGGTGCCAGACACTTTCGCCGAAGGCGGTGAGGTGGTGTTGACGGGCCGACTCGATGGATCTTCGTCGCGATTTGAGGCCACTGTAATGACCGCAAAATGCCCCTCGAAATACGAGGAAGACGCAATGGCCGCGGCTGAGAAGGAAGCGGAGCGAAGCGGAGCGAAGCGGAGCTAAGCGACGCTCTCGTACGGGATTAAAACCGAGATGAACGAAGTCATGCCGATGAATGTGTCTACCTTAGGATCGATGAGTCTCGTCGTTCTCTTCGCTGTGCTGTTGGGTACGGTGTTAATGGCAATCTACGGGGCGCGGACGTCGTCGCGTCGATGGATCGAGGCATCGATCCAGGGGATTCACGCCTCCGCAGCCGTTGCGGGCTTCGCATCGATGCTGATCATTTATGCATTCGTTTCCGACGATTTTTCGATTCAATATGTTCAGCACACCAGCGACTCGTCGATGCCGCTGGCGTTCAAGGTCACAGCATTTTGGGGCGGCCTTGATGGAAGTCTTCTGTTTTGGGTGCTCTTGTTGAGTATTTTTTCGTCGATGGCGGTGCACAGCAACCGTCGCCGCCACAGCGAGATGATCGCGCATGTGGTGTGGGTGCTGGCGACGATCAGCCTGTTTTTTGTGTGTCTGCTGATCTTTTTGAAAAACCCCTTCGCGCCATTTTTGTTGGATGCACCGACCGTGGGGCGCGGCCTTAATCCGCTCTTGCAGAATTTCTACATGGTGATTCATCCGCCATGTTTGTACCTGGGCTATGTCTCGCTCTCGATTCCCTTCGCGTTTGGTATCGCGGCCCTCGTAAGCGGACAGCTCGATTCCACATGGCAGGCCAGCGTGCGTAGGTGGACGCTTGTAAGCTGGATCTTCTTGACCGTGGGTCTCGTTCTCGGGGGACTGTGGGCCTACGAAGAACTCGGATGGGGCGGCTATTGGGCATGGGACCCGGTAGAAAATGCTGGATTGATTCCTTGGTTCACGACCACCGCATTTTTGCATTCCATCATGGTGCAAGAACGACGCGGAATGCTTCGCCGTTGGAACGTCTCTCTGGTGATTCTCAGCTTTTGGCTGAGCATCATGGGAACGTTCATGACGAGGTCGGGCGTCGTGCAGAGTGTTCACGCCTTTGGTCGCGACCCCGTCATGGCGTGGACCTTTGGTGTGTTCATGATCGTGATCGCGGTTGGCGGCATCGGATTGATCGTCTGGCGTTGGCGAATGCTACGTTCCTATGCTGATCTTGAGAGTGCTTTGAGCCGTGAGTTCGCATTCTTGTTCAACAATTGGATCTTGTTGGTCATGGCATTTTTTGTATTGGGTTCGACTTTGTGGCCGACGGTCAGCGAGTGGCTCGGGACCCGTGTGACGATTCGACCAAGTCACTTTAACCACTACATGGTGCCCGCGGGGTTGGCGTTGCTCTTGTTGATGGGCGTCGGTCCGTTGTTGGCTTGGCGCCGAAGTTCGCAAGAGAGTCTTCAACGGCAGTTTTTGTTCCCAATCTTGATGGGCGCGGTCGGCGAAACCATCGTCCTCGGCTACGAAGTTTGGAGAGCTTCGCGGACCGCAGATCTTTTTGGTGTCGACCACGAGCCACTGGGGGACGCTCTTCTCGCCCACGTTTGGGGATTGGCGAGTTTTGGCCTTTGTGCCTTCTGTCTGGGGACCTTCGCTCAGGAATTCTACCGCGGCATTTCGGTTGCCAAAAAGCGGAGCGGAAGAAGCGTGTTTGACGCTATAACTCGGCTGTTTATGCGTGCTCGTCGTCGCTACGGCGGGTACATCATCCACCTCGGCGTAATCCTGATGTTTTTCGGCTGGTCAGGGAACACTTACAAGCTCGAGCAAAAAGAGATGATGGTGCCTGGCGACGTCGTTCAGTTACGCGGATATGAGATCCGACATGCGGGCCTACGTGCGACGGAGGACTGGCAAAAAGAGATGATCACGGCGGATATCGAGGTCTTGCGTGATGGAAAAGTTGTTTCCACGCTTCACCCAGCTCGCTGGTGGTTCTTTCAGGCGCCCGATCAACCGACGACCGAGGTCTCGCGCTATATGGCGGTCGGTGAGGATGTCTATATCTCGATGCAGACGGTGTCGATGGACAGCGGGAAGACGCTGCTGCGCTTGTTCATCAATCCGTTGGTCAATTGGATCTGGGCCGGGACCATCTTGATGATGTTCGGTGCCGCCCTGTGTATTGGTACCCGGCGACCCGGGAGGGCTCATGGCGGCAACGGCTGAGATTGCAATAGGCTCTTCGGTTGTCTCGAGACCGCTCGTCCTCGTCGGGGTAGCTTCGCTCGCCTTCATCGCCACGACTGGATACTTAAAGATCATCGCGGACGCCGCGCTGGATGCGCCTACGGTTGTGCTCGGCCTGGCGTCGGCGGTGTTGGTGGTCGCCCTTTTCAGCATGCTTGCGATGGTTCGCTCGCTCGCGGAGATCAACATAGCGAAGCGCGACGAGGTCAAGACCAGCGACGTGGAGCTTCGTGAGGAGAAAAAACGGGTGCTCCGTGCCATCAAGGAGCTCGATTTTGACTATGAGATGGGAAAGCTTTCGAAGACCGACTACGCCAGCGTCAACGAGACGTTTAGGCTTCGTGCCCTCGATATCATGCGTCGCCTCGACGGCGCTTCGAAGCTTCATCCGGAGTTGGCACGGGACCTTGAGACGATCGCAGGCGAACGAGTGGATCCCGACGTGGGCGCACCGCAGAGCAACCCGAACGTGACCGACCGCGACGGGACAGGGCGTTGTGACGCATGCGGGATCACGAACGACAGCGACGCACGATTTTGCAAGGGCTGCGGCCAGGAGATAGAGACGTGATGAAAGGTATCGTTGAGATCGAGCTTGGGAGACATCGTCGTTGGCGCTCGTTGATCGCTCCCCTTGGCCTGTGCATCAGCCTCTCTGGACCGGTTGAAGCCTCGCCGCCCGTTGGCAGAGGAATGCCGGATGTGAGTAAGATGTCGGGTATCGCGCTGATGGATGGCCGAACGCCGTCAGGATCCGTGGTGGTTCGTTGCTTGTACGGAAGTTTCGCCCGCCCGGCGGTGGGGGTTGAGGTCGAGCTTGAGGTGAGAGCCTCTGAGGACGCGGAGGCCCAGGTATTTCGAGCGAAGACAGTGGACCGAGGACGCGCGATTTTCGAGGGTCTCGAAGGTTTTTCCGGTGGATCCGCCATCGCGCGGGTGCAGCTGGGGGCTCATCGCCTAGTTTCGGAGACGTTGCCGATTCAGGCCCAAACGGGCACCGCGGTGATGCTCGTTGGTTCCGCTGCGGACGCTCCGGAAGGCGGCGAGGTGGGGTCGATGCCCACACATCTTCCAAATGGTACGGCGATCGTAGGTGACGGGGCCGATGCGTCGAAGGGCCAGCCCCCGATTTCCGCGCATGGTTCCACGGGAGGCGTGCCGATGCCGGGAAGGCCTTTCCCGCTGCCTGAGCGGCCGGCCGGCACGGTGATCGTCGGAGCCCTTGATATCGGTCTTGGTGTCCCGGTCCCCGGTACGCGTGTTGAGTTGCACATTGAGCGTCCTGGGCAGGGGGTGGAGATTCTCGAGCAGCGGGCGAACGAAGATGGGCGGGTCGTGTTCACGGAAATCACAGGGCCTGAGTACCCACAAGGCACGAAATTGACGGCTCATGCATTCTTGGTCGAAGACGAGGCCGCGCTTGTCTCTGAGACCTTCGACCTTCCGGTCGACCAGGGGGTCGCAGTGGTATTGACGATCGGCCACTCGAATTCGCCGGCTCCGCCAGCGAGCGACGCAGGCCACCGCCCGGCGAGAGAGCGGGTGCCGCGATTGCCAGGGCCCCGCCGGGACGCATCGGTCGCGGCGGGATACGTACGTGTGGAGGTTGTCGATGAGGCGGGACAGGCGCTCGGAAATCAACAAGTGGAGGTCGTTCGGCAGGGGATGGCAGGCGGCGGCGAGAGCGTTCGCGGCGTGACCGATGCGAAGGGCATCGTCGATATTGCCGTGGATACCACGCCCGGATCGCTTTACTTCGCCGGGGCGGTCCGCGAGGGCGCTCCCTATCGCAGCGGGCTGTTCGAGATTCCGAGCGATGTCGGCGCGCATGTAAATCTTCGTGTGTGGCTGCCGACTGCAGATCGAAGCCAGTTTCGGAGCGTCGTGCAGTTTGATCTCGAGCCGCGTGAGAACGACAAGCTTCTGGTTCGGCAAATTTATGCGGTGATGCACGATGGAGACCGGGCCTACTGGCCGCCAGGGGGTCTACGGATCGACGCGCCACCTGGTGCTGTCTCGTTGCAAATACTTCCGGGATCGACAAAATGGCTCGAAGTTTCCGAGGGGGCGAGCTTTATGGAGCTTGCTCGCCCCTTGCCGCCGGGCGAGGAAGTGCGGCTCTCTTTCGCCTACCTTATCGATCACTCTGGAGTTGCGGATATTCACTGGCAGGCCCCATTTCCGATGGTTAAGGCCATGGTGAGTCTCGATGAGGAACTCAAATTGACAGGAGGGACCCATGGACCGCCGAAACCGGCCCCAGCCGGCTATGAAGGTGTGCAAATCTACGAATTTTCCCCAGAGCCCTACCAGGCGGGGCTCTGTGCCGGCTTGGCTGACGCCGGGCACGAGTGTCCGCCAGCTCTCGCCGCTGGAGGTACGCCCTTCGATTTCGCCGTCGCCGGCTTGCCGACGACCGGCAAGAGCATGCGAAATGTGGCGGTTGGCCTCGCGGCACTCTTTTTGCTCGTCACGGTGGTTGGGCTTGCGTTGCATCGTCGGGAGGACACTCGGGTGCTACTGATGCGCGAGCGCGACGAATTGTTGCAGCAACTGCGACGGGCCGGCCTGTCCGAGACCGAGCGCAAGGAGCTTCTGGCGACCCTTGATCGCATCTACCATCAAATCGATGCCTTGGGCTCTGGGCCGGAACCCTCCGATTCCGCGCCAACCGGTGCGCAGGGCTAAGAGAGGGAGGGAAGGTGGCCGCGATGACGCAAGTGCAGTTGCTTCCTCTCGAACTCAAGGGCATCGCCTGCCATTATGGCCGAAAGGTCGTGCTGCGCGAGGCGGACCTCCGAATGGAGGCGGGAGAAATTGTTGCGCTGCTGGGAGCCAACGGGGCGGGTAAAACCACACTGTTTTCCCTCATCGTTGGCCTTATTCAGCCGGACGGCGGCGAGCGTTGTTTTGGCGGCCGCTCCGTGGAAGACGTCGATCTTTGTCTGCGCGCACGAATGGCTTATGTGGCCCACGCGCCTCAGCTCTATCCGCTGCTGTCCGCGATTGAGAACCTCGAACTGTTTGCGCAACTTCGTGGCGATGTCGTTCGAGAGTCTCCGTCGGAGGTCTTGGCCAGCGTGGGTCTCGATCCTGGGGTTCATGACCGCCCCGTCTCGACCTATTCGCGCGGGATGGCACAGCGTGTGGTACTCGCGCGTGCGCTCGCCTCATCACCGGACCTCCTCATCCTCGACGAACCGTTTACATCGCTAGACCGAGAGGGACGAGAGATGCTGGTGCGTCGTTTGCGCGATGAGCGCGACAAAGGGATGTCGATTCTCCTTTCCTCCCACGATGTTGACGCGGCAAGTGCGGTTTCAGATCGGGCAGTTTTGCTTGAGGATGGAATTATCGCTGCGGAAGCGCGTCGTGGCCGCGATTCTGCCGAGCAGTTTGGTGGTCGTATTCTCGCCCTTGGCGGCATCCTGCGATCGCCCGAAGTCATCTGATGATTCTTCGTTCCTCACAGTTCTAGTTTTTCTTGTAAGGTTCGACAGGCATCGGATGCGCTTGGCACGACAGGCATGGTTGCTCGCTCGCAATGATCTCCGCCAGGAGCTTCGGCGTTTTGAGTTGGTTTTGACCGCAGGTTTTTTTGCCTTGGTGGTCATGGTCATGTTTGCCTTGGCATTCTACGGGCTCGATAGCGATGCTCAGCTCAAGGCCGTCCCCGGCATGCTGTGGTTGGCGGTGGCCTTCGTCGGTGCGCTCACGCTGACGAGGGTCTTCGATCGCGAACGAGAGTCTTCGACCTTCGAGGCGTTGCTTGCGGCGCCGATCGAACGATTGGCGATCTACTTTGCGAAGCTCGGTGTCACGATGGTCGTGCTTGTGCTGTGTTGCCTGATGATGGTGCCGGCCTTGGTCTTCGCATTTCCAGGTGCTTCGGGGTTTCTTGATCATCCCCTCCAGACTGTCGCTCTGATCGTGGTCGGTTGCCTAGGCTACGCAGGAATCGGAACACTTTTTGCGGCCGGGCTGGCGGGGGGAGGGGGGAAAAATGCCCTGCTCTCTGTCATCTTGTATCCATTGACGACACCCTTCTTGCTCTATTCATTGGCTGCGACGCAGCGTCTGCTTCAGTCGCATCCCGATACGTGGAAAACTTTGCAGGCGATGGCGGCCATCGATTTGGCCATGCTCTCCGTCGCGGCATTCTTGTTTGAGATGGTCCTCGTGGGCTCGAGCAAGACCCCCCAGAAACAACGTGGCGCGGCTCATTTCGAGACCACTCGGAATTCCCGCCGAAAGACGTAATTTTTTGTGTCTCGAATTCTACCCCCTGTCTTTCTCTCTCTTGCTGCGCTTGGCCTTCCTTGGGCCATCCATCGGGTGTTTTTAGCCACTCCTTTCGAGTCGACGATGGGTACCGCTCAGAAAATTTTCTATTTTCATGTTCCCATGGCCTGGATCTGTCTGTTGTTCGCCGTGGTCTGCGGGGTGGCGTCTGGCATCCAAATCTCCAAACGATCGCCAGGGGCGCGTGGGACGGCGACCGCGGCCGGTGAGATGGTCGTGCTTTCAGGGATTTGTGTGTTGATATCGGGACCCCTGTGGGGAATGCGTAGCTGGGGAACTCCATGGACCGGAGATGCTCGGCAAACCGCGACGGCGCTCTTGTGGTTGGTCTTTGTGGCGTACGTGTTGATCAAACGCTTCGGACCTGCTCACGGCGATCGTCTGGCGGCGGCGCTGGCGGTCTTTGGCGCTGTCAACGTCCCGGTCATCTACTACGCGGTGCGGATTTGGAAGACGACACACCCGAGCACGGCGGTGACCGGATCTTTGCCGAACTCCATGCGTATCACCCTGTATCCCTGTTTGGTCGTGTTGCTGCTCGTGGCCATCGCAGTCGTGATGATTCGGAGCCGCCAAGAACGATTGAGCCAGCAACTCGACGAGGCATGGATCGATCTCGATGCGTGCCTCGCCCAGCGAAAACAAGTCGCCGCGGAGAAGCGATAATCATGAACACGACGAACGATTCAGCGAGCCCGGTCGCCCACGCATCCAGCATTGAAAAAGTGAATGAATATGAGGTCGCCGATGAATTTAGCCCGCGGGTTGCCGAGTGTAAAAAACTTGTGGAGCCAGGGGTGTCGCAGAAGGTCGCGCAAGACTACGCAGCCGTTGTATGGGCCTATGGGATCATCTGGGCCCTGTTCGCCGGATACGGCATCATGCTCTGGAGGCGATCAAGACGAATTGAGCGAGACTTGGAAGAGCTACGCAAGCAGCTCGCGGGCTCTCCATGACCCTCGCGCATTTTCTCTACATCCCCGGGATGGTGTTGTTGGGCGCCGTCGTCGGCTACATCTTTGGTAGCCGTGCCACCGCGGCGTCGTTTGAGGACCAACACGAGAAGACTCAGCGCCGCGCTGCCCGTGATGCTCGGCGACGAGTGCGGGAATCGTGCGAGTGATGGCCTATGGTTGAGCGCTTGCCTGAAGATCGACCGATCGGTATTTTCGATTCAGGAGTCGGGGGGTTGACCGTGTTACGAGCGCTACACGAACATCTGCCGAAGGAGGCCTTGTTGTACCTTGGGGACACGGCGCGGCTGCCCTATGGGACCAAAAGCCCCGAGACGGTGCGGCGTTATGCGCTTCAGGCCGCCGAGCGGTTGGTGGATCGAGGGGTCAAGATGTTGGTGATCGCTTGCAACACGGCTTCCGCCGTCGGTCTCGGCGACCTGCAGCGCCACTTTGCTCCCTTGCCCGTGATAGGCGTCGTCGATCCCGGCGCGAGGGCGGCGATCGAGGCTTCCCGAGGGGGTCGAATCTTGGTGATAGCGACCGAGGGGACCGTCCGTGGCGGCGCCTATTCCCGGGCCATTCGTCGGCTGTGGCCAGCGGCGGAGATCGAGAGTTGCGCCTGTCCTTTGTTTGTCGCACTGGCCGAAGAAGGTTGGACGGAGGGCCCAGTTACGGAAGGCGCGGTTCACAGATACCTCGCGTCATATTTTCCGGAGGTGGTACGAGGGGCCGTACCTTCACCGGAGGCCATCGACGTCGTTGTACTGGCTTGTACGCACTTTCCGGTGCTGAGAAATGCCATCGCAGATGTTGTGGGCGTGAAAGTCGCTCTCGTCGACTGCGCGGAGACGACTGCGCGGGCGGTCGCCTCCGCTTTGATGACCGCAAAGCTTCTACGCAGGAGATCTTCCGCAGCCGGGACGATCCGTTTCCTAGCGACGGATGCCCCGGACCGATTTTGCCGAGTGGGTGCACTTTTTCGGGGCGCCACCATTCTTCCTGATGAAGTCGAACTCGTAGACTTGTGATACCGTTTGAATCAATGCGCTGCCTGCGGAATCCGATCTTGGCCAGCTGTGTTTGTCTCCTTCTTGCTGTCCCCGGTCACGCGATGGCGGCAGGTGTCGCGCCCCACTCGACTGTTGACGAGGACACGGGACGAGAGAAGGCCAAAAGATTGTACACCGAGGGGGCGACGGCTTATCGGCTGGGCAACTTCGATCTGGCCGTCGACAAGTTCGAGCACGCCTATGATGTCTCTCCGCTCCCAAACTTGCTTTACAACATCGGATTGGCGAACAAGAGGTATTTTGAGACCTCGCTCGACCCGCTCCACCTGCGCAAAGCCGAGGCTGTGCTCAAGAACTTTCGTGTTGAGCTGCAAAAGAGCCCGGGGTTAGGGTCGCTCGCAGAGATCGATCGGTTGCTGGCCGAGATCTCTGCCGATCTGCAGGCCGTTGGGGAGGCAAAGGACAAAAAGCTCGAAGACGAGCGTCTCGCTGAGGACAAACGCCGCGACGAGGTTTTGGCGCGCCTCGGAGGCGATCCTGGCCTGAAGATGCGAACCGTTGGTGTGGTGATGATGCCGAGTGGTGGGCTCGTGGTGGTGGGCGGTGTCACTCTGGCGGTATTGATTGGCCTCAAGGGCAAGCGCTTTGAGTCCGACCTCAACAATGCCTACGCCGACTACGATGCCGCAAACTGTGGCTCAAACACCGGCACGGAGTGCGCAAATATCGACCGCCGTATCAACACTGCACGGGACAACGGCGAGGCCGCGAACTTACTCGCATGGGGTCTAGGGCTGCCGATCGCCATCATTGGTGCAGGGGCCATCACGATCGGTGCAGTTCTTGTAAAACGAGCGAGCAAAAAGACAGCGGTGTGGCGAGATGCCCGTGAGCTTAGTATCGCGCCGTTGTTTCGGGGCAGGCCCGGAAAAGGTGCGCTCTCTGGATTCCAACTGAGCGGAAAATTCTAGACGAAGTCAGTCCGTCGTTTGCGCCCTGAACGTCCGGGGGGGGGGGGGGAGTCGTGTCCTCCGGCATCTAGCGATCACCTTCAACACGGGACCGAACTGTGCGGATTTTGCCGTTGGCCGCCTACTAAATTTTCGTGGTCGGTAGGCGGACATTCTTCGGCGATCGACGCTTTATCACCGGGTTCACCGCGAAGGCGGATCTTTATTTCGGGATCGCAACGTATCCGAAGAAATTTGCCATTAACGTGGAACTCTCGGCCGTAACAGGCCCGAGAGGGCATGTCACGGCAATTCTTCGTTTCATTCGCAGTCGCCGAAGTGACAAGGATCTTGATGTTCGCGTGAACAGGCGGATGCCGTTGTGATATACCCGCCAGGCTTCAGATCTGGGCTCAACGTCGTGTCCAGCAGACAGGCAACGTTTCCGGCACAATCGCCAAGGAGTCACCTCCCGTGAACCGCTCCCTGCTCAAGACTTTCCTCTCCCTTTCCCTGGCGGCTTGCCCCGCTTTCCTGATCGGTCTTGCACCTGCCACTTCGGAGGCAGCACCCGCAGACGCGCCTGCTTCGAGTACGGCCGGCTCTGGTGGCGTGATTACGGGTGTCGTTAAAAACTCGAAATCGAAGGAGTCGATCGAAAATGCAGTCGTCGTGCTCCAGTGTTCGTGTCTTTCGCAGCAACGCGAGACGTATACGAACGCGCGGGGTGTCTATCGATTCACAAATCTTCCGCAGGGGCAGTATATCGTGCAGGTGCTGGCCGGTAAGGCGAGCATCAGCAAGAGCACGACCCTGCCGCGCAATGCGAAGTTTAGGGCAAATTTTACGATCGATCCGCAATCGAAGATCGAGCGTGTTTTGGTGGTCGCCGCGCCGATCCCCGAAAATGCTGGGCACTCGCTGACCGTCTCGATGGATGAGGCGACAAATCTTCCGGTGGGAGCCGACACGAGCCGCGACTTTACGGCCGTTGTCGACTTGGCTCCGACGGCGAGCCGCGACGCGGCCGGTATTTCTCTCGCGGGTACGACCGGTGCGGAGACAAAATATACGGTCGAGGGTGCGGACGTGACCAGCCCGGCTTCCGGTACAGTCGGCGCCACAATGATCCAGGAGTTTGTGGAGTCGGTCGAGATCAAGGAGTCCGGCTACGACGCAGAGTTCGGTGGCGCATCCGGCGGACAGGTCAGCGCACGTCGTGTCTCAGGTAGCAATACCTTCCGCGGAAACGCAGGTGTTCGTTTTGCACCGCGGCTCAAGGCCGCTCGGCTCATCCAAGGGACCGATGAGGCGCTTCGGGTTACCCAAAATGCGGACTGGCAGGCTCAGGCCTATGCGATCGTCTCGGGACCGATCAAACAGGACAAGTTGTTTTTCACCTTCGGTGTCGCGCCACAGGCGACGCGGTACACCCTGGTGCAGAATTTCTATCATCGCGTCGATAAGGACAAAAGTGGAGGCTACGAGGATTGCCCTTACGAAAATGGCACCTTTGACTGTGTTGACGGCGGAAACTACATCGATACCGCAAAATTTTCAGACCAGTCGTTTGGTACCGGCGCCCTCAGTTTTGGGTATATCGCTGGCTTGGATTGGGCGATTACGCCGAATCATCGCCTGCGCCTGACAGGTCAAGGAGGACCAGGTTTTGTACGAACGACATACCGGATGCCGTTCTCCGCCGATCCGAACTCCTTTGGCACCAACCCTGGCGCAGACCCTCTTGGCGGCGGGTCGCGAATCGCAAGTGGCATCGTGAACGAGCACTTCGGATGGAACATGGCCCAGACGACGCTCGTCGCGCTTGGCTATGAGGGGCGTGTTAACGACGGTAACACAGAGATCGACGCCAACCTCTCGTATTTTGAGGCGGCGAGTGAGGACGCATGGCGCCTCGACGATCCAAACCACAAGAACGTGACGGCCACGCAGGAGCAAGAGTCGACTGGGGCCAACCTGATCGACTTCCTTCAACGCGATAACGCCGTGAATCTTGTGCCTGGGGTCGAAGACGCATGCAACGATCCGAAGCTTCCTCCCGGTGTGCCCTGTCCGATCCGTCGATGGCTCTCGGGAGGTCTCGGAGAATACGACAAAGACAGCCAGAGGCGGGTGGCTGGCAGTGTGGCCCTGACACATTTCTTCAACGCGGCCGGGTCACATCAACTTAAGTATGGCGGCCAGGTCGAATGGGAACAGCGCCACAGCATTTTTCAGTACTCAGGCACCAACGCTCCCGATTTTTACGAGGGGTGCGGCAGCGCTAAAGGTGGTGGGGAATATTGCTATGACGATGGGAAGTACACCCTGAACAACAGCGTTCGGGTGAACAACCACCGTTTTGTTGTGGTCAACACGGACACGCCCGACCGCCATTTCACACGGGGATTTGGTGGAGTTCGTAAAGAGGAGAACAGTCTGCGGGCCATCGCCGATTCGCTGGGGCGCGGCGCTCGTATGGACCGCTATGACGAGAGCCTGTCGACGATGAACTACGGCGTCTTCTTGCAGGACAAGTGGGCGATTCTGTCGAATCTCTACATTAACGCGGGAGTCCGTTGGGAGTTGCAGGATATGCGTGACATCTACGGTGACAACGCCATCCTGATCTGGGACAACGTCGCGCCGAGAGCCGGTATCGTTTACGACTGGACCGACGAAGGAAAAAGCCGTCTCTACGCGAGCTATGGGTGGTTCTATCAGCCCATGCCCTTGGCCTTGAACAGCCGCGTGTTTGGTGGCCTTGTCAATGTCCGTAGGCAATACAAGCAGTCCGATTGTTTTGGTGGCACAACAAATATTCTTGGTGCCGACGGCGTAGCGACGACAAACAGTCGAACCGATGATGCGGGGCAGCCCACCGAGTACTGTGTCGATACGGCGTCTTCGACGTCGGGTCTGTCTCCGGGAATGGTCGTTCCGCATCTCAAAGGGAACTATAATCAGCAGTTCCAGGTCGGATACGAACAAGAGGTTGTTGAGGATCTTGTGATTGGCTTTCGATGGTTGCACACCGACCTCGGTCGGGCCGTTGAAGACGTGTCGACCAACGGAGGGTTCAACTTCATTATCGCCAATCCAGGCGAAAAAGTGTCGCAGAACTCCATCGACGGAAAACGGGCGGAGTGTGACGCCTTTGCTTCCGAATACGAGCGCCTCGAGGGCATCGATCCGGACGAGAACAGCAACAACGCCGTTGCCCGCGATCTTCAACAGTGCCTGTTTCTGGTTGATGCCTACGAAAAGATCAATACGATTTTCGACAAGCCCACGCGCAACTACGATGCGTGGACGCTCGAGATCAAGAAGCGTTTCGCAAAGAACTGGCTGATGCTTGCGAGCTATACTTACAGCCGTTTGGTGGGCAACTACGACGGTTTTGTCGACCCGACGAGTGGCTCGATCAACATTGGCGCCAGCACCCAGTACGATATTCCGGAGCTGGTTCGAAACAGCTACGGGCCACTGAGTTCCGATCAGCCGCATCGCGCCAAATTTGACGCCTACTACACCTTCGACATGAAGGCTGCAGGTCGATTGACTCTCGGAACCAGCGTGCGTTTTGCTTCGGGTTATCCGATCAGCGTTCGTGCCGACAACAACGTCTACCCCGGCCAAAACCTGATCTATGTGTTGCCGCGAGGAAAGGGCGGCCGGATCGACCCGAACTACAACTGGAACCTTAGCGCGAGTTACGCCTATCCGCTGCCAAACGATCTTGAGATTGAGGTCTCGGGTCGGCTCATGAATATTACGAATGCGAAGGCGGTCTATCGTATCGACGATGTCTATTCCTTCCAGTTTGCAAAGGCGATTCCAGGCGGTGACTTGAGCGATCTCAAGCATGCGAAGGCGCAGCGTGTGGGTCAGCCACAAGCGAACTTTGGACGGGCGATTCTTGATCCACAGGGTAATTTTGGTGTTGAGACCATGTTTCAGCAGCCAATGTCGGCACAGTTCGAGTTGAAACTCCGGTTCTAATCTCGGGCTTACAGGTGGGGTGGTCCACCGCGAATGATTGAGGCGCAAGACGAAAGTTTTGCGCCTCATTTTTTGCATGTATCGGGGCGCGAGTAGGAGACATGACCGCTGTGGTCGTGCACCATGGGTCTCATGTGGAGTCCCTCGTTGACCTGTGCACGTTTCGTCTTTTTTTTACCGCTGCTGCTGACGGGCTCATTTGCGCTTGGTGGTTGTGATGATTCGGGGGGGGGGAATGAGACCGCAAATGGCGGCACCGCGCCGTCGGCCACTGGTTCTTCGACGGACACAGGTAGCGATGGCACGACAGATGGCACCGGGGGATGTGAGGGGCCGACGGAGCACCCCGCGAGCGAGAGCCTGGTCGACATCGAGGCCTTTCTCGCCACTCAGACTCATCGGGCGTGGACGGGCGATGCTGCCGTTCGAGCAGGCGTCAGCTCAGTGAATCCTCACGGAGATGCCCTTCGCGTGTTTTTCAACGCGCTTGCCCTGGAATCAATTGCGGCAGGACCCGATTCGACGATGCAAGGTTCGATGGTTGTGAAGGAGATTTACGGTGATTCTGGAGACCTCGAGGGTCATGCGCTTCGTTGGAAGACCGGAGAGGGCGATACGATGAATGATTGGACGGTCTATTGCTCGGGTCCGGACGGCAGCTTGCGGTGTTCGAATGAGGTGATCAGTCTGCCGATTACGGGCGCGGGAATGGCCACTGAGTGTGGATTTTGTCATGGCTCGAAGACATTTTTCGCTAAACCTCCTCTGTAGCCGCGGCTTGTGATGCATACGTTTCGAAGCGATGAGGTGGGTCGGCGCGACGGGGAAGGTGGACAGTCTTGAGTGCGGAGAACATTTCGACACTCGTTATTGACGACCTGGATGTGGCGAGTGATGCGGAAGCCCTGCGGGAGCTAGGAATCCGTTTGGTGAGCTCGCTACGGCGGACGGGCTTCGTCGCTCTCGATGTTCCAGGCATCTCGGCTGCATTGACGACACCAACGTACGATGCGATGCGGCGATTCTTTGCTCTGCCGATCTCCGAAAAAATGACCTGCAGTGGCGCGGATATCCATGGGCAACGGGGCTACACCGCGCTCGGCATCGAGCGGGCTAAAGATCAGCGTCTCGGAGACCTGAAGGAATTCATGCACGTTGGCCCGGAGCAACAGACGGCCGTTGGCTTGGAGAATCGTTGGCCAGAAGACGTGAAGTTTCGCAGTGCGCATCTCAGACTTTATGCAGCGCTGCTCAAACTGGGCGAGATCGTGTGCCGAGCGGTGGCGCTTGGGCTCGGATTGCCTCAAGATATGTTGTGGTCAAACTGCAGACGCGGAAACCACCTGCTGCGTTCGCTTCATTACCCCCCGCTAGGGTCCGGGGCGAAGCTCGGAGCCGTTCGCGCAGCGGCCCACGAAGACATCAATGTGGTCACACTGTTGGTGGCATCGCGGGGTTCGGGATTGCAGGTTCTCGGGAGATCTTCCGGTGAGGGGGGGACCGAGGCCTGGATCGACGCGCCTATGCGAGATGGTGTGATCCTATGCAACGTCGGGGACATGTTGCAGCGGCTTACGAACAATTGGTTGCCGTCGACGACCCATCGTGTCGTCAATCCTGTCGGGAAAGACGGGGTATGTTCGCGCTATTCGCTTCCGTTGTTCGTCCATTTTGACTCCGATTTCATGATCTCGACCTTGGCTTCGTGCATCTCAGCGGACTCGCCGAACATGTATCCAGATTCGATCCTCGCAGGCGACTACTTGCGTGAGCGGCTTGAGGCGATTGGACTTGGCTAGCTGGGGTCGCTAGAGGTTGCCGCTGGGGTGTCGCCGCGCAGCCGAAGTGCTCGCAACAGCCACTGCGCCTCGGGGTGCTTCACCACCTGTGCGTTGGACTCGGCACTCCCACAGGGTAGCTTGAGGTCTCTGGAGAGCGCGTAGAGTGCTCCCTCCAGGCAGCCCGAGAGTTGAACTGCCATCAGCGCGCAGGCACGCGAGATCGTTCGCTCAAGCCGGGCAGGTGACTGTTTCCAGTGGGCGAGCTCTTTTTGCAGCCGCACTCGAAGTTGTATGGCGAGAGAGGTGGCCGTGAACTCTCTGGCGGCGAGCACATCGGCGATGATAGCTCCCCCTTCGCGTTGGGTTTCGTGACGGGGTTGAACGACGGACAAAAGCGCATCGATGAAGTCTTCAACAGGGAAGGCATCGGTGTCGCGGATCGCGGCTACACCAACGGCCGCGGTCGAAGCGACGAGAGCTGTCCGGTAGCGGCGTTCTTCTTCAGAGAGGGAATTGAAGGCCTCGCTGATCACGAGACTCGGAGGGTGTTCGTTTCGCAGGCCAATGCCTCCGGGGACCGAGTCCTCGATGATCTCGATCGGCAGTGCCATCTTAAATACATTTCGCCACGGGCCGAGCAGGTGCTCAACCTGTTCCGCGGCTTCTCGTCCTACCACTGTAGTCTCCACGTTGTGGGCCTCAGACTGCCGCCGTATTCCGGCGAGTCGATCACCGTGATCCAACAAAAAACTCCGTAGAGCACCGCGCCATTCGAGCGGGATCCATAGGCTGTGGCGGAGAGGATCGACCGGAAGCTTCGGTTCGCCGAGGCGGGTTGTAATTTTCGACAGCGGACCTCGCGGAGCCAGAAACGATGCGAGCTGGTAACGATGGCGAGCCGGCTCCATACATCCGCGAGCCTCCAGGAGCCGCCCGATCGCTAGATTAAGACCGGCATCCGGAGGCCGTGCGGCCATCCAGTCTCCAAGCTCGTTCAGCAGGGTCATGGTTCCGCCACAGAGCCCCGCACAGGCGGTGAGCAACGGGTTAAGCCGGGGAAGGGGCCCCTCGTTGGCAAGCCTACGAAGCAAAAATTCTAGGGCAGGCCACATCACCCTCTGTCGTACTTTGAGGTCGTGGCGCGTTCCGATCTCACGCGCGAGCGCGCCACGTCCATGGGCAAAGGACTCACTCAGCGCTGCCAGGATGAGCGATTCATTTGCGGGGCCGTCGATATCGCGTAGTTGTTGTTGAAGCTCGTCGACTTCGTGCCATTCGCCTGCCGCGAAGGCGATGGGGATCCGTGCGACTCGAGATTCTGTACATGAGGGGTTGACCTGAGATGCTCGGACGAGGAGGCGCTGAGCAGAAATTCGGTGGTGAGCGCCGCTGTCGCCGTGGTCGAGATGAACTTGTGCCGCACGAGTCAGCCATTTCGACTGTTCATTGGGTGCGACACAGGTACGTGCAAGCTGCTCAAGCGAACGGGCGAGTTCAGGCCCGTTCCCGGTTTGCTCAAGAATTTTTGCGTGCAACCGAATGAGATCACCATGGGAAGGGTGATCATCGAGTGTGAGCGCGCATGTTCGTTGGGCGTCTACGGTGCGGCCGAGCCTGTGTTGAAGCTCGGCCAGGACGAAGGCGATATCTGCCGTGCGTTCGGAATGGCGGCTGCGGGCCAGCTTGAGGCACTCTTCAAGCCCAGAGAGTCGTTCGACGCTGCGGCCGGCACGGCTGTGAATACCATCCAGGAGGGTGAGTGCAGACACTCGGAGATCGACGGGCGAAGGCTGGCCCAAAAACTCGTGCAGTGTTTTCGAGGCCAGATCTTCTCGTTGGAGACGAATCGCCGCCTCCGCTAGACGAAGGGCGAGGGCTGGGGGCCGAGAGTCGACCGGAAGGAGCGAGAGTTCCTGGACGATGGTCGTGTCGATTTCCGGGTCTGCGGTGCTTCCCGCAATTTGCCCGAGCAAAGTCGTGGCGGCGGCGAGGCCATGGTGACGCTGTGATGCCCGACGAATCAGTCCTAACGCGAGTTTAGGATCTCGTAGCCCTGTCCATGCAAGACGTGCTGAATCAACAAGCATCGTTGCCGCGGCCTCTTCGTCTTTCGTGTGTACCGTCAACTTATCGTAGAGTTCGACAATACTGAGGTAGTCTCCACGTTCAGAAAACAGTTCACGCAAAGATCGAAGCGCGATGGGGGCGTCGTGTTTGTCTTGAAACAGAGTGTGTGCGAGCTCAATGAGGTCGCGGCTAGCGACTTCGACAAGGGATTCGTCGGCAAGGGCGTGGCCGATCTCTCGTAGGCGCTCGAGAATATGCAGCTTCTCGCTCGCTTGTTCTTCATCGCGAAGCAATATTTGAAGGGCCTCCTTTTGCTGATCGAGATCCGATCTGTCGCTACGCATGGCATCCAGATGTCGCGCCGCGGCCCGCGCGAGGGGGGGGGGGAGCGACCGCCGATCGAGCGCGAGGACCTTTTGGGCCGAACGCTTCGCGCCTTCGACGTCGTCTGCCTTCAAGAACAGTTCCGTAGCGATAAGGTAAAGACGCGCCTGTACACCGGGCGAGATTGCCTCGTTGGCGGTCGCGCCAAGGCCTTGCAGAGTCTTGGCGGCAACCTTGGCGGCGCTGAACTCCAGTGCCAACTGTCGTGCTCGTCTGAAGATGAGGGCATTGTCCGTGTTGTCCCCGGATTGAAGCGCGGACACGAGATTGCGAGCCGCGCTCTCTTCATCGTGCAGGTGAACGAGATACGTTCGGGCCAAATCTAGGTGCCGGAGTGCCCGAGGTGTTCCGGAAGGAAGCTCCCGAATCGCCAAAAATTGCATGTGGGCGACGACCGACCACTCCTGCCGAGCCATTGCTAGAGCGAGCAGAAGCTGCCGCGCGCGCGAATGCTTGGCATCCGCGCTGACCGCTTCGAGAAGATAGGTACGAGCGGCATCGGCATGTTCCCCATGGGGTGCATGCCGATGGTCAGCACCGTGTAGTGTCGCGCGACGGTAGGCAATCTCTGCTCGCATCATGCTCGGGGGATTCAGATGGGCGAGGGAATCCAAGACCTGGGCTTCTTTTGTCGGCTCGGCCATGGCGTGGTAGACGGCTGCAAGCTCAAAGAGCGCACCTTGGGATCGAGGCTCGCGGCGGAGTGCCGGGAGCAGAACCGATTCGGCCTCGGTGTACCGTTCTAGGGTCCTCAGCGTTCTTGCGGCAACGGTGGCATTGTTGGCCGCGCGGCCAGAGTCGATCTGGAGGCTCGCCGCGGCCTTGACGAGTGGTTCGATGGATTCTTCGCTGCGACCTTGTCGAGCCAACAACCGCCCGAGGCCTTCGAGGGCGGGGACCAGGTCGTTCGAGGCGCTGAGCGCGAGTCGATAGCGTTCTTCAGATTCAGCGGCGTCGCTCTCGTTGAGGCCAAGAATATCGGCGAGCATGGTATTGAGCGCGGGGCCCTCTCGTTTGTCACGTGTCTGGAGACGCTCGATGATTCGTTCACGAACGTTATCTAGGGAGCCGGTCGCTGCGAGCAAGTCTCGGGCGCGAAGGCCTGCCGCCGAGTGTTCCTCGGGATCGGCAAGGTAGGCGTCGAGAAAATACCATGCGGCCTCGAGAGGTCTGCACATCGGGCCTTCAAGAAGCTCGGCGATGTGGAGATCGGCCTCCGACTTTTGCTCGACGTGCTCGGATGCCGCGAGTGAGCGGGTGCGCGCGACAAGCAGTCTGAGGAGATCCTCGTGGCGGTTGTTGAATCGATACCAGCGAGCGAGAGTGGGGAGTCCTCCGTGCGGAAGATGACCGAGGTGCTCGAGCCGGGAATAGACCTCCGCGGCCCGATTGTGATTGTCGAGAAAATCGAGGTGTGTACGAGCGAGCAGCTCCATGAGCCCGATGCGTACGGACGAGACTTCGTGGGGGCCGTGAGCGTCGTCAGCGAGGGGGATGGAAAGCACCGTCTCCAGGTGGGCGGCGACCTCGGAGTATCGACCTTGATCCAGTAGGCAGTCGGCGAGCGAAGCGTGGAGCTCATCGAGCAGCGCTTTGCCGTCATCGTCGAGTTGTGGCCCATCGAGCTTCCCTTGTGCGATTTCATCCTCCTGTACGAGGTTGTCCGCCGCGAGTCGGAAAGTATGTTCAGCCTGGCGCAAATCGCACAAGTGATCGCGATAGAGCATTCCAAGACGATTGAGCATCTCGCTGCGTGCGAGACCGGTGACGCTGGAAAAACGACGTTCAAGGAGGGTAGCGAGTTCCGGCCACCGTTCGCTAGTCTCGTAGATGTCCATGAGCCGCTCTAGCGTGGCGCTGTGGTTTGGGACCTCTCGTAATATCGCCTCAAGATCTTCGATGGCCTCACCTTGGCGATCAAGAACGGTCAGCAGGAGGAGCGATCGTTGTTCGAGGGTCTCCACACGTGAATTCCCGGATTGACGCTGTGCGACCGCGGCGAGCATCTTCACCCGATGTTCTGGCTCGTCCGCGAGATCTCGAAGTTCGTCGATCCGTGCCTTGATGTGAACGTCGGTAGGGTGGTGCAGGAGCCCGCGCTGCAAGAGCCTGTTGGCGAGGGGGAGGTCGCCCCACGTCAATGCGGCGTCGGCCGCACGGTTGGCCAGAAGCATGAACTCCACATCTTGCATTGGGACATCGTCGAGCGCGCGTATGCTAAGAACGATGGCGCGATTGGCGCAATTGTGTGAAAAACATTGTTCAATGAGCGGAAGAAGCAGCTCAGGGTCGTTGGGCGCACGTGTGAGCCCGCGTTCCAAGAGTGTGATTGACGCACTCGGATCTCCCTGAACCTGGGCGCAAAGGCGGGCGAGTTGTTTGATCGTTTCGATCTCCTGGGCGAGGGGGAGACCTTGGCCAAGTTGAATCTCGAGCAACTCGCGGGCGTGGTTCCAGTGATTCGTTTCTTCGAGCGCGGCGATTAAGCAGCGAATGAGTTCGACGTCCGGTCGTTCGCCCTTGATGTCTGATCGCGCGCGAATCGTCAGGAATTCGGCGGCCTCTCGCCGCCGGAGAGCTTGTGCAAGGCTGATCCAGAGTCTTGCGCTGGCAGTACCGACAAGCTCGAGGTTTTGGGCGAGCGTGGATAGCTGAAGGTATGCCCGCTGGATGAGGGCATCGCGTGGCTCGCTCCGGTTGGCCGCAGAGCCGTCGAAGAGCAACCGATGGATCGCCGTGTCGTCGGGCCCGTCGCCAAGCGTGGCTAGAAGATCCTGCGAGGGGCTGTTGAGGTCTTTCGGGTCGGAGTGCGATTTTTTGATCTCAGCGACCTGGTGGATCAATTCGATGTTCTCTGGGTCCTGCTCAAGGGCGGATTCAAGCAGTTTGTGGGCGCGTTGGTCAGCGCCGCCACGATGGAGAGCGGCGGCGATACGAGCGAAAAAATCGCTTCGCCGACCGGTGGTTGACGTCAGCGAGAGTGCCTCATCGAGCGCCGAGAGGTCGAGAGGGGTCGAGGCCCGGTGTTTTTTTGCCGTCCAAAGGGTCGCTTGGGCCGAGGCGAATAGAATGAGCGCCTCAGTCAGCAGCGATGTCGCTTCTCGGGCTGTGAGCGAGCGGGCGAGGGTCCTTACGTCGGGTGGAGGTGTATCGGTCGGGCGAGTGAGATGGACGCGCAGTTTCACGAGCAAGGGCTCGAGCCGATCCATCACTTCTTGGGGCGGAGGCGAAGGGGCGAGTCGAGCATCCAAGGACAAGCCTGCAAGAGCAATGGCACTGCGGGGGCAGGCATCGAGGTCTTTGGCGGGGATGCGGAATTGCTCGATGAGCCCACAGAGATCTCCGATTTTGGCGAGCTGGAGGGTTAAGAGCGTGCCCACCGATGGGGATTGGGGTTCAAGCTGTCGCCATCTGCGAAGGGCTGAAATACAGCGGTATGGGTCGGTCCAACGGCTGCACTCGACCCGCCAACGCGCGACCGCGAGGCGAGCGTGGGGAAGCACATCGAGGCGGGTGTCGAGGGCATCGAGGGCATCGAGCGCAGATGCGAATGTGTGAGAGGTGAGTTGAACACGAACCTCTTGAAAAGATCGAGCGAGATTGTCGATACGATCGGAAATCTCATGAGGGGGGTCCGTGACAATCTCGGCAGTCGTAGAGTCGAGTTCCGGAACGACAGGGGATGGGATCGAGCACAACGAGAGGGTCGCGTTTTTCCGGCTCAGGGTGAGGGATTCGACGCTAAGCTGCTCTAGGCCAGGGGCCTTCCAACCTTTTGCAACAAAATGAGACGCGAGAGCCATACGCGCGCCATCCAACCTCAGGCTTCCACCCTTGGTGACGCGTCCAAGAGGGGCAAGGGCTCGGCCGATGCATGACCATAGAGACGCTTCGTCTCGCGCCGGAGAACCTACGAGCCAGTGTCGGATCGGCCGGACGACAATTTGCCGGCCGTGGGCTTCAAGATCGAAGGCGGTCGAAAACCACACATAGTTGCCGGCTCGTGTTCGGCCCTCAAGATGAAGGAGTGGACGGTGCACCTCGGATCCTGGGACGAGGGCACGAAGCTCCAGTGCGAGGGCCGTCCATTCGATGTTCTGGACACGACGGCCGAGCAGTCGTCGCTCTAGCCAAGGCCGAAGTGCTCGCTCGTTGAGCGAGAGTGAGAGCTTCAGGACTCTACAGCGGTGGTTTCGAAACCCGCTTGCGGAGAGGGGGGTCTTGAGTGGAAAGCGGACGCCGGGGAGCTCGGCTTCAAAATTACGCAGTTCAATCCCCGGAGCGAGCTGGCGGTGCGCGAGCCCCAAAAATGCTTTTTGCTCGCGAAGGTGTAACGAAAACCTAAGCTGGACCTCGTCGGTCTCAGGCTTCGTGTCGCTGGGGTCGGTTGGGGGAAGGGGAGCGGTCACTGACGCGAGCCGGCGAGGGCAGCCGACAGCTTCAGTATATTCCCTTGGCCGCCGACTCGATCACACATCGCGTAGGGTTTGGTAATCTTTTTTCCCGAATCGTCGACGGTGTCGGAGGTCTCGTAGGCAAGTTGACGCTTAATTTGGGAGTTGTTGGGCTTGATGTCGCCGCGACCCCGAGCTTCCAAGCATCTTCTCTTGCCAAATTTTGCGAGTATAGGAGCCCCACGGCGTAGACTCAGTTCCCGGTAGAGCTGTTCTCGACTCTCTGTGAACCCCTCATCCGTCCCCTCTTGCTTGTTCTCAACTCCGGCGATCAGGTAGCCGGCCGCTGTCTCGAACACCTCGTCGATCGCCTCGCGGCTTGGATCTGCCTTCCAACAGGCTTGGGTGAGATCTGCGTTCGCGCCAATCCCAGGAATGGCGCGCCCGCGAGCAAACAGCCCAGTCTCTTCGACGCGTGGCTGGCCAGCGCTGACAGCGGGACCTCGAGCAAGCTCCTGGCCGAGCGCAAATTGCTCGATTCCCGGAGCGCTCGCCCCGAGCACATCGGGACTCCTGAATAATTTGGCCATGGTAGCGCCTTCGTTAACCGCGAGCAGGGCCTCTTGAGCCGCCTGCTTGGCAAGGATTTTTCCGCGATCTTTTTTAACCGCCTCGTAGGCAAGCTCCTCGATCGCGTCGCTCTTTGCCACGTCGCCCTCGCGTTTGCCGTCAATGCGAACAAGGTAGTAGGCATCCAGGCCCTCAAGCACGGCCGATATCTCCTCGAGAGGAAGTTGCTTTGCGGTCTCGTCGATCACGCTCTCGAGGCCGCTCCCGGAACCTTCAACAGTGATCCAACCATAGTCTCCGCCGGCCCGCGCGGTTCCCGCGTCCGTCGAGAGATCGCGAGCGACCGATGCGAACGACTCGCCTCCGAGAATGCGTTTTCGAGCGTTTTCGATTGTGTCTCGGGCTTGCTGGTTGGCGGTTTCGGTGATGTCTTTGTGATTGGGATCGTTCCCCATTTCCTCGTTGGGGGGGCGGGCAACCGCAAGCAGTCGCAGACGAAGCTGAGCGGGGAGCTTCATGAAGCGTGAGCCCTGGGCTTCGAAGCGATTTGCAAGTTCTTCGATGTGTCCATCCTTGTAGTCCGCGATTTCCGCGGGGGATGGATCGACGATCTCCGAGTAGTACACCGATGGGAATTGTATGTAGCGGAGCGAGATCTGATTTTCTCGACTGTCGTATTCGTTTCTCAGCTCGACTTCGCTGAGCCCGATCGTGGAGGCAAGAAGGTCGCGCATGGTTCTGGCGAGCAGCTCTTGTCGTTGGATTTCAAGGTATTTGGGCTCGGAAACCATGAACCACTCGCGCAACATTCCAGAAAAAATCGAGTAGTTGAACTCTTGCTCGGACCCCAGGAAGGGAAAGGTCTGCCCTGTGACGATGAGTTTGCCGTCACGCGTAAGAAGCTCAGCGTCTTCGGTGTTCGCGGCCAGGCCGATGGCCTCAGCGGCTTCGGCATACACGATGCGTTCGACAATCGTCTCGAGCACCTCTTCTTTGACGCCGTACTGCTCTTGGAACCGGGGATCTTTGGGGATGCCCATGGTCCGGCTGACGGCGTTATACTGATAGACGAAGTCGTTCGGTCGAACATGGACGCCGTGGACCTTCGCCAGGCCACCGCCGCCGAGTTTGATGTCCTGGGTCGGCAGTCCAAAGCTCAGTCCAAAGGCGAGCGCGAGCACGCCGAGGATGAGCCACACGGCGATGCTGGTGCCCTTCTTGCGCAGAAAATTGATCATGAGCGAGCGGACGGTAGCCTATGCGTCGCAAGATTGTCTCGTGCGCGATATGCGTTATAGGAGTGGGTCGCGGAGGCTGCTCATGTCGCGCGCATTGCGTGTTTTTGTGCGTTTTGCGCCAAGTGCACGTCATTTTTGTCGAAGGCTGGCGTCGTGCGGCTTGCTCGAAATGAAGGGGGAGTGTATGCCAGGCACGTCGAACTGGAGAAATCTCCGGGGGGGATTATTCTCTCGCGCCTGCGCGACTAAGAGCCGGACGAAATCTCCCACATGCTGTTTGATTGGGTATACGGCCTCTTCTCGAACGATCTGGCCATCGATCTCGGAACCGCGACCACCCTCACGTATGTGAAGGGGAAGGGCATCGTTGCGCACGAGCCGAGCGTTGTGGCCGTGGAGCGGCAAGATGGCGTGGTGAAGCGCGTCCTGGCGGTGGGGAAAGAGGCGAAGGAGATGCTCGGGAGGACTCCTGGGAATATCGTTGCCATTCGGCCTGTTAAAGATGGCGTGATTGCCGATTTTGAGGTGACGGAAGCGATGATGCGCCATTTCATCAATCGCGCTCACAACCGCCAAACTCTTGTGAAACCGCGCATCATCATCTGCGTACCCTCAGGAATCACGGAAGTCGAAAAACGCGCGGTTCGCGAATCTGCTCTCGCTGCGGGGGCCCGCGAGGTTTTTCTTATCGAAGAGCCGATGGCGGCGGCCATCGGAGCGGGGCTGCCCATCACCGAACCGGGAGGCAACATGGTTGTCGATATCGGCGGTGGGACGGCGGAGGTTGCGGTGATCTCGCTGGCCGGGATCGTCGCGTGCAAGTCGGTGCGTGTCGGCGGCGACAAAATGGATCAAGCGATCGTCCAGCACATCAAACGCAAGTACAACTTGCTGATCGGGGAACGTACCGCCGAGAAAGTTAAGATCGAAATCGGCACGGCCGCGCCAACGGACGTCGTGATGACGATGGAGGTCAAAGGACGTGATCTTGTTGCGGGGATACCCAAGACGGTGGTGATCGACTCAAACGAGATCCGCGGGGCGTTGAGTGAGCCTGTGTCCGCGATCGTCGATGCGGTTCGAGTGGTGCTTGAACGCGCTCCGCCCGAGCTTTGTGCCGACATCGTCGACAAGGGAATTGTGCTGACCGGAGGGGGCTCGATGCTGCGAAATCTCGACGTTCTGTTGTCGGACGAGACCGGGCTACCCGTGTTTCTTTGTGATGAACCCGAGTTCGCGGTTGTCCTTGGATCGGGAGCCGCACTCGACGAGTTGGACATTTTGCGAGAGGTTGCTTTGGCCTAGGAGTCGCGCCCGGGCTAAAGGTGAGCACGCGATGGCACTTTCGCTTCGCAACATTCGAAGCGGTGCTTTGGTCTTGTTGTTACTTGGCATTCCGGTGGTGCTGCTGCGGTCCTCGGTTGGCGACACCCGCGGGATGAACGGGTTCGACAAGGCGGTGCATCGGATCGGTGCGCCGCTGGAGGCTGGAATCACATATACGGCGAACTGGGTCGGGTCATTCTTTGACCGCTGGGTGTTTCAAGCGCAGATGCTGGAGGAAAAGGAACGAATTGAGCAGATTGCGCGTGAGCAAAAAAATATGCTTGTCGACTTGGTTCAGCTCAAAGAGGAGAACCGCCAGCTTCGACGCTCTTTACAGATGCGTGACAAGGTCCCTGAAGACCTGCTCTCGGCAGAAGTCACCGGGGTGGAGCAGTCTCCGTTTTTTCGGGTCGTAAAGATCAACATCGATCGGGAAGGTGACTACCTTCGTCGGGGGATGGCGGTGATTTCCGCCGATGGGGTCGTCGGCCGTATCGGCCGTTCGCATGCAGGGTATTCGGAGGTCATGTTGATCACGGATCCGGCCAGCAAAATTGCCGTCGAAGTCGCCCGAACTCATTGCCCGGGGATCTTGGTCGGGGCGACCGAGGACAGTGCGCGTGTCCGTATCATTCGTTGCGATGATCCCGTGGCGGTCGGAGATCTCATTCAGACCAGCGGTGTGGATGACCTCTTTCCGAAGGGGCACGAGGTCGGACGAGTGACAGCGGTAGATCGCAAAGTCGATGGACAAATCGTCGATGTGATCCCCGCGGTTCGTTTTGACCGGCTCGATATGGTTTGGGTGGTCTTGGCCACCGCCCCCAACGAAGATCGGGAGGCTGGAGTTCTGCATGGCCGTCCGGTTGCGCAGGGAATGCAGCCGCTGAAATAGGGAGTACCCATGCTGTTCCGAACGCTCGCCTATATCCTGATCGGGTGGTTGTTGCTGGCCGCCGTGCCCGCACTTGGCTTAAAATTGGGGATCACGGTCATGCTGCCATCGACGACCGCCGTGTTGCTGGCGCATCTAGCATTTTCTCGACAGGGAAGCCTTCCATGGGCGCTCTCCGTGGCTACGACCCTTGGATACCTTGAGGACTTTCACCAAGGTGCGCCGCTCGGGACGCTGGCATTTGCGCATGGACTGGCGCTGGTTGGCCTGCGGTGGACTGCTGCACGAATTGCCGTACGAGGAATTTTTTCAAGGACGATGGCGGCCTTGGCGACCGTCGTTGTGATCGACCTCGTCACGTGGGCGATCTTGATGTTGCTCGCGGACGCTCTCGGGTTTTCGCGTGACAGCCTGTTGCAATCGTTGTGGCTGGCCCGGTGGCATATTTTGGCGACGGTGTTGGTGGCACATCCCGTTTGGGTGCTCGTGCGTTGGTCCTTCCGTATTCTTGGTGTCGATCAACCACCACCGAGCGACGTCGCTGGCCGTGGTCGTTCACTTTCGGTCATAAGAAAGTAGGAGAGAGTGGGCGGCACGCAGGCTCAATCATCCGACGTAAGGGTACTGAAACGACGACTTCAGGTGATGATCGTGCTTGTGATCCTGGGTATCGCCTCGCTCGTCGTTCGACTGTTCCAGCTCCAGGTGCTTGAAGCCGAGCACTTTGCTCGTCAGGCCGAGCTCAATTTTACAGATACCATCGATGTCGAGGCCCCACGGGGCAGAATCTTTGATGAAAAAGGTCGGCCATTGTCGACGAATCGGCCGGCATACGCCCTCTATGTCACCGCGCGTCCACGGATCGAGATGCCGGCAAATGATCCCGAGAGCAAGCCCACTCTTCGCCGTGTTCCTGTGAGCGACGAGCAGATCGGAGATCTGGCTGAACTGATCACTTTCGACGATTCGGACGACAAACTGAAATTTGTAGAGCGACTGCAAACGATGCGTGGCGACGTGAAGAACGGACGCTATTCGGTGAAAGTCCGCTCCAACCTCACGTGGGAGGACAACGCTCGCGTTCAAACTCGAGAGTCGCTGGCGAATTGGGTGGAGATCCGTGAGTCGGCTCGCCGACACTATCCAGAAAAAGAGTCGGTGGCTTTTGTCACTGGCTACATGCGAGAGATCAGCCGCGGGCAACTTGAGGCATCGACGCACGGCGACTACAGCATCGGCGATCGTGTAGGAAAGACTGGGATCGAGAGACATTGGGAGAACTACCTGCGCGGGCGTATGGGCCAGCGGTCCAGGGTCGTGAACAACCGTGGAATCGAGGTCGCGGATCCACCGGTCGCTGCTGTAAAGGCGCTTCCATCCGATCTTGAGCCGATTCCAGGACAGGATATTCACCTCAGCATCGATCTCGATCTCCAACGGGTGGCCTACGACGCCTTCGAAGAGAAGCCGGCCGGTGGGGTCTTGGCGATGGAAGTAAAAACGGGGCGAATCTTGGCGATGGCGTCGGTGCCTGCGATCGATCCAAACGTTTGGGAGCAGCCGATCTCCGCGGAGAGTTTTCATACGTGGCAGGCCGACCCCTTGACTCCTTTTGTCGACAAGACCGTGCAAGAAAATTTCTTTCCGGGGAGTACCTACAAAGTCATCTCGGCGCTCGCGGCCCTAGGGATCGACAGCTTTGACCCGGATGAGACCATCGAGTGTACGGGCAAGCTGGAATACGGTGGTCGTTTGTTCCACGACGCGCATCGTCATGGGACGGTCGACCTGGAACAAGCGATCGTCCAGTCGTGCAACGTCTACTTCTATCAACTTGCGGTCGAGCACGAGCTTGGGCTGGCGAAGATGCGCGAAGTGGCGCTAAAACTCGGTCTTGGCGAGCGTACCGGGCTGGGCATTAACTCGGAGGTTCCGGGTCTTGTGCCCACCGAAGCCTCGGAATCAAGGCATGGCCGATTTCAACGCGGTGTTCTGCTCAACAGCGTCATCGGTCAAGGGAACGTGAAGGCGACCGTTCTTCAGATCGCGGTACTCTATGCGGCGATAGCGAATGGTGGCTATGTGATGACCCCGTCCCTGGTCGATCGCATTGAAACCTATGAGGGGAAAGTTGTCTTTGAGACGAAACCTCAGCCTAAGAATATGACACCGGCGATTCCAGACATGGATCGCCGTCGGATCCATAAAGGGCTAGTCGGGGTGGTCCATGACGAACACGGGACGGCCAAGAGCCAGCGAATCGAGGGTATACGTGTTGCGGGAAAGACTGGAACTGCGCAGGTTGGACGTGTTCGACGCCGCGAGAAAGAACTCGAAATCGAGGGCTGGGACACCACTCGTGATCATGCATGGTTTGCAGCCTACGCCCCCGCTGACGACCCTGAAATCGTCGTCGTCGCGCTCGTTGCCCATGGCGGTGTGGGGGCCGACGCCGCGGCACCGATCGTGATGCGAGTGATCTCTCACTATTTGGGCGCGCGAACGACCCTGGGGCGAGCACGCGTTCGGCCGCTTGGGGTCCCGCCTGAGCTTCCTGGCGCTCAGGTTCGGGCGGGTAAAGAAGAGGTCGGCTTGTGAACTCCTTACTCGCAGGTCCACAAACGCCATGGCGGAGAATTAGCCGGAGCATCGATTGGGTGATCGTAACGCTGACCGTGGGTATCGTCGGGTTGGCGCTGCTGAACCTCAATAGCGCGGATGGGGGCGATTGGACCGGAACGCTGATTTTGGACCAGATCGGCAAGGTGGCCATCGGTCTGGTCTTGATGATGGGCGCGGCCGCGATCGACTATCGTTTGTACCACCGTCTCGCCTACATAATTTTTGGGGGAGGACTGTTCCTGGTCGTCCTCGTGAATTTGCAAGGGGTGACGACCAATCAGGCGACACGTTGGCTAGATCTAGGCGTTGTTGTTTTTCAACCGTCGGAGCTAATGAAGTTGGCTTTTGTCGTCGGGCTCTCACGCGTCTTGCACGTCCACGCGGCCAAAAAAAAGAAGAGCACCATTCGACTGTTGATGGTGCTCGCGGCCATGGTGCTGGTCCCCGCCGGATTGATTGTGGCGCAGCCCGACCTAAGTACCGGGATCGTACTCGTGCTTATCGCCGGTTCAATTCTCGCCGCGACGGAACTCGATCTAAGAACGACGCTGATCCTGTTGTTGAGCGGCGTTACCAGCGTCGTGCTCGCGTGGCGGTTTTTGTTGCGCTCGTATCAGTCCAAACGAATCGAGGTATGGCTCGATCCCGAAGCGCATCCTGATGCCGCCTATCAGGTTCTTCAGGCCCGTACCGCGGTTGGAAATGGTGGCTTCGTGGGGCGCGGGGTCTACGAGGGCACTCAGAATCGGCTCGATTTTGTGCCCTATTCAGAGTCGGACTTTTCCTTTGCGGTGTTCGCCGAAGAATGGGGATTTGTCGGCTCAGTTTTGGTCCTGTTCTTGTTTCTTAGCTTGGTGTTGTGGGCCATCAATTTGGCGTCGCAGGCCCCGAATCGATTTAGTGCGGTGTTGTGCACGGGAATCGCCGCCATGATTTTCTGGCACGTACTTCTCAATGTCGGAGTGGTGTTGGAATTCTTTCCAAATACGGGTCTTCCGTTGCCATTTTTCACCCACGGTGGGTCCAATGTGGTGACGACGATGATCGCCTTGGGCGTATTGATGTCCGTGAGCCGAGCACGGAAGTGGCGGTGACATCGCATCGAGTGGCCCCCGTCGACGCCGAATCAATCTTCGGGGCGCAGACGTCACATTCGTCGATCGGTGGCCGAGATCGAGAAGGGGGGTAAAGACCGCGCCCGGGCGGACGAAGAGTGCACTGGGCGATCGATGGGAATCCAGTCAACAGCGAAGGTGAGACCGGTGTCCGAGACGGAGCGGAAGCGCGCTCGAGGACGTAAGGAGCAGGGTCGGCGGTTACCCTCGCCGCCCCATGTACTGTCGAAGATCATTGCGGCGGCGACGGCGGACGACGTCTCCGTGGTGAAGTTGGGTAAGATTGCGGGCAGTGACCCCGTCTTTGCTGCGGAGCTTCTCCGAGTCGCAAATTCTTCGTTGTATCGCCGCGGTTCGAATGTCACGTCGGTGCTCCGCGCGGTCTCGGTGCTCGGAGCCCGCAGCTTGAGAAACCACGCCCTGTGTGCGGCCGCTCGAAGCTGTGTGCACCAAGATGAGATGGGAGCCTTCGATCTCGATCGTTTTTGGGAGGACTCCATGCGACGGGCGGTCGCCGCTCAGTCCCTCGCGGGGGCGATTGGAAGCCTCGATCCTGGGGTCGCATTTACTGTGGGCTTGCTCCTCGATTTTGGGGTCCTCCCGTTGATCATGGGGAATCCTGAACGTGCGGCGCGTTGGAATGACGTGGCGGGTGCCACTTCGGAGCAGCGCCGAGATGCAGAGCGGGAGATGTTTGGTGCAACTCACGACGAAGTCGCAAAAAATCTGTCGAAGACCTGGTCGCTTCCGGAGGAGTTGGCTCTACCCATGTGTCATCATCACGATACTGAGCGATCGGGGGGCAATCTTAGCAATGGCTATTGTGAACTCGGTCATTGGGCTGAGATCCTTGCTGGCGTGTTGATCTGCGACGACAAAACCGCAGCGCTACATCGGGCCCGTACGACGCTAAAACACGATGCCGGACTCCCAGATGCAGCCGTTGAGAAGATGATCAGTGAGCTCGGGGGACAGGTCGAAGAGACGGCACGGGTTTTGGGGATGAAAGTGGGACCCCAGGATTCTTTAGAGTCGATTCTTCGGGCCGCAAATGAGGGGCTCGTCGAGATGAATCTCGACTATGAGGAGTTGGTGACCGCCCTTGAGCGAACGACTCGAAAGCTCGAAGATGCCCTTCGAGAAAAGGACAATCTCGCACGCAAGCTCGTACAAAAAAATTCTGAACTTGAAAAATTGTCGGTCACGGATCCATTGACTTCACTTCCAAATCGGAGGGCATTTTGGTCACGTATTGTGAGCGAGATCGAAAGGATTGCCCGTAGTGGTGATTCTCTGATCCTGATGATCGGTGATATCGACCACTTTAAACAATTTAACGACACGCACGGCCACGAGTTTGGCGATCGAGTGCTTATAGCGATGGCGATGTTGATGAGTTCGACCGTGCGGACAACGGACCTCGTTGCTCGGATCGGCGGAGAAGAATTTTCGATCCTGCTTCCGGCCACAGAGCGTGTCGGTGGGATGGTCGCGGCTGAAAAATTGATGGATGCGATTCGTTCTCATCATATGACCGCGCCCGATGGGAGTTCGTCGTCGATCAGAATCTCTCTGGGCCTCGTCGAGCTCAAGGGGCCATTTACGAAAATTTATGATCCCGAAGTGGTCATGAAGAGACTATACAAGGCCGCGGATGCGAGCTTGTATGTCTCGAAACACGGCGGTCGTGACCAAGTCACGGACTACCCAAAGGAGATAAAGTGGCAGAGCCTCTAAAGACCTCAGGTGCCGCATCTGGCGGCAAAAAACCGGCAACGGCTCACCGTGCGGGGAAGATCCTGCTTGTGGACGACCATCCCGCGACGAGACGGGTGTGGTCAGCGGTAGCGAGACGTCTCGGGCACATAGCGATAGAAGCCAGTGATGGTGAGCGTGCGTGGACGATTTTACAGGACAACAGCGACGTCGAACTGGTGATGACCGACTACCAGATGCCGAATCTCGATGGCCGAGGGCTCGTCGAGCGAATGCAGGGCGATGCTCGTTTGCAAGACCTTCCGGTGATCATGGTCTCGGGAACCATTCCAATCGAGGAGGTCCGGGACCTGCTCGGGCTGGGAGTCTCAAGATTTTTGACGAAGGGAGATGCTCTCGAGCTCATGAAAAAATACATGAAGACCTTGCTCGACTCGTCACGCGGCCTGTTCGCCGGGTAGGCCTCAGGCGATTGTGTAGAAAGTTGCCGGGTGCCCTGTGCACATCGCAGACGATTGGGTAGGCGACAACATGAAGATTTTTTTACTGCATGGCGCGTTCGTGCGATCGTCTGGTGATGCACGCGCAGAGACTCTTCGCTCTGGGGGCGTTGTACGCCATGGGCTGCGGTACGCCACTGGCTGCAATTCCTCTTCAGGCTGCCAGCCGTGGCCCCCAGGTCCTGGCAGCGCCGATGGAAGATGGCTCTGTCTACGTGCTGGCTGAGGGGGGTCCCATGACTTCCGCGGTCACGTTGCGGCAGCTGTGGCGTAAGAAGGCGGCCCACGCCTGTGAGGGGGACTATATCTTGCTCTCGTCGAATGGCGCCCAGAGCCAAGGAGGAGGCGTGGTACGAATGCGAAGCCACGAAGGTTTTGTCCGCTGTGTATCCCCAGAGGGACTTCGCGTTGATGCTGGAGTTCCGCCCTAACATGGCGGTGTTGTGGGTTCCTCCTCGATCTCCCAGCGATCAAAAACGGGCGGGCTCGTGTCGATTTCACTTAAAAACCGGCTAGGCCGTAGCAATCTGTTGGGGCCGTCTTTTCCTTCTTCGATCGTCGGGTAGCACAGATAGAGTTCGTCGGCGGCCCGGGTAGAAGCGACGTAAAAAAGGCGACGTTCTTCCTCTAAGTCGTGGACTCTCCGCAGCGATTGGCCCATGGGGAAGCGCCCTTCGGCGAGCCAGAGCGTGAAAACGATCGGCCATTCGAGACCTTTGGCTTGGTGAATCGTGCTGAGTACGAGCTTGTCATCAGGTTCGTCTGAAGACACAATATTTTCTGCGGACATGCCTTGAATCAGGGCGAGGTCGCTAAGAAATTCGCTTGCACCTGGATAGCTTTCGGCGAACTTCGCCAAGTTTTGGAGATCTTCTTTTCGAGCCTCCGCATTGGCGAAACTGCGATCGAGGTAGGTTTCGTAGTGCTCTGTGACGATGAGACGAATGCTCGCGCCGGGGCTGAGATTTCCGGGGTTGGCCAGTGTCTCCCATAGCGTGGCCAGGCGCTCGAGGGCCGCTTTCCCACGGCCGCGTCCGTCCTTCGCCTGCGCTCGTAAAATGTCGCTGGTCTCGTGGATACCCAGTGGAGGCTGCCCATCGCTTGCATTTTCGCCCGAAAGGATGGCGGCCACACGTTCGGCGGTTTGGCTTCCGATACCGGGCCAAAGCCGTAGCAATCGCACCCACGCGAGGGCATCTCGGGGGTTCTCGCGCGCGCGGAGGTACGCGACGACATCTTTGATGTGGGCTTGCTCGAAGAATCGGGTGCCACTGCGCACGAAATAGGGGATTTGGCGTCTTGTGAGTTCGACTTGAAGCTCGAGGCTGTGCGCGTGATTTCGATAGAGCACCGCCATCCTTCGCAAAGGGAGGCTCTGCTCATGGTGCAGCTCCAAGATTCGTTGCGCAATAAACTCAGCCTGTTGATAGACGTCGCGCAAGGGGATGACAGCCGGTTTTGGACCACACTCACGTACCGCGCTGAGCTCCTTGGGATGCTGTTCGTGGTTGAATGCGATGCTGCGGTTGGTCAACTCCAAAATTTCTGGGGTCGATCGATAGTTGATGGTCAGAGGAAGAATTTCAGCGTTGCTATGACGAATTTTAAAGTCGTGGATCTGACTGAAATCAGCACCCCGAAAGCTGTAGATCGACTGAGCGTCGTCGCCCACACAGGTGAGGCTGCCGTGCCTGGCGGCCATCGAGTCGACGAGCATGCCTTGGAGCGCGTTGATGTCCTGATATTCGTCGACGAGCAGGTGGTCGTAGGCGTCACGTAGCTCGTCGGCGATGGTTTGCGTCGAGGGGTCGCGCAGGATACGGAGCCACAAAAGTAATAGATCGTCAAAATCGCAGACATTGAGCTTTCGCTTGCGCTGCTGATAGCGGGTCCCAATACGTTCGATCTGCGGGGCCTGCTGACTGAAACGAGGATAGCGACGTTCGAGCACGTCGGAGATCGAAACTTGCATGCCGGCGGCCATGCTGATCACCGACGACAGGACCTTGGCGTTGGGAAAGCGGCGGGCCGTGAGCACGGGTAAGCCGAGTTCGGAAATTACGCCGTTGATCACATCGCGCGCGTCTTCAGGATCGAGGATCCCAAAATCGGCGCCGAGACCGATGGCCGGGCCATGTTGGCGCAGGATACGATTTCCGACGTGATGAAAGGTGCCGGCGGCGCTCTTTCGCATGTCCATACCGAGCAGACCCTCCACCCGTTCGACCATCTCGCGTGCCGCTCGATTTGTGAAGGTTACGAGCATGATCCGCTCTGGCGGACATCCCCGCGCGACAAGTTGCGCCACGCGATAGGTGAGGGTTCGAGTCTTGCCCGTGCCCGCACCTGCGAGCACCAGAAGGCGGCCAGGTTTAGCCTCGACGACCGTTCGCTGCTGCGTGTTCAGGTCTTTGTCGAGGTCGAAGAGCGCCTTGTTGGGCGCCCGGGTCTGCAGGGTATATTTCACGACTGAGCAGTGGAGCGGCGGGGACGGGAGCCCCTAGGGAGTGACGGCGTGGGTCTCGGGAAGCTTGAGGGTCTCTTGGAGATTGCGCTCGAGGAAGGCGAAGATCTGTTGTTCCATGAACACCCGGTCTTCGGGGCGGCGTGGGCTGTGACGCTCGTTTGGAAACAGTGCCAGGGCGTAGTCCTTTCGTGCCCGGATCATGGCATCGATGAGCCTCGCGGTATGGCGAAAGTGCACGTTCTCATCGATGAGACCGTGAACGAGCAGCAAGTTGCCTTGAATACCATCGACGTGATGCATCACGCTTGAGCGTTCGTAGCCCTCCGGATTGCCTTGAGGTGTTCCCATGTAGCGCTCGGTATAGTGGGTGTCGTAGCCGTCCCAAGAGGTAACCGGCGCACCGGCGATGGCGACTTGAAAGGTTTCTGGAGCCCGAGCTAGCGCCATGGCAGACATATAGCCGCCATAGCTCCATCCGTAGATCGCCACTCGATCCGGGTCGCATAGACCCTGTTTGGCGAGCCAGTGGACGCCGTCAACCTGGTCCTGCACTTCAAGCCTTCCCATGTCGTGCTTGATCGCGCCTTCAAAGGCGAGTCCACGGCGTCCGCTTCCACGATTGTCCAAGCGGAACACCAGATAGCCCCGCTCCCGGAGGTATTGTGCGCGCATGTCGACGGTGAGGCTCCAGCTGTCGGTCACCCGCTGTGCATGAGGGCCTCCGTAGACACTGATCACGGTTGGATAGGGCCCCTGCCCATGCATCTTGGGGTCGGGACGATAGATGGCGCCGTAGAGTTTCGTGCCATCTCGGCTTTCGAGTTCCACAATCTCGGGCGATGGTAGTTCGAAGCGCGATAGGCGAGGATCTTTGCGGCTGGGAATCGCGCGAATGAGGGCGCCATCCGCTAGAGAGCGCAGGGTCACCGAAGGGGCGGTATCACGAGCGTTGTGAACGTCAAGAAAGCGTTTGTGGGCATGATCGATCGTCACAGTATGCATGCCCGGCGCTTGTGTGACCTTTCGCGGGGGGCTGCCCGTGAAATCAGCCTCATAGAGGTGCATCTGGGTTGGAGACTCACGTGTGGCGGTGAACCAAAATTTCTCCGTGAGTTCGTCGACTGCGATCAACTCATCGACCATCCAGGGGCCGGAGGTTAGGGCGCGCAGTCGCGTTCCCGTCGTATCGTGCAGATAGAGGTGGCGGAAGCCGGTGTTCTCCGAGGCCCAGATGAACGCTCCGGCGAGCTTGGCGTCTTCTTTGTGTGTGCCCTTTAGCGGGTGAAAAATGTCGTGGAGGTTGATCCATACATCACTGCTCTCTTCGAGCAAAACGGTCGCCTCGCCATTTTTTGGATTGAAGCGCAGCAGACGAAGGTGGCTCTGCTCGCGGTCTTCGATTTGGGCGGTGAGCGTGCCATCGGGAAGCCATCGAACTCTCGCGAGGTAGGCGTCGCTCCCGAGACCTGAGATGTCCATCCAGGTCACCGGCCCACCATCGGCCGCGACCACGCCCAGGCGAATCCGCGCGTTGGCTTGACCCGCGAAGGGGTAGTGATGGTCTTCTTGGCTCGCATTCCCGACGGTCGACTCGCCCTGGTGGACGATTCGGTAGATCGGAATATGGGTCTCATCCACCTCGGTGAATGCCAACTTTGAGGAGTCCTTGGACCACCAAAAACCGTGAAAGCGGGCCATCTCCTCCATCGCTATGTATTCAGCGAGACCTTGGGTTTTGCCGGTTCCACGGGCACCGTAGGTCACCTGATGTGGGGGGCCGCCTGCGGACGAGACGACGTGAAGCTCTGCGTCGCGGACATAGGCGACGCGGGCGCCGTCGGGCGAGAATTGTGGATCGAGGGCTGGAGCGCCTTCTGTGTCGATGATTCTCGTCAGCGGTCCTTCGAGACCGTCTTTGACGTAAATGTCGCCTGTTAAGGGTATGAGTATCTTCTCGCCCGCCTTTGACCACGTGTAGCGTGTGATGCCGAGGCCGCGTACTCGCTGACGCTCCCGCCGCAGTTTTTCTTCTTTGGATAGATTGGCCTCGGTGACCCCGCCGCCCGGGGCCTCAACAGCCAGCTTGGGCGCAGCCGAAGCGTCACCCAGCGCGAGTGAGAATAGCTGACGGCTGAGGCTTCGATCGGGGCTTTCGAGATAGGTGAGGTGGCGGTCGTCGGGCGAAAAAGCCAGGGAGCCAGGGACGACGGTTCCCGGGTATGGGAGATCCGCAATATCTTCGAGGGAAACGGTGGTTTGGACCGGGCTCAATTTCGAGGTCATGGTGGACGGCGTGGGGTCATGGGGGCGCGCGGAGTCGCCAATACGCCCCTTATCGGCGGGCGATGGGGTGCAGGCAACTGCGAGTAGGAGAGAGAAGCTCCATATCCGGCGCGGCATGGCGTACGGTAGCCTGTTTTTTGTGGTGGAGGTGGCTGAGTTCATACCGAGCGGAGGTGGAGTCTGGGGCGTATTGGCGGGCTGTCTCTATGCGGGTGCTTCTGGTAACACCTCGTCCCGATGGAGACACTCGTAGAAATCCTAACCGCCCCCGCGAACAAGGAGCGTGCGGTCGCAGATTGCGTGGCGCTGGTGGAGAGCGAAGTCGCCTCTAAACGCGGACTGAGCGGCGCTGCGGTGAAGACGGCTTTCTCCATCGTCAAGAAGGTCAAGCCCGGTTTTGTTGCTGATGTTATAGAAAAGCTGCTCCCTGCGTTTGCGTGCGCCCTTCAACCGATTTTCGAGGAAAGCCAGGGACAAGCTGGCGATGGTGAGCTGCGCGCTACGTTTGAGGAGGTGTTGAGGCGTGACCCCGAAAGGACCGCGGAGGCGCTCTTGCAAGTGACGGACTCGCGGATCGATGGGGCCCGTCCGGCCATCCAAAAGACCTACGGGCGCCTGCGCAAGGGTGCTCGCGGCCATGTTGAAGCGGCCGTTCCGGCGTTGTCTCGGGCGCTCGCACGTTACGTGTGAGCGGAAGCTGCTGAGTGACCGCTCCGCGGTGTGAGACCGAAGGTTCGCGTCATGGGCGCACCGCCCGTCGACTGGACGCGATACGGGCGAGGGGGATCAGATTGCGCCGCGGCGGCATACGAGTCGCTCTCGGCGGTCCCAGGCCTCGTGGGAGCGATCTTGACGATGAGCTGGACTCGCATTGTTCGAACCTTTAGTATCCGCTGGCGCTATGGTCACCGCGGCAGAGAAGTCTTCCCCCGCCGAGATTGAGCAAGAACTCAAGCTCCTCATCATCGATGCTCTTAAACTCGAAGATGTGTCCCCCGAAGAAATCGATGTCGAGGCACCCCTCGTGGGAGAGGGTCTCGGGCTCGATTCGATCGATATTCTCGAGCTGGCCATGGCCGTGCATCGAAAATTCGGCATCAAGACAGAATCCGACGACTCGGAGAGTCATCGAATTTATTCCAACGTGAAGAGCCTGGCGGCGCACATCTTCGCCCAGCGTTCCGAGAACTAGCGTTCCGTGGCCTTGGCGGAAGAACGGCACCCCCTGTTGGCGCACGAGAGGAGACCCGGTGACGCCTGAGCAAGTGGAGTCTCGAATTCGCGAGGAGATGGCGGAGATGTTTGAGCTTGATCCCGAGGGAATTCGCCTCGACTCGCGTGTCTTCGAGGATCTCGACCTCGACAGCATCGATGCCATCGATCTACTAGCGAGGTTGCAGGCGGTGACAGGCAAGCGGGTCGACCCGGAGGCCCTACGAAAGGTCCACAGGGTCTCAGATATTGTCCATTTGATCGTCGCACTGGATGACTCGATCGCGCAGGTGAATCCCATTGAGGGGTGACGCCTGGGGTCCAGAGCTGAAGAAGCGATGCCACGGGGATAGAACGGCAGGCGCATGATCGAGCTTCTTGCAGGTCACGAGGATTGCGCAATGGTCGCGGTCGGAGAGGCGGGCAACCGAACCAAGACCGAGTTTAAGGTCGACGTGGCTCGGGTGCGAGCCGGTCTTCCAGAACCTGAGCGAGACAAGGCGCTGCTGCTTGTCTGCCGTGACCGCTACGATTTTGCGGTTTGCCTCGTCGCCGCGTGGAGCCTGGGGCATCGCGTCGCCCTGCCTCCAAATGGGCAGCCCGAGACACTTCGTCACATGGCCGCTGACGATGGCGTACAGCTGATGCTCCACGATAGTGAGGCGGGAATTGGGCTCGACCTCCGTGAGCTCCTCGGCTCCGGTCAAGAAGACGATGCTCGGCGCTCGAAGGTCGGCGATGTAGCGATGCTCAGCGTCGACCCGGGGCAGCACCTTGTGACGGTGTGGACTTCAGGCAGCACCGGGGAGCATCAGCGGCACGAAAAGACGGCGAGGCAACTGTGTGGCGAGGCGAGGGTGCTGGCCAGGGAGTTCGCCATGGGTCCCGGCGCAAGGGTGCTGGCGACGGTGCCGCCTCATCATATTTATGGTCTCCTTTTTAGTGTTCTCGTTCCGCTTGTTGGAGGCGCTGCCTTCGTGCGAGGACACTACCTGCATGCTGGCACTGTGGCTGCAGCGGTTCAGCGCTGGCGGGCGACGATCTTGGTCACTGTGCCGGCTCATCTACGCGCCTTGAAGATCCTTGAGCGCCCCGCGCTAGATGGCTTGCTCCACGTCGTTTCGTCCGGTGCTCCGCTGCCGGCGAGCAGCGCCGCGATGTTGCGGGAACGTCTTGGACTGGTGGCAACCGAGGTGCTTGGGTCCACGGAGACCGGTGGGATCGCTGTGCGTACCGGGGCGGGTCCGTGGAAGCCTCTCCCGGGGGTCAAGATCGAGATTGAGGGAGAAAAAGATGAGGGGAGACTGTTGGTGGACTCTCCCTTCTTGCCCGAGCATGCGTCTCGCCCATTTCGGACGCAGGATGTCGTTCGGCGAAGTGCTGGGGGATTTGAGCACCTAGGTCGAATAGACGGCGTAGTCAAGGTTGGCGGAAAGCGGGTTTCTCTCGCCGAGGTTCAAGATCGATTTTTGGCGGTCGAGGGTGTCGACGATGTTGCGGTGACCTCGGTTGAGGTCGGCGGAGCGAGAGGTACCGAGCTTGTCGCGCTTGTCGTGGCACCGGGGTGGGCCGCGGAGGCTCTTCGTAGTCATCTCCGGCCATGGCTTGATCCCGTCGTCATTCCGCGTCGGCTGCGTCTCGTCGACGCGATCCCACGCGGTGAAAATGGAAAGGTCATGCGTACACGGCTGCTTCAGACTTTCGAGTCCACCCCAAGCCAGGGCCCACAGCAGATGGAGTGCGGCCCCTTCGACGAGACGGTTGCCGGAGAAGTCACAGTGAAACTGCGGGTGCCTCGAAATCTGCGGTCCCTGCGTGGCCATTTTAGAGGTTTCGCGGTGGTACCGGGAGCGATCCAACTCGAGCAAGCGCGTTCGAGCGCTCAGATGCGGTGGCCGCAGCTCGGTGAGGTGGCGCGGGTTCTACGGCTCAAATTTAAGCGAACGATGCGCCCTGGGGCCGAGCTTCGTCTCGTGCTTCGCTATCGTCGTGCGGGTCCGTTGCCGCAGGTTCAGTTCATCTTTCTCGACGGAAACGGCGAGTACAGCGCAGGTTCTCTGGAGTTTCGTCTCGATCAGAAGTAAATCGGCTCGAGGTCGTCTAACGACCGGCGGCGTGGAACTCGTTGCCGCCAAGGATGCGCGATAATGCCCTTCGAAGTATGCGCGGTGATTCCCACCTACGACAATCCAGCCACGATCAGGTCCGTGATTGAGGCCGTGTCTGTGCATCTTCCGATCGTTGTCATCGACGATGGTAGCGGTCATGAGGGGCGGGCGGCCGTGCTCGCTGCGGGCAAGTTTCCTGGTGTGACCGTGAAAATTCGCGAAAAAAATGGTGGCAAAGGTGCCGCGGTGACGACCGGGCTCGATCTTGCGAGGCAGCTTGGCTACACGCATGCGCTTCAGATCGATGCAGATGGGCAGCATGCGATCTCCGACATCCCCGGATTTCTCGCGCAGGCGCGGGCCCGACCACAGGCGCTGATTCTAGGGTCTCCGCGTTACGACGACAGCGCGCCCCTCGCTCGGTTGATCGGTCGTCGGATCACCCGATTTTGGACAAATGTTGAGACGATGGGTCGGGTGATCGATGATCCGATGTGTGGATTCCGAGTGTACCCGCTCGATGCCACGTGCCCAGTTGCGCCGAGGTGCGGACGGCGAATGGAGTTTGACATCGAGGTTGCCGTTCGTTTGGTCTGGCAGGGGTGCTCAGTGGTGAATCAGCCGACATTGGTGCAGTATCCTAGCGACGGAATTTCACACTTCTCATTGTTCGCGGACAACATGAGGATTTCGGGAATGCACGCGCGACTGAGTGTTGAGGGGGTCCTTCGTGCCGCAGAGCGACGGCTTACGTCTGTGCGTAGGGGCGAAAGACTTCCAGCTGTGCCTGGACAACTAGAAAACGGGGGATACGACAGATGATCGACGATGTGGTGCAGTTTGGCCGTGGCGCGATCTCGGTCGAGGAGATTGTGACCCTGGCGTACGGGACCGCGAAGGCGCAGGTCTCCAATGATCCCGAGTTTCGTCGTCGGCTTGGAGCGGGTGCCGAAATTCTCGCCAACCGAATCGCCGCCGGCGACCGCGTTTATGGTGTGACGACTGGGTTTGGAGAGTCCTGCTTGCAGGATATCGATGCTACCAACGTGTCGGACCTTTCTCTGAACTTGGTACGTTTTCACGGCTGCGGTACCGGGGTGTATCTTTCAGCACCTGAGTCTGCTTCAGTCTTGGCCGTGCGCCTTGCGTCGCTGGTCGCGGGCTGGTCAGGCGTCCGCCCGGTGGTCCTCGATCGGCTTTGCAGTCTCATTAATCATCGCGTGCTTCCCCGCATCCCCAGCGAGGGGTCGGTGGGGGCGAGTGGGGATTTGACGCCGCTCTCGTATGTCGCCTCGGTATTGATGGGTGAGCGCGAGGTCCTCGGTGAGACTGGGACTGGGCACCGCGAAGCCGACGGAAAACTGGCGAGTGAGGCTCTGCGGATCGCGGGCATTTCCCCCATTGTCTTGGGACCCAAGGAGAGCCTGGCGATCATGAACGGGACCTCGGTCATGACTGGGCTGTGTTGCTTGGCCTTCGACAGGGCTCGACGGCTGGCGCGTACGGTCGCAGCCATCACCGCGACCGCGAGCCAGGTCATGCAGGGGAATCCCGCTCATTTCGATGAGCGGATTTATCGGGCAAAACCCCATCCCGGGCAGGCGAGGTTTGCTCGCTGGGTTCGCGAGGATCTTGAGTTTTCTCCGTCAGCGCGATTTGAGGGACGTATTCAAGATCGATACTCAATTCGCTGCGCTCCACATGTCGTCGGTGTTTTGCTCGATTCGTTGCTGTGGATGCGGCCATGGCTTGAGACCGAGTTGAACAGCGCCAACGACAATCCGTTGATCGACCCTGTTACGGGGGAAGCGCTGCATGGAGGGAACTTCTACGGCGGTCATGTCTGTTTTGTCGCCGACGGTCTGAAGAACGGCGTGGCGAACGTCGCAGACCTATTGGATCGGCAACTGGCGTTGCTTTGCAGCCCCAGTACGAGCAATTCGCTGCCGGAAAACCTTGTTGGGTACCAGGGGCCCGCCGGATCGGTCCATCACGGGTTTAAGGCAATGCAGATCGGTTCTTCGGCACTTTGTGCGGAGGCGTTGAAGTTATGCATGCCGGCTAGCGTCTTTAGCCGAAGCACGGAATGTCACAATCAAGACAAAGTCAGTATGGGGACAATCGCGGCGCGCGAAGCTTTGCGCGCCGTAGAGCTTACGGAACGTGTGGCGGCGATCTGCATCTTGGCGGTTTGCCAGGCGGTGGACATTCGGGAACGGGAGGGGGGGACGGTCCTCGGGCTTCGGGCGAAATCTCTGCGGGATGCCGTACGCGAACATGTTCCTTTCAACGATCGAGATCGACGGCAGGACGGCGATATTCGGACTGTCGTCTCGTTGATGCATCAAGATCGACTGTCTGTGGGCGAGGACGACTCGTGAGCGGTCGACGGATGACCAAGGTGGGCGCGTGAACAGCGGGGGACTCCGAGGCACGCTGCGATTTCACGGGTCTTGTTCCGTGGTCAGCGTGTTGCGGTCGCTCTTGGTTGCGGGGACGATCTTGTCACCGGCGGCGATCGCAGTCACGAGCGCACCCGCGTCCGCCCACAATGGAGCGGCGCTGGTTGGTTCGTCGCAGCGACAGATTTCCAACCTGGAAGTTCTACTCTCAGCAATGGCAGCGATGCCGGGATTGCGGGCTGATTTTCGGGAGGAAAAAATCATGGCACTGCTCGTCGCGCCGTTGGTGAGCGAAGGCAGCCTTCATTTTAGCCGGGGAATGCTCGCCCGCCATACCACGCAGCCCATGCGCTCAAGTCTAGTGGTTCGGAAGGGGACGATGGTGTTTGGAGACGAAACCGGAGCGGATACCGTAGATCTTATCGCCAACCCCGTGATTCGGCTATTCGTCGATAGCTTTGTTAAGCTGTTTGCGGGCGACCGTACGGCGCTCGAGTCCCTCTACAAGGTTCGTTTCGCGGTCCAAGGTGCTCAGGGATGGGCACTCGTATTGACGCCAAAAGTGTCGCCCATGAAGGGTGTCATCAAACGTGTCGAACTTCGGGGGGAGCGGCTGAAGATGACGTCTTTGCATGTGGTCGAGGTTGGGGGCGATAGGAGCACGACAACATTTACGAACGTGGATGTGGCCCATCACTATTCGGCGATCGAAGCCGATCGGATCTTTTCAGTCGGGCCCGTGGTTTCTCAAAAAGATTGAGCAACGCAAAGCGCTGACGCCTGGCGGCGATTCCGACGCGATGGTTTCGAGACACGTGGGTTCACCGTCAGGTGTCTCGGGAATCAGGATCTGACGTTCGGGCGCTATTCCGTGCGCGTGATCAAGTGATAGCCAAAATCTGTTTCTACAACACCGCTGGTCGCCCCAACCTCCATGGCATAGGTCGTGTCCTCGAAGGCAGGAACCATTTGGCCACGCCCAAATTTTCCCAAATCGCCTCCCTTTGCGCCTGAAGGACAGTCCGAGTGCTCACGTGCGAGCTCTGCGAAGTCAGCGCCATCGTTGATTTTCTGCTTCAATGCCGAGATTGATACCTTGGCCTCGTCTTGGCTGCGATCGTTTGAGGATCTCGCAGATCCTGCGTACATGAGAAGAATGTGAGAGGCGCGAACTTGGTCCGACATGTGGCGAGAGTAGTCTCGCTTTTGTCGACTCGGAACCCCTGTTGAGGGAGGGGAGGTGAATTGTGATGTGAGGGACCGCGCGCTCGTCAGACGAGACTGCGGCTCGCTCCGAAATTGTCGGTCGCCCTTGGTCGTCCGGTGCTCGAAGACGGGCGTCTTCGGAGGTAGAGTGGCCCAGCCGTGAGTCCCAAACGACAGCTGAGTCTGGGGATTGTAGTGTGGATTGCTATGGCGATATTCTGTGGTTGTCGATTTGAGATGACCCACTCGATCGCCGAGTTTGTCGACGCTCAAGGAGACAGTACGGTCGCGGGGCTTTCTCGGGGACTGGCGGATTCTGAGCTGACCCGGAGTGTGGTGTTGGTGGTCTCGGCCGGTGGCGATTCCAAACGTGCCGTCGCTGGCGGCCTGCGGCTTGAGCGATACTTGCGGGAAGCGGATGATGCGAGCGAAGCTCCTGAGATCGCATGGATGCGTGGAGGATGGGATTCGGGCAAAGAGCGATCTCTTTATGATCTCTATTTCCCTCATCGATTGCATTTTTTGTCGGGCGACCCCGAGAGAGAGCTTCGGGGTGAAATTTCGACCCAGGCGCTTCGCCGGGCGGCCAGGGAACTACACAGACAACTCTCCCTGCCAACCGCTCCCCTTGTAAAGCGGGTCGCGGGGGCCGACCCCTTGCTTGCCTACAAGCGGCAGTTGACTCGCTTACAAGCCGCGCAGCAGGGGAAGATGCACATCGAAGCGGGACGCTTTGTAACCGCGCAGGGCGATGCTGTGGTCTTTCTTGCGAGTCGCCACAGCGCGTTCGATACCGTCCTTCAAGTTCCGCTACAACACCGGATCGAGGCTGCGTTCGCCTTGGTCCGTACCGAGTTGGGCGCGGATATCCAGCTTCGTCAGAGTTCGGTGGGACGGTTTGCCATCGATGCAGAGTCAAGGATCCGCGGAGACATCACTCGAATCTCGGTCGTCTCGACGCTCGGCATTGTGCTGCTCTTCGTCGTGGTCTTGCGTTCGGTGCGACTCATGTTCTTGTCGATGCTTCCGCTGCTTTGCGGAGTATTGACCGCGACGACGGTATTGTTGCTCGTCTTTGGTAGGATACATGGCCTCACGCTCGCCTTCGGCTCGTCGCTGATCGGTGTCTGCATCGACTATCCAATTCATCTGTTCAACCATCGCTTGTTAACGCCGGGTTCGTCGGTGGAGGAGACTCTTCGACGTGTGCGGCCGGGATTGTTGCTGGGTGCGGGGACGACGGTTGCCGGGTTCGCGGGGCTGGCTTGGACGTCGTTTCCAGGGATTCGGGAGATCGCGTTGTTTGCGTCGACGGGGGTCGCAGGGGCTCTTTTGAGCACCTTGCTCTTGTTGCCGGCACTGATGCCAGAGCACTCACGCCCTGGGGCGGTGCATCGGTGGCTGGCGGAACGGGTTCACGCGGCGCTCCAAAGCCTCGAGCGACGACGCCGATGGCTGATCGTGATCCCGATGGTCTCGTCGATCGTTTGTCTCGCGGGTCTCTCGCAGCTGCAATTTGTCGATGATATTTCCGCGTTGGCGGCGCGGGATCCCACGTTGCTGGCCGAAGAAGATGAGGTTCGAGCTTTGGTTTCCCGCATGGATTCTGGAAGAATGATTCTTGCGATCGCCGACGATGAAGAGCAGGCGCTGCGGCTCAATGACGAGGTCGCTCGGCGGCTCTCTCGGCTTGTCGAAGATAAATCCCTGATCGCCTTTCGCTCGGTGCACGATTTTTTGTGGTCCGAAGAGCTGCAGTCGAAGAACCGCGGCGTGATCGTTGCGGATCCGACCTTTTTCGGACGTTTTGTCACGGCCTTCGAAGAGGAGGGCTTTCGAGCCCAGGCTTTTGGCGAGTTTGAGCAGGAAATTCAACGCGGCGCTGCCGATCCGTTGCGGTTCAAGGACCTCGAAGGCGCGGGGCTTGGCCCTCTCGTCAGCTCCTTTCGGACGACAATCGGCGAGAAGGTGGCCCTGGTGACCACGCTCCAGGGGGTGGCCGATTCTGCCACATTGGGGTCCTCGTTCGAGGACCTTCCGGGTGTGGTCTATTTTGACCAGAAGGCGCTTATGATGGGCATCTATGCGCGGAGTCGGCAGCAATCTCTGGAGCTTATGGGATTGGGCCTGCTGTGCGTCTTTGCCATGCTCATGATTCGCTATCGGCGCCTGCGTGTCGCGGTCGCGGCTTTTGTACCCGCGCTGCTCGCTGCCGGTACAACGGCCGCGATCTTGGCGTTGCTCGGGACGCCGATCAATCTGATGCATCTCGTGTCTCTGCTGCTCGTGCTCAGTATGGGGGTAGACTACGGGGTTTTTCTTGCGGAGAGCCATGAGCGACCGGGGCGATTGGGGCGCGTGCACAGCGTTCACCCCGACTCCGTTTCGGCCACGGTCTTGAGCCTAGTGCTCGCTTGCACCTCGACGGTGTTGGCCTTTGGCTTGTTGGCGATGTCGAGCAATCCTGCTCTGCGTGCGATTGGGCTGACGACAGGCATCGGCGTCTTGATCAGTCTGTGCATTGCGCCAACGGCGCTCATCTTGTTCGACGGGCTTGGGGGGACTGCCGAAGATGCATAAAAATCCAAAAATTCGTTTGTTGTCGCTCCTTGGGCTGGGTCTAGCGGGGGGCGCGGGTGGCTGCATTGCCGCAAGTGAATCCCATGAAACTGAGCAGACGAAGGCCCCTTCGGCTGCCTTGAGTACAGAGGGAGCGTCGATGTTCGTGCCGCTCTCCGCAGTGCGACGCGATTTTTTCATGCGTCAGCGCCTTGTGGGCGAGTTTGACGGTCACAAAATTCGTTTAGATGCGGTGATCCAGAAGCAGGGGGCTAGCCTCTCGGTCGTTGGACTTACGCCCTTCGGGACCAAGGCATTTGTGCTGAAGCAGGAGGGAAATTCGATTTTCTTCGAGTCGTTTATGGCGAGCGAGATGCCATTCCCTGCGCGTTATATCCTGGAGGATATCCATCGCAGTTTCCTGTGGGATGTTCTCTTGCCATGGGGGCAGCATGGGGAGAATGGTGCCCAAACCTTTCGCGGCGAGGGGACGGTTGTGATTGAGCGATGGGAGGACGATAAGTTGCTCTCCCGCACCTTCGAGAGCCCGGACCGTGCATCGAGGATCAGCATTGACTACGGAACCGGAATGCACGAGGGGCATCCGCCACGAACGTTGAAGCTCGTCAATGATCGTCAGGGCTATATCTTGTCGATCGAGACGGCGCAGTTCCAAATATTGAACCCAAACTGAGTGAGCGGTTGTCACGCGGCACGGCGGGTGGCTATTCAAGGCCTAGCCGCGTTGCTATGGTCTGCTTGCCGAGAGTTGTATGCCACGCTCGTTACCTAGATCACGCCCGATTGCGGTGACCGCCTATGCGGCCAGTAATGGTCTCGGCCGCGAGACAAAGACGGTCATGGACAACCTTTTTTCCGGTCGACGGGGTTTGTCGATCTGTCCAGCCCGCTATGGCGTGGAGACTTGGGTGGGCCAAGTGGCGGACGAAACGGATGAGCTCCCGGCTCTGGAAGATGAAGTGGCCGAATTTGAGAGCCGGCAGGCCCGAGTGTGCCAACTGGTGACTTTGCAGATTCGGGAGGCGGTCCATGGCGCGAAGCGTCGATGGGGGGCGGCACGGGTGGGGTTGATCGTAGGGACCAGCACTGCGGGAATCGCTGCGAGCGAGCGTGCATGGTCTCATCACGCGGTCTCGGGTCGCTTGCCACGCGGTTTTCGTTTCGATCGGCAACATGGACTTGGGGCCACAACGGCTGTCATTCGAGGTTTGACGGGTATCGCGGGTCCGGGATATGTCGTTTCCACGGCATGTTCATCCAGCGGACGTGTTTTTGCCTGCGCTCAGCGGCTGCTTGCCCTGAATTTGTGTGATGCGGTGTTGGTGGGAGGTGTTGACACCTTGTGCCGGCTCACGGTCCAGGGATTTAATAGCTTGCGGCTCATTTCTCCGGAGCCTTGTTTGCCCTTTTCGAGTCTTCGTCGCGGGATCAACATAGGAGAGGGGGGAGCGTTGCTGTTGTTGGAGCGCGAATGCTCGCGGCCGACGCCTATGCTACTCGGTGTTGGGGAGAGTTCGGATGCACACCATATGACTTCCCCGCATCCGGAGGGTCTGGGCGCTCGGTCGGCGATGGAAAGAGCGCTGCGCCAAGGGGCGATTGCGCCTAGCCGCGTCGACCAGATCAACGTTCATGGGACGGGGACGCCGCAAAATGACGCAACTGAAGGCCGAGCGGTTCTTGATCTTGTCGGGCGGTCCTCGATGTCTCGTGTCGCGGTCGTAGCGACCAAGGGCTACACCGGCCATATGCTCGGAGCCGCGGGGGCGACCGAGGCGATTTTTGCTATCGAGTCCATGGTGCGGGGGATCATCCCCGGCAGCGTCGGCAGCGAGTCGCTCGATACGACTATCGGCGTGGAACTCTCGGCCCGAGCTCAGGAAAGGGCGACCCACTACGCTTTGAGCAACTCGCTCGCATTTGGCGGTTCCAACGTGAGTGTGCTGTTCGGCAGCGCGGCTGGAGATCAAGGGCAACGATGAGTGCTGTTGCTCCCTTGCGTTTTGAGATCGTTGGCACGGGCCTGTGGATGCCGGAGTACGGGAGTCTCAATGCCTGGCGAAATGGAGCGCCGGATCCGGGTCTCGTTCGTCCAAATGCCGAGATTCTCCCGCCGAGATTGCGTCGCCGGACGAGTTTTTTGACCCGAATTGTGAGTTGTGCCGTCACGGATGCCAATCGACAGGCGGTCGGAAACGGTGGCGGATCACTTTCAGTGGTTCGTTACGTCATCGGTTCAGCTTGGGGCGAACTCGATACCACCGTGAGTCTGCTGGCAAGCATGTTTAGCGACGATGGAGGGGTCTCGCCGACCTCATTCACCAACAGCGTGCACAACACTGCAACAGGGTACCTCTCAATTGTCAGCGACAATCACACGGGGTCGAATGCCGTCGCGGCGGGTGAGCAGACCGTCGCTATGGCGTTCTTGGACGCGGTAGCGACGGCGCTCGTGGACCGCCAAGAGGCGATGCTGGTGCTCGCCGATGAGGTGATTCCTGCTCCCTTTGCCGCCTCTGAGGGCGACAGTTTGGCGAGCGGCGAGCGGACACATGCGATGGCCGTCGCATTTCAGATACGCTCTCCCGAGGGCATTGCTTCCGTTGCAAATAACGAACGTCGTGCGCTCGTGGAGCTGGTTCAGATTCGGGAAGATCGGGCCCCTCGCTTGAAGGTCGATGATCCTGAGGCGCTCGATTTTGTCCACGACGGGCTCGTGCCGCTTTTGCGCGCGCTGTGTTGCGGAGAAGAAGCGTTGGTTCCTTTGGAGCCGATCCGGGGACAGCATGAGCACGTGTGGTGCTTACGTGTACTAGGATCCGATTCTCAATGACTGGTTTTGACCTCGGTACTGTGGGATTTCCTTCGCCTGAGCGACTGCTTCCGCACAAGGCGCCCATGGTTTTGATTGACGAAATTTCTGCGTGGGATGGGAGCTGCGTGGTCGTTCGTGCCCGCGTCCGCGCGCGACAGCTCATCGTTGTTGACGGCCTCACGTCGACCTTGATGTGCATCGAATATATGGCGCAGGCCGTGGGTTGTGCTGAGGGTCTTCTGAGGAGAGCCGAAGGGACTCCCGCGGTGCATCGTGGGCTGCTGCTAGGTACGCGGGAAGCCGTGTTTGATGTGGGGATGATCGCGGTGGGCGAAGAACTGACGATTTCGGCGACCTCGCGGTTTTCAGGAGCGCGAATGGCGAGTTACGCTTGCAACGTGGTTTGCGGCACCAAGAGGGTGGCTCACGCGGAGCTCAACGTCTACGTTGGCGACGATGCCGAAAAGAACACCGGTGAGTGAACAATGTCGGCCCCGTGCGCTTGTGACCGGCGCGAGCCGTGGGATCGGAGCCGCGGTCGCAGTCGAGCTGGCGCTGGCCGGGTATCCGGTGATCCTGAACTATCGTCAGGACCTCGACGGTGCTGAGGCGGTCAAGGCCCGTATCGAGATGCGGGGTGGGCAGGCCGAGCTCGCGGGCTTCGATGTCACGGATGCGGACACAACCGGGGCCGCGATCGTGCGCTTGCTCGAGGACTCTCGACCGATCGGCGTGCTCGTGAACAACGCCGGAATCACCCGTGACGCCGCTTTTCCGGCCATGGAGCCCGATGCTTGGGGCGCAGTTCTGGACGCTACACTTTCCGGATTTTACAATGTGACGCGACCCCTCGTGATGCCGATGGTGCGCCAGCGCTGGGGCCGAATTATTAGCATGAGCTCTGTCTCGGCATTGGTCGGAAATCGTGGCCAGGTCAACTACGCTGCAGCAAAGGCGGGCATCATTGGCGCATCCAAGTCTCTCGCGCTTGAGTTGGCAAAGCGCAAGATCACCGTCAATGTGGTGGCTCCGGGCTTGATCGAAACAGACATGACCTCGGGAATCTCCGACGAAAAAATTAAGACGATGGTTCCGATGCGACGCCTCGGAAGACCTGAAGAGGTGGCAAAACTCGTCGGATTTCTGGCGGGCGATGACGCGGCCTACGTGACGGGTCAGGTGATCGCAATTAGCGGGGGGATGGCGTGAATTTCGGAGAAAAACGAGCGAGTGTCGTGATCACTGGATTGGGGGTTCGGACGCCGATCGGAAATGATTTTGACACGGTGTCGTCCGCTCTCCAGGAACAGCGGTCTGGGGTAATCGCGGTCGATTGGCCCGGCGTCTACGGCATGCGAAACCGTGTGGGGGGGCGCGTACACGGGGTCGAGCGACGTGATTTTGCGCGAAAAAAAGTTCGGAGTGTGGGGCGCCTAGGGTTGCTCGCCTCGGCCGCGAGCCGCGACGCCGTAGACGACTCCGGTCTTGCACAAGAGGAGTTGTCTTCTGGCCGAGTTGGATTGACCTACGGGTCGACGCATGGGAGTTCGTCCGAGCTGGAGAGCTACTGTCGGATGCTCTTTGTCGACGATACCCTGCAGGGGATTCCTGGTAGCCAGTACCTCAAGTTCATGAGCCACACGGTTGCGGCGAATCTCGCCGAGTTTTTCTCGCTACGGGGTCGAGTACAACCGACCTGTTCCGCCTGCACCAGCGGGAGCCAGGCGATCGGCTTGGCCTACGAATATCTTCTCGCGGGAGTGCAGGATGTCATGATCTGCGGGGGCGCTGAGGAGCTTCATTTTGTTGCGGCCGCGGTCTTTGAGGTCATGTACGCCGCCTCTAGCAAATACAACGATGAACCGAACGCGACGCCGCGGCCTTTCGACCGTAGGCGCGATGGGGTCGTCATTGGCGAAGGGGCGGCGACTTTGGTGCTTGAGCGGCGCGAACGTGCTGAGGCCCGGGGCGCTAAAATCTACGGTGAGATTCTTGGGTATGCGACGACCTGTGACGGCGTTCATCTTACGAGTCCGTCCCCGGGCGGGATGGCAGCGTGTATGCGAGAGGGGCTTGTATCCGCGGGGCTCGATCGCGCTCAGGTCGATTTTGTGAATGCGCACGGAACCGGCACGGAGTTGGGCGATATCGCTGAATCCCAGGCGACCTACGAGGTGATGGGATCCGATGTCCCCTTTGCCACTCAAAAAAGTTACACCGGGCACACGCTGGGAGCCTGTGGAGCCATCGAGACCGTCTTTTCGCTTGCGATGATGCGCGATCAATTTCTCGCAGTGAACAGAAACCTCGATGAGGTCGATCCGCGCTGTGCCTCCCTAAATTACCTGCGCGGAGCGACGCTGGCGGCAGATCCGCGGATCGTGATGAACAATAATTTCGCGTTTGGTGGCATCAACACCACATTGTTGCTCGGGCGCGAATAGCGGCATACGCCACGCATCACTTACGAGGTTCTCAAAGGGGCGGCTGTGGCTCCGTGGGCATGTTTCACGTCGACGGCCATCGTCCGTGAGGAAACGCATGTGTTTTGAAGTGCTGCTTTGGGCAAGCTTCGTTGTGGGCAAATAAAATGTGTAAACACACGGACATCTGGGCCCGAAAGACGCGCTTAACGCCATGCAATTTGTGCGCGGTGCCTGGAGCGTAACTTGTTGCAGTTTACGGCAATCGAGGTCATGCCTTTGTAGTGGGGCTTGTCGTATGCTCCGGTTAGGCTAAAAGTCATGAAACGAACAAGCGCTACACTTTTCACCGTTCTGCTTACTCTCCCCTTTGCTGCCTGTGGCGACGAGGACGAAAATAGTGGAACAGGGAATACCGGGATCGGAGACGGCGACGGCGATGGCGATGGAGACGGAGACGGAGACGGAGACGGAGACGGCGACGGAGACGGCGACGGCGACGGAGACGGAGACGGCGACGGCGACGGAGACGGAGACGGAGACGGAGACGGCGCCAGCGGTTCGATTCCGCTGCTTGGCGGCGGTACGCACGGCATGGACAACTTGGAGCTCACCGAGATCGCGGGCCCCGGCGACGGCCTGAGTCTGCCGACGGACCTGGCCTTCAACCCGAAGACAGACGGCGAACTTTGGGTGACCAACCGCAATGATTTCTCCATCGTGGTGATCTCCGGCGCGCAGTCGGGCAGCCCCATCATCAAGAAATACGCGAACGAGTTTGGCGGCGGCGCGCACTTCATGGCGAAACCTGCGGCGCTGGCCTTTGCTGGCACGACAGGGATGATGGCCACCGCTCAGCAAGAAGACGCGATCACACAGCCGTCGACACCGGCAGACTTTATGGGCCCGACCTTGTGGACTACGAATCTTAACCAGTTCGAAGCGGGTCACTCAAGCCACACCGACATGCTGCACAACAGCCCGCTCGGTTCCGGAATCGCCTGGGTGGAGGGGAACGCGTTTTGGTACTACGACGGGGGCCATGGGTCCTTGACCTTCTACGATTTTAACTCCGACCACGGTTTGGGCGGCGCGGATCACACGGACGGTGAGACCTATCGATTCTTGGATGGGCAGCTGGGCTACGAGCCTTCGGTCGCCTCGCATGTGGCCTACGACCACGACAGCAAGTTGGTGTACACCGCGGACACAGCGAACAATCGCATCGTTCGCCTTGACCCGGAGACCGGTACGAAGGGCGGTGCAATTCAGCCCAACTACGATGGTTGTACACAGAATTTCTACGATGGCGCGAACTTGGAGGTTTTTGTTGACGGCGCTGCCGTTGAGGCCGGAATGCAATCCCCCAGTGGAATTGAAGTTCACAATGGCGTGATCTACGTAAGTGACTACGGGACCTCGCGTATCTTCGCCTTCGATGCCGAGGGTAAGTTGCTTGACTACCTTGACACCGGAATCCCCGCGAACAACCTGATGGGTATGAGCTTTGGCTCTGATGACGCTCTGTACTTGGTCAGCGCAGGCGACAACAAGGTACTTCGGCTCTCGGTTGCAGGCTAGCGTGAATAGATTACGGTTACCCATGGGTGCCGAGATGAGAGGGGTGAGGTCCAATTGGGGTCTTGCTCCTCTTTTTTGTCTCGGTTTTGTTGTGCTTGGTTGCGGGAGGACTCCTGCGGCCGTGACTCAGGGAGGGAGCTCGGTTGCGACTCCAGATCTTGGCACTCCCGATGGCATCGCAGTCGGCGAACTGTGCGATGTTTGGGCGCAGGACTGTCAGACTACATTGAAATGTGTACCGGTTGCTGACGAGGCGGGAGCGGTCGGTTTCTCAGAACACCGATGTGTTGTGGTTCTTGCCGGCGCAGATTTGTATGAGCCGTGCAAGAGCTATGGCCTGGTCGTTGGTAATTTTGACAACTGCGCGCACGGACAGATCTGTTGGGGAGAAAGTGGTGGCCACCCGCATCCAGGCCAGGCCATCGGCCAAGGCCGATGCGTTGGCATTTGCGGGGGCACTGAGGAATCGCCGCAGTGTCAGGATGAATACGCGATCTGTCGTTCGGCGAGTGGCGGGGTGGTGCATCTGTGTGCGGCACAGTGCAATCCGTTCACTTTAGATTGCGGTACTGAGCGGGCATGTTTGTGGGATGAGGCCTCACGTCGCTTTTCCTGCGGTCTTCCGGCGTACAAAATCATCGAACATGGTGACGACTGTCTCGGCTGCGAGCATTGTTGCGCGCTTGGCCTCTATTGTGCCGAGGGGGGGAAGGTGCCCGGATGTGGCGGCGAGAGCTGCTGCAATGCCTGGTGCGACATATCGGCGCCAAGCGCGTGTGTCGAGGGGCAGCAGTGCAAAAAGTTTTGGCGAGAGGGCGAGACTCCTCCAGGTCACGAGCTTCTGGGTCAGTGTCAGCTGGATTAGGGGACGGGTCGTCCGAGTCTTCAATTATCAAGACAGTCATCGCCGAATTTTGTCGACATATCGGACAATTGAGCGGGCACGCTTACACCCCAGGCACGCCTGGACGATTTTTCTCAAATTGTGTTCGTGCACTTCGTTCTGGCTCGTAGTCGTCGACCGTGCCCTCTATGCTTGCATCTCGGAGATACTCGATATGAATGTGACGACCAATATTCGCCGTGGCTGGCTCGCCCCTGTTTGCCTTAGCTGCCTCGCAATTTCAGCGTGTGCAGGCACGACCGACACCGAGTCGACCGATTCGACCGATTCGACCGAGGGCGCCGGCGGCCCGGCGGGGTCGGGCGCCAACGACACCGGCGACGGATCTGGTGGCCCCGCGGATTCCACGGGGGGTACGAGCGGAGGGGGAGAGACTGGGGGTCCTGCAACTCCGGATGAACCGGGCCAGCCTGGGGCCGACGGGTGCAAACTTGGTGCATGGCAGGGGAATGCCGTGGACCTTCGCGCCCCATCGGCAGACCCGCCCTGTGAATTGACGCCCGAAGAGGTCCCGATGTTCGTTGTGCTCGGATGGGATGACAATGGCGAAGCCGCCGGGATGGACTGGTCCGTAGAGCTTGCCGCCGACAATACAAATTCGGACGGTTCGGCGGTTCATTTTACGTACTACAACACTTCGGTCTACGCTGGCGGTGCCGGATCTTCGTGGAAGGCCAGCTACGACACCGGGCATGAGATCGGAAATCACACGATCAACCACAACACCAGCAACGAGACGGATGCTGCCACGTGGGAGGCTGAGCTGCAGGGCTGCCATGATACCCAGGTCGATCTCGGAATTTCGAGTGACGACATCTATGGATTTCGGACCCCATTCCTTTCTCACAACGACGATACCATCAGCACCGTACAGTCGATGAACTACTGGTACGACTGCAGTCTTGAGGAGGGGTACCAGTCGGACCAGGATGGCACGAACTTCCTTTGGCCGTACACACTCGACGGCGGGAGCCCCGGCAATGACCTTGTGGCGGATGAATGGGGCTCTCCTGTGAAAGGTACCGTCGAATCACATCCGGGCCTCTGGGAGATGCCGGTGTACACGTTGATGGTTCCCGACGATGATGCTTGTGTCGAACTTGGCATCGACCCTGGTCTTCAGCAGCGGGTCGTGGACAACATTATGGCGTCTGAGAGTTGGACGTGGGAGCCCCCGAAGATCACTGGGTTTGACTACAATCTTTGGTACTCGGCCCGCCTTACGCGAGAAGAGTTTACAGCGGTTCTTAAGCACACGTTGAATCTTAGGCTCGCGGGAAATCGGGCTCCGTTGTTGATTGGTACCCATAGTTCGTACTACGTCGCCGGTTGGGATGGGAACTCGCCCAATGCGACCGCCGACGACCGGCGTGCCGCGGTGGCCGACTTTGTCGAGTACGCGACAGGTCTCTCGTCTGTGCGGATGACGACCGCCAAGGCGACCCTCGATTGGATTCGTAATCCCGAGGCTCTCTAGCCGGTTCGGTTCGTGTGGGAGGGACTGTGACGGTCGCTCCCACACGAACGACGACTCTTGGGTCGACCGTAGTGGGCGCGGGGTGTATCGACCGCCGACTCGATGGGTCAGCGAACACTTGCCTCTAGGACGAATAAACTTCCGGCGTCGGAAGATCTCGCGGTCTCCCGTCGACTCCGATGGCATTCTGCCGATCGAGGTTGTCGAGGCACTGTAAGATATCGTCGTATTTTCACATCCGAGTCCCCGTAGGGTCGATGCCTAAGGTGCAAACATCTCTCGTTGGAGGCGCTCGAATTTGGTGATGGGATCCCGGTTTGGTCGTCTTGTGAGTTGTCCCAACGCAGGGATACGGTTGCGGCGCTCGCGGTTGGACTCGAAAGGTTCAGGCGCTCCGAGCGGGGCTCATGGGAATGTTCATTCTGTCGGGCAGGGACCTCGTGGAGATCATCGTGTCGTTGTCGTTGCATGAATTGCTAGGAATTCACGCGGCGCACGACCCGAAGAGCAATACAAACCTTGCAATTCGAAACCAGGCCGGGGATGGTTTGTTACGTTGTTTGTGGCCGTCGCGGATCGGGTAGTGGGCGCCGGTTTGGCAACGTGTTGAGTTGTGGGGATGATTTTATTTCTCCAACTTAGTCCATCACGATATTTGTTGACCGACTTTCACAAGGATCCGCCGAATATGACAATCACAAAAAATAAGATTTTAACTCACGCGGGATTCTCGCTGGGACTGTGTCTTTCACTCTTTGGATGTGCCGATGAGGATGATGGGAACGACCAAACCGGCGTAGGCAACGGAGACGGAGACGGAGACGGAGACGGAGACGGAGACGGAGACGGAGACGGAGACGGAGACGGAGACGGAGACGGAGACGGAGAAGGAGACGGAGACGGAGACGGAG